>Ga0268386_10001301_pt1 | contig 17098 bp, 14 predicted proteins | sample RVTome_15_FD_200260 | JGI IMG/M metagenome (GOLD analysis project Ga0268386, IMG submission 200260) | Soil microbial communities from uranium-contaminated site in the Upper Colorado River Basin, Wyoming, United States - RVT150D86... ...
CGTGGGGGCGTTGGCGGCACTGCTCGACATCGATCTCGACGTCATCACCGGCCTGCTCGAGGAGACGTTTGCGAAGAAGAAGCACCTCGTAACGTCGAACTTCGAGGCGATCCGTCTCGGCTACGATTACACAGTGGAAAACGTCGCCTGCCCGCTGCCGGCGAGGGTGGCGCCGATGGACAAGACGAAAGGCCACGTGATCATCGACGGCAATACCGCGGCGGGGCTCGGATGCGTGTATGCCGGTGCGACCGTCGGCGCGTGGTATCCCATTACCCCCTCGACCTCCCTGATGGACGCTTACAAGGCATTCTGCAAGCAGTTTCGCATGGACGCCGAAAGCGTCGGCAAGGGTGGCGGCAAGAAATTCTGCATCGTGCAGGCCGAAGACGAACTCGCGGCGATCGGCGTCGTGCTCGGTGCGTCCTGGAACGGCGCACGTGCGTTTACGCCGACCAGCGGGCCGGGCATTTCGCTGATGAGCGAGTTCATCGGCTTTGCCTATTACGCCGAAGTGCCGGCGGTAATCTTCGACGTGCAGCGCACCGGACCTTCTACCGGAATGCCGACTCGGACGCAGCAATGTGACCTGATGGCCTGCGCGTACGCCTCGCACGGCGACACCAAACATGTGCTGCTGTTCCCGGCGAATCCGGAGGAATGCTTTTACCTGTCACTGGACGCCTTCGACCTGGCCGACCGCCTGCAGACACCGGTGATGGTGCTGTCGGATCTCGATATCGGCATGAACGACTGGATGTGTCCTGAACTAAAGTGGGACGATAGCTATAAACCGGACCGCGGCAAGCTGCTGACGGCGGAGCAACTGGAAGGTATGGAGAAGTTCTATCGTTACCTTGATAGTGACGGCGACGGCATCACCTACCGCACGCTGCCGGGTGAGCATCCGAAGGGCTCGTTTTTCACCCGCGGCTCCGGCCACAACAAGTTCGGTGCGTACACGGAAGATTCGCAGCAATACCAGGAAGTCGTCGACCGCCTGCTGGTGAAATGGGAGACGGCGCGCAGGCTGGTGCCGGCGCCGGAGATCGAATACTCGAAGTTCAACAAGCGCGCCATCCTGACCCTCGGGAGCTGCGACGGCGCCGTGAAAGAAGCGTTGCACACCCTCAAAGAGGAGGGGACCGGCCTCAACTATTGCCGGGTGAAGGCGTTCCCGTTCAATGATGCCGTGAAGGAATTCATCGATAAGCACGAGCGTGTGTACGTGGTGGAACAGAACCGCGACGCGCAGCTTCGCTCGCTGCTGATGCTGGACATCGAGGCGGACGCGCGCAGGCTGGTGCCGATCCTGCATTACAACGGCATGCCGCTCGCCGCCAATTTCGTCGTGCAGAAAGTGCAGGAAGACCTCGCCAAAGGTCGCGCCGCCTGAATCCGGCGCCCATGAGGCACGGAAGGAAACAAACATGAGCTACATCGCCAAACCGAAAGTTTCACACCCCGGCTCGCCACGTAACAAGCTGGGACTGACCTCCCGCGACTACGAAGGCACGGTCTCGACCCTGTGCGCCGGCTGCGGGCACGATTCGATCACGGCAGCGATCATACAGGCCGTATTCGAGCTCGGTATCGAGCCCCACAGACTAGGAAAAATGAGCGGCATCGGCTGCTCCTCGAAGACTCCTGCGTACTTCGTCAGCCAGTCGCACGGCTTCAACTCGGTGCACGGCCGCATGCCTTCGGTCACTACCGGGGCCAACGCGGCGAACAAGGACCTCTACTACATCGGCGTCTCCGGCGACGGCGATTCGCTGTCCATCGGCATGGGACAGTTCGCCCACGTCATACGCCGCAACCTGAACATGTGCTACATCATTGAGAACAACGGCGTGTACGGCCTGACCAAGGGCCAGTATTCGGCTTCCGCGGACATAGGCACCGTGGCGAAGAAAGGTCCGGCGAACCGCCAGATGCCGATCGACCCTGTCAGCACCGCGATCGGCCTCGGCGCTACCTATATCGCGCGCAGTTTTTCCGGCGACAAGCAGCAGATGGTGCCGCTGATCAAGGGAGCGCTGACGCACAAGGGCTTTGCGCTGCTCGACATTATCAGCCCCTGCGTCACCTTCAACGATCATGAAGGCTCCACGAAGAGCTATGCCCATACGCGTCAGCATTACCATCACGTGATCGATACCGATTTCGTGCCGCCGGCCGAAGAGATCCGCGCGGAGTACGAAGAAGGCGGCGCGATGCCCGTGCAGTTGCACGACGGCAGCAAGATCGTGTTCCGCAAGGTCGACAAGGACTACGACCCGACCAGCCGTGCGTCCGCCTTCTCCTATTTGCGCCGCAGCATCAACGCAGGCGAAATCATCACCGGCCTGTTGTACATCGACGAGGAAATGGGCGACATGCACGATCTCTCGGGCAGCGTCGACCGGCCATTGTCGAAGATTCCTTACGAGGAATTGAACCCCGGCAGCGAGAAGCTTGCGCAGGTAATGAGCAGGTACCGGTAGGAATAGACTGCTGTAGGAGCCCACGCCAAAAGAAATCGCTGCGAGCTCGATCCGGGTCGGCTGGCGGACGGCGACTGCGAGCGACCGCCGGATGCCGCCGGCGCTATGGACTGACCAGTTCGACCCAGTCTTCCATCACCTCGCTGCTGCACCCGAACTTGCTGTGGCCTGACCCAAGTCCCTGGGCGTCAATGATCTGCGAGCAGGAGCAGCCGGCCGTGTCCTGGGTGGTAAAGCCCAGGCCAGGCCCCCCGTCCGGCGGGGAAAGCGTATCGAACACGGTGTCTCCGTCCGTCAGCGCCCACCGATTGACCCCCAGTTCGTGTGTCGGTACTGACTCGGGAATCACGGTTTCCGGACAGACGTCGCCGTCGTCGCTGACTCCGTCGTTATCCACGTCCCGGGTGACAAACAGCACCAGCCCGTCGTGATCCGAGGATCGCAATGCTGTTCCGTCCGTATTGACGAGGTCGACCGCCGCGTCGGCGTTGCCCCGGCCGAACTCGAAACCGCGAACCGACGCATCGAGCGACTGGCTCGTCAGCGCATGGTCCAGCGTTTGCGCACTGCCGCGGAAAATGAACGAATAGCGCTCACCCGCTCCGATTGCCAGCACCTGGTTGATCAGGTCGGGATTCACCAGGTCCGGTCCTGACAGCAGGTTTTCATTCATGTCCACCACGCCGGCGATCTGCCCCACCGCATCGACAAAGCCGTCGGTGAACTCGAACGCATTGAAATCACCGACGATCACGATGCGTGCAGCCGGGTCGTCCGTTTGCATCTCCTGCACCCGGGCGGCGATTGCCTGCGCCTGCGTGAGCCGTTTCAGGCGAACGCGCTCGCCGTTGCTCCCGGGATCCTCGATACCGGTGAGCGACCGGTTGTGCACGACGATGACGTTGATCGGGTACTCGGCGTCGCCCTTGACTCGGGCCTGCAGCAGCAACGGCGGGCGATCGTGCAGCGGTGACATGTCGAACTCGAAAATATCGTCCCTGCCGATCTGGATGACTTCCTCGACCTCGACCGTATCCCGCACCAGGAAACCAACGTCGATCGTTCCGATGTCGTTTCCTTCCTCCAGGTACGCCGAGTAGACGACGCCGGGGCTGGCAGCCGCGACGTCGTCGGCGAGATCTTCGAGTACTCCGAGTTTCTCGGCCTCCTGCACCGCCAGGATGTCCGGCGCATCGAGAACGTCGAGAATGTAGCTGACGAATTTGCCGCGGCGCCGGTCGTATTCCGCGGACGAAACCACGGAATCGTTGCGCGGCTCGCCTTGCGTGTTGGTATCGGGGTTATCGTCGAAATCGTCGAACAGCCGGAACATGTTCAGGCTGCCGATCGTGAATTCCGCTTCTTCCCGCGCTCGAACCGGCTGCGGTATCGGCAGCTCGCGGACCGTCAGGCTCACCGGCCACAGTTCGTAACCACTGAACTCGAAGCCGAGCACGCCCAATGTGTCGAAATGCGAGCCCGACGGGATCATCCGGTTCGGCAAGCCGAGTTTGTCGGGGTCCAGTTCGAACACTTCCGGGTTTCCGTCCCAGACCGGAATGTCCGGCATCATGGGAAGTCCGGGGAACTGCACGCCCGGCTCACGAAACGCCCGTTCGGGCGCGGCCGTGATGTGCACTTCGGCAACGGGATCGGTACCGAATCTCTGGTTCGACCCGCTTACCGTGCCGTTCACGATTTCGATCAACATGCCTTCGTAGCACTCGTACTCGATCGCGCAGCTCGGTGACGCAGGGTCGGGCGACGGGACCGTGGCACCGAACGTGACCGCCGGAGGCAGGGGATTACCGCTGCTGTCGATGCTGATCGCCGGATCGCCGGTCAGTTCGGTGAACTCGAAAAATTCCTGTACCAGCGCCGTGACGTCGACCTGGTCGCCGATCGCGACCGTCGGTGCGCTGCCGGTGAAGACAAAGATCCCGTCGGAAGTGTCGACGTTGCCGTCGCTGCGCCCGGCCGGCGTCTGCATGAAAAAGCCGTCCGGCCCGAGCGCGGTGACGATGTTGTCGAGGGTTTCGACAACCTGTCCTGCAAAAGGCGAAGCGCCACCTGCGCCCTGGATCTCGTAAATCTCGAACGGGCCCTGCGGCAATACTTCGCACCCGGCGAACTGCGCGCCGCTGACCCGCGTACCCGGAGAGAACAGGCTGCCGCCGGACCCGGTTGCGATGCTGTGCCGTACGAGAGGAGGAGTGCCCGTGACGTCGGGATCGAGCGTGAGCGACTGGGCGTCGTCGCCTTCGCTACCGTAGCTCGTGGACAGGGCATCGACTCCATTGCTGATGGTGATCGAATCGCCGCCGTTGTTGAGGCCAAGAAGGCCGCCTGACGCCGTCTGCACGAGCGCTTTGCCGAAGCTGCCGGTCGGCGTGTCGCCGCCGAAAACCACCACGGCGCAATTGCTCTGCACGATGCTGCCGGGAGGAAATGTGTGCCGTACGCCGACGGCGTCGGCCACTGTGAAGCCCGAAAGGTCGAAGTCCGTGGCGGACGTGTTGACGATTTCGACGAACTCATCCTGCGAGGCGTCGCGTGTGCCGTCCCGGTTCGCGTCGCCGGCCGCGCCGGTGGCGGGATCTGCGTGGATCTCGTTGATGACCAGTGCGTTCAGATCACCCGGATCGCCGGCGCCGCACGGGTTCCCGGTGTCCGGCGTACCGCTGAAGACTTGCGCGGTATTGACCATGCCGAACGTGCCCGGCGCGTCGGTTGCCCAGGCAAAATCGCCTGCCACGACGCCTGTGCCCGCCAGCTGCAGTGAATTGCCGACGGCGGTGCTGGCGGCTTCGGAAACGCCGATATCGCTGCTGAGCATGCCGTCGGCCGGGCCGCCGACCGCGGCGAAGCTGCCCTCGTAGCTCAGGAACTGGATGACCCCGGACGCGCCCACGAGCGCAATCCCGTCGGGCGAACCGTTCTGGATGCCGTTCGACGGATAATCGAAGGCCACGGTGCCGAAGCCGTCCTGCTGGTCCGATATCGTGCCGCCAAGGCTACGGGTGTTGTATGGGACGCCGTTTGCGCCGTTGTACAACACGATGCTGCAGCCGCTGAGGTCGGTCCCGGCAGGGCCTGCGATCTCGATCGCTTCGCCGGTGTCGGTCCCGTCGTTGTCGTAATGCAGCTCGTTGACGAAGAGAGACTGGGCGTCAACCTGCGGCGCGAGAAGCGCGAACGCGATTACGGCTGGAAGTCGAACAATGTGGGAAGAACGATGCCACGCGTTCGGGCGACAGGTGCGGCGCTTCATCAATGCGATCCCCTGGCTGCTTCCTGGTGTTCTGTTGCCTGCAAGTATACCCGCCCGCCGGTGATGCCGAAAACGCGCCACAATTGACCCCCTCACGACGGATCGTTTACGTTCCGTGCGCAGGCGCCGAGCCTGATAACCAACCGGTATCGATTTGCCGCTCGGGAGATTGTGACAGACCAATTTCCGCTCGCATGCTCCGTTAGAATGTTCGCATCGAAACTATTTGGTGATCGGGGGAACAGCATGGACAAAGCGCGACGACGACTGATGCAGGCAAGCCTCGTGGCAACCGCCGCGACTCTCGCGGGAGGGATATCGCCGACCGAGGCTGCACAGAAACGAAAGCGGAACGGCAGCTCACCCCTGCGTATCCTCATCCTCGGTGGCACCGGCTACATCGGCCCTCACATGGTTCGCGAGGCGCTCCGACGGGGTCATGAAGTCAGTCTCTTCAACCGGGGTCGCACCGACGATGAGCTGTTCCCGGATCTCGAAACATTCATCGGCGACCGGAATAATCAGCTTGATGCGCTGAAGGGGCATAAGTGGGACGCAGTCATCGATAACTCCGGCTATGTGCCGCGGCAGGTCGCGGATTCGGCGCGGCTGCTGTCGGATGCGGCGTCCCATTACCTGTTCGTTTCTTCGATATCGGCATACGCCAGCTTCAGGATCGCCAATGACGAGGATTCTCCGCTGGCAACCATGCCCGACGAATCGGTCGAGGAAGTCACCAACGAGACGTACGGGCCGATGAAAGCGTTGTGCGAAAAAATGGCCGCCCGCGAATTCGGCGACGACCGCGTTACGATCCTGCGGCCCACCTACATCTGCGGCCCCGGCGACCGCACCGACCGTTACACGTACTGGCCCGTGCGCACGATGCGCGGCGGCAGGATGCTGTGGCCGGGGAACCCATCGGACCCGATCCAGATCATCGACGTCCGCGATCTCGCTAACTTCACGATCGATTCCCTGGAACAACGCATTACCGGAACGTACAACACGGTAACGCCGCCGGGCGACTTCACGATGGACGACCTGATGGAAGACAGCGTCGCTGTGACCGCGGCCGAGATGACTCCCGTATGGGTCAGCGCTTCCTTCCTGAGCGAACATGATGCCTTGCCGCAGATCCCGATCTGGTCGTCCCCGGATGGCGAGGAGTCGAAGGCGACGCTGGTTAGCGGCGAACGCGCCTTCGCGAAGGGACTGAAGAATCGCCCGACCCGCGAAACGGCGCGCGACACGATCGCGTGGTGGAAAACGCTGCCGGAGGATCGCACCACCGAGCTTCGCGCCGGCCTCAGCCGCGAGAAGGAAGCCGAACTCCTCGCCCTCGCCTGAGACCCGCTGATCTCACGGTCCTGGCCGACCCCGGACCGCGCGTTGCGCGCGGTCCAAGGTTGGCGGGTCCGAAAGCCGCGTCCCTCGGCATAGACTTGCATCCAAACGGCCTGCAGGCGGCATCTAGCGGGTAAGAAGGCCGATTTTCAGCCCGGTTTTTGCCCAGGAGTGTGCAATGAACGAGGAAATGATCCCGATCGTCATGTTTATCGCATTGGCGGTGGTTTTGGTGTTTTTGTTCTGGTTCCGCTACCGGGCCCGCGCGGAGATGCAACAGACGATCCGCGCGGCTCTCGACAAGGGACAGGAGCTGACGCCTGAGATCATCGATCGGCTGGGGACGCCGAAACCGAGGGAATTTGCGGATCGCAGGCGCGCGATAATTGCGATAGCCATCGCCATTGCGACGGCTGCATTCGGCTTCATCCTCGATGAAAGGGACGCGGTACGCCCATTTCTGGCGATCGCGGCGTTTCCCTTTACGCTCGGCGTTGCATACCTCATCATTTCCCGGTTCAGTGAACAGAAGTCATCAAGCTGAGACAGCAAACCCGCTACACCGGCGCGGACGACAAGGACCTCGTCGCCCGCGCGGTCGCGCGGCACGATCCGCGCGCGTTTGGCGAGCTGGTCCGCCGGCACCAGTCGCAGGTCAGGACTTTCCTCCGAAAGCTGACCCGCGACTACGAACTGGCGGACGACCTCGCGCAGGATGCTTTCGTCCACGCCTGGGACAAACTGCACACCTACTCTGGCAGCGGTTCGTTCATCGGCTGGCTACTGAAGGTCGCTTACACGACCTTCCTGCAATCGAAGCGCAAGTCGTCGCGATACGGCGAGGTCCTGGAGGAGATGCGGCATGCGACCGACACCGAAACGGCAACCAGCACGCACGCATCGGAGGAGATCGGCGACCTCGACAGGTTCCTTGCGGTGTTGACGGAGGAGGAGCGCGCGGTGATGATCCTGTCGTACGCCTGCGGTCTGTCGCACCGGGAAATCGGCATTGCCGCGAATCTTCCGGTCGGCACCGTCAAGTCGATCATTTTTCGCGGCAAGGAAAGAATCAGGGAAAGCTTTCAACTTGAGGACAGCGCGGAAGATCATCATTATGGCTGAGCGGCTGAAAGATAAAGACGACGCAAGGCTCGAGGCGCTGTTCCGTTCAGAGTCCATAGAGGACGACGGCTTCAGCGACCGCGCCGTGTCGCGGATACGCCGCGGCATCCTGATTCGCCGCTTTACACTGCCCGCCGCGGTGCTCATCGGAGGGCTCATCGCCGCAAAGCCCGCAGCCCAGCTGTTGCTCGCTATGGCGGAGATCCTCACCGTGATTCCGCAAGATATACGCACGGTACAACTCGATTCATTACCGCAAATGACGACCTTCATTCTCGGCGGCACGGTTGCAGGAATGATCGCGCTTCTCGTGAAGGGTCTCGAAGAATAAAGCGGAAGGCGCCACAAGGCTGCACGCTTTTACCCGCATTTTCGCATGCCGCGGAACCCGTCGTTGTCACGGTGCGCCCGCTCGTATACATTCGGCCGATGAATCTTCGCGAACAAGTCGAGATGCTGCTGCCTGCGTGGGAACGCTGGTATCCCAGCCTGTTCGATGCCGCCAGCGATCTCGGTTTGATCAAGGCGCAGGTGTGTGACCCGAGCAGTTTGCTGCTTACGAACCGTCATGCGCGCGTGCGCCAGAGGGCGGAGGAGTATCACCGTCAGAAATGGGGCGTGGAGCCGGACGACAAATAAGTCGAGCCGAGATCGCTGCTCCCTGCTCCACCGGATGAAAGAATCGTGAAGCACTTCGATCTGGAAGCCATACGTGCGCGGTTTCCTGCGTTGTCCGTGACCGACGACGGAGTACCGAGAGCCTATTTCGACAATCCCGCCGGCACGCAGGTGCCGCAGTCCGTCGTCGACAGGATGTCGAGCTGCCTGCTGGAGGCGAATGCGAACCTCGGCGGGCTCTTCGAAACTTCGCGTCGCGCCGACGCAATCGCGAACGAGGCACATGCGGCCATGGCGGACCTGCTCAACGCGCCGTCCGCCGACGAGATCATCTTCGGCCAGAACATGACCTCGCTGACGTTGCACGTCTCTCGGTCCATCGGACGGCAATTCCGTGCCGGCGACGAGATCATCCTTTCGCGCATGGATCATGACGCGAACGTGACGCCGTGGGTGCTGCTCGCGCGCGACCTCGACCTGAAAGTGCGCTGGCTGCCGTTTGACCTCGAGACGTTCGAGTTCGATTTATCGGCACTCGACGATCTGCTGAACGACCGCACCCGGCTCGTGTGCGTCGGCGGCGCCAGCAACATGACGGGCACGATCCACGACATCAGGACGATCAGCAGAAAGGCGCACGAGGCCGGGGCGTGGACCTACATCGACGCCGTGCAATCCGTGCCGCATGTGCCGACGGACGTGCAGGAAATCGGCTGCGATTTCCTCGCCTGCTCGGCCTACAAGTTCTTCGGCCCGCACCAGGGGATCCTGTGGGGTCGCCGCGAGATCCTGGAGCGCCTGGAGCCGTACAAGGTGCGGCCGGCGGCGAACGAAATTCCCGGCAGGTTCGAAACCGGAACGCTGAGTCACGAAGGCATGGCGGGGACCTCGGCCGCCGTCGATTACTTCGCCTGGATTGGCGAGGCCATGGCGCAGGATTACATGAAGGGCAATGAACGATACGCCGGCCGCAGCCGCTACGTGCACGCCGCGATGTCCTTGCTGTTTGACTACGAAACGACGCTGGCGCGTCACCTGGTCGAAGGCCTGCGTCAACTGCCGGGCGTAAGAGTCCACGGCATTACCTCGCCAGACGCGATGAAGAGACGGGTGCCCACCGTATCGTTCACGACGGCGAGCATGTCATCCGCCGATGTAGCCCAAGCACTGGCGAAGAGAAACATCTTCGTCTGGAGTGGCCACAACTACGCGGTCGAAGCAGCGATGGCGCTCGGCATCTACGATAGCGGCGGCGGCGTGCGGGCAGGCCCCGTGCACTACAATTCCATCGAAGAACTGGATCGGCTGCTTGCGGCGCTGGAAGACATCCTTGCAGGACGCCTGAAAAAAGCGCTGTAGGAGCCCGATCGGAACGCTCCGTCCAATGCGGGTGCCCGGGCCCCGCCCCTTGCAGGGCTGCAACTTTCACAGCCACGCCTGTCTATAGGCTTGGCTCAGGCGCGCGAATGGTTATAGAGTGTCGTATTCTGCGACCAGGTTTCCCGGCCCAGGAAGATGTCGGCAATGCGGAAAGGAAGTGAGCTGAATTCAGGCACGCCGCCCACACGCGGGCGCGCAGGTTTTGTGGTTCTCCTTGCCTTCGCATGGTTCCAGGTTGCCTTTGCCAGCCACCAGTTCGAACACGTTACCGGCGATCTGCTCGATTTCTGCACTTTGTGCAAGCACATGGAGCGGCATGACGCAGTTCCTGCGCAAGAGCCCCCCGAATTCTCCCGCTCCACCCCGCCGCTGCTTCCTGTCGCGGAACCTGCCAGCCCTGATTCTGCGAAGGCCCTTCGCAGCTACGAGTCTCGAGCCCCACCCTCAGCCTGATCGATCTTCTGCAGGAGGCGACTGAAAGTCGCCAGTGCGCCCGGAGCCGAACTCCGGCGTTCCATAGTAGAGATGACAAGGCTCATGACATGAACAATGAAACTCACTCAGCCAGGCGCGCGATCGCCCTGGCTTTCGGCGCTTGCTGCCTCTCCGCTGCATCCATCGCAGCCGCACAGGATGCGGCCGTCGAGAACAGGCATCACCCGATCGACGAGATCACGGTTACGGCGACGCCGTTGTCGCGGACCGTCAAACAGCTCGCGCAACCGACTTCCGTGATGAGCGGCGATGACCTTGCGATGAAGCAATCGACGAGCATTGGCGAAACAGTGTCCGGAGAAGTCGGGATCAGTTCGACTTACTTTGGTCCGGTTGCGTCGCGCCCGGTCATTCGCGGCCAGTACGGGGAACGCATTCGTGTGCTGTCCAACGGACTCGATGCCCTCGATGCGTCGGCATTGAGCGAAGATCACCAGGTCAGCATTGAAGGCATCCTGGCGGACCGCGTCGAAATCGTCCGCGGGCCCGCCACCCTCCTCTACGGAAGCGGTGCGGCGGGCGGTATTGTCAATGTCGTCGACAATCGCATTATCAGCGAAAGCCTTGCCGAGCCGTTTTCCGGAGCCGTCGCGATCGGCGCGGATTCCGCGGTCGGCAAGCGCGACGCCACCGGACGTGTGGCGTTCGGCTCCGACACGATAGGCGTGCACCTCGACTATTTCAGACGCGACACCGATGACGTCGAGATACCCGGCTTCGCCGAGTCCGCGTTACTGCGTTCGCTGGAAGAGGAAGAAGGTGGCGAGGAACACGAGGAGGAAGAGGAAGCCTTCGGAACCATCGAAAACACCGACAGTGAAACGGACGGTGGCGCGCTGGGGCTTGCATGGACGGCCGACCGTGGATATGTGGGTGTCGCGCTCAGTACATTCAACAGCAACTACGGCATTCCCGGCCATCACCATGAGGAGGAAGAGGGCGAGGAAGAGCCGGAGGAGGAAGCGGTTCGCGTGGATCTCGAGCAACGACGAGTCGACGTGCGAAGCGAGTATAGCTTTGACGGGCCGATCAAGCGGGCCAAATTCAGCCTGGCGCGGAGCGACTATGAACATCAGGAACTCGAAGGCGCGGAGATTGGCACCCGTTTCGATACAGAAGGCACCGACGCGCGACTTGAACTGCAGCATTCGGACATCGGCAAGTTGCAGGGTGCATTCGGTTATCAGTTCAAGAAGGTGGACTTCAATGCCGTCGGTGAGGAAGCGTTTGTTCCACCGTCGGACACTCTCAACAACAGCCTTTTCCTGTTCGAGGAGTACGGGCTTGACGACCAGTGGGTACTGCAGGGGAGCGCCAGGGCCGAGCGTCAGAAGATCGAAGTGGACGCGTCCGTGGGTCCCGAATACCGCGACACGGCGTTTGGCGCCTCGATCGGCGCCATCTGGACATTCGTCGAGAACATGAGTCTTTCCGCCAACTATGCATTGACTGAACGTCACCCCAATTCGACCGAGCTGTTTGCCGACGGTCCCCATCTCGCCGTCAACCGTTTCGAGCGTGGTTCGGTGACGCTCGGCGACGGCTTTCTCGACAAGGAACTCTCGTCCAACCTGGATTTGACGCTCCGTGGACAGAACGGCCTGTTGGACTGGTCGCTGACCGCCTTCGTAAACGACGTCGACGACTACATTCTGCTCGCGGCGACCGGCCTGGAGGAGGACGGGTTGCCGCTGTTCGAGTACACGCAAACGGACGCACGGTTTTACGGCTACGAGGCCGAAGGGCTCATCGAGCTTTTCGACGCGCCTTCCGGCCATTTGCACGCAAGGCTGTTCAGCGATTTCGTCTACACGGAAGAAAAAGACAGTGGCGCATACATCCCGCGCGTGCCGCCGCTGCGTTATGGAATCGGCGTGCATTACGTGACCGATCGGCTCTCGGCCGGTATCGAGGGGGCGTTCCATTCCAAACAGGACAAGACCGCCCCGAACGAGCTGCCGACCGATGATTACGTGCTTCTGGGCGCCGATTTGTCGTACACACTCGATACACAAGGCCTGTTCCTGTTTCTTCGGGGCACCAATCTGACCGATGAGGATGCGCGCCAGCACTCGTCACCGCTGAAGGATACGGTGCCTCTGCCGGGGCGTTCGCTGCACGTCGGCCTTCGTTACGACTTCTGAGAGAAACGCGACCGCCATGGACGGCGGGAGTGCAGATCACGCAGGAGCGGTCAAATGCCGAGCGCCATGGATGGCAATCGGCAATTCCATCAGTTTGACCAGGAGACGACGCGATGAGCATCGAGTTGCCAAGAGGCATCTTGCGGGTGTTGGCTTTAATGGCCGCGTTGGCGGTTGGCGCAGGCAACGTTCACGCCGACGAGGCCGAGATGGACGCGCTCCGCGCGGAACTCAACGACCTGCGTGCGGACTACGAGGCGCGCATCACGAACCTGGAACGACGCCTCTCCGTGGCCGAACAGAACGCGCGCCAGGCGAACACGCGGGTAGCGCAGCTCGATGCGCCTGCCGCGCCGACGGCTCCGGTTTTGCGAGGCGACGGAACGGGCAACTCGGCGTTCAATCCCGCGATCGGCGTCATCTTCCAGGGGCAGGCCTGGAACTACGGCAACGATCCCGAAGACTACGCAATTCAGGGATTCCCGCTGGGCGGCGAAGCAGGACCGGTCGCGGAAGGACTTTCGCTCGGCGAAACGGAAATCGACATCAGCGCGAATGTAGATGACAAGTTCACCGCATGGCTGACGGTGCCGGTGGTGATCGAGGACGGCGAGTCCGCCATCGAGATCGAGGAAGCGTGGCTCGAGACGCTGAGCCTGCCGGCCGGGCTTTCGGCGCGCTTCGGGCGTTTCTTCTCGGGCATCGGCTACCTCAACAGCAAGCACGCCCACGCGTGGGATTTCGTGGACCAGCCGCTGCCGTACCAGGCTTTCCTCGGCGACCAGTACCTCGACGACGGCGTGCAGCTTCGCTGGATCGCGCCGACCAATCGGTTTCTTGAAGTGGGTGCCGAAGTCCTGCGCGGCGGCAGGTATCCGGCCGCGGGGGCGGGCAATTCCGGCTTCGGCGGACGCAGCATTTTCTTCAATACCGGCGGCGACGTCGGCGCCGATCACAGCTGGCTCGCCGGCCTCTCATTCCTCGATACGGAAAGCATCGAGCGCCCGTCGGGCGAAGAGGACGACCCGTTTCTTTTTACCGGCGACTCATCGACCGCCATCGCCCAATTCGTCTGGAAATGGGCCCCGCAGGGAAACTGGAGGCAGCGCAACTTCGTCTTCCAGTTCGAGTTCATGTGGCGCAACGAAGACGGCACCTACACCTTGCCCGGAACCGGACCGCTCGCCTACGACACGGACCAGCGAGGCTGGTACGCGCAGGCCGTCTACCAGCCGTTTCCGCGCTGGCGCTTCGGCACGCGCATCGATGCATTGTCGATGGGCGATCCCGGTGCTGCATTCGCCGGCACGGCGCTCGCCGATGAGGGCAGCGATCCGCGGCGCTACAGCCTGATGGTGGACTGGTCGAACAGCGAGTTCAGCCGCCTGCGTCTGCAGTACACGCGCGACGAAGCAGGCTTAAGCGACGATAACCAGTTCGGCCTGCAGTACATACTGAGCATCGGTGCCCACGGCGCGCATTCGTTCTAGGAGCATGGTCATGTTTCGTTACTTCATACTCCTGGTCCTGTCTGCGATGGCGCCGGTATCGCACGCAGAACTTGCCGTGTTCGCCTGCGAGCCGGAATGGGCCGCGCTTGCCGAGGAGATCGGCGGCGAACTCGTCGATGCACACAGCGCCACCACTGCGTTGCAGGATCCGCATTACATCCAGGCGCGGCCGAGCCTGATCGCAAGGGTGCGTAACGCCGACCTCATCGTGTGCAGCGGCGCACAGCTCGAAATAGGCTGGCTGCCGGCGTTGCTGCAGAAAGCGAACAATCGCAACGTGATGCCCGGCGGCGACGGCTACTTCGAAGCCAGCCTGTACGTCGAGCGCTTGGAAGCGACCGGTAACGTCGATCGCGCGCAGGGTGACATCCATCCGCAAGGCAACCCGCACGTACAGACGAGCCCGCACAACATACGGCTGATCGCCGACGCGCTGGCGGAGCGCATGGCGGTACTCGATGCGGGGAACGCCGTTGCGTACCGTTCGGGACTCGTGGAATTTGCGAGTCGGTGGGACGAGGCTATTCAAAAGTGGGAGACTCGTGCCGCGCCGCTGGAAGGAACGCGAGTGATCACGCATCACAAATCGTGGGTGTACCTCGAGCGTTGGCTCGGCCTCGAGGAAGTCGCGAATCTGGAGCCGATTCCCGGACTGCCGCCGACCGCCGGCCATCTCAGTCAGCTGGTGCGGAGGTTCACCGACAACGGCGCCGACGTCATCGTGCGCTCGCCCTACCAGGACGACCGCGCCTCGGAATGGCTCCACGAGCGCACCGGCATACCCGCGGTCGTGCTGCCGCTCAGCGTCGGCGGCACCGAGCAGGCGACCGACCTGTTCACGCTGTTCGACGACATCATCGACCGGCTGCTCGGAGCGACCCAATGATCGGGGACATCATCGATTGGTCGATCATCGGTCCCGCGCTGGCGGCAGGATTCCTCGTTCTCAGCACGCACGTGCCACTGGGGCAGGAAGTGCTGAAGCGCGGCATCATTTTCATCGACCTGGCGATCGCGCAGATAGCCGGGCTCGGAGTGATCGCCGCGCACGGACTCGATTGGGAGCAGGACGGGTTCGAAGTGCAGATCGCCGCGGTCAGCGCGGCGCTGGTCGCGGCCGCGATATTGAACTGGACCGAGAAGCGCTGGCCGCAGACGCAGGAGGCGCTGATCGGCATCTTCTTCATCCTCGCGGCGACCGGTGGCATCTTGCTGCTGGCGAACAATCCGCACGGCAGCGAGCACCTGAAGGAGCTGCTGGTCGGCCAGATACTCTGGTCGACCTGGACGTCGCTCGCGCCGATTGCCGCGCTTTACGCCGCGCTGCTCGCGGTGTGGTTCCTCTGGCGCGAGCGCATCGGCGCGCTCGGGTTCTACGTCAGCTTCGCGATCGCCGTTACGGCTTCCGTACAGATCGTCGGCATCTACCTGGTGTTCGCCAGCCTGATCATTCCGGCGGTTGCCACGGCAAGGCTCCGCCGCGGAAATCGCCTGTTCGTAAGCTACGTGATCGGGGCCGTGGGGTTCCTGGCGGGCATCATCCTGTCGCTGGTATTCGACCTGCCGACCGGGGCGGTGGTGGTGTGGTCCATGGCTGCCGTCGCCCTCCTGGCCGGCTTCACCCTCTCAGAGAAAAGAGAAGGAATCCATTGAGCCCGGAACAGCGGTCTATTCAGCGCCTTAAAACAAGAAAGGCCGCGTCGCCGCGGCCTTCCGTGAGATCGAAGATCTTCAATCTCGTGATTCCATTCCCGTTAACCTGCTAGGCAGTCCCGCGGACGCGGGAAAGGGAACTCATCAGGATAGCTCGATCAAATAACGAAGGCTGCTCCATTATCCAATTCAAGATCCAGAGATTGCATCGATACCCTCGTAATCTCACTAGACATTGGATCACCTCCTTGAAAGTTGTTTGCCCGGAGGCGAGTATCGTATCAATCGCCGCAAAAACCAAGCACGAATTTCACAAAGATCAAAGTGGGCCACACAATCCTCGGGCAGTGCGGCAAAGTTCGCATTATGAAACTCGATAGTACTTTCTACCGCCGCGATGACGTCGTGCAGATAAGCCGTGAGCTTCTCGGCAAAGTTCTCTGCTCGCGAACGAAGGGCGCCGTGACAAAGGCGGTGATCACGGAAACGGAAGCGTACGCAGGCGTCGGCGACAGGGCGAGCCACGCCTGGGGCGGACGCCGAACGAAGCGCACGGAGCCGATGTTCCGCGAGGGCGGCACGGCATACGTGTATCTCTGTTATGGCATTCACCACCTGTTCAACGTCGTGACGGCTGAAACCGGGACGCCGCACGCCGTCCTCGTCCGGGCAGGGCAGCCGCTCGAGGGGATCGAGCTGATGAAGAAGCGACGCGGCCGGGGTGCCACAGACAGGACCCTGCTGTCCGGTCCCGGGTCGCTCGCGCAGGCCTTCGACATCACGACGAAAGCAAGCGGCACAAGCCTTCTGGGCAACAGGATCTGGATAGAGGATCACGGCATCGAGTTTGACGAGAACCTGATCGCGACAGGCCCCAGGGTCGGCGTTGACTACGCGGGAGAAGACGCCGCGCGGCCGTACCGCTTCCTGGTGCGCCATGATCCTGCGCCGACCCGGGAATAACAGGCTGTAGGAGCCCGACCGCCATGGATGGCGGGAGTGCAGATCACGCAGGAGCGGTTATCTGCCGACCGCCATGGATGGCGGGAGTGCAGATCACGCAGGAGCGGT
>Ga0268386_10001302_pt1 | contig 17087 bp, 19 predicted proteins | sample RVTome_15_FD_200260 | JGI IMG/M metagenome (GOLD analysis project Ga0268386, IMG submission 200260) | Soil microbial communities from uranium-contaminated site in the Upper Colorado River Basin, Wyoming, United States - RVT150D86... ...
TGTTGACGAACGTCATGATCGGCGTGTCTCGCAGGCGACACACTTCCATCAGTTTGATCGTGCGCTGCTCGACGCCTTTCGCAGAGTCGATGACCATAAGCGCGGAATCGACTGCGGTCAGCGTCCGGTACGTGTCTTCGGAGAAGTCCTCATGGCCAGGCGTGTCGAGCAGGTTGACGAGCCGTTCGCGGTAGGGAAACTGCATCACCGACGACGTAACCGAGATCCCGCGCTGCTGCTCGAGCGCCATCCAGTCCGAAGTCGCGTGGCGGCTGGCCTTACGCCCTTTCACGGCGCCCGCAAGCTGAATTGCACCGCCGTAAAGCAGCAACTTCTCGGTCAGCGTGGTCTTGCCGGCATCGGGATGGGAAATGATCGCAAACGTGCGACGCTCTTTGACGTGTCTTTCCAGGGTATTCATGTGGGTGCCTAACGGCCGGATCGCGGGCGGGGCCATTGGACCGCCCAAAAAAGCGCCGCAGTGTACCGCTATTCGGGCCTGGCTGTCATGACGCCGGGCGCCGACCGGTCGTAGCCTCCATTGGCATTCACAACCGGGAAAGTATGCGTCAGCGACAATCCGTGCTCACTTTACGACGAGCGACAACACCGCCGCATCCTCACGTCCGTACGGCGCCTGGTAATACGCCCGCCGATGGGCGATCTGACGGAATCCCTTCTTGCGATAGAGAGACAATGCATTGACGTTCGACGGCCGAACCTCGAGAAACACCTCCTTGACCGAAGCCGCCTTCGCGCGGTGCAGCATTTCATCCAGCAACCGGTCGCCATAGCCCAGCCGCCGGTAATCCGGATCGACGCACAGATTCAGCACGTGCGCCTCCCCCGCGGCAACGGAGAGGATTCCGTAGCCGGCAACGAAATCTCCGCGTTCCAGCACGATGCAGGTATATCCCGCCAGCAGGCAGTCCCGGAACACCCCGTGACTCCACGGAAAATCGTAACTGCGCCGCTCGATGTCGGAGACCGCGGAAAGATCGTCGTGAACCATGGTCCGGGCCCGAGCCGGCATTTCGGGAATCGGCGAGATCATGCGGCAGATTCTCCAATCACCCATCGGGCGAGGCACAGATCCTTCCAGGCTTCGCGCTTTTGCTTCGGTGTGCGCAACAGGTACGCCGGATGATAGGTAACGACAACGGGAATCTCCTGCTTCTCCAGTGTATGGACGCGGCCGCGCAGCCGCCCTACTGTTTCATCGCTTCCCAGCAACTGCTGCGCGGCGATGCGACCAACCGCAAGGATAAGGCGCGGCCTGAGCAACTCGATCTGACGATCGAGGTGGCTCCGGCATGCCTCGGCCTCGGAGGCTGCGGGATCGCGATTGTTGGGCGGCCTGCACTTCAGAATATTTGCGATGAAGACATTCTCGCGGCTGAGGCCCACGGCACGCAACATTTCGTCGAGCAGTTTGCCTGCGCGCCCTACGAACGGCTCCCCGCGGCGGTCCTCTTCGGCTCCCGGGGCCTCGCCGATGATCATCCAGTCTGCTCTTTGCGACCCGACACCAAACACCGTTTGCGTGCGGGTCAGGTGCAGCGGGCACCGCGTGCAATTGGATACCAGGTTTTGCAATTGCGACCACTCGTGTGGCTCGGACGATTCCGGCGAGCGCCGTTCCGCTACAAGAGGCACCGCCGGCAAAACAGGCGGCGCTTCCCGGGCGCGGCGCACGAACACGTCGATGCCGAGCGCGTCCAGGTACGAGAGCCGGGTCGCTTCAGGTTTCATCCTGGTCGCTCTCATCCACGTTACTTGCCGGGCCACGGCGCCGCCGCCAGTACCAGTATGCCGGTCCAGACAGCGCGTAGGTTCCGAACATCAGCAGGAACACGAGCGGCGGGTCGACCGAAATAACCATGAAGATCAAGGGAATGGCCAGCATCCAGGTAAACGGTATGCGGCGCCCGAAATTGACTTCCTTGAAGCTGTAATAGCGAAAATCCGAGACCATCAAGGCGCCCGCGACCGCGGTGATGAGAAATGCGCCTGCCAGGCCGCCGAGGCCCGCGACGCCCAGCTGGCTGCTGAGCCAGACGAACGCCGCCACCACGCCCGCGGCCGACGGGCTGGGCAAGCCCACGAACCAGCGCTTGTCCGCGGTCGCGATCTGCGAATTGAAGCGCGCGAGCCTCAGCGCCGCAGCAACGGCGAACAGGAATGCGACCAGCCACCCCACCCTGCCCCAGGTAACGTTCCACTCCGTAAGTCGTGCTACGCCCCACTGGTAAACGACGATCGCGGGAGCGAGACCGAAAGACACCATGTCGGACAAGCTGTCGTATTCCTTGCCGAACTGTGAAGACGTTTTCGTCAGGCGGGCCACCCGACCGTCGAGGGAATCGAGAATCATGGCGACGAAAATTGCCGCGCCCGCCCTTTGAAAACTGCCATCGACCGCGGCCACGATAGAGTAGAAGCCCGCAAACAACGCTGCCGTCGTCAGCAGGTTCGGCAACAGGAAGATACCTCGTCGTCTGGGGCTCTCGGGATCGGGTGTCATTTTAGGGTCTGTTGACAATTAACCGATCGTCGCAGCGGCGGCCATTTTTTCGCCAGGCAAGGCGCGGCGAACGCCGCGTAGCACCGTTACGTAAGCGAGCCGCAACGCCGCCTGGCGGAAAAATGGCCTGCCCCGCAGGGCTTGCGCCCGAAATTCCCTCAGGACGCGTTGCTCGTCGTTCATTTGGAATAACCAAACTTCTCTCCTCGCGCCTTGCCTGAGACAATTTCGGGCAGCAATGCGGCGATCGGTTAATTGTCAACAGACCCTAGTACAAGCCGGTCAGCAGATGCGGGGGCGGTAATACTGCCACGTCGCAAGACGCGATCACAATCGGTACTCCGCCGGAGCGCGGGTCAGCGCAGGGTCGCGAGCAGGTGGCTGCCGGCTGCTACCCGCTCTCCGACCGAAACCGTAATTTTTGCATCGATCGGAAGCTCCAGCTCGGCGAATTTCGTGAGGCGGAGATATGCGCAGCGCTGACCCTGTCCCAGCCTTTCACCGTAATTGAGAAACCCGCGCGGTGCCAGTCCGAAGCGATTGCCCGGGAAGCGCAACACGACATTCTCGCCTTCATCCGTCACCAGCCACAGGCCGGCTTTGTCGTCGGCAGAAGAACCGGGCGGTGCCGTCGCACTCAAGTCGCCTACTTTTCCTTCAACCGGGGAACGGGCCGTGTAGGTGCCGAAGCTCGACACCCGGATCACGATCCGATGAGCCTGGCCTTCGGGCACGCCTTCGTCGGTTGTCGTCACCTCGACGACCTTCCCGTCGACGGGGCTCACGACGCCCAACGGCGCGGATGGAACGATGCGCCGGGGATCGCGAAAGATCAGGTACAGGTAAACAAGCAGCGAGAGGGGGAGAATCGCCCAGGCCACGCCGGCGAAGTACCACGTGGCGGCGACCACGAGTGCCATCACGAGCAGAAAAGGAATTCCTTCCGCGGCCACGAAGTATCCCTTCCGGTCGTTCACGCGTTCTGCTTCCTCAACTGCCCTGTTTACCCACGCTCGGGCCGGTTTCGCGACGTGTCGTGTAGAATACGCCCGCCATGCGCATCGGACCACCTCAACGGACCACGCGCACAACCAGACCCGGGACTACAGAACCAATACTCCATCAAGGTGCTAGATGCGATTCACCGATTTCGGACTGATTACCCTGAAGGAGATTCCGGCTGAAGCCGAGATCGTCAGCCACCAGCTGATGCTTCGCGCAGGGATGATTCGCCGGCTGTCCGCGGGGCTGTTTACGTGGATGCCGCTGGGGCTGAAGGTCTTGAGGAAAGTCGAGCGTGTCGTACGCGAGGAAATGGATCGCGCGGGGGCACTCGAATTGCTGATGCCGTCCGTGCAGCCCGCGGAATTATGGAAGGAATCGGGCCGCTGGGACAAATACGGATCCCTGTTGCTGCGAATGAGGGATCGTCATGACCGCGAGTACTGTTTCGGTCCCACCCACGAAGAAGTGATTACCGACATCGCGCGGCGCGAGTTGAAGAGCTACAAGCAACTGCCGATCAACTACTATCAGATCCAGACGAAATTTCGCGACGAGATACGTCCTCGCTTCGGCGTCATGCGCGCGCGGGAATTCATTATGAAGGACGCCTATTCGTTCCACGTCGACCAGGCGTCACTCGAGGAAGGTTATGCCGGCATGCATGATGCCTACACGGCGATCTTCACCCGGCTCGCACTCAAGTTCAGGGTGGTCGACGCACACAGCGGGGAAATAGGCGGAAGCCGTTCGCAGGAATTTCACGTACTGGCGGATTCCGGCGAGGACGCGATTGCCTATAGCGATGAAGATCGGTACGCGTCGAACATCGAAACCGCGGCCACGATACGCCCGGAGGCCGAGGCGCCCGCTCCGCAGGCGGAACTCAAGAGAGTGACCACCCCCTCCACCCGGACCATTGACGAGCTGTGCGCGATGCTCGGCGTTACGCCGCAACAGACCGTAAAGACGCTGATCGTAAACGGCACCGAAGGACCCGTCGCGCTGGTGCTGCGCGGCGATCACGCGCTGAACGCGGTGAAAGCGGAGAAACTGCCCGGTGTCGCAACGCCGCTCACCATGGCTGACGCCGCCGGGGTTCGCCGGGTCACCGGTTGCGAACCCGGTTTCGCTGGCCCGATCGGCCTCAGGATTCCGACCTACTTCGATCATGCGGCCGCGGTCATGTCGGATTTTGTCGCGGGCGCGAATGAAACGGACATGCATTTGAGCGGCGTGAACTTCGGTCGCGACCTGCCGGTGCCCGACACGGTCGATATTCGCAACGTCGTCGAAGGCGATCCGACACCTGGCGGCAAAGGGCGCCTGCACATTGCACGCGGCATCGAAGTCGGTCATATCTTCCAGCTCGGTACGACTTACAGCCAGGCGCTGGGCGCCACGGTACAGGATCAGGAGGGCATCGATCGCGCCATGGCGATGGGCTGTTACGGCATCGGCATCACCCGCATCGTTGGCGCGGCCATCGAACAGAATCATGACGAACGGGGTATCGTCTGGCCGGAGCCGCTCGCGCCCTTCCGCGTGGTGCTGATCGCTATCAACATGCACAAGTCTGCACGACTCGAGCGTGCCGCCAATCAGCTGTATACGGAGCTGATCGACCAGGGCGTCGAGGTGCTGTTCGACGACCGCGACGCCCGCCCGGGGGTCAAGTTTGCCGACGCGGAGCTGATCGGCATACCGCACCGACTGGTCATCGGCGAGCGGGGGCTCGATGCCGGAGAACTGGAGTATCGCCACAGGCGTGATCATGAATCACGCCTGCTGAAACGTGAAGCGGCGCTCGAACTCGTGACGCGGTCGGCGCTAGCCTAGGGCCTGTTAACAATTACCCGATCGTCGTATTGCCCAAAATTTTCTCAGGCAAGGCGCGAGGAGAGAAGTTTGGTTATTCCAAATGAGCGACGAGCAACGCGGCCTGAGGGGATTTTGGGCGCAACCCTGCAGGGCGGGACTGCGGCGATCGGGTAATTGTCAACAGGCCCTAAGGATCGGCGCGCGCGAAGCTGCCGGGGATGCGCTCATGAAAACGTTGCGGCTGTTTGCGACTTCACTGATTTTGGTCGGCGGTATCGCAGCGGCGCAGCAGGACTATCGTGATCCGCTGCTGCTCGAGCTGTTGCGGGAGGCGGCCAGCGAGGCCGACAGTTTCACCGACCGTTTCGACGCCCAGGTCTGGCTCAGCGATATGTCCCTGCGGCTGTCGCGGCAGGTCGAGGATCCGGAGGAACGGATCGAAATCCTCAAGCGCGTTCACTACGAAGCCACTCGGGCCGAACTGCCGCCCGAACTCGTGCTGGCCGTGATCGACGTGGAGAGCAACTTCGACCGCTTCGCGCTATCTCATGTCGGCGCTCGCGGGCTGATGCAGATCATGCCGTTCTGGCTGGAAGAGATCGGACGGACCGACGACAATCTTTTTCGCATCGAGACCAACCTTCGATTCGGCTGCACGATTCTCAAGTATTACCTCGATCTCGAGAAGGGCGACCTGCAGCGCGCGCTGGGACGGTACAACGGCAGCCTCGGCAAACGCGACTACCCTAACCTCGTGGTGGACCGGCTGCGCAAAAAGTGGTACCGGATCTGACCTGCGGGGCGCTGCAGGAGCCGCCATGGATGGCGGTCGGGCGAGAGCTCAACCGATCGTGAATTTTCGGAAAGAGACGTAGTCGATTTCCGTTGTGGCCACACTCTTGACCGAGGCCATCGGCGGCCCCGACTGCAGCCATTCCCCGAGCTTGTCCAGGGCGTGCGACATACCGCACGCGACCACCTCCACGCTGCCGTCCGGCATGTTGTTGGCGTAGCCTGTGAGCCCGAGCTTCACTGCCTTCTCCCGGGTGCTGTCGCGGAAGAACACACCCTGCACGCGGCCGGTCACGCGGAACCGCCGGCATTTCGATTCGAAGCCTGGCGAAGGGGCGTCAGTCTTTTCGGGGAGGATTCTCTGCCCTCGCGAGGGCGTCGAGGGCCTTGAGTTTTGCCTGAAGGGCATTGTTGCGGGCCTCCTCGTAGGCACGATCGGACAGTTTCTGCTGCGCGCGATCCAGGAGCGCTTCCGCGTCTCTCAGTTGCTCGGCCGCGCGTTCCTCGGCGCCGGCTTCGCGGGCGACAGCGATAGCCTGCCTCGCGTCGCTCATCTCCTGCACCGGCGGACCGCTGCCACAGGCAGCGACCAACAGCATGAGCACCACCGGGATGCCGCACCTGACTGCGTCAGTCATGCGAGCGGATTTCAGGAATTGGATCGGCGTGCGCACGGCGGAAAGCTAGCAAGGGCATGCCATGACAGTCAAGCAAAGCACGCGCAGCCCGCGATGCACAACGTAACGCGGGTCAGACCCGGCGCGTGAGCACGGGGCAACGCACTTGAGATTTTCGGCACCGCTCGTGACACTTGTGCGATGTCATCGACCGACAGGAACTCCTGATCTCATGCCCATTACCATCTACCACAACCCTTCCTGCTCCAAGTCACGGAAAACACTTGAAATAATCAAGGAGCACGGCATCGAGCCGCGCATCGTCGAGTATCTCAAGACTCCGCCGGACGCGGCCACGCTCCTGAAACTCGCGAATCTCCTGCAAGTCCGCGTCGCAGACCTTATGCGCAAGGGCGAGCCGGATTACGAAGCGGCGGATCGCGACCGGAGCCTGCCGAAAGACGGCAGCCTGGCTGTTGCCGAGTGGCTCAGCGAGCATCCCCGCGTCCTGCAACGGCCGATTGTCGTCGACGAGGAACGGCAGCTTGCTGTAATCGGCCGTCCTCCCGAGGCGGTTATCGGGCTGCTTTCCGAACCGGCCGGCGAATCGTCTGCCGGCTTCCAATGATCGACATCCTCGTTGTTTACTACTCCCGCACGGGAGCGACGGCGGCGCTTGCCCGGGAAGTATGCCGCGGCGTCGATTCGGTTGCCGGCGCGTCCGCGAGACTGCGCACCGTGCCCGCGGTTTCGCCCGTGAACGAAGCAACAGCCGCTGCGGTACCAGACGACGGTCCTCCGTACGCGACACTCGAAGATCTGCAGGAATGCGACGGGCTGATCATCGGCAGCCCGACCCGTTTCGGCAACATGGCGGCCGCGCTCAAGCACTACCTCGACGGCACCGGCGCCTACTGGCTGAGCGGCGCCATGGCCGGGAAACCTGCCGGGATGTTCACTTCCACCTCGACGTTGCACGGCGGGCAGGAAACGACGCTGCTCTCCATGGCTCTCCCGCTTCTGCATCACGGCATGCTGATCGTCGGCGTGCCATATACGGAACCGGCGCTATCGACCACTACTACCGGCGGCTCTCCCTACGGCGCCAGCCACGTCACCTGGAACCGGACAGACGATCGTCTTTCCGACGACGACAAGACAGTCGCGCGAGCCCTCGGGGCGCGAGTCGCGTCGGTAGCGTTAAAGCTAAAAGCCAGGGTGAATGCCACCTAGTTCAGCACTTCGGCATCGCCGGCGGGGCCATTGGCGGAATGGCTCCCTCCGGTCCGCTTTATTTCCGCCAATGGCAACGCCGCCAGACGCGAAAAGGCGCGGTGAGAACGGTCCATTATTTGCGACCGGGTACACTAGCTAATACGTCGCGGACGAAGGGAATCGTGAGGCGACGCTGCGCGACCAGCGCTTCGGCGTCGAGTTTGTCGAGGAGCCGGTAGAGGCTGGTCATGTCGCGTCGGCTCCGCGCCAGCAAAAAACGCGCCGTATCGTCCGGCAGTTCCAGGCCGCGATGCCTCGCGCGCAGCTTCAGGGCCTGGACGCGCGCTGTTTCGTCCAGCGGCTCCACATGAAAAACCGGAAGCCGCGACAGGCGGCTGTGCAAATCGGCAAGCGTGAAGCCACTATCCCGCGGCGCGGCCTTCGCAGAGGCCACCAGCAGCCCCTCGCGATCGGCAAGCTCATTGAGCAGCGCGAACAATGCGAGCTCGAATCCTTCATCGCCCGCCACGGAATCGACGTTGTCCAGGCAGACGCAACGACGACTCGCAAGACCGTCGAGGATGCCCGGATCTGCATGCGCGAACTGTTCAAGCGGAAGAAAGACGGCATCGTCGGCCAGGCGTTCGCAGACGGCATGCAGCAGATGCGTCTTGCCGGTCGCTGGCCCGCCCCACAACCAGCAGCCGGCCTCGTTCGCCGCTCCCGAAGTGCCGTCATCTGCAAGACTCTTCAGGAATGCAACGAGGGGTTCGTTGCCGGCGGACCAGAAGCTTTCGAAGACACCCCCGTCCCTAAGTGATAGCGGCAGGGCGAGCTGGCTCAACTCAATGCCTTGACAGGTGAGGCCGCGCTCGCCGCGTCCACGACCACACGTAATCCACACCGCTGATCACGACCGTCGCCAGCACCGCGGCGCCGATCGCCGTGATGCTTATATCGGCGGGCCAGCCAAAGGCGGCATGGCTCAGGACAAAAAGAACGAACAGCAGCTCAAGCGCGGTGTTGAGCTTGCTTATACGGGTAGGTTCGCCTTCGACCGGGCCGACCAGGAAATTGTAGGCCGCCGCGCCACCGACGATGATGACATCGCGAAGGATGACGATGACCGCGAGCCAGACCGGGATGTGATCCGTATAGACAAGTATTACGAAGGTGCCCGCCACCAGCAGTTTGTCGGCGATCGGGTCGAGTAGTGCGCCCAGCCGTGTGTGCCAATCGAAACGCTTGGCGAGATAACCGTCGAGCCCATCGGAGAAGCCGGCGACGAAAAACAGGATCAGCGCCACGTCGTACCGTTCCTCGACAATCAGCAACAGTATCGGCGCCACGAGGGCGATACGGAACAGTGATATGGCGTTTGGCAACCAGCGTAGCGACATGAGGCGATCGGCTGTCAGGGTCGATAGCGGTATTCGAGGACGGAAGGTTGCGGCGAGCTGTCGCCATAAAGCGGCCGGTCGAACGAATCGTCCACTTCAAGGATCCTGCTCATCTCGAGTGCGCGCTCAAGCCTTTCCCTGCCGCCGTGGGCCTTTACCTCGTAACGAATCCGGTCGCCGCTGACGACATCGATCGCCAGGCTTTCGACGACGTTCAGCTGTTGCATGAAGCTGTGAACGGCGCCGTACGCCGCGATGGAATCGACGCCAGAGATGGTGAGGCTTATCGTCTCGAGCGGTGCATTCCCCGTGACTGCGAACTGTTCGGCAAGCGTATCTGCCAGAAGATTGATCGCTTCTTCCGCTTCACCGGTCCACTCGCGCCGTTCACGGCCGAAGAAATACGACCATCGATTCTGCTGCACGGTGTCGGCCCGGATTCGCCCCACCAGAATGGAGTTCGCGCCGTATCTCCGGGACGCATCGAGGAGACGATCGTTGAAGCCTCCCCATATGTCGCTGAAGCTGACCAGCTCCAGCTCTTCCGCGTCCAGCAGAGGAAAGGCAATTGGGACACCCCGCTCCATCGCGACTTCCTCGACCCGTTCGCGTAACAGCCGGTTGCGGTCGATCGAGCGTGATTCGGCGGCGGCGCGCTCCGCATCGTTGGAACCGACGATCTCGCGTTCACCCTCACCCCAGTCAACGGCCAGCCATATCAGCGTGAGCGGGCGGTCTCCGCCCCACACGGTGTAGCCGGCCCCGCGCAACACGCGCTCGAGGGATTCGCCATCCAGGGTGACCCACAAAGTGTCATCCTCGCCGGAACGAAACTGCATGACGTATCGCGCAGGATTCGGGAACCATTCCTTGACCTGTTCCGGCGGAACGGGGTTCTGCGAACCGGTAATTCGCAGCAGAATCTCGGTCAGGGCCTCTTCATAGGCCTGCTCGCGCGATTGCGGATTCCGCGCATCGAAAGGAACACGCGCCGTGTACAGATACGACGTGTCGGCCGCTACAACCCCGCCGGTCGCAAACAGCATCGCCAAAAGCATCATCACGGGGAACGCGAACCCGGTCCGGTTCGCCCTGGTGCATTCCTTTAAGCTGCTCTTCATCCAAATTGCCTGCTTGACGCGTTCGGTCCGCGGAGAACTTACGAGATCGGACGTGCACGTCAACGCCATGGACGAAGACCCGCCGTCCATAACTTGTGCAGAGGCTCCCCGGTGCCGGCCGGCGTGTCCAATCGTGTCATTAACCTCTATTATATTGCCTATTCACCGTTTGCCGGGAATGATCCCGCTTTCGCCCCGCTCCCTACTTATATAAAGACCACGATCCATGACCGGCAAGCCGCTGACTTACAAGGATGCTGGCGTCGACATCGACGCGGGCAATGCACTGGTCGACCGCATAAAGCCCCTGGTCGCGCGCACCGCGCGGCAGGAAGTGTTGACCGGCCTCGGAGGGTTTGGCGGGCTGTTCGCGTTGACGCCGGGACAGTACCGGGAACCCGTGCTGGTTTCCGGAACGGACGGGGTCGGCACCAAGCTCAAGCTTGCGCAGCAGCTTAAGCGACACGGCAGCATCGGCATCGACCTGGTCGCGATGTGCGCCAACGACGTCGTCGTGCAGGGCGCCGAGCCCTTGTTTTTCCTCGATTACTTCGCCTGCGGCCGGCTCGACGTCGATGTCGCGGCGGAGGTGATCGGCGGCATCGCAGCGGGCTGCGAACAGGCCGGCGCGGCATTGATCGGTGGTGAAACGGCGGAGATGCCGGACATGTACCCGGATGGCGAATACGACCTCGCCGGCTTCTGCGTCGGCGTGGTCGAACGGGCTGATTTGATCGACGGCAAGGCGATTACAGAGCGCGACATTCTCATCGGAATCGCCTCCAGCGGCCCCCACTCCAACGGTTATTCGCTGATACGCCGAGTGCTCGAAGTTTCCGGCGCAGGCGACATCGCCGGACGCGCCGCAGCGGACCATTTGCTTACACCGACGAGAATCTACGTAAAGCCCGTCCTCGAGCTGATGCAGAAAATAAAAGTCCGTGGCCTCGCGCACATAACGGGCGGCGGCATCACGGAGAACCTGCCGCGTATCCTGCGACCGGGCCTGCAAGCGGAGATCGACCTCGACAGCTGGCGGCAGGGGTCCGTGTTCGACTGGATTGCCGCCGCAGGAAGGATTACGGATGACGAGATGCGCCGAACCTTCAACTGCGGCGTCGGCATGATCGCCGTGGTCGCAGCGGATGATGCCGAGGCCGCCCTCGAGACGCTGGCTGCATCGGGCGAAAGTGCCTGGCGCCTCGGGCGGATCGCCGCGGGCGGAAACGGGGTGCGGTACATTTGAGGGGCAACATGTCCGCCGCCGTGTTCGTATCCGGGGGTGGCACGAATCTGCAGGCATTCATCGACGAGGTACAGGCAGGACGGCTCGCCCTCGACCTCGCGGTCGTCGTCAGCAACAACCCGAACGCAGGCGCCCTGGACCGCGCGCGCAAAGCCGGCGTTCCGGACGAGTGCGTTTGCAGCACCGATTACGCAGAACGGGAGAGATTCGACGACGCGCTCGCGTCGACCGTCGATCGTTACCGGCCGGACCTCCTGATCCTGGCCGGCTTCATGCGCATTCTCACGGCTGCCTTCGTGAAGCGCTACGAAGGACGCATACTCAATATACATCCCTCGTTGTTGCCGCGATTCCCGGGCCTCAACACACACCAGCGCGCGATCGACGCCGGCGACCGCGTCCACGGCAGCACGGTGCACTTCGTCACCGAACAGCTCGACGCCGGGCCGTCCATCATGCAGGGCCGCGTCCCGGTCCTCGAAGGCGATACCGCCCGGTCGCTGGCGCAGCGCGTCCTGAAGATCGAGCACCGAATCTATCCGGCAGCCGCGGCACTGTTCGCTTCCGGCCGGCTTGCCTGCAGGGACGGCGCCGCCTGGCTCGACGGCGATCGCCTGGAGCAGCCGCTCCTGTACGGCAAGGAGTGACTGGGTTACGACGACGAGCGGTGCCATATTCCGGCCTCAGCCGGGGGTTGCCCTTTGGCGCAATGGCTCCCTTCGGTCCGCTTTAAATTGCGCCAAAGGGCAACCCCCGGCTGAGGCCTTGAGCCCGTGGTCGCTCCGTTGGCCTAGACTCAAGTGTCACTGCCCAATGGACGGGGTCAGGCCTTCGGCAACGTGACGCCCTGCTGCCCCTGGTATTTGCCTCCCCGATCCTTGTAGGAAACCTCGCACTCCTCGTCCGATTCGAGAAACAGCATCTGCGCGACGCCTTCGTTCGCGTAGATCTTCGCCGGCAAAGGCGTGGTGTTGGAGAACTCCAATGTGACGTGCCCTTCCCACTCGGGCTCCAGCGGCGTCACGTTGACGATGATGCCGCAGCGTGCGTAGGTGGATTTGCCGAGACAGATCGTGAGGACATTCCTGGGTATGCGGAAGTACTCGATGGTGCGGGCAAGTGCGAAGGAATTGGGCGGGATGATGCAAACGCTGCCTTTCTTGTCGACGAAGCTCGTCTCGTCGAAGGCCTTCGGGTCGACGATCGCCGAATGGATGTTGGTGAAGACCTTGAACTCGTCCGAACAGCGAACGTCGTAGCCATAGCTCGAGGTGCCATAGGATACGATGCTGCCGCCGGAATTCTTTCTTACCTGGCCGGGTTCGAAGGGCTCGATCATGCCGTGCCCGGTGGCCATGCGGCGAATCCACCGGTCCGATTTGATGCTCATTCCTCGACCACGATGTTCGGAAAGCGGCGGCTGTAGTCCTTGCCCTGTCTTGCGAGACGGGCAGCCATTCGCCTCGCCGTCAGCAGGTAGGCCTGAGCTGCGGGCCCGTCGGGATCGGCGACGACGCTCGGAGTGCCGCTGTCGGTCTCCTGCCGAATCCTGACGTCGAGGGGCAACTGCCCCAGCAATTCGACCTCGAAATCGCGTGCCATGCGCTCGCCGCCGCCGCTGCCGAAAATCGGCTCTTCGAATCCGCAGTTGCTGCACACGTGGGTGCTCATGTTTTCGACGATGCCGAGGACCGGGACCGAGACCTTGCGGAACATCTGCAGTCCCTTGCGGGCATCCAGCAGGGCTATGTCCTGCGGCGTCGTAACGATGACCGCCCCGCTGACCGGCACCCGTTGCGAGAGGGTCAGCTGGATATCGCCGGTTCCCGGCGGCATGTCGACGATCAGGTAGTCGAGATCCGACCATCGCGTCTGCTGCAGGAGCTGGTTCAACGCCTGGGTCACCATCGGACCGCGCCACACCATCGGCTGGTCGGCATCGATCAGGAAGCCGATCGACATCACCTGCAGGCCGTGGGACTCGAGAGGAATCATCGTCTTGCCGTCCTCGCTGGTCGGCCGGCGTCCGGAGAGTCCCAGCATCAGGGGCTGTGAAGGGCCGTATATATCGGCGTCCAGCACGCCGACCGAGGCGCCGTCCCGGGCGAGGGCGAGGGCAATGTTGGCGGCGGTCGTGGACTTGCCGACACCGCCTTTTCCGGAAGCGATCGCAATGATGTTGCTGACGTTTTGCAGCGGCTTGAGGTTCGGCTGTACCCCGTGCGCCACGATCTTGCTCTGCAGCGCAACCTCCACGTTGTCGAGACCGCACAGTTCCCGCACCCGTTCACGAAAGAACTGCTTAAGGTCCTCCTGCACCGTGTCTGCCGGAAACCCCAGCTCGATCTCGACGCTCGCGCGATTGTCGCCCACGTCCGCGACCCGCACCCGCCCCACCTCGCGGAGCGGATACTCGATGCCTGGGATGACGATCGAACTCAATGCTTCCCTGAGATCAGAATTTGCTGGCAATTTCACACTTCATCGGCGGGGCATTAGGTAAATTCTTCCGTGAGGGACCGAAACGATACCCGATGACGATCGGGGTCCGACATTGTAGCCGAGGTTACCGATACTTATGCCGGCGTCGCGGATCATTGCAACGGCAGGGTCCTGTCTCCAAATCGCAACGGTACGATATGGCATAATGCCGCATCCGGGCCCGTTGAGCCTCGGCTTGAAGCGAATCAGGATTTGGCGGTTTTACATCTTAAGGCACAGACGGTTGCGCGCGCAGGGATGCCTTCCGGCGGTCCAGGCCCGGTTGCACCCACCGGCTACGGGAAACGCGAAACTGCCGGCCTTGCCGGCGCCGGTAAACTCGCGCGGGGCGGAGGCACATGGCCATCCTAGCGGGTTTCCGGGCTGATCAGTTGATCACCCAGCTCATCAGCGAAACGGACACCGCCTCGTCCACCGCCATGAAACTCACCGAGCGACTGAAGAAGCTCGGGCCGAAAGTCATTCCGAAAGCGATCGACGCGCTGGCGATGTGTGACCGCAGCCACACGATGCTGTTCGTGGACATTCTCGCAAGCCAGGTAAACGACAAGACACTTAAATACTACAAGGAAGGGCTGGCGGACGGCGGCGACCGGGTCGTCTCGGGCACGGCCTGGGCGCTGTCGAGCGCCAACAGCTACAACGCCAACGCCCTGCTCGATTTCCTGGAGGAAGACGAGATCTCGAAGCCGGCCGTAATCGAGATACTGAAGGTCCACAAGCAGAACCTGAGCGTTCACGACCTGCTGCGACGCGCTTATGAACTGGAGCCCAAGGAGAAAGCGGCCCTGTTCAAGATCATCGAGGACATCGTATCGGAGGACATGGTGCCCGACCTGATCGCGCGTATGGGCGGCAAGGACCCCGCGGTCAAGATTCACCTGATGAAGCTGCTTTCGAAGTTCAAGAAAGCCGAGATCAACCCGGCGCTCGAGATGCAGCTCGGCGACAGCAACAAGCTCGTCCGCAGCGCCGCCCTCAGCGCTTTGGCGGAACGCGACGGCAAGGTCAACATCGCGAAGGTCGCCAAGCTGCTGCACGATCCGGACCTCGACGTGCAGGGCAAGGCGGTCGACGTCATGGTGAAAATCAATCACCCGGAAACAATCCGCTTCCTCGTGCCGGCGTTGAAGGATGAATCGGAGTACACCCGCCGCGCGGCCGTCGAAGTGCTGAATGAGATCGGCAATGCCGATTCTGTCAAGGACCTGCTCGAAGCCATCAAGGACGACGACTGGTGGGTTCGCGCACGCGCCGGCGATGCGCTTGCGGAAATCGGCGGCCCGCGCGTCGTGGATTCTGTACTGCAACTCATCAAGGACAAGGATGAGGACATCCGCCGCACCGCGATCGAGATCCTGAACGCCACCAAGGACGAGCGGGCAGTCGACGAGCTGATGAAGGCCACCGACGATACCGACTGGTGGGTCCGTGAGCGTGCGGTAGACGCCCTGTCACAGATCGGCAGCAGCAAGGCCGTGCCTAAGCTGTTGCGTATGCTCGGCAAGAATCCCAAGACCGACACGGTGGTCATACGCGCGCTCGGCAAGCTCGGCAATCACGAGATCGTGGACAAGCTGGTGCCCCTGTTGCAGCGACCGGAGCGGGAGGTTCAGGTCGAGGCCATCAAGGCCATTTCCCATCTCGCTGACCAGAAGCGGGCGGACACGATTCGCAAGGTGCTGCAGAAGCTCAAGGAGGGGGAAGATCCGACCATCATCAACAGCGCCGATATCGCGCTCAAGGAACTCGACGCCAAGTTCTCGCAGACGGTGCTCGAGGAGAATCTGCGCGCCGCAAAGATGGCGGAGCACACCCATACGCTGCTGATCGAAAACGAGGACATCGACAAGCTTCTGAGCGTACCGGAAGAGAAAGTGCTCGACATCTCCAAACTCGAGCCCGGCGACGTCATCGACGGACGCTACAAATACATCGAGAAGATCGGCAAAGGCGCATTCGGTACCGTCCTCCTGATGCAGGACCAGGTTGTCGACGAAAGGCTGATCCTCAAGTTCCTGAACCCGAACGTCTCGTCCGACGAAGAGATGATGAAGCGTTTTGTGCACGAACTGCGGTATTCGAGAAAGATCACCCACCGCAACGTCATCCGGATCTACGACTTCCTGCACCTGCAGGGCGCCTACGCCATCTCGATGGAGTACTTCCCCTCGCACACGTTGAGCGGCGAAATTCCCGACAGCAAGCCCATGGCGTTCGACAAGGCGATCAAATACTCGTTCGACATCGCCACCGGCATGGCGGTAGCACACCAGGCCGGGGTCATCCACCGCGACCTGAAACCGGCCAACATATTGGTGAACGACGAAGGACTTCTCAAGATTGTGGACTTCGGCGTCGCCGCCGCCGCGAGCAGCGGCGACACGCAGCTTACCAAGACCGGCTACGTCATCGGTTCGCCGAAATACATGGCGCCCGAACAGATCCTCGGCAAGAAAGTCGACGAGACCGCCGACATCTACAGCGTCGGCGTCATCATGTACGAGATGGTTACCGGCGTCCCTCCTTACAGCCGCGGCGATCACATGTCCGTGATGTACCAGCACGTGCAGGGCAAGGCAAAGCGCTGCCAGGAGATCAACCCCGAGGTTCCTGACGACTATGCCTCGATCATTGCGAAGTCCATGTCCGTCGACAAGACCAAGCGCTACAACTCCATGGACCAGCTCATCGAGGCGCTGAGCGCGGTCAAACTGTAGGCAAGCCTGTCCGAGCGATCGCAACGCATTGTCCACGAAGGTGGCATGGCGTTGGCGGCGTCGCGGTGCGGGGGAGGGGTGCCTTTGGCGGAATGGCTCCCTGCGGTCCGCTTTATTTCCGCCAAAG
>Ga0268386_10001303_pt1 | contig 17082 bp, 13 predicted proteins | sample RVTome_15_FD_200260 | JGI IMG/M metagenome (GOLD analysis project Ga0268386, IMG submission 200260) | Soil microbial communities from uranium-contaminated site in the Upper Colorado River Basin, Wyoming, United States - RVT150D86... ...
CGTTCCACTGCCCTTCGAGCTCGGCCACCGTCCGATCGATGGCGAGTTCTCCGCTCACGGCGACCCGGATCCTCGGCCCGCCCGTCCTGCCGATCGCGAGCGCCGGCACGCCGGCGCCGGCGGCCACCTGCATCAACCGAACGCGGTCCTCCGCCTTGACCGTCACGATCGCGCGCGATGCGGATTCGCCAAAGAGCGTGGCCGGCGCCGCGAACGAAGTCGCCGCTGCGGCCCGGACGCGGCGCGTGTCAGGTCCGGGCAGGACGCCGGGCAAATCCACCTCGAGTCCGATCCCGCCGCTGTCGAACGCGCACTCCGACAGCGTGACGGCCACGCCGCCGTCCGAGCAGTCGTGCGCCGACTGCAGGAGCCCGGCGGCCGCCGCCTGCGTGAGGAATCCGATCAGGGCCCGCTCGCGCGGCAGATCGAGAGCCGGCGGCTCCCCTTGCACCAGTCCGAGCACGACTTTGAGGTACTCGCTGCCGCCCAGTTCGCCGAGTCCCTCGCCGAGGAGCACGATCTCGTCACCGGCCCGCCTGAAACTCCGGGCCAGAGCACGGGCGGCATCCTCGATCACGCCCACCACCCCGATGACGGGGGTCGGATAGATCGCGCGGCCGTCGGTCTCGTTGTAGAGGCTCACGTTGCCGCCGGTAATCGGAATCTCCAGCGCGCGGCACGCTTCGGCGATCCCCTCGACCGCCTCGACGAACTGCCACATGATCTCGGGACGCTCCGGGTTGCCGAAGTTCAGGCAATTCGTCGCGCCGACGGGTATCCCTCCCGCACATGCGACGTTGCGCGCCGCCTCGGCCACTGCCAGCATGGCGCCCCTTCGGGGATTGAGATGGCAGTACCGGCCGTTGCCATCCGTCGAGAGCGCGAGCGCCCTGGCCGTCCCCTTGACCCGCACGACGCCGGCGCCCATCCCGGCGAGCACGAGCGTGTTGGTGCGGACCATGTGGTCGTACTGGCGATACACCCATCGCTTGCTCGCCACGGTCGGCGACGAGAGCAGCGCCCGGAGGGCCTCGTCATCGGCCGGACGCGAGGCCAGCAGCGATTCGAGGTGCGAACTGTCCAGCCGCGTCACATCGTCCAGGTAGGCGGGCCTTGCCACGGGTCGATCGTAAACAGGAGCCTCATCGACGAGGGCGCTGTTGGGAATCTCGGCAACCCGTCTGCCGCGATCCAGCACGCGAAGCCGTCCGTCGTCGGTGACCTGGCCGATGTGGGCGGCATGCAGATCCCACTTGTCGAAGATCTGCTCGACCTCTGCCTCGCGCCCCTTCTTCACCACGAGCAGCATGCGCTCCTGTGATTCCGACAGCATGATCTCGTAGGGCGTCATGCCGGTTTCGCGCTGCGGCACGTGTGTGATGTCGATCTCGATGCCGCTGCCGCCGCGAGCCCCCATTTCGCACGTGGAGCAGGTCAGCCCGGCAGCGCCCATGTCCTGAACGCCGACGAGGGCATCCGTCTTCATCAGCTCGAGGCACGCCTCGAGCAGCAGCTTCTCCATGAACGGATCGCCCACCTGCACGGCTGGACGCTTCTCCGCCGACCGCTCGTCGAATTCCGCCGACGCCATCGTCGCGCCGTGAATGCCGTCGCGGCCGGTTTTCGCGCCGACGTAGTACACGGGATTCCCGGCGCCGGCCGCCCGGCCCTTCACGAGCGCGTCGGTTTTCGCGATACCGAGACAGAGCACGTTGACGAGCGGGTTGTCCGCGTACGGCTCCTCGAAGGCGATCTCCCCGCCAACGGTCGGGATGCCGATGCTGTTGCCGTATCCGGCAATGCCCGCCACCACCCCTTCCATGATCCGGCGGGTCCGGGCGCCGTGCGGCCCGTCGAGCGGCCCGAAGCGCAGCGAGTTCATCAGCGCAATCGGGCGCGCGCCCATCGTGAAGATGTCCCGGATGATGCCCCCGACGCCGGTCGCGGCGCCCTGATACGGCTCGATGAACGACGGGTGATTGTGCGATTCGATTTTGAAGACCGCTGCCAGGCCGTCTCCAATGTCCACGGCGCCGGCGTTCTCCCCCGGCCCCTGCAGCACCCGGGGCCCCCGCGTCGGCAGCTTCCGCAGGTGGATGCGAGAGCTCTTGTAGCTGCAGTGCTCGGACCACATGACGGAGAAGATGCCAAGCTCCGTCCCGGAGGGCTCGCGTCCGAGCGTGCGCACGATGCGGTCGTATTCGTCGGCCGTCAGGCCGTGGCGCTCGAGAACGATGGAATCGACGGGACTCATGTGCAGGTCAGGCTGTGTGCAGCGCACCGTGCTGTGCCAGCGACGCCACCACGGATTCGAACAGCAGCAGGCCATCGGCGCTGCCGAGGACGGATTCGCAGGCGCGTTCGGGATGGGGCATCAGGCCGACGACGTTCCGGCCCTCGCTGCAGATGCCCGCGATGTTGTGAACGGAGCCGTTGGGGTTGGCGGCGTCGGTGGCCTCTCCGCCGAGGGTGCAGTATCGAAAGATCACCCGGCCCTCGCGCTCGAGCGAATCGACCTCGTCGGGCGCTGCGTAGTAGTTCCCCTCGCCATGGGCAATCGGCAGGCGGAGCACCTGTCCGGGCGAGGCCCCGGAGGTGAAGGGCGTGTTCGTCCGCTCCACGCGAACGAAGACGTGCTCGCAGTGGAACTTCAGATCGCGGTTTCTCAGCATGGCGCCGGGGAGCAGGCCGCTTTCGAGAAGGATCTGGAAGCCGTTGCAGATGCCGAGCAGAGGGCCTCCGCGGGCGGCGAACGCGGCGACGGCGGCCATGATTGGCGCGAATCGCGCGATGGCGCCGGTCCTGAGATAGTCGCCATGCGAAAAGCCGCCGGGCAGGAGCACGACATCCGCCCCCTTGAGGCTGGTGTCCTTGTGCCAGACGAACTCCGCGTTCTGGCCGAGAACGTGCCGGGCCGCATGATACGCGTCGTGATCGCAGTTCGACCCGGGGAAGACGACAATGGCGAATTTCATATCAGCTCGCTCCGAGCGATCAGCTGTCAGCTATTTGTCCACTTCGATGCGATAGCTCTCGATGACCGGATTCGCCAGGAGCTTGTCGGCGACTTCGGCGGCCAGCGCGCGCGCCCGCTCGGCGGACTCCGATTGCAGCTCGAGCTCGAAGAACTTGCCCTGCCGCACGTCGCCGATGCCGCTGTAGCCCATCGACTGCAGCGCGTCGGCAATGGTCTGCCCCTGCGGATCGAAGACCGAGGGCTTGAGCGTGACGAAGACTCTTGCTTTCACGTAGGCCTCACACCGTCGCCGGGACGGACTTGAACACCCGTTCGAAGATGGCATCCACGTTGCGCAGCTGATCCTCGAGATCGAACGCCTTCTCGATGTCGGCGGCCGTGAGCACCCCGCGCACGTCGGGATCCGCGAGCAGCAGGTCCTTGAACGGCCGCTGCTCGTGGAAGGAGCGCATCGCGCAGCGCTGCACCCATTCGTACGCCTGCTCGCGGGGCACGCCGCGCCGCGCGAGCTCGAGCAGGACGGTGCCCGAAAAGACGACTCCGCGCGATCGCTCCAGGTTCTCCCGCATGCGATCGGGATAGACCACCATACCTCGTACGATCCGGGTGAAGCGCCGGAGCATGTGATCGAGCGCGAGAAAGCTGTCGGGGACGATGACGCGTTCCACCGACGAGTGGGAGATGTCGCGTTCGTGCCAGAGCGCGACGTTCTCCAGGGCCGCGGACGCATTGGCGCGGACGAGGCGGGCGAGGCCGGTCACCTGCTCGCAGCCGATCGGGTTGCGCTTGTGCGGCATCGCCGACGACCCTTTCTGCCCCTTCCCGAACGGCTCCTCGATTTCGCCGATCTCCGTCTTCTGCAGCCCGCGAATCTCGACGGCGAACTTCTCGAGGGAGGCGGCGGTGATGGCGAGCGCCGTCAGCACCTCGGCGTGGCGGTCGCGCTGGATCACCTGCGAGGAGACGGGCGCCGGCTGGAGGCCGAGCCGCTCGCACACACGCGCTTCTATTGCCGGATCGAGATGCGCGAACGTGCCCACCGCCCCGGAAATCTTGCCGACGGCAATCGTCGCGCGCGCGCGCAGGACGCGATCGAGATTCCGCTGCAGTTCCGCGTACCACAACGCCAGCTTCACGCCGAGCGTCATCGGCTCCGCGTGGACGCCGTGCGTCCGGCCGATCATCGGCGTACGCCGGTGCTCCTCGGCGCGTTCCCGCACCGACTCCATCAGCGCGGCGATCCCGCGCACGATCAGCGTGCACGCGTCGCGCATCTGCAGGGCCTGCGCGGTGTCCAGTACATCAGACGAGGTGAGGCCGAAGTGCAGCCAACGCGCGGATGGACCGGCCTTTTCCGCTACCGCGGTGGTGAAGGCGATCACGTCGTGCTGCGTGATCGCCTCGATCTCCTCGATACGGCCCGCGTCGAAGGCGGCGCGGCTCCTCAACTCGCGCGCCGCGTCCGGGGGAATGAGGCCGGCCTCCGCCATGGCGTCGGCCGCGGCCAGTTCCACCTCGAGCCAGGTGTCGTATCGGCGCCGATCGCTCCAGATCGCGCCCATCTCCGGATGCGTATAGCGGTTGATCATACGAGACGGCCGCCCCGCCTCATCCGAGGTCCAGCCGCGCGCGGGTGATCGCCGGCACCAACGGGCCGAGCACCGTGGCCGCGAGCGAACCGTCCGAAAACAGATCCGCGGCGACGCGCTGGACGTCCACGGCGGACACGCGCTGCACGCCGGCCAGCGTCTCGTCGAGGCCGAAATGCCGATCGAAGTAGATCTCCTGGCGTGCCAGGTGCGACATGCGGCTGGCCGTGTTCTCCAGGCTCAGCATGAGGCTGCCCTTGAGATGATCCTTGGCCCGGGTCAGCTCCGCGTCGGGCACGGGGTCGCGCTTGAGCGCGCGCAGCTCCTCGACGCAGAGATCCACGACCTCTTCGACGGCGTCGTTCGCGCAGCCGGCGTAGATCGTGATGTTGCCCGCGTCGCGGTAGGCGCTCAGGCCGCTGAACACCGAGTACGCCAGCCCTCGCTTCTCCCGCACGTGCTGAAACAGCCGGGAACTCATGGAGCCGCCGAGCACCGTGTTCAGGATGTAGCTGACGTAGCGGTCGTCGTGCCGCTGCGGATAGCTGTTCGTGCCGAGGCAGACGTGGCTCTGCTCGAGCTCCTTCGTCCGCGTGACCACCTGCGGCACCACGGTCGGCGGCGCCTCGGCGAGCGTCTCTCCCTGCCGGGGCAGCGTCTCGAAGGCCCGGCTGACGAGCTCCCGCACCTGGGCATGATCGAGGTTCCCCGCCGCCGAGACGATCATGTTGGGCGCGGCGTACGCCCCCTGGAAATACGTCCGCAGCGAGTCGGGGGCAAACGACTCGACGGTTTCCTTCGAGCCCAGAATGGGCCGGCCGAGCGGATGCCCCTCCCAGAAATGCTGCGTGAACAGCTCGTGCACCAGATCGTCCGGCGTGTCCTCGACCATCTTGATCTCTTCGAGGATGACCTTCTTCTCGCGCTCGATCTCGTCAGCCGCGAATGCCGGCCGCAGCACGATGTCGGACAGCAGGTCGACGGCGAGCGGCACGTGCTCGTCGAGCACCTTGATGTAGTAGCTCGCGTACTCCTTGGCGGTGAACGCGTCGAGCTGTCCCCCGATCGAATCGATCGCCTGGGCGATGTCTTCCGCGCTCCGCGTCGCGGTGCCCTTGAACAGCATGTGCTCGACGAAATGGGCGATCCCACTGCGCGCGTCGCTCTCGTGCCGGGAGCCGCGCGTCAGCCACACGCCAATGGTCACCGACCGGACCTGTGGCATCCGCTCGGTGATGAGACGGAGCCCGTTCTCCAGGACTTCGCGAACAACCATGCGTTTGAGATGAGATGCGATCCCTTGCGTCCCGGGACGGCCCGCGCCGTCGGCTGGTGCGCAAGTGATTGAAATCGTGGGATTTACGGCACAGCTCGAAAACCCAGCATAGCACGGGCCGCGCGCGGCGTTCAAGGGTGCGGCTCGCGCCGGGCGCCGCCGCCCGCATATTACAATGGTAGGTCTCGGTCGAGCACCGGGGGCGCCTCATGTTCAGCACCACACGCATCGACCTCGCCGACGCCGATTTGCCCGAACTCGAGGAGTTGCTCGCGGTCCAGGGAGCGCCGCGGTTCCATGCGCGCCAGCTCTTCGGGTGGATTCACCGGCGTGGCGTGACCGACGTCGAGGCGATGACCGACCTCGGCCGCGACCTCCGGACGCGGCTCGCCCGGGAGTTCGACCTCTTCACGCCCGCCGTGGTCCGGCAGGATCGATCGGCTGACGGCACGGTCAAGTTCCTGCTCGAGCTTGCCGACGGCAACCTGATCGAGTCCGTCTACATTCCCGACACCCCGGCGAACACCTTCTGCCTCTCGACGCAGGTGGGCTGCGCCATGAAATGCGCCTTCTGCCTGACCGGCCGGATGGGAATCGTGCGCAACCTGACCGCAGGGGAAATCGTCGCTCAGGTGCGCGTGCTCGCTCGCGCGCTCCACATGCTGGACAACCGCTTCAACATCGTCCTCATGGGAATGGGCGAGCCGCTGCACAATTACGACGCCACGATGAAGGCGCTTCGAATGCTCGCCAACGAGCACGGACTGGCGGTCTCGCCCCGGCGCATGACGCTCTCCACGGTCGGAGTGCTTCCGGCGCTCGAACGGCTCGCCACCGAGCCGTTGATGCCGAATCTGGCCATCTCGCTGCATTCCACGACTGAAGATCAGCGCGACCGGCTCGTGCCGATCAACCGGAGGTACGGGCTCGAGGATCTGCTCAATGCCTGCCGGCGGTTCCCGATCAAACGGCGTCGCCGCATCACGTTCGAGTACGTGATGTTGAAGGATGTGAACGACACCCCCGAGGATGCGCGCCGTCTGGTGAAGCTGCTCAACGGGATCAGAGCGAAAGTCAATCTGCTGCCGCTCAACGAGGCGGCGGGCATCCCCTTCGAGCGGCCGTCGGACGATCGGGTCAATCGCTTCGCGCAGATCCTGGCCGATCGTCATCTGACGGTGTCCGTCCGCAAGTCGCGAGGACGCGACATCCGGGCCGCCTGCGGCCAGCTGATCACCGAGTCCACGCGCGCCGCGGCCCCCGGACAGCGCCTGGCCCTGCTGATGGACAGCGCGTCCGCCACTCGGTAAGGCGCCACACAGCGGGAATTCGCGGCGATTTTCCGCGGACTGGCAGCGATCAGTCGGTGAATCGGCCGCTCCCATGGTCCACGACCGTGGCGGTCGCATGATCGTCCACACGCACTGAAACGCGCAGATTTCGAGGCAGGCCCTTCTCGATTCTCAGCTTCACGTAGTTGTTCGTGACGATCGACGTCCCATCGGCGAGCGTCAGCGCGGGCCGAATCGTCCCGACTTGCGAATCCCGGAAACGCCGGGAGAGTTCGGCCCCGATCTGGCGCAGCCGCGCGGCGCGTGCACGGACAACCGGCGCCGCAACTTTGTACGGCATGGTGGAGGCGGCGGTTCCCGGACGGTCGGAGTAGGGGAATACGTGCAGATGCGACAAACCCGACTGCGGCAGGTATCTCGCGTTTGCGTCGAAGTCCTCATCGGTCTCCCCCGGAAATCCGGCGATCACGTCGGTCCCGATCGATGCATGTGGCAGGCGTTCGAGAATGCCGTCGATCAACCGCCGGTATGCCAGGAGCGTGTACGGCCGGCGCATAAGGCCGAGCACCCGGTCGCTCGCGTGCTGCAGTGGCAGATGGAAATGGGGGGCAAAGCACCCGCCGGCGTTGGCGAACAGTTCGACAATCTCCGGCGTGCAGTCCATCGGCTCGAGCGAGCTGATCCTGAACTGGACGTCGGCGCGCCGCGCGCCAAGCTCGCGCAGCAGCTCCAGCAGCGACGAGCGCGGCGTGAGATCCCGCCCGTACGACCCGAGGTGAACCCCGGTGATCGCGATCTCCTTGAAACCCGCGGCGGCAATCCGCCCGACTTCGGCGATCACGGACTGGCGCGGCACGCTTCGTCCAGCTCCGCGAGTGGAGGGGATGATGCAGTAGCTGCACCGCTCCTCGCAGCCGGTCTGTACGCACAGCGTGAAAGCGGTGCGGCCGGCAAACCCCGGCTCAATTGGAGCGCCGCAGGCGCCCTCTCCATCGCCGAACCGCTCTGCCGTCGAGAGCCCGAACAGCAGACCAAGCGCGGCCCCCAGATTTTCCTTATCGGAATTGCGCACCACGCGCACGACGTTGGGCAGGGCGGAGACCTCATCCGGACGCCGCGTGGCGTAGCACCCGGTCACGACGATTCGCGCGGCGGGATTGTCGCGGGCAAGTCGCCGGATCGTCTGCCTGGCGCCCTGATCGGCGCTGGCGGTCACGGAGCAGGTGTTGACGACCACGAGATCCGCCTCGCTGGCCGGCGCTTCCATGGCGCCGCGCACACGCAGTTCTTCCTCGAGCCGCAGCGAGTCTGCCTGGTTCACGCGGCAGCCGAAGGTGAGGACGGAATACTTCATTCGGCCTGGACCGCCTGCGAGGTCCGCAGCTTCTCCGCCGCGGCCTCGACCTTGTCGGCGAGGTTCTTCTTGTAGACGCCGAGCGCCTGCGCGACCCGCGTGTCGCCCACCGCCAGAATCTGCGCGGCCAGCACGCCGGCGTTCGTCGCCCCCGGCCTGCCGATCGACACGGTGGCGACCGGAACGCCCGGCGGCATCTGGACGGTCGAGAGCAGGGCATCGAGGCCTTTGAGCGCCGATGAATCGATGGGCACGCCGATGACCGGCAGCGTCGTGTGCGCGGCCACCACGCCTGCGAGGTGAGCCGCGGCGCCCGCGCCGACGATGAACACCTTCACGCCGCGAGCTGGCGCGTCGCGCACCAGCCGGAGGACACGCTCCGGCGAGCGGTGGGCGGACGCGACGGTCATGTCCGAGGCGACGCCAAGCTCCCGCAGGACATCGGCCGCGCCCTGCATGACAGGCGCGTCGGAATCGGAGCCCATGAGAATCAGAACGTCAAGTGCCATAGTCGACTGCCACGAATCGCCAATCTACGCTTTGGTCGCCTTTGTCTCCGCGGCGATCGCGGTCCGTCCAATGTCCCGCCGATAGTGCATCGCCTCGAACGCGATCTTCCCCACCGCCTGGTAGGCGCGCGACACCGCCGTTTCGTAGGTCGCGCCCCGGCCCACGACGGTAAGCACGCGGCCGCCCGCCGTGACCACGTCCCCTCCCTGCAGCTTCGTGCCGGCGTGGAAGACCAGCACATCATCCATCGCCTCGGCGTCGTCCAGCCCATGGATCCGGAACCCGGTCTGGACGGCGCCTGGGTACCCGTTCGACGCCACGACGACCCCGGCATGCTTCCCGGTGGCGAGGGCCAGCGGCGCGTCCGGCACGCGTCCTTCGGCGGCGCCGGCGAGAGCCGGTGCCAGCTCATCACGGATCATCGGGATCACCACCTGCGCCTCGGGATCGCCGAAGCGGACGTTGAACTCGATCACCGTCGGGCCATCGCAAGTCAGCATCAGCCCTGCATACAAGAACCCGCGATACTCGTGCCCCTCCTCGCGCATGCCGGCGATGACGGGATTGACGATGCGCCTCATGATCGATGATTCGAGCGCGGGATCGAGCAGCGGGCTCGGCGCAAACGCGCCCATCCCGCCCGTATTCGGGCCGTGATCGCCGTCGAAGGCGCGCTTGTGGTCCTGAGCCGACGTCAACGGCACGGCGCGCGCGCCATCGCACACCGCGAAGAAGGACACCTCTGGACCTGTGAGGCACTCCTCGAGCACGAGCCGTGAACCGGCGGCGCCGAACTGTCCCTCTTCCATCGCCGCCCGGACCGCGAGGTCGGCGGCCGCGCGGTCCGGGGCAACGACAACGCCCTTTCCGGCGGCGAGGCCGTCGGCTTTGACCACGACAGGGAAGCCCAGCTCGCCGCCCGCCACCGTCGCATAGGCCGTACGCACGTCGCCGCACACGCGATAGCGCGCCGTGGGGATGCCATGGCGCGCCATGAAGTCCTTGGCGAAGACCTTGGAGGCCTCGAGCGCGGCCGCGGCCCGCGACGGCCCGAAAATCCGCATGCCGTGCGACGCGAAGAGATCGACGATGCCGCGCTCGAGCGGCAGTTCAGGTCCGACGATCGTGAGGTCGATCTGTTCGCGCCGGGCGAGAGCGAGGAGCCCGTCGAGATCCGTCGCGGCCACATCCGCGAGGCGCGCGATGCGGGCCATGCCCGGATTCCCCGGCGCGCAGACCACATCGGTGACGCGGGGCTCGCCGGCGAGCTTCCATGCGAGCGCATGCTCGCGACCGCCGCCACCGATGACAAGGACCTTCATGCCTCAGCCTGTAAGTAGCTGTGCTGCCGGTATTTGCGCACGACGCTCGGACCGGGCTGGGTTCTCCGAACTTTGTTGACCTGAACGGTGCTTTGCGGCCAAAATACGCGGTTGCTGTGGTAGCCTAACAGTTTCCAGAGAGGTACGACAGGCATCACAGAAGGGTACATCGTCGCGATGTCCCGCCGAAACGGCCGCGAAGGGGGTGTAGTAAGGATTGGCTGAAGTCAAGGTGCAGGAAGGCGAGTCCATCGAAAGCGCGCTCCGCCGTTTCAAGCGGAAGGTCCAGCAGGAAGATATCATCAAGGATATCAAGAAGCATTCGTTCTACTTGAAACCAGGTGATCGGCGACGCGCCAAGCAGGCGCTCGCTCGCAAGCGTACGCGCAAGAAGCAGCGCCGCGAGTCGGATTAGCTGCAGCTCATAGCGGATCCGTCCGGATGGCGGCCATGAGGGCCGGCACCGGGCGGATCGCCTCCCGCGGTGCGGGCGGACGAGTGTGTTGAGAGGTAGGGGCCGATGGAGTTCCAGGACAAATCGCTGACATGCGTGGACTGCGGGACCGAGTTCATCTGGACGGCGGGCGAGCAACTGTTCTTTGCCGACAAGAATTTCAAGAACGAGCCGAAACGCTGTAAGAGCTGTAAAGCGAAGCGCGCGTCGCGCCCCGCCTCGGGCGCGGTCGTCGCGCGCGAACGCGTCGAAACCACCACGAACTGTTCCGCCTGCGGCAAGGAAACGACCGTTCCGTTCCGGCCGACGCAGGGACGCCCGGTCTTCTGCCGGGAGTGCTTCCAGCAGCGGAAATTTGCAGGAGCGGGCGGCGTCTGAGTCCTGGACCCCTCGGGTCTGATTGGAGGCCACGCCCCGCGTGGCCTTTCGTATTTTTGGACACTCGTACAGAGGAGCTGTCTTCGAGCTCCCCCGCGGACCCCGGCGGGCCCGTCGAACGTCTAACCCACAGGCGATGTCGTCCCACAGCAGATTCCACACAAGTCTTCCCGGTACAGCTCTGCGTGTTTTTGCCGTTACAGCTCTGCTTGCCGGCCTGGGGCTGGCGGCCTCAGCCTGCGGCGGCGACAATCCCGCGCAGGGCGCGACGGCTGGTCCCCCGCCGGCCGGCGTCGAGATCCGGGTGCTCGAGCAGAAACCCATCGAGCAGACCTCGGAGTTCATCGCGACGCTTCAGTCGCGCAGGTCCACGACAGTGCAACCCGACGTAGAGGGGATCATTACACGCATCTTCGTGCGGTCCGGCGAGCGCGTCCGCGCCGGCGATCCGCTCGTGCAAATCAACGCCGAGCGACAGGCCGCGGCGGTCGGGAGCACGGCAGCGACGCGCGCCGGCACGGAAGCCGACGTGGAGTACTGGCGGCAGCAGGTGAAGCGGCTGCAGTCCCTCGTCGGGGCAGGGGCCATCAGCCAGCAGGAGTTCGAGCAGGCCCAGACGTCGCTGCGCACCGCCGAAGCGCGGCTCGCCGCGCTCGACGCGCAGCTGCGCGAAGGCCGCGTGCAGCTCCAGTACTATCGTGTGGTGGCGTCGCAGGCCGGCACGGTCGGCGACATCCCGGTTCGCACCGGCGATCGGGTGACGACGTCGACCGTGATCACGACGCTCGATCAGAACGACGCGCTCGAGGCCTACATCCAGGTGCCGCTCGATCGCTCGCCGGATCTCCGCCTCGGCTTGCCGGTGCAGCTCCTCGACGGCTCCGGACAGCCCGTGGCCACCAACCCCATCACTTTCATCGCGCCGCGCGTGGACGACGAGACGCAGACTGTGCTGGTCAAGAGCGCGCTCCGGGAAGAACCGCCGTCGGTTCGCGTTCGGCAGTTCGTCCGGGCCCGTATCGTCTGGCGCTCGACGCCCGGGCTCACGGTTCCGGTGACCGCGGTGACGCGCATCAGCGGCCAGCACTTCTGCTTCGTCGCCGATCAGGGACCGCAGGGGACCCTGATCGCCCGGCAGAAGCCGATCGACGTCGGCGAAATCATGGGGAACGAGTACATCGTCCGCTCCGGCCTGGCCGCGGGGGAGAAGCTGATCGTCTCGGGCATCCAGAAGCTCGGCGACGGCGCTCCGGTCAAACCTCTTTAATCAGATGTTCGCCGACACCTTCATCCGTCGTCCCATCCTGGCCTCGGTCTGCTCGCTGGTCCTGATCCTGGCCGGCGCGATTGCGATCCCGACGATGCCGGTGGCGCAGTACCCCGTGCTGGCGCCGCCGCAGGTCAACGTGTCGGCGTTCTACACCGGCGCGAACGCGCAGGAGGTCGAGACCGCGGTCACCACCCCGCTCGAGCAGGCCATCAACGGCGTCGAGGGCATGCTCTACATGACCTCGGCGAGCACGAACAGCGGAATGTCCACGATCACCGTGACGTTCGACGTGACGCGCGATCAGGACATCGCCGCCGTGGAGGTGCAGAACCGGGTCAACCAGGCGCTCGGACGGATGCCGACCGAGGTGCGGACCACTGGCATCACGGTTCAGAAACAGTCCACCTCGTTCGTGATGGCGATTGGCGTGTTCAGCCAGGAAGCCGAGTACGACGCGCTGTTCATGAGCAACTACCTGGACATCTACGTCAAGGACGCCCTCAAGCGCGTGCCCGGCGTCGCCGACGTGATGATCTTCGGCGAGCGCAAGTACTCGATGCGCCTCTGGCTGGAGCCGGATCGCCTCGCGGCGCGGGGCATCACCGCGAGCGACGTCGTGCAGGCGCTGCGCGAGCAGAACGTGCAGGTCGCGGCCGGCAGCCTCGGACAGGCGCCGGCGCCCACCGGGCAGCTGTATCAGCTGAGCGTCCGCGCGGTCGGTCGGCTTCGCGAACCGGCGGACTTCGAGAACATCATCCTCAAGGCCGGAACCGGCGGGGCGCTCGTCCGTCTGGTGGACGTCGGGCGGGCCGAGCTCGGGGCTGAAACGTATGCGTCGCAGCTCCGGTTCATGGGGATCGAGGCCGTCGGGATGGGAATCATGCAGCTTCCGACGGCCAACGCGCTCGACGTCGAGCGCGGCGTCGTCGCGGAGCTCGAACGGCTCTCGGAGAGCTTTCCGCCCGGCCTCAGGTACCAGGTCGCCTTCAACACGACCGAAGTCGTCGAGGAATCGATCCGCGAGGTGCTGATCACGCTGGCCGAAGCGATCGGCCTGGTGGTGCTCGTGATCTTCCTGTTTCTGCAGACCTGGCGGAGCACGCTGATTCCCGCGATTACGATCCCGGTGTCGCTCATCGGGGCGTTTGCGTTCATCAAGCTGATGGGCTTTTCCATCAACACGCTGACGCTGTTCGGCATCATCCTCGCGACCGGGATCGTCGTGGATGATGCGATCGTGGTGATCGAGAACATCGAGCGCCACATCCAGGAGTACCGCGTCTCGGCCAGGAAGGCCGCGTCGGACGCCATGCGCGAAGTGCTGGGCGCCGTGATCGCCACCGGCCTGGTCCTGACCGCCGTGTTCGTCCCGGTGGCGTTCTTCCCGGGGACGACGGGGCGGCTCTACGCGCAGTTCTCGATCACGATTGCGTTCGCGGTGGCGCTCTCGGTCTTCAACGCGGTCACGCTGACGCCCGCGCTGTCGGCGCTCCTGCTGGATCGGGAGAGTCACGAGAAGGGGCGGTTCTTTGCGTTTTTCGAGCGCGTCATCGCCTCCGGCACGAACGCCTACGTGCGCGCCCTTCGCGCAGGCATGCGGGTCCGCTGGGCGCTCGTGGCCGTCTTCGTCGTCTGCCTCGGGTTGACCTTCTGGATGTATCGCACGGTGCCGCAGGCCTTCGTACCGGAGGAAGACCAGGGCTACTTCATGGTGCAGGTGCAGGCCCCCGCCGGCGCCTCCCTCGAGTACACCAGCGGGGTCGCCCGGCAGGCGGAACAAATCATCCTGAAGGACCCTGACGTGCTGGCGCTGTTCTCGGTCATGGGCTTCAGCTTCAGCGGCGCGGCGCCGAATCAGGGAATCATGTTCGCACGGTTGAAGCCGTTCGAGGAGCGTCCGGGCGATGCGCACGCGCTGCAGGCGGTGCTCGGCCGAATCGGCGGACAACTGTTCTCCATCCCCGGCGCCATTGTCGTCGCCTTCACCCCTCCCTCGATTCCCGGCCTTGGCCGATTCGGGGGGTTCGAGTTCCAGGTGCTCGATCTCGCGGGCTCGGACATCACCCAGCTGGCAGACGGCACGCGAGCGCTGGTGGGCGCGGCGACCGCGTCGCCGCGCGTGCGCGGGCTGTTCAGCCCGTTCACGGCCAACGATCCGCAGCTCCAGGTCACCATCGACCGTCAGCGGGCGCTCGCGCTCGGGCTTCCTCTCAACGAGATCACGAGCGCGCTGCAGATCTTCCTCGGCTCCCAGTACGTGAACGACTTCGAGCTGAACAACCGGGCCTATCGCGTGTACGTCCAGGCCGATCAGCGGTTCCGGGCGAACGCGCAGGGCTTGAAGCAGCTGTACGCCCGCACCCGGTCGGGCGACATGGTCCCGCTCGAGCAGGTGGTCGAGCTGCGCGAAACCACCGCCCCGCAGGTGATCAGCCATTTCAATCTGTTCCGCTCCGCCACCATCAACGGATCCGCGGCGCCGGGCGTCAGCTCCGGGGACGCGCTCGGCGAGATGGAGCGGCTGGCCGAGACCACCCTGCCTCAAGGCATGGGGTACGCGTGGTCGGGCATCTCACTCGAAGAGACCAAGGCCGGGCGGCAGGCGTTCTTCATCTTCGGGCTCGCGCTGCTCCTCGTGTATCTGACCCTCGCCGCGCAGTACGAGAGCCTGGTGCTGCCCTTCATCGTGCTGCTCGGCGTCCCCGTGGCGGTTCTCGGCGCGCTGGGCGCCCAGTGGTCGCGGGGCCTCGCCAACGACGTGTACTGCCAGGTCGGACTCGTCATGCTCATCGGCCTGGCCGCCAAGAACGCAATCCTGATCGTCGAGTTCGCCGAACAGCTGCGCCACCGCGGCCTCTCCATCGTCGATGCCGCGGTCGAGGCGGCCCGCATCCGCCTCCGCCCGATTCTGATGACGTCGCTGGCCTTCATCCTGGGCGTGCTGCCGCTGGTGTTCGCGACTGGGGCCGGCCAGGCCGCGCGGCATTCGGTCGGCACGGCAGTCGCGGGGGGGATGCTGCTGTCCACCTTCCTCAATGTGGTCTTCATTCCGATCCTGTATGTCGTGGTGCAGACAATGAGGGGAGCGTCGAGCGGCGAGCGCGCCGCGGGCGTTGGCGACGACGCCGAGCCGGCGCGGGCGTAAAATCCCTGCAATTCTTGACAGTACTTCAACTTACGTAGTACGCTGCACGGTCTTTTTCGACAGACCTGCAGGACCTCCCCGGACAGAGACGGCGATCCGGGCCCGGGAGACCGGCGGTCCTGCGCGGCGGTTGCGGTTGGAGGGAGCGACGATGCAGATCGAAGAAAGAATCGTCGATGGCGTGACGGTTCTGGACCTGAAGGGCAAGATGACGCTCGGCGAAGGCGACGAGCTGCTGAAGGACAAGATCAACTCGCTCATCCAGCAGGACCGCAAGAAACTGCTCCTGAACCTCGAGGGTGTGCCTTACATCGACAGCGCCGGCCTTGGTGAGATCGTGCGAACGTATACGACGGTCAGCCGGCAGGGGGGCAAGCTGAAGCTGCTGAACCTGACCAAACGCATCCAGGATCTGCTGGCGATCACGAAGCTGCTGACGGTGTTCGAGACCTACGACTCAGAGGGGGAAGCAATCAAGAGCTTCAACTAGGCGTTGGACGCCCGCCGCGCTCAGGATGGCGCGACACACCATTCCGGAAATCGTAGAACGTACCGACGAACGGGCACTTGCGCGCCGGACGGTCGGCCTCAATCTGCTCCTGTCGCTCCGCCCCGGGCAGTGGACGAAGAACCTCATCGTCTTCGCGGCCCTGATGGGTGCCGGACGGCTGCTCGACGGCCGATCCGTGCTGCTGGCCTGCGGCGCCTTCGTGATTTTCTGCGCGCTGTCGGGCGTCGTGTACCTGTTGAACGACGTGGCCGATCGGCACGCGGATCGGCAGCATCCCATCAAGCGGCACCGGCCCATCGCGTCGGGGGTCCTGCCGGTGCGCGCGGCTGTGAGCGCCGCAGCCGTGATTGGCGGGGGCGCGCTGACGGCGGCGTTCGTCATCAATCCGATGTTCGGGGTCCTCTCCGCGAGCTATGTCGGCCTGCTGGCCCTCTACTCCGGCCCGCTGAAGCACATCGTCATCATCGACGTGCTGACGATTGCGATCGGCTTCGTCCTCCGCGCCGCGGCGGGCGGGGCCGCCATCGGCGTGGCTATCAGCCCCTGGCTGTACGTGCTGACCGTGCTGTTGGCGCTGTTTCTCGCCCTGACCAAGCGGCGGCACGAGCTGGTGCTCCTGGCTGACCGCGCCACAGGACATCGTCGCATCCTGCAGGAATACAGCCCCTACCTGCTCGATCAGATGATCTCGGTCGTCACGGCCTCCACGATCATCGGCTACGCCATCTATACGGTCAGTCCGGAAACGAGCGAGAAGTTTCAGACGGATCTGCTCGGTCTGACCCTGCCGTTTCCGCTCTACGGGATCTTCCGGTACCTTTATCTGGTGCACCTCAAGGAGGGCGGCGGAAGCCCGGCCGAGATGCTCCTGACCGACCGCCCCCTGCTCGCGTGCGTCGCCCTTTGGGGGCTGGCTGTGACGATAATCATCTATGGGCCCCACGTGTCGCTCGTGTGGGGCAAGTGAGGACCATGCCCAAATCCCGGGTCGCCATTCTTCGCAC
>Ga0268386_10001304_pt1 | contig 17059 bp, 19 predicted proteins | sample RVTome_15_FD_200260 | JGI IMG/M metagenome (GOLD analysis project Ga0268386, IMG submission 200260) | Soil microbial communities from uranium-contaminated site in the Upper Colorado River Basin, Wyoming, United States - RVT150D86... ...
GTCAGCACGACCTCCCAGAGGAACGCCTGGCGATCGGAGCCCGAGGGAAGCGTCGCGCCGACGTTCGCCACGTCGCCGAGCGAGGCGCGCAGGAGGAAGGCCGCAGCGACGGCGCCCGCAGCCTGGGCGGCCCAGTAGCCGGCGACCCGGCTCCAGGGGAAGTGGCGCGTGAGCGCGAAGCCGAGGGAGACCGCCGGGTTGAAGTGGGCGCCGGACACGTGGCCGACCGCGTAGATCATCGTCGCGATCGCAAGGCCGAAGGCGAGCGCCACCCCGAGCTGGCCGAGACCGCCGCCGTCGGCATCGACCATGATCGCCCCCGCGCCGAAGAAGACGAGCGCGAACGCGCCGAGCGCTTCGGCGGCGAGACGACGGGCGAGCGTCACCCGCGGCGGTCGGGCACGAGGTCGGCGAGCAGTGCCTGCACGCGCGCGTCGATCTCGTCCCGGATCGCCCGCACGGCCGCGAGGTCCTTTCCGGCCGGGTCGGCGAGCTCCCAGTCGAGGTAGCGCTTGCCCGGGTAGATAGGGCACGCGTCGCCGCAGCCCATCGTGATCACGGCGTCCGCCGCGCGGACGACCTCGTCCGTGAGCGGCTTGGGGAACTCCTCGTCGAGGTCGACGCCCAGCTCGGCCATCGCCTCGACGACAGCCGGGTTGATCTCCTCGGCCGGATCCGACCCCGCCGAGCGGACGTGCACCTTGCCCGCGGCCCGGTAGCTCATGAGGCCTGCCGCCATCTGCGAGCGACCAGCATTCTGGACGCAGACGAAGAGCACCTCCGGGACGTCCTTCGCGAGCGTCCCCTCGGACTGGCCCAGGGCCTTCAGGCGCTCGCGGGCGAACCGGTGCGCGAGCACCGGCACGAAGACGTTGATCCTCGCGTCGCCGAGCAGGTCCAACGACTCGGAGATGTACCGCTCGATCGTCTCCCGCGAGAAGACGCCCGCGAACTCGGCGGCGAGCGCGTCCGCCGCCTGCCTGACGTGGTGCTGGGTGACCGGGTCGAGCACGTTCATCTGACGCCTCCTGGGGATCGATCGTCGTCGATGGCGATCTTGCCCATGTAATCGACGGTCGTCAATATCCTTCACCAGATGAGAACCGTCGCCACGCTCGCCGCGAGCTGCCCACCCCTGCTCCAGCAGGCTCTCGAGCCGGCCGAGGCCGACGAGCTGGCCGGCGTGCTCAAGGTCCTCGCCGACCCGGCGCGCCTCCGGCTCCTCAGCCTCATCCAGGCCCAGCCCGACGGAGAGGCGTGCGTCTGCCACCTTGTCGAGCCGCTCGGGCTCGCCCAGGGGACGGTCAGCCACCACCTCAAGGCGCTCCTGAACGCGGGCCTGGTCACGCGGGAGCAGCGCGGAAGCTGGGCGTTCTACCGCGTCGTGCCGAACGCCCTCGGGTCGATCAGGGCGCTGCTCGCGTAGGCGGCGATCCCTCCGGCGCGGGCTTCGTCCGCCGGATGAAGAGGCTGACCCCCCAAACGACCAGCGCCGCGATCCCGACGCCGAGCGACGCGAGGACCAGCTGATTCGCGTACGGCACGTCGAGGAGCTTGAGGCCGCTCAGCGCGAGGACGGCGGCGAGGGAGAAGCGGAGGGCCGTCTCCGGCAGGCCGACGCTGATCTGGCTGCCGATGAGCACGCCCGGAATCGAGCCGACGAGCAGCCAAGCGATCGCGGGGACGTCGACGTTGCCGGCGACGAGGTGCCCGATCCCCGCGACCCAGAGAAGCGCCGCGGCGTGGGCGATGTCCGTCCCGACGACGAACTTCGCGGCGAGCGGGAACGCGAGGAGCATCGCGAGCGCGAAGAGCGTCCCGCTCCCCACGGAGGTCAGGCCGACGATGAAGCCCCCGGCGACGCCGATGGAGACGGCGACGATTCGATCTCGCGTCGTCAGACGACCGAGGCTCGCCGCCGGGCCGCTGCGATGCAGGAGCGCCTTGGCGACGAAGGCGAGCGCCCCGAACAGGAGCGTGTAGCCGAGGACCTGACCCTGCACGGAATCGACGCTGTCGCCGTAGCGGTCGGTCAGGTAGGTCGCGGTCCACACCCCGACCAGGGACGAGGGCGCGCTCCCAAGCAGCATCCAGACCGCAAGCCGAGCCCTGACGGTGCCGAGACGCCGGTGCCGGACAGCGCCGAAGGACTTGAAGATGGCGCCGTGGAGGATGTCCGTCCCGATCGCGGTCGCCGGGTTGAAGTTGAACAGGAAGATGAGAAGCGGCGTCATCAGGGCGCCGCCGCCCATGCCGGTCATCCCGACGAGGAGCCCGGTGACGAGACCGGCAATGATCAGCCGCGGATCGTTCACGACGTCAGTGAACTGCGAGCACGTCGCACGTCGCTCGCCGCATGACGTTCTGCGCCACGCTGCCCTCGACGAGCCGTTCGAAGAAGCCCTTCTTGCGCATGCCGACGACGATCAGGTCGGCGTTGCGCTCCTCCGCGAGCGCGACGATCGCATCTGCCGGCTGCCCGACCGACTGCACGACCTCGCCCTCGATGCCGCGTTCCGCCAGGTACGCCCGAGCCTGCTCGAGCCGGTCGCCGCCGTAGTGCGTGACATCCTCTGCGGAGTCGTGATCAGGCGGCGCGACGTTCGTGACCACGAGGGTCGCGCTCAGCCCCTCGGCGAGGTCGGCGGCCCGCGCAAGCGTGCGGCTCTCGGGGTCGTCGTAGGCGACGACGATGGTCCGGACGGCGGACATGCTCGTCACAGGGTAGGCATTCCAGCCGACGAACGGTCATCCTGACTCGATGGAGCCGGTGGTGCTTGTCGATGCGCGCAACGTCCTCCGGTCGCGCTGGCCGAACCTCGAGCCCGACTGGTTCCTCGGGCGGACGCGCGCCTGGGCCGAGGGGGAGGGCGTCAGGGCGCGGGTCGTCTTCGACGGCCGGGCCCCGGCCTGGGAGGATGACGAGCGCCTGACCGTGGCCGGGACGGGCGGAGGCTCGGCCGATGACCTGATCGCAGACGAGGCGGCGCGCCTGGCCGGCGAGGGACGGCCGGCGTGGCTCGTCTCGTCGGACCGCAACCTCCGCGCCCGCGTAGCCTCCGCCGTCGAGCGCACGATCGGCGGCGGCACGTTCGCTGGGTTGCTTGGAAGGCTGGATTGAGGGCCACGGAGCGGGGGGAGAACCTTTCCCTCCCCCGCTCCGTCCCGGTCTGTAGGCGCCAGGAAGCGGCGCGGCGCCGAGATACCGTGGGTGAGCCGGCGGTGGCCCTGGTTCCACCCTTCGGGTGATGCGCGGTACTGCCGCCCTGCCGACACTTGGCAAAGATGAGGAGTCGGGGTCTAGCCGCAATCCTGGCCGTCGCCGCGGCTCTGGCCGCCTGTCCAACGGCTCTCGCGGGCGACCCACTCCCGACCACGACGACGCTCGGCGTCTCGGCCTCGACCGTCACGTACGGAAAGCCGGTCACCCTGAACGCGCACGTGAGCGGCGCGACGAGCGGGACGATCGCGTTCTACGAGATGCCCTACGCGGGCTCGAAGACGCTCGTCACGATAGTGGCCGTCAACACCTCCGGAAACGCCTCGTTCGTCGTCAACCCGACCGGGAAGACGACGTACACCGCCGAGTTCCAGGAGAGCGCGACGCACGCGTCCTCGTCGAGTCCCGGCCGGACGATCTCGGTGCGGTCGAAGGCGACAGCGACCCTGAGCGGCTTCTACCGCCGCTCCGGCAAGTACAGGCTCTATCGGCCGGGTCGCGACGTGAACGTGCGTGGGACGGTCGTTCCCAACCACTACGGCCACAGTCTCAAGTTCGTCGCCCAGCGCTACCGCGACGGCAAGTGGCGAAAGGCCGCGACCGGCACCTTCCCCATCCAGTACGACGGCTCCGCGTACGCGGTGCTCAGCAACGCCTCGCGAGGGAAGTACCGCCAGCGGGTCGTCTTCGCTGGCGACGCGGATCACCTGGGCAGCACCTCCCGCTGGGTCTACCTCAAGATCAAGCGGTAACGCTACTGCCAAGGTTCAACCGGGCCTCCAGTATGCGGCCCTTCGAAGACGGGTCTCAGGGTCGCGCTCTGCTTCCTCGGCTCGCTCGCACTCAACCCCAGGCAAGGACCCGTAGTGGGCGAAAGCGTCGAGGCTCCCGCGCTTGGGCAAGAGCACGGCTCCTAGGCTCTCGCCTGCCCGTGAGTAGACTGGGCCGGACGTCGCTGCTGCTGCCGCCGCCTGGCCGCCCGTCCGTCCGTCGCCTGATGGCGCCGACTTTCTTTCCAATGGCCATCACGGTTTCTCTACTCAGGCTTGCGGATGATGTGCGGCATCCAGGGATCATGAACGGCGGGCGGCGGAGGCGTTAGCCCGGTATGCCGCGCTCACCCTGACGCGGCCTGGCGGCGGTTTTGGCCTTCAGCTCTGCGGTTAGGGTTCGAGGATGCGGGGCGACGCAGCTTGTGATCACCCGCGCCTACCGGAGAGAATTTCTGGGTAGGCGCTCTTGGGCTGGAAACGACTGAGCCGAGGAGTGTGAGGAGCGCATGTCTAGGGAAGTCTCTGCAGAGAAAGGCAACTCGGCCGAAGAGGGTTCGGCCAAGCATCTCGAGGTTGCAGTTGTGGGTGGCGGCCAGGCTGGCCTGGCGATGGGCTACTACCTCCGCCAGCAGGGGCTGCGGTTCGCCATCTTCGAACGGGGCGATTCAATCGCTCCGGCCTGGCGCGAGCGCTGGGACTCGCTGACGCTCTTCACGCCGCGCCGCTACAGCGCGCTGCCGGGCCTTCCTTTCCCGGGCGACCCGGATGGCTATCCGACGCGCGACGAAGTGATCGCCTACTTGGAGCGCTATGTGGAGACCTTCGAGCTTCCGATCAAGCCCAACCGCGAGGCGCGCAGGCTTTCCCACGAGGGCGGGCGCTTCGTCCTCGAGGTCGGCGGCCGGACGGTCACCGCCGACCAGGTCGTGGTCGCGACCGGGCCTTTCCAGACACCGTTCGTGCCCAAGCTCGCCCAGGACCTCGACCCGGGCGTCTGGCAAGTCCACAGCACTGGTTACCGGCAGCCGGGCGACGTCCCCGAAGGTGCCGTGCTCGTGGTCGGGGGCGGAAACACAGGCTTCCAGATCGCCAAGGAGCTTTCGGCCACGCATAAAGTCCAGCTCTCGGTCGGCTCGAAGCAGAAGCCGCTGCCGCAGCGCATAGCCGGCCGCGATCTCTTCTGGTGGCTGACGAAGACGCGTCTCCTCTCCACGACCGTCGAATCGCGGCTTGGAAGCAAGCTGCGGTCCCGGGACACGTTGATCGGATCGAGCCCACGCGAGCTCAAACGCCGCTACGGCGTCGAGCTGAAGCCGCGCGCGCTCGATGCGGCGGGCCGCACCGTGCGCTTCGAGGACGAAAGCGAGCTCGAGGTGGACGCGCTCATCTGGGCGACGGGCTACCGCCCCGACCTCTCCTGGATCGACCTTCCCATCCTTGACTCGAACGGGCGACTGCGACACCGTCGCGGAGTGACCGACGTTCCAGGTCTCTACTTTCTCGGCCTCACCTGGCAGTGGACACGTGCCTCGGCGCTGATCGGCTGGGTGAAGGACGACGCTGCATTTCTCACCGGGCGGCTCGCTGCCCCAGATGGAGCAAAGACACGAACGGTGCCCGAGCGTGCGCCTGATGGAGCCGGCGCCGCGGCCGGAGGACGCGAGGAGGCTTAGCGAGGGATGCATGACCATCATTCACACGGCCGCACGCACACGATCGACTTGCCGACTTCGATCGAGGGCCTGCCCGAGGCGCGGCGACCCGAAGTCGTCGAGCTCTCCGACGGCGACGAGTTCGAGCTCGAGATCGTGCCGGTCAAGAAGCAGATCGGCGATGCGACCGTGCGCATGCTCGCCTACAACGGCTCCGTTCCCGGTCCGACGCTCAAGGTTCAGCAGGGCTCGACCATCACGGTGCACGTCACGAACCGCGGCGACCTCGACGCCACGGTGCACTGGCATGGGCTCCGGCTCGAAAACCTCTACGACGGCACCCACGAAACGCAGGCGCCGATCCCAGTCGGTGAGACGTTCACCTACCAGGTGACGGTGCCCGATCCCGGCGCCTACTGGTACCACCCGCACATCCGCGAGGACTACGGCCAGGAGATGGGCCTGTACGGGAACATCCTCGCCGTTCCGAGTGATGAGGATCACTGGCCGCCGTCGCACCGCGAGCTCCTCCTGACGCTCGACGATGTCCTTATCGAGGAAGGCCGCATCGCACCCTTCAGCGTCTCCGAGACGACCCATGTAGCGATGGGTCGCTTCGGCAACACGATGCTCGTGGCGGGTGAGCCAGAGCTATCGCTCGAAGCGGCACGCGGGGAAGTCGTGCGCCTTTACTTCACGAACACCGCCAACACGCGCGTCTTCAACGTCAGGGTGCCGGGAGCTCAGATGAAGCTTGTCGGCGCCGACAGCGGCCACTACGAGCGTGAGGAGCTCGTCGAGGAGGTTCTCCTCGCTCCATCCGAGCGGGTCGTCGTCGACGTTCTCTTCGCAGAGCCGGGCGAGCTCGCGCTCGAGCATCGGACGCCCGAAAAGTCCTACCGGCTCGCCGCGATCAAGGTCGCGGATGATCCGGCCGAGCCCGATCTCAAGCAGCGCTTCGGGAATCTGCGCACGCATCCCGACATGGAGGCTGAGCGTGAGCGGATCGTGGCGGTGCTCGATGTTCCCCCCGACAAGACCCTGTCCTTCGTTGCCGAGATGGACGAGGTCGGAGGTGGGGGAGTCGAGACGGGCATCTATGCCTGCCCCATGGACGCGGACATCGTCGCCTCTTGGGCCGGCAAGTGCCCGAAGTGTGGGATGAAGCTCATGCCGGCGCCGGCGGAAACCGAGGCTCCGACCGCGTTCGTGTGTCCGATGGACGCAGAGATCACGGCCACCTGGGCGGCGAGCTGTCCGAAGTGCGGCATGACGCTTCGGTCGACCGGCATCGGCAAGGCGGCGGACCTTGGTGGGGGTGCTGCCGCGAGTGCCGGCGGAGAACATCACGTGCCCGGCCATGAACATCACGGCGACAGCCTTGACCATGGCCACGCGGAAGGACACGCCGACCACGAACAGCACGAGCACGGAGGCCACGCCCACGGCACCGCGCAAGGCATCGAGTGGGAAGACGACATGGTCGAGGTCAATCGGATGACGACACCCGCGAACATGCGCTGGAAGCTCGTCGATCAGGAGACCGGCGCTGAGAACGCCCAGATCGACTGGACGTTCCGTGTCGGTGATCAGGTGAAGCTTCGGCTCGTCAACGAGATGGACTCAGACCATCCGATGCCGCACCCGTTTCACGTCCACGGCGCCGGCCGCTTTCTCATCCTCGCGCGAGATGATGTGGTCGAGCCGAACCTTGCCTGGAAGGACACCGTCCTGGTGCGGACCGGGGAGACGGTCGACATCCTGCTCGACGTGACGAACCCAGGGCGTTGGATGGCCCACTGTCACATCGCCGAGCATCACGAGAGCGGGATGATGTTCAGCTTCAACGTGACCGCGTGAGCGCCATTGCACAGCCGGCCCGCGCCCGGCTGCGAGCGCCCGTCATCTGGGGGCTGGTCGTAGGAATCGCGCAGGCGGCCACACCGCTGGCCTTCTGGTGGCTGGACACAGCTACCGTCTACGCGCTCGGGCTGGCGGTGATCGCCCCCGTCTACATCGGTTTCGCAGTCGCCGACGGACGCTGGACCGTCCTCGCTGTCGAAAGCGGCGTCGCGAGCGGGTTTATCATCATCGCCGCCGCAGCGATCACCGGCACACCGTGGCTGCTTGTCGTCGGCCTCGCTGGTCACGGGTTGAAGGACCTCTGGCAGCACCGCACTCAGTTCGTCGCCAACACGCGGTGGTGGCCTCCGTTCTGTCTCGTGATCGACTGGGTGGTCGCGGCAATCATCACGGTCGAGATCGTCGCCGGGGTTCACTTTCACAGCTAGGGCGAACGGTGAGGGCTGTCGGCGACCCTGCCTCGAAAAGTGGCTCTCTTGCAGGCGATTCGCACGATCCTGTAGCTGCAACTACAGGGTCAACCACCCGACTGGCTGCTGCTGCTGCTGCTGCTAGCTGCTACTACTGGATCAGCGTCAGCAGCTTGAACATCGGGAGGTACATCGCGATGATGATCACCCCGACGACGATGCCGACGGCGATCATCATCAGCGGCTCGATGATCGACGTCAGGTTGGCGATCGCCGAGTCGACCTCGTCCTCGTAGAAGTCGGCGATCTTCGAGAGCATCTTCTCGAGCTCCCCGGTCTCCTCGCCGACGCGCACCATGTGCGACACCATCGGCGGGAAGATGTCGGCCTCGGCGAGCGGGACGGCGATGGGAACGCCCTGCGTGACCCGTTCCTTGACGACCACGGTCGCATCCTCGATGAGGCTGTTGCCGGCGGTCGCGCCGGTGATCTCGAGTGAGCGGATGATGTCGACACCGGCCGCGACCAGGGTCGAGAGCGTGCGCGAGAAGCGCGCCATCCCGATCTTGACGATCACCTTGCCGATGCCCACGGGCGCGCGAATGCGCATGGCGTCCCAGATCCGCCGGCCCTTCTCCGTCCGCTTGGCGCGGATGAGGCCGTAGATCACCAGGCCTGCCGCCGGGAAGACGATCCACCACTTGGCCCGGAGGAAGTCCGACGCGGTCACCACGATCTGCGTGAGCATCGGCAGGTCGCCGCCGAGCTGCTCGAAGATGCCGACGAAGACCGGGACGAGGAAGAGGAGCATGCCGATCAGGACGAGCGTCGCGAACGACAGCACCATGATCGGGTACATCATCGCCCCGCGGACGCGCCGCTTGATCTTCGTCTCCTTCTCGATCTGGTAGGCGACGCGGTCCAGCACGACGTCCAGGATTCCCGCCGCCTCGCCGGCCTCGACCATGGCGATGAAGAGGCGGGAGAAGACCTTCGGATGGCGGGCCATCGCCTCCGAGAGGAGGAGGCCGCCCTCGACGTCCGTGCGAAGCTCGGTGATGACCGCCGCGAGCTTCTTGTCCTCGGTCTGCTCCTCGAGGATGAGGAGCGCGGTGACGACGTTCAGGCCCGCCTCGATCATCGTGGCGAACTGGCGCGAGAAGATCTGCAACGACTTCGCCTTGACCTTCTTGATCGCGAGGCCCCGACTCTTGCCCCCCGAGTCCTGGGTCGCTAGCTCGGTCGCGAGCAGGCCGCGGAGGCGCAGCTGCTCGCGCGCCGCCGGCAGGTCGGGCGCCGTGATCTCGCCCGTCAGCTCCGCGCCCGTGGCGTTGATCGCGGTGTAGGCGTAGGAGGCCATCCGCTCCGAAAATCGGCATCCCCCCGCCGCGGCTTGAGGGTCGCGCGGCTCCGCGTCCGATGAGAGACTTCTCATCGGACGCTCATCTCCGTCCCATGGTCGGCGGGCAGGGTGAAGCCGTACCGACAGCCCAGGACCAGGAGAGTTGCCATGGAGAAAGGAATCAAGCTTGTTCTCGTGGGCCTCGCGGCCGTGCTCACGGCGACCGGGTTGCTGCTAGGGACGGGAGGAGTTGCCGTGGCCGGGCAGCAGGACTCGGCGAACGACCAGGCCGCGCTCAAGCGCGACGAGGACGACGGCGAAGAGCTCGTCGCCAGGGACGACGACGGTGACGACGATACGTCGGCGTCGCGTTCGCGGTCCGTCGACCGCTCCCGCGACATGACCACGCCGGACCGCTCCCGCTCGCTCGACCGCTCGCGCGACAAGACGGGTGACGGGGCCGGCACGCTCGACCGCTCCCGCTCGCTCGACCGTTCCCGCGACCGCACGGGCGACCACGACACGCCCGACGCCTCGAGGTCGCGCGACCACTCGGGCGACGACACGAGCGACAGCGACTCGGACACGAGCACGAGCGCCATCGCCTAATGGGCCGAGCAGGCGACGAGATGCTTGTACGGGGGAGGGAGAGGCCTGCGGCCGCCTCTCCCTCCCCCGAGGAATGGGAGTTCGACGAAGGCGACGAGATCGCCCCCCGCCTCCTGGCGGTGAGGCTCCTCGGCGGCGGCGAGCGGTACGAGACCTACCTGGCCTGGGACGAGCATCTGCTGTCGCTCGTCGTGGTCAAGGTCGTCCGTCCTCACCTCGCGGAGGACGAGCGCTCGCTCCGCGGGCTCGCAGCCGAGGCGGCGCTCGTCGAGCGCCTGCGGCATCCCGTGATCGTTCGCGGCTTCGGCGCGGTCCTCGACGGGCCACGGCCGCACGTCGTCCTCGAGCATCTCGAAGGGCCGCGCCTCTCCAGGGTGGTCCGGAAACAGGGAAAGCTCGAGCCAGAGCAACTGCTCCCGCTCGGGCTCCAGCTGAGCGCGGCGCTCCACTACCTCGAGGAGGAGGGAGTCGCCCACCTCGACGTCAAGCCGACGAACGTCATCCTCGGCGCCCCGGCGCGGTTGATCGACCTCTCGATCGCGCGGCCGGTCGAGGAGCTCCGACGCGTCGATCACCGCATCGGCACGGACGCCTACATGGCTCCCGAGCAATGCGACCCGAGGACGCTGGGACCGATGGGCGCTCCGGCCGACGTCTGGGGCATGGGCGCGACGCTCTTCCACGGCGCCGCCGGCCACAGGCCCTTCCCGGAGGGCGTGCGGGACGGCTCCCGGGAGGAGCGCTACCCGCAGCTCCGCCTGCCGCCCGTGCGGCTGCCGAGCTCCCTCGACCCGGAGGTCGCGGAGCTCATCCTCGCCTGCCTGGCCTTCGAGCCGGAGCGGCGGCCGGCCGCAGCGGAGGCCGCGCAGGCGCTCGAGGGACTCGTCGACGCGCTTCCCCAGCGGCCCGTCCTCAGACGGTTCCGCATCCGTCCTCGCATCTAGCCCGGCGAGCCGGAGCCGTCGCGGCATGGGCGACGCCCGCCCACGTCTCGACTTGAGGGGAGCCGCCGTCCTGCCGATGGAGGACGTGGTGATGACGACGATCCGAGCTATCGTCGCCCGCGGCCGCACCGAGCGGGGTTTCGGCATGATCGAGCTTCTCGCCGCGATGACGGTCATGCTCGTCGGCGTGCTCGCGGTGTTCACGCTCTTCCAGTCGGGTCTCGTCCACCTCCGCCGAGCCAGCACGGTGACGACCGCAGGAGCCCTGGCCGATGCGGAGATGGAGCGTTTTCGGGCGGCCCGCTTCGAGACGCTCGGGCTCGACCCGAGCGAGGTCGTGGCGCTCGTTACGGCCGAGAACCCGGACGTGTACGCAGCCGACGAGGCCTACGCTCCCGACACGACGACGACGACGTTGACCGGAGGGCTCACGAGCACGGCGACGACGCTCACCGTCGCCGGGTTGAGCGGCTTTCCAGCCGCACCGGAGTTCCGGGTGACGATCGACGGCGAGGTGCTCATCGTCACCGCGGGCGCGGGGGCCACGACCTGGACGGTCGAGCGTGGCGGAGACGGCACGAGCCCCGCGGCCCATGTCACGGGCGCGACGGTCACGCTCACCGAGCGAGTTTCCCTCTCAGCGTGCTCGCTGGGAGGGTCGCCGTGCTCGAGCCTCGCCCCGTCCAAGACCTCCCTGGGCGCGGACGGCAAGAGCTACCGGGTGGACACCTTCGTCACCTGGAGCCAGGTCGCGAGCGGAACCGGAGTCCCGGGCCGGGCCGTGAAGAAGATCACACTCGTCGTCCGCGAGCCGACCGCCCCGTACAAGGAGTGGGCCCGGGTGACGTCGATCTTCGACGAGTCGACCGGCCTCTAAACGGCGCTAGCTGCTGCCGATGCAATCCTCGGCGCTGCCGCCGGGAACGCACGGCACCTTGAAGTCCACCGAAACCACCCTCACCGTGTAACTCGTCCCGGTGTCCGCGACCAGCTGGACCCGCTCACCGACGGCGATCGCGACCGTCTCGCTGCCATCGTCGAACGATCCGCTCGCCAGCCCGATCTCCACACCCGACTCGAGGACGTTCGCGAGCCGGAAGACCGGGTCTGCAGCCGGGAACGTCTCCCCGTAGACGACCTCCTCCGACTGGCCGTTCACCTCGATGACGGCGGTGTTGGCGAGGGAGGCCGGCTCGGAGGCGGGCGGCGTGGAGCCGCCGGGCACGACGAAGGGATTGCGGGCGATGAACCGGCTGAAGGAGAGAAGCTGATCGCTCCGGGCCGTGGGCAGAGGGTCGCTGTCGGCGAGTGCGCCGGCCGCAGGGGCGCCAGGAGCGGTCGTGGGCGCGCCCGGAACGGAGGCGGCCGGTGCCGGCGCCGCGGGCACGGCCTCCGGCGCCTGCTGAGCGAACAAGGACGTGTACATCTTCGGCCCCTGCCACGCCACAAGCCCGAGGAAGAGCGGCAGAAGGACGAGCAGCAGCTTCTTCTGCTTGGCCTCCTTCGCCTTCAGGACCTGAGCTGCGTTCCGCCGGGCCATCTGCTTATCCGGCTCCAATCGCCGCGGCCGGGTCCTGTCCGGGCGCGGGCGTGGTCGTGGAGGCCGGCGGGGTCGTGGTCGCCGGGGGCGTCGTGCCCGGGGCGACCGCTGCCGGCGCGGGCGCATACGAGTACGCGCTGACCGTGATCGCCGCCTGCACCTGCGGAAAGCCGTTCGAGCCCTCGTGGAGATCGAGGGCGTCGAGCGTGAAGAGCCGCCCGGCCGACTCCAGCTCGCCGTCGCGAACGATCACGAGGTTGCGAAGGCGGAAGAGGAAGTCCGTGAGGTCGTAATAGCTGCCTTCGAACGTGAGCTCGATCGGAGTGGCCACGAAGCCGCCCTCCCTCGCCACCGGCGCCTGGGGCGCGATGGAGATGAAGTCGACGCCCGAAGCCGTCGCGACGGCGTTCAGCTCGAGGATCACGCTCGACATGTCGGTCGTGTCAGGCATCGCCTTCGTCAGGCGGAAGAGATCGGCGACCCTGATCGTCTCGCCGCCGAAGGCGCGCTGCGCCGCGAAGGCGACGTCGATCTTGCCTTGGAGCTCCGCGATCTGCCCGTCGAGGCTCGAGCTTTCGTCCAGCTTCGGCTTGACGAGGAGGAAGAAGGCGACCGCTGCGACGATCAGAAGCGCCGGCGCGACGACAGCGGCGGCGGGGATCTGGCGCCTCACGACGACGGAGCCCCGAGAGGATCGACGCCTGCGAGGAGCGTAAACGCGTACGCGCGGCCGCTGTCGCTCTCCGTCCGGGTGCTGGCCTGCAGCTGCACAGTTGTCAGCTCGGGGATGCTCTCGAGCCGCGAGAGGAAGAGCGCCACGCTCTCCTGACTGCGGGCGAACCCGACGGCCGAGAGCGAGTTGGGCGACGCCGAGCCGGTGGTCGCCGCGGGGGCCGTAGCCGTGCCGCCCGGTGCGCCGTTGGGCGTGCTTGCAGAAAGCTGAGTGAGCCAGACATCCTCCGGGACGACGAGAGAGACTTCGCGGAGGACGCGGTCCCAGGCGATCCGAATCGCGAGCGCCGCCGAGAGAGCAGTCGTGCGGGCCTGTCCCTCCCCCGCGAGCTCGGGCGTCCCCGCCTTGGGCTCTTCGACCGGGCTCTCGAGCTCGGCGAGCCGCGCGCGGAGGTCGTCCACCTCCCCCTGCTTCGACATGACGCCGGCGCCCGCGTACAGGTAGGCGGCGGCCAGGCCGGCGAGGAGAACGAGGCCGAACAGGGCGACGGCGATCTTGGCCGGGCCGACCCGCGTGCCCTTCTCTCGCGTCTGCTCCTTCGGCATGAGGTCGAAGGCGCGCATGAGCGGCACGGCCGGCGGCGCCGGCGCAGACCTGGGCGAGACGTTCGCCTTCTCCTTCGGCTCCTTCTCCTTAGCGCGGGAGAACGAGAAGCTCTTCCGTGGCCGGCGCTCCTTGGGCGGTTTCTCCTCGACGGCGACGTCCTCGTCGACGGGGCCCTTCTTCCGCCGGAAGAGGTCCGAGAGCTTGATCTCCTTCTTCAGGTCCATCGACGACCCTCCGGGCAACCAGGCACGACGCGGACTTCGGGTCGGATGACCGGACCGGTCACTGGGCCATCCCCAGGCCGATCGGCACCGCGAAGGCCGGGCTGGGCTCGGAGCCCTTCAGCTTCTTGCCGACCGAGACGCCCGCGAGCGGGTCCCCGACGCGGACGGGGACGCCGACGAGCAGTTCGAGCTCGGCCGCGAGCCCGGTGAGCTGCGCGGTTCCGCCGGCGAGCACGAGTTCCCGGATCCCAAGCGATTCCGGCTGACCCTGGTAGAACTGGAGCGAGGAGACGAGCTCGCGCCCGAAGGACTGGAGGGCGGTCTTCAGCGCCTCGCGCGCCTTCACCGCCTGCTCCGGCCCGATTCCTTCCGGCACCCTATCGCCCTGGAGGCCGAGCTCGATCTTCACGCGCTCGGCGTCGGGAAGCTCGAGCTCGAGAGCACGGGCGACCGAGTCGGCGAGGGAGTTCCCGCCCCAGTCGAGCACGCGGGTGTATTCACAGCTGTAGCCGTCGGAAACGCCGAGGACGCTCCGCTCGGAGCCGATGGAGACCGCGACGAGCGCGCTCCGCTCGGGGCCGCCACCCGGCTCCGTGGCGAAGACGGGCGTCAGGGCGCGCAGAAGCGCGAAGGCTTCCAGGTCGATGCCGACCAGGCGAAGACCTCCGAGCCGGCAGGCCTGGGCGTAGGCTGCGATGAGATCGCGATACGCGACGACGAGGAGAACGCGCTTCGACGGCGTGCCGCCGGTTTCGGCACCGTCCCCAAGGACCTGGAAGTCGAGCACGGCTTCGTCGACCGGAATCGGGAGGGCTTCCTGGGCGCGGAAGCGAACCGCGTTGGCGAGCTGCTTCGGGTCCTCGATTCCGGCGACCTCGATCGTGCGAACGCCGATGCGGTTGTTCGCGAGGCCGATGCGGACGCTCCGCTTGGGGAGATTGTGCTTCCCGAAGAAGCCCTTGAGCGCCTCGCCGAGGCGCTCCACGTCGCGCACCTCCCCACCCGTGATCAGGCCGGGCGGGAGCGGCGAGCCGGCGAGCTGGAGGACCTCAGCCGAGCCGTTGACGCCGACGCACGCTGCATTCAGCCGCGAGGCGCCGAGCTTGAGTCCGACGACCTTCCTCGCCACGGTCTCCCTCAGCCCCCGGCGACCCGCAGGCCGCCTGCCCCCGCCTCGTCCACGGCGAGAAAGCCGTGACGCTGCAGGAGACTCCGGAGCTGATCGGGCCGGCTCGAGCGTTGCAGGGCGATCTCGGTGCCGATCTTCCCGTGGCGGACGAGGTCGAGCATCGCCTGCTCGAGCGTCTGCATGCCGCGGCTCGTGTTCGTCTGCATCACCGAGTAGATCTGCTCCACCTTCGCCTGGCGGATGAGGTTCCGGACCGCGTCGTCGGGGAGCAGGATCTCGAGCGCCGCGACGCGCCCGCGGCCGTCGGCCGTGGGCAGGAGCGTCTGCGTGACGATCCCCTGGAGGGTCGACGCGATCTGCACCCGGATCTGCTCCTGCTGCGCGGCGGGGAAGACGTCGATGAGCCGGTCGACCGTGGAGGGCGCGTCCTGCGTGTGCAGCGTCGCAAACACCAGGTGGCCGGTCTCCGCGGCCGTCAGCGCGGTCCCGATCGTCTCGAGATCGCGCATCTCGCCGAGCAGGATCACGTCGGGGTCCTGTCGGAGCGCGCCGCGCAGCGCCTCCGCGAAGCTCGTCGCGTCGGGCCCGATCTCGCGCTGGTTGACGATGCAGCGCTTGTGCCTGTGCAGGAACTCGATCGGGTCCTCGATGGTCATGATGTGGTCCTCGCGCGTGCGATTGATCTCGTCGATCACCGCGGCAAGCGTGGTCGACTTGCCCGAGCCCGTCGGGCCCGTCACGAGCACGAGCCCGCGCGGCTTCGTGGTGAAGTCCTTGAGGACGGCGGGCAGCCCCAGCTGCTCGATCGTCTTCAGCTCGGCGGGGATGAGGCGGAAGGCGGCGCCGAGGCTCTCGCGCTGGAAGTAGACGTTGACGCGGAAGCGGGCGAGGCCGGGAATCGAGTAGGAGATGTCGATCTGGCGCTTCGTCTCGAAGATCTTCTGCTGCTCGGTGGAGAGGATCCGGTACAGCATCTGCTGGGTGCTCTCGGGGCTGAGGCGCGCGAACTCCTCCAGCCGCTCGAGGCGGCCGTTGATGCGAACGACCGGCTCCGAGCCGACGGTGACGTGGAGGTCCGAGGCGCCGCGGACGACGACCTGCTCGAGCAGGTCGTCGACCGACCCGGCGTTGCGCCGCTCGGGCGGCTCCGGCGCGGACGCGGCGGGGTCGGCCGCGGGCTCCAGAACAGGCTCGTGTGTCGGCTGCAACGTCGGTTCCATGGATCCTCCCGACCGGTGCTATCGGCAGCGAATCCGCATCACTAAAGGGGTGGGGAAAATCCCCCGAACGAGGGGACGCCGGCCCCCTTGCGCTGGCCGATACCACCCCCTGAGCCACTGCTACGCCTATCGCTTGTTCAAGGAAGGAGTTCCGCTCATGATCCAGAGGCTCAGGAACCGGATTTCGCGCTCGGACTCGGAGGGCGGCTTCACGCTCATCGAGCTCCTCGTCGTGATCATCATCATCGGCATCCTGCTCGCGATCGCCATCCCGTCGTACCTCAGCTTCCGCGCCCGCGCGGAGCGGTCGGCCGCCCAGGCGAACGTTCGCGCTTCGATCCCGGGTGTGGAGGCGTTCTACGCCGACCACACGGCGACCGGCTACTCCGGTCTCACGTCTGCGGTGTTGAAGGCGTCCTACGACCAGGGCATCAAGAACGTCCAGGTCGTTCGCGCGACCCCGGGGTCGTACTGCCTCCAGAGCGTCGTCGGCCAGGCCACCTACAAGAAGGCGGGTCCGGCTGCAGACATCACCTCCGGCGCCTGCTAGACGGGCTACCGAAGACGGAGCGAAGAGGCGCGGGAGACCGCGCCTCTTCTTTTTTTGAGCCCGTCCCGAAACGAAGCCCTGTCCCGCCGGGCCGCGCTGGACGGCGCGATGCGGCGTCCTCGGTTGCGCCCGTAGTCTCCGGCTACGAACGCGCCCTGCGTCCTTGCCTCGCACTCGCCCAGCGCACCCCGCCAGGGAGGCGTCATTTCGAAACGGGCTCTTCTTAAGCGGCGCGGTTCGACTGCCGATAGGGAATGTGGAATGCGGCAGCAGCTGAGACTCCGCGTGCTCCTCCCTGTCGCCG
>Ga0268386_10001305_pt1 | contig 17059 bp, 16 predicted proteins | sample RVTome_15_FD_200260 | JGI IMG/M metagenome (GOLD analysis project Ga0268386, IMG submission 200260) | Soil microbial communities from uranium-contaminated site in the Upper Colorado River Basin, Wyoming, United States - RVT150D86... ...
AGCTCGAACCCGGTGATCTGGTTTTCTTCTCCAAGAAGAGAGGCAGGAATAAGATTACACATGTAGGGATGGTAACCACGGTTAAAAAACGAAATGATATCAGGTTTATTCACAGTTCCACCAAACTGGGGGTAGTTGAAAACAACCTGATGTCTGATTACTATCAGGGAATATTTGTAAAGGCAAGACGCCCGTTTTAAAATAACCCGGAAACACTTATATTTGCACTCCCATGCTTATGGGGTGGCAGGACGCTAAAAGAAGTGCTCTGCAAAGAAAAAAGGGGCATTAGCTCAGCTGGCTAGAGCGCTACGCTGGCAGCGTAGAGGTCATCAGTTCGACTCTGATATGCTCCACAAAACAGCGCGAGGACGAGGATGCCTGCACGCCGAACCAACAGGTTGGGCAGGCGGGAAATCTGAAGGTCTGGCGCTGTTTTTCTTTGATCCTCTTCTGCCAATTAGTTTTAGTCCTTGTGGGTGTATGTACAGGATCTGTTCAGGACAAAAATATTTTTAAGATAGTGTCCTATTCTGAAACGCCTCTACTCTACTTTTAACTTTAGCAAATTATTCACATTTATTCGTTAAATTTATTCTTATGAAAAATGAAGACAGGATAGTGGAGCTATTGGCGGAAAGTCTCCGCAAACTGGATCAGCATTCTGGGCTATTGGGTAAAGTCGTCGATGTGTTGATTACATTTGGCAATAGTTTTAATAAACTAACCGGCACCCTTGGTGACATGAGCAGCACTTTAATATCAATTGATGGCAGGCTGGAGTCAATGGATGGCAGGCTGGGTTCAATGGATGGCAGGCTGGAGTCAATGGATGGCAGGCTGGGTTCAATGGACCGCAGACTGGGCGATATGGATGATAAACTCGGGTCGATGGATAACAGGCTGAGTTCTATGGACCACAATATGTCCCTGCAGTACGGCTTGCTGCAGAATATAGATGGAAAGGTTGATGTGCTGAAAGAACATGAAAAGAGAATTTCACGTCTGGAGGAAAAAGTGTTTAAAAACAAATAGTTTTTGTGGGTGTTCAGGTTGGATTCATCGTGCTCAATAATCAATGAAGGCAATTAATTTTGATTTTAACTGCCATCCAATGTATATTGACATATAATTCAAAAAATCACCACCGATAATGAAACCCACCAAGAATTCCTTGTCCAGACGAAAGTTTGTCAAGGCATCAGCAGCTTCAGTAGCAGCCTTTACCATAGTCCCGCGGCATGTCCTGGGGGGCATGGGTCATGTTGCACCCAGCGATACAGTATATATAGCTGGTATAGGTGTTGGCGGAAAAGGGACGTCAGACCTTACTTCAATCGCAGAGAGCCCTCATGCCAAAGTGGCTTACCTGTGTGATGTAGATGACCGGATGGCCGTTGATTCCAAGTCTAATTTCCCCGAGGCCAAGTACTATAAGGATTTTCGCAAAATGCTTGATGAAGTTGGGAACGAGGTTGATGCGGTTACCGTATCCACTCCCGACCATACACATGCAGTAGCCGCACTGGCAGCCATGCAAATGGGGAAACATGTTTATGTACAAAAACCTTTAACCCATAGCATCAAGGAAGCCAGAATGCTTACAGAAGCCGCCAGGAACTATAAGGTGGTGACCCAGATGGGAAACCAGTGGGCTTCGGATGAACCAGTTCGCAGAACCCAAGAGCTGATCGATGCCGGGCTGATTGGTGAGGTAAACCGGGTACAGGCCTGGACAAACCGACCGGTTTGGCCACAGGGTATCCCCGCCCCTACAGGCAACCATGAAATACCCCCCGAGTTGGACTGGGACCTATGGCTTGGCCCTGCAGCAAATATTGATTACAATCCGGCATATGTGCCATTTAACTGGAGAGGCTGGTGGGCTTTCGGCACTGGGGCGCTGGGGGATATGGGATGTCATATAATGGATCCTTTCTTCAGGATACTGCCGGTAGATTATCCTACGGAAGTGGAATGCAGCACTACTACTGCCTGGGAGGATTTCTTCAAGGTGGCCAACTTCAAAGAAAGTTGCCCGGCGTCTGCCATTATCCACCTTAAATTTCCCAGGACCGATGGTAAAGGCGAAATCAAACTAACCTGGATGGACGGAGGTCTGCGGCCCCAGCGTCCGGAAGAACTAGGGGCTGACGAGGATGTGGGAGATCTCAGCAATGGTTACATCTTCGAGGGCACCAAAGGCAAACTGATTGGCAACTATTCCAGTGATCCCATTTTACTTCCGACTTCCCGCAAAGAAGAGGCTGATGCAGTGCCCAAGACGGTTAAAAGAGTGCCGGAAGGACACTATGTATCCTGGGTAAATGCCTGTATGAAAGGATATGATCAGGCTGAAGTGAGTTCTCCCTTTGACTATGCCGGTCCATTTACAGAAGCTATTTTAATGGGCAATCTGGCCATCCGGGCATATATGCACCAGGAAGAGAACAGTGAGGGGCAGAAGGTATATCCCGGCCGCAAAAAGTTGCTCTGGGATGCCAAGAACATGCGCATTACCAATTATGATTTTGCCAATGAATTTGTGATGAGGGATTACAGGAGTGGCTGGGCTCTTTCTTAGTAATTGGTGAGTCGGTGAGTTAGTGAGTTGGTGACGAATGACGAGTGACGCTTTGTCTGCCGGAAGGCACGAGGTCACACCACACTCACACTCCTACTCTCACTCAATCTCTGCATATCCACTCTGAACCTTACATAATGGCAAATTGTTGCTTCACGAATTTTTAACAAAAATTTGCGCCAGAAACGCCTCTTTTGAAAAACAGGGGATGTAAGGAAATTTATAGCAAGTTTCGGATGTTAAATTATTGTCAATTATCTATAAATTTTATGTAGAATATTACATTTTGAAATATTTGGCTATATTGGAGCAATTTTTATCTCTGTTCCTTATTTTTTTACTACATGGCCAAATTAAAGAATATCATCAAGCAGCTTTCCGAGCTGGATTTTGAAGCCATCCACGATTCTTTGATGGAGAATGGCGCAGATAAATCAGCGTATCTATTAAAATCAATGCGGGAGAAGTCCACATCGGACAATAAAATAATGTCCGAGCTGGAAGTTAACACCAATGCGTACTACACCTTAAGATCCCGTCTCAACCAAAAGATCGAGGAATATCTGCTTCAGCAGTTGGAGAGTCCCAGGACGGACATATTAAAGAAAGTAGCCAATATCAACGAAATAATTTTCACCAAGAAAAAGGCTATCGCTATTGCTACACTGAAGAAACTGGAGAAAGAATTGCTGGACTACGATCTGTCCAATGAACTGACCGTCATTTACAAGTCACTAAAGAAACTCCATATAAATCATCCTGACCACTACAGCTACTCACAATCCTATAACCAACATGTGGCTTATATGCTGGCGGTTGATAAGGCCGAAGACCTGCTGGGTGAATACTTTAAAAAATATGGTCAGTATACCTTATCCAATAGTGAAATCGAAAAACTCGGACTGACCCTGTTGAACAGAGAGATGAACAATGTGGGGGCATTATATAAATCTCATCGTCTGTATGTCTACCAAAGCTGTATGAATATATTTCATCGTTTGTACGTTGAGGTGGAAGAAGATAGCCTGGACGATGATCTGGAACCGATTGAAGACGTACTGGCTAAGATTCAACAAACTTTTGAAGAATATCAACTGGATTCAATTTATCATCACCTAAAAATAGTATTCGAGTTCCTGAAACTGGAGTACTACAATCACTACAGGGTATACCGCAAGGCAGAAAAGTACTTCGAGGAGGTAAATGAAGATACCTCATTACTCTTATCCAACTATAATCTTTATACCTATCCTTCCCAGTTTCTGATCACCAAACTTGAAAGGCATAAGCGTCTGAAACTGGAAGAAGAAATGTACGAGGAGAACGAAAGGATCTTTATAGAATTCGAAGTGGATAAGAATGACATTCCCCAATATGTGACCTATATGGTTTATCGGGCTTTGTCATGCTACTATGTAAAGAAATACGATGAAGCTGCCAGGTGGATCAACAACCTGCTAAATGAGGTAAGTCTCAAACGCTATCCCAACACCCAGTTGGAAATCAAAGTTATTCTGGCGCTGCAATACTGTTTATTGAACGACTATGATCTGTTCAATCAATTGATAAACAGCATCCAAAGGCAGATCAGGATTATCGGAAAGGACAATTGTGAACATCTGCTGATCTTTACCAAGATCCTGAAAGTGTCAATCAGTGAACTAAAGAAAAACAAAGAGGAGAAGATCAGATCGCTTATCCGGAAATTCAACATGTACCAGAAGCAGGGATTTTCACCGTCCATGTATATTAAAATGGATGACGAATTCGCCGGTAAACTGAGCTGAAATTTTTAGCTGGTCTTAAGATTAAGCAGGTTTTCCTGGGTTAGCGGCTTATTGAGATAGTCAATTACATATTGGTAGTCTTTTGTGCGGTTTACGTCCTTCGGATTTATGGAAGATGTAAGCATAATAATTTTGCACTTCTCCTTGGTTTCATTTTCAAGTTTATCAAACTCTTCCAGAAACTGAAACCCATCCATCAGGGGCATGTCGATATCCAGGAAAATTACCTCCGGCAGAACATTAACTGATTCGGAATTTAACTGTTCAAGGTTCCTTAAGAATTCGATGGCACTGCGGGCTCCGGTATGAGAAAAGATGTGCTCGGTGATACCTGCCGCTTCGATCATTTTTTGATTGATAAGATTGTCTATATCGTTATCATCGATCAACATAACCGCATGGAATTGCTTTCCTTTGTTTGGCATACTGCTAATTTTAGTGCCTAAATTTATATAAATATCCTTTAGAAATGCAAAAAAGTCCTTTTTAAAAAAACTTGGAAGGAAAACAGGGTTAAAACCCAGGAAAATTACCCTACAGGTCAAATTTAATTCCTTGGGCCAAAGGAACTTCCCTGCTGAAATTGATGGTGTTGGTCTGCCGCCGCATATATATCTTCCAGGCATCGGACCCGGACTCACGTCCACCTCCGGTTTCCTTTTCACCACCAAAGGCTCCGCCAATTTCCGCCCCTGAAGTACCAATATTAACATTGGCAATTCCACAATCAGAACCCTGGCTGGACAGGAACAATTCGGACTCCCTCAGGTTGTTGGTCATGATGGCAGAAGATAACCCCTGCGGTACATTGTTCTGGATCTCAATAGCCTCCTCAATGGTCCGGTATTTGATCAGGTACAAAATGGGGGCAAATGTTTCAGATTGGACGATTTCAAAGTTATTATCCACCTGGTAAATGGCAGGCTTTACATAGCAGCCACTTTCATATCCAGTCCCTTCCAGTACTTCGCCACCCACTATTTCCTTACCTCCGCTTCTCCTGATTTCTTCAATGGCATCAATATATTTTCCAACAGCCTCCTGGTCGATCAGCGGGCCCATATGGTTTGACTGGTCCAATGGGTTGCCAATCTTTATCTGCTGGTAGGCACTGACAATTTTTTCGGTAAAGCTGTCAAATATTTCTTCCTGAACGATCAATCGCCTGGTAGTGGTACAGCGTTGTCCGGCGGTTCCTACAGCGCCAAAAACCGCGCCGGTAAGCGCTGTTTCCAGGTCAGCATCATGGGAAACTATGATTGCGTTGTTGCCGCCCAGTTCAAGCAGTGATTTCCCCAATCTGGCGCCTACTGCAGCTGCTACTGATCTGCCCATGCCGGTGCTCCCGGTGGCAGATATTAACGGTATGTTCCGGTCGTGACTGATTAGTTCGCCGAGCTCTTTTCCTCCTACCACAAGTCCGCTAACACCTTCGGGAACTCCACTTTCTTTGAAAACCTGTCCTGCAATATGCTGGCAGGCAATTGCGGACAAGGGTGTTTTTTCTGAGGGTTTCCAGATGCAGGTGTCACCGCATACCCAGGCCAGTGCGCTGTTCCAGGACCACACTGCCACCGGAAAATTAAAAGCTGAAATGATGGCCACTACACCCAGGGGGTGATATTGTTCATACATTCTGTGACCGGGCCTTTCCGAGTGCATGGTCAATCCGTACAGCTGCCTGGAAAGGCCCGCTGCAAAATCACAGATATCAATCATTTCCTGGACCTCTCCCAGTCCCTCCTGAAGTGATTTTCCCATTTCATATGAAACCAGTTTCCCAAGCGGCACTTTATAGCGCCTGAGCCGGTCACCAAACTTTCTTACTACCTCACCCCGGTTCGGTGCAGGCCAGGTACGCCATTCTGTAAAAGCCTTCAGGGCCTTTGCCACCACATGTTGATAATCTGCTTCGGAGGCGGCAATTACTGAACCGACGACCAATCCGTCAACAGGTGAAACCGAATCGATCTTTGATCCGTGGGTATCCAACCAGTGGACGCCGGTACTGGCACCATGGTTAACCGGTTGTATTCCCAATTCACTCAGAGTTGCTTTGATCCCGAAAGGATCCTGGATCATGGTATTCATGTCGTCGGGGATAAGGTAAATCAAAAGTTAAAAAAAAACCACGCCCGAAGGCGTGGTCAAATCCACATCAATTATGACTACCATCCGATAGCATAGTACCGCTGTTCACCGTCGCGATACATCCCCTCAATCAAATTGCCTCCCCTCTTGTTCCTCAGTATCTGCAACACCTGATCAACATTGTCCACCGGAGTCTTATTAACATGGGTAATGATAAAGCCAGGTTTAATACCTTCATCCTTCCACTTTCCGTCACCAATCTGGATTATTTCAATCCCAGCTCTCAAGTCCAACTCTTCCAACACCGTATCATCGGCCTTTTTAAAAACTGCTCCATCAAAACTATTGGTAGTGTCGTATGTCAATACACTGGTATCCCCCTGTAAATTTCTCAGTACCGCATCAGTGGTAAACTGTTTGCCGTCGCGTCTGTAGGTTACCGATATTTTATCGCCGGGACTGTTCCTGGCCACCAGTTCCTGTAATTCAGCAGTAGTATTTACCGGAGTTCCCTCGATATTGACTATGATGTCGCCCTGCTTCAACCCGGCTTCTTTTGCAGCGGAATTATCGTTTACTTCCACCACATATACCCCGCCTACGTTGATATCTCTCTCCTTAGCAAATTCAGCATCAACATCGCGGATCTGTACCCCTAACAATGCTCTTTGTACAATACCATATTCCTTGAGATCATCAATTACTTTTTTGACCAGGGTGGCCGGAATTGCGAAACTATATCCGGCAAAGGTCCGGCTGGGAGTAGCAATGGCAGTATTAATGCCTACCAGTTCCCCTTTCAGATTTACCAGGGCACCGCCGCTGTTACCGGGGTTGACTGCTGCATCAGTCTGGATAAATGATTCAATGCCATAACTTCTTCCTCCCAGTATGTTAATATTTCTTCCCTTGGCGCTGACAATTCCTGCGGTTACGGTACTGGTCAGATCCCAGGGGGTCCCCTGTGCAAAGGGGTTGCCTACCGCTAATACCCATTCACCAATGCGAAGCTGATCACTGTTGCCCATACTGATACTGGGTAATTTTCTTTCTTCAATTTTCAACAATGCCAGATCTGTATTAGGGTCGGACCCCACCAGGCGTGCCTCATAATTTCGCTTGTCTGAAAGTGTTACCTCTATCTGCCCGGCGTTTTCAATCACGTGGTTATTTGTGATAACATAACCATCCTCCGAAATGATCACTCCCGAACCAAAACCCCTGCTTTGAGGGATCCTGCCCTGATCATTATTATCCGGTTGGCGGTATCCGAAAAATTCCCAAAAGTCTTCCATAGGGCTTGAATAACTTCTACCCTCAAAAGTGGAGCGGATATGCACCACTGCCGGAGTGCTTACCTCAGCAGCATACACAAAATTCAATCCGTCCGGGACGGTGAAATCCTTATTTTCAAAGTAGTTTGTAAACTGTGCAGGAGTAATGGTTTGCTGGTTTGCACCAGGGTCCTGGTCCGAAATAAATAACTGCATTCCTCCCACCGCCAGAACTGCCCCCAGAAATGAAGCAATCACCAACCCGAAGAAAAATTGTTTCTTACTCATAGTATTTATAATCTTAACTTATTCCTAACTGTGTAACGCAAATAAAATCCAATCCGTTTTAGCGAGAAAACAAGATTTCGCTGAATTGGATATTTTTAACATAATTTAACAAAAAAGGCGGAATTGAACCGCCTTTTTTCAAATCAAACGCTCTAACCAACTCACTAATTGACTTTGATAGTTTTCTTCAACTCTTTCTTTTCATCCTTGGGCAATGAAATCTTCAAGATGCCGTCCTGATAGTTGGCTGCAATCTTGCTGTTATTCACACTGTCAGGCAGTTGGAATGACCTGCTGAAAGATCCGTACCTGGTTTCCCTGGTATGGTAATTTACTTCCTTGCTTTCAGCCTCAAATTTCCTTTCGCCGGAAATGGTCAACAGGCCATCATCATAGCTGATATTAAAGTCCTCTTTCCTTAAACCTGGTACTGCTACTTCGAGCTCGAATGACTTGTCGGTTTCTGAAATATCAACCGCAGGTATAAAACCTGAGCCGTTACCGTTCGCTTCAAAAGCATCATGGAAAAACTTGTCCAGGATACTGTTGAATGACCTCGTACTAAAATTTCTTAAAGCCGGGTTATATCTTACTAGTGCCATGATATTATTTATTTAATGTTCTTAAATTTTCGCTTTTACACTGATATCAGGGAAAATTGTGCCATGTGCTTTAAGAGCACTAAATCATGTCATTTTGTCGCTATCTGGTTTTTATTTGCAGGCAAAAGGTGACATTGTGTCTTAAATACTGAATTCATTTCTCAATCAGTGCAGTCCATATACTCAACTTTTTACCGTCCACCTGAGTCCATACCGGCCTTATTGAACCATTATGCGCTACGATGTTGTTGTAGTCCCCGAAGAAGATCTCCTCATTGGGCTTGAATGGCTGTTCGCTGATCAATTCATTTGAAAAGGTCTGTCCGCCATCTTTGGATACTGCCAGGTATACCTCGGTTGAACCATCGTCATAATTGCGCCGGTCATAAAATACCAGGTATAGATATCCGGTGCTCCGGTCGATGGTGGCCCAGGGGAAAAACTGGTGCCTGCCGCTGCTGTCATCGTTGACTTTAACCGGGTCCGACCAGGACAGACCTCCATCCTCCGACCAGGCCATCCAAATATCCGTGTCGTTTTCACCTGAGGTTTGATCAGACCAGTTCACATAGATCCGTCCCCGGTAGGGACCATCCGAAAGGTCACACAGGGTCACCGGCATTCCATTGGCCCTGCCCAGACCGGGAATCTGCTGGTCCCATCCGCCAGGTTGCCCGGCTATCTGTATGTCCTGGTTCATCCAGGTGGTTCCCTGGTCTGTCGAACGGTCAAAATAGATATTGTTATTATAGGCCCAGGAGACATAGACCTCGCCATTTGGTCCTACCGCAGGGACAGCTCCTTCGGTGGTTTGATCATCATCCAGACAATTTCCCGGCAGCTGGTTTATTTGTATGGCGGGGCTCCAGCTCTGGCCATCGTCGGTAGATTTGGAAAAAAGTATATTGCTATGGTGTTCCGGGTCTACACTGCCGTAGACATCGAACTGGGTCCAGGTCAGGTAAATATTGTTATTTTCAGGGTCCACCACTGCCCATTCCTTGTCCTGATCCTTAGGCGGGTTCAAACCGGTAAAAGTACCGTCACTCCAGGTGACCCCTCCGTCAGTGGACTTCTGGCATACCATACGGTCGAGTTTGTCAGAATCCCAGTCCCCTTCACCGCTGGGAAAGGACAAATGGAAATAATAAAAATTTCCTTTGGTATCGGCAATCACCACCGGATCTCCCCACACCCCATAGGAGGAAGTCAGCCGGTGTTTCCCCCAGGATTTCCCGCCATCATGACTGTAGTAGGCACGGTCAAGCACCGCCCCCACCACCAGATTGCGGACATTGTAGGGATCCATGGCTATTGAAGGTTCACAAGGACCATAACCCACGCTATTGCTGTCGATCATCACAGTGCGATAATGATTGGATGCGCTGCAGGATACCAGCAATCCGGTTATAAAGATCATTAGATGTCGAAAAGACATAAAAAGCACAATTTAAAATGATGGAATTGCTTAAATTTAAATTAAAAATAGCATTTAAAATGGTTGCAAATTTCTGGTGATGGAACTAATATTGCATCCCAATTCCGGTCCCGGTAGGAGATCGAAGATAGTAGATTCGAAGATAGTAGATAGTAGATAGTAGATCTAACACTCCTCCTTAGCTCAGCTGGTTAGAGCGGCTGACTGTTAATCAGTAGGTCCTTGGTTCGAGCCCAAGAGGAGGAGCATTATAAAGCCCAGATCCAGGATCTGGGCTTTTTGATTTAGGAATGCAACCAAGACAGAAGGATTAAAGTATCATGAACCAGTCACCTTTATAAATTACCTTCACAGTTTTAAGGGTTTCCTGGCTCCTTTGCTCTGCCTGCCACAGATCGTAGTTTTTTTGCATATTCAACCACATCTCAGCCTCGGTATTAAAGGCCTTGGCTAACCGCAATGCCATATCAGGGCTTACTCCATTGTGTTTATTTACGATTTCCGATAAACTCTGCCGGCTAATTCCCAAAGCTTTGGCCGCTTCGGTAATGGTCAACTCCAATTCATCCAGATAAAGCCCTTTTAAAACTTCTCCCGGATGCGGGGGATTAAACATCTTAGACTTCATATCTTATGTTTTAATGGTAATCTTCAAAATGCACATCAAGTGCATCACCATCCTCAAACCGAAAGGTGATACGCCAGTTCCGGCTGATTGTCAGTGACCAATAACCTTTTCGATCGCCTGTTAACTGATGCAGTCGACCACCTGGGACGTTAATCCCATCCACCGATACTACGCTATCTAATACCGCCAATACCAATCGAATCTTCTTCAAGTATTGATCGGGTAACCCACTGGCATCTCCCTTTTCAAAATATCTTTTTAGGCGACGATGCTTAATGTTACGGATCACAGATCAATTTACATTTTTAAACGTAAACCGTCAATAGATGGTTGACAGTAATTGAAAATACTGTTGCAATTGATCCTTATTCCCCTCCCCCAATTACCTGCTCATTATACTGATCCAAAACATCCTGTTTCAACCTAGATAGATAAACTTGGGCTGTCTTTTTGAATTCAGAATCTTCAATTTCATCAAGGCATGAGGTTAAGAGATTATCAGCATTATCCTTGGCAGCCGGGAACAGGGCAACTAGTCCATCATAGGCGGCTTGGGATACCGCTGCGTCAGCCATTTGAAATACTTCCTTTTTTGAGATGTTTTTAAGATATCTTTTGAATTTACCAGGGTGTTGTCTAAAGCATAGGTCTCATATTTCGGAACAACATTGTTCAGTGCATCAAGCATGGCCAGCGAAACCATCACAAAAATTCTTGCTTCTACAAGTGTAGGTACTTGGTTTTCAATAGCCAACCCAAGGGCTTCATTCCACTTCAGAACAATTTTGGAATCATAAGATTTAATCACTGAATTGAAATTGCTCTTTTGATGGATTAATTCAGCCGGTTCTATGATTTCATGTTCACAGGCGCTCATAGTAACTACTACCATGAGGGCAGCAATAAGTTTAAAATGGGGTTTCATGATTGATCATTTTTAGATTTTTCAATAAGTGTATCGTCTTATGTGAGTTGAAAAATCTAAGGATGTTGAAGAGACTTATTCGAAGGGCAGAGAAATGACCAATGGGATATCAACCGACAACAAATGGATAAAGCCCGTCATCCATAAATTTGTCACAGGCAGAGCCCTTACTTCAACAGCGTAAACTTAAATGTACTTCCTTTACCTTCTACGGATGAAACCATAACTTCCCCGCCGTTGGCTTCCACAAATTTTTTAACACTGGCCAGTCCAATGCCGGTTCCTGTTCTGCCGTATCGATCCTTGATGGTCCCGATACTAAAGATGTCAAAGATCTTATTTTGCATTTCCTCAGGTATTCCATCACCATTATCCTGCACCGTGAATATATAATGCCTGTGATTTTCACTGACCTCAACATGGGTTTTGCACAATTCCTTATGGTTGTATTTAAAACTGTTGGTAATTAAATTGATCAATATGTGCATTAAAACTGGCCTGTTAACCCGAATAGATTGAACTGCGGAATTAAAGGTGATTTTACATTCATGTGCAGGTTGAATCAGCTTTATGATGTCATTTAGGAATTCATCCGGGTCAATTTCAACTTTATTGCCAAGCAGTAATTTATCCTGTTCATAATAGGCGAGCATTCCGTCAATATAAGCTTTCAGTGTTACTGCGGATTTCCTGAGGTGATTCAAGTAGCTAATGGTTGTTTCCTCTAATTTTATCTGCTCTTCCAATTCAACCATGTCGATTAAACTGACGAACTGATTTAGCGGCGACTTTAAATCATGAGAAACCGTGTGGGCAAATTTTGAAAGTGATTCGTATTTATCACTTATGGTATGTTGAAGTAATTGCAATTGGTTTCGTTCGTAATTACTCACCATTAAGGCTATTACCTGATTCGACATACGTATAAGTGCATCCTTCTGTACCGCAGTTAATTCTCTTGGTTTATTGTCGTATACACAAAGAGTACCCAGACGATAGCCGCCTGGATCAATCAGTGGCACTCCGGCATAGAAAATTGCAGAAAATTCAGTAACCAAGGGATTGTCATGAAATCGTTCATCTGTGCGTGCATCCTCGACGATCATTATGTCTTCCCCGGAATAAAGCAAATGTCCGCAAAATGAGAGTTTTCTGGGGGATTCAGAAAGGTCTACACCATAATGAGATTTCAAAAAATTTCTTTCATGATCCATCAGGGTAATAAGTGAAATCGGCGTATTGCAGATATAGGCAATCAGGTGTGTTATATTATCATATAATTCTTCCGGCAAAGTGTCTAGTAATTGGTACTTTTCGACGGCTGCCTGCCGTTCATTTTCATTTTCCGGAATCTTTGGAGGGATCATAGGTATTTACTTTCCATAATTTTGATAATAAAAAAAGCGCAAAGGAATTTCATAAATTATTGATCAATGGTGATGACCATACGGCGGTAACTACAGAGGTTGGGTGATCCATCATCGCTAACCTCCAGAATCACATGAATGGTCTGACCTTTTACTGCATCCTCCGGGATTGACAAAGCGCTGTTTTGTGAACCAGTTTCAGAGATACTCACCCTCCTCCGGTATGTACCTGGCTCCGGATAAATATACCACAAATATGACAAGTTATTCCCATCAGGATCGCTGGATCCCCGGGCATTAAGCCATACCTTTTGGCCCGCTAAAGCTTTGGTTTCAATTATTGCTTTCCCCCTGTCCCCATTAATGACAGCCTCCGGTCGGTGATTGGCCTCCTGACGGGGCTTCACACACCAGTCCAACCGGGCCTGAAAGTCGTGCTGGAAACGGGGGCGCCACCGCCAAACCGTGGCCCTGGCGCTTGGTACCTCCTCCACTTGGTCCTCTGCATCGATAAAATGGTTTTCTCGGGCTTTGAACCTGCCGCCCCAGCCACCCCAGCCAGGATGGTCCGGGTTGCTTAGTCCCATGGACAAAAAGTAAAACCATGAAGGCGTGTCGCCCTCTTTCATTACGCCGTGTGGGTTAGGCGCCGTCCAGGTTTCCAGCGGATACAATGCGCCCAGGGGCCCGTGATTCTGGCTGACATGTGTTTCTATCCACTGCTGCGAGGTTAGGGACTCATCGCCACCAAGATACATGCCCCTAAATGCCGCATTGCGCTTATCCTCACCCTTGGCCGCCTGGTTAAGGATATAAAACAAACCGCGGTGTTGGGGATACTGCTCATCAAAAATACCATCCTGATCAGCAATGTCGTAGATCCTCAACCGGCTGATAAACTGCCGGTAGGAATGCTCACTCCTGGTGTTTTTTACTTTCCATAACGCCTGAAATAAATCTGTTTGACCACCCCAGATGGAAATGTTCAGCCGACGATTATCGGGTTTATCAGCAACCTGGATGATCCACTGCGAACCTTCGGTATCGTGGCCCTCGCCAATATATGACAATCCCCGGTTGGGGTTTCCGCTTTTAACCATACTCAAAAGGTATTCTGCTTCAGGGTAACCCTCATGGTGCAGCAACAGGTTTGGCCTTACTGCTCCGTATCCCCGGATAATTTCCTTAATTAGCTGCGGCTGTACTATGGCCTCATCCAGTTCCCCGGGGGTCCCGGAGGCAGAGGCTATCAGTCCCTCTATGTCAAATTCATTGGAATAAAGGCAGAGCCGAATCATAGACTGCTGGTCATCTGGATCCCCGCCGATATCGGTGAGAACCAGTAAACGGGGTTTCATGGGCTGTTCCTGGCTTTTTTGACTACAGGAGAAAAATCCTGCTACCAGAAAAACCAGCACCGCCCAATTTTTAGATTTTACTTCAATTGTTCCCACCTTTATTCTTACTGCCAAAATTTAATGGAGCAAAGTAAACCATGCTTAGCCAAAATTCGTGAATGTTCCCAATTTCGGTGATCTCTTTTAGACGGTAATCCAGTCCCAGTTCAATACCCTGATCTTTGTTGATCTCAAAACCAAGGACAGGACTAAACCTGAGTTCCAGTTCTGATAAGTCTTTGCTGGTCAGCCATAGGGCTTCTGCACTGATTTTAGCGTAAAATTCGCCGGGATCTATCCGGGCGCCGTTGAGCGGAAGTTCACCAGTGGCCCGATAGCGCCATCTTAATAATGCGGGTAAGTCCTGGACAAAGGTTTGGTCAAAAGACACACGATGGCCTATACGAAACCCCTCCCCGTGACTGACAATGGTAAATTGCTGTATGGATCTGTGCAGCGTTATGCCATTTCGAATTCGAAGTGTGTAACCACCACTTACCGTGCTGTTGGCTGTAGACCTGAAGAATAAAAGAGCCGTAATATCAACCAGACTATGACTGTAGCCGGACGATTCTCCCTGGCGGTGGATTGACAGGATCTCCCGTGACTCAATGCCCGTTCTCAGGGTCAGCTTATCAGAAATATTGCTACGGAAGTTTATTTCGGGCATTAGCCCCAGCAACCGAACAGATTGAGCATTTAAAGCAGGACAAAATGCAAAGAAGAGCAAAATAATACCAACAGCTTTGTTTCGAAGGCAGTAGACTGACAATTTTTAAAAATCTAGGTTATAAGCACTGCGGATGGTGATTGGGAGCATATTAACCACATGGCCATCAGCTTCTAACAGCACTTCATAATACCTGGAACTACCATCTTTTTTTCCTTTTACTACAATTTCGTAACGGGGTGCAGTACTGTTTACAGACTCTCCTGACCACAATCGCTGCAGATGGTCCTGCCTGCTTCCTGTCCATTGTGCCTGGGTTTTGCTGATTTTATATTTTGAAAATAAAGAATCCAGAGCTTTGATTATATTTTTTTTCAAACCGGTCTCAAGATCGCCCAAAGTTCTTTCAACTTCCATATCCAGCACATTTCCCAGGGTATCAAATTCAATACTATGATTGGCTTTTAGGTATGAGAATTTAGCTTCTACTGATATTCCGTCCTGACTCTCTTCCCGGAACCATTTAATGTTGCTGGAGATCCGCGAACTGTCCATGAAGTCAATGGCCTGACCGGGAATATCAACATCCTTAATGCGGTATTCCTTCTCAAATTTTGACTGACCAAAAACTTTTGGTGAAAGCAAGAAGCCCAGGAAAATATAAAATAGGATCTTTAAGCCCATGGTGTGAGTTTTAATACACTACGTGGTAAAGATAGCACCCGCCAGCCAGGAAACCACCAGCATTACCAACCTATTCCCCTCCTATGCTCAATTGATACCAGTTTATGTTACGGGTAAAATACATGGTAGCTCCCAATATCAGGGCCAGGCCGATGCTACCCATAAGCAAAGCATAATCAGCCAATTGAAGGGTAACAAATAAAAACCCATAAATTCCTCCAAGTATAACAACCAGCAGCAGCGTTAATTTCCGGGCTTTGAAGATACTAAGCGAATACAAACTTATCATAGCCACGATCCCCAGGGTTGATATTCCATAGGCCAGGTTGAAATTTGAGTGTTCTGAAATAGAAACCAACAGGGTATAAAACAGACATAAAGCCAGTCCGACCAAAGTATATTGAAACGGGTGGATCTTTTTCCTGTTGAGAATTTCCACCAGAAAAAATACCAGGAAGGTAAGTGCAATGGTCATTACCGCGTATTTTGCCGATCTGAAGGATTTTTGATAATCATCCAGGGGAAGAATCAGGTCTACCCCGAAAGCTGATTCTTTCATCTTTACAGCATTACTGTCGCCAATCCACCACTGTGGAAAGTTTCGATTTAGCTGCAACACCGACCAGGTAGCCTTGAATCCACCCTGGCCCACTTCTCTTGAATCCGGCAGAAAGTTCCCATTGAAACTGGGCGACGGCCAGGGTGAGGTTAGTTGAACTTCTGTTTGGTTACCCACCGGAGTGAAGGACAGGTTGCGACTGCCTTGAAGGTCCAGGGAAAACTGGAATTCGATATTCCTATCAAGCTTTTCCTGCAGATCAGGTACATCCACGGTAATGCCAGAGTAGACAATTTCGGATATTCTTGACCCTGGTTTGACATTCAGATTTTCTTCATCCCACTGAAGCTCAATACTGTTTTTAATACCTCTCAAATCGGATATCCCGATGGTCAAAAAAGATTGATGGTATTTGATCTCTTTTAAGTCAGTGGGGTCCGGACTTTGAGCCACCCGGAAATCTCCTGAAACCGACAAGTTTGACTGGTACACCACCACTTCATAAATTCCTCTTTTAAGATTTTGAGGCTCAACGCTGCCTTCAATTTTGAGATTTTCGGGAAGCAGGTGCCAATATTTGGTGGTCTCAATGATCCTTTCATCATTTTTATATTCATAAACCACCGGGATGGTCAAAACGGGGCCAATAATTTCCTGACTATTAGCCCATTTGGAGCTCACTTCCGTAATTGCCAACTCATTCATTTGTTCCCTTTCCGTGATGATCGACATGATCATTGATGCAGGTATCAGCAATAGCAGCAT
>Ga0268386_10001306_pt1 | contig 17046 bp, 15 predicted proteins | sample RVTome_15_FD_200260 | JGI IMG/M metagenome (GOLD analysis project Ga0268386, IMG submission 200260) | Soil microbial communities from uranium-contaminated site in the Upper Colorado River Basin, Wyoming, United States - RVT150D86... ...
CCTCCTGGAGCCGGCCAGCGGCGCCTACAACCGCCCCCAGGTCATGGGCCTCGGCGGGATGCGCGACCTCGTAATCATCCGCTGGGCGACCCGGCGGCAGGGACTCCTGCTGCCGCCGGGCAACCCGCAGGGAATCCAGGGCATCGCGGACCTGCGGCGCTCGGGCCTGCGCGTGGCCCATCGCCAGCCGGGAGCGGGTGCCGACGTACTGTTTCGCTGGCTGCTGGCGCGGGACGGGCTCGAGCGATCGACGCTGTGGCTGGCCTCGCACGCGGCGCTGACCGAGGACGACCTGGCGCTCGCCGTGAGGGCGGGCGATGCTGACGCGGGACTCGCCGTGGAGGCAGCGGCTCGCCGGCATGGGCTAGAGTTCATCCCGCTCCACGAGGAGCAGTTCGACCTGGCCATGCGCCGCCGCAGTTACTTCGAACCGGCCGTACAGCGACTCTTTGCGTTCGCACGCGGCCAGCGGTTTGGCGAACGGGCGCAGGCGATGGGCGGCTACGACGTGTCGGACCTGGGCGCGGTGGCCTACAACGCCTAGGCCGCGCGAACGGCAGCAGGCGACGGGCCTGCAGTGCGGACATCGAGCGACGCCCGGGCCGCGGATTTTTTGCCGCCGCCCGCGACACATTGCCATTCGACGCAGCTGCGCGGGGGGCAGGCCGTCATGGTCTGTGCCCCGCACCCCGCCCCGCGGGGGCTCGCTGCCACGCCCGCTTACTCCGCGGGTCCCTGCACGATGGGCCGTCCGCTCGCCTGCAGCCAGGCCGAGCGGCTGATCGGCTGCCGCCACCAGACGTCGAAGAGGTAGTCCAGCACCGGATCGCCGCCGGTCATGTCCGCCTGCAGCTCGCCGAAGCTGAAGCCGGCCTGGAAGGCCTCCATGTCCTGGCCGGCCGCGACGGCCGTTCTGGCGTCCGCCGAGACCTTGCGCAGCAGCGCCTGCAGGCGCTCCAGATACGCGTAGTCTTCCATCGGGTCGCCGTGGCCGGGCACGATCAGTTCCGGCTTCAGGGCCATAAGCGCATCGAGCGTCGCGACCCATTCCACGGGAAAGCTGCCGAACCCATAGGGGACCGGCGCGACGACCATGTCGCCGGTGACGAGCACGCCGTCGTCCGGCAGCCAGACGGCGACGTCGCCGTCGGTATTCGCCAGACCGGCGTGGCGGATCTCGATGCGCCGCCCGGGCCGCTGCACCAGGAGCCGCTCCTCGAGCGTTTCTTCCGGCGGCAGGATCGGAATGTCGGCCACCAGCGGCCTGAGTTGCTCCAGGTCGCGCAGCAGGCGCTCGTTGCGCGCGCGCAGGTCGGCATCCTCCGGCCTGGTAAGGGTTGCGATCCGGTCCCTGATCGTCTGATCCGCGGCGGCGAAATCCTCGGCCATCGTCTTCACGTAGCCGATCGGCGCACCGGACATCGCCTCCCGCGTCTTCGCGTGGCCGACGATGCGCACCTCCGGCCAGGCGGCGCGGAACGCGGCGTTGCCGAGGTTGTGATCGCCATGCCAGTGGGTGTTGACGAGGACGGACACGGGCTTGTCGCCCCGCGCGCGGATCCAGCGGACGAGTTGCTCGCCCACGTAGGGAAAGCCGCCCGAGTCCACGACCACCCAGTCCTGCTCGTTCTCGATCAGCGTGACGTTGCCCATCACGGGCGTGCGGGTGACGTCCGGCCGGTACGCGAGCCAGATACCCGGCTCGAGCTCGCGAAACCGGTAGTCGAGCGGGTGCGTCCCGGCGGCGGGATGCGCCGTCGCGGCCATGCCCAGCAGCAAGAGGGTGATCCAGCATTTCATCGTGTCGTCCTTCGCAGTTCGCGCCGCCGCCAGTATGGGCACCCGCCGGCCGCCGCAGGGGTCGCGCGGACGTGGCGCAGCGCCGCTTCGTCGCTGCGGGGAGCACCGGCGGGCCTGTGTTAACGTTGCCGGCGTTCTGTGCGCCCGGGTGGCGGAACGGTAGACGCAGCGGACTTAAAATCCGCTGGCCGCAAGGCCGTGCCGGTTCGATTCCGGCCCCGGGCACCAATCAAAGGGACTTCTTACGGCGTGATCCCTGGCGCATGGCGCCGAGAGCGGAGCGGATGACCGCTGCGGCGACGAACGTTGTCAGCCATCGCGCTTACCTGGCGCCATTCATTTGCCGCACCGGCGAAATTCGATCGACCGGCGTGCGCCTACCCGATTCCCGCAACCCATTCCGGCAAACACAAGCGTGGATTCGGCCGTTTCGTGGAGCCGCGGGCACTGGGCAATGTCGGTGCTGCCGCCGCTCATTCGGGCGTGCGGGGAGTCAAGGCGGCGGCGAGCCGTTCCGTGACCGCATCGAGCTCGGCCGCCGTCGTCGGGCGGCCGAGGCTGAAGCGGATCGCGCCACCGCCGATTTCGGGCGCGACGCCCATCGCCTCGAGCACCGGGGACAACTCGATTCGACCGGAATGGCAGGCCGAACCCGTGGAGGCGGCGACCCCGTCGAGTGCCTGCAGCACTTCCGCGCCGATCCGTCCGGCAAACGACACGTTGAGCGTGTTCGGCAGGCGGTGCTCCGGGTGGCCGTTCAGGGAAACCCGGTCGTCGAAGCGACGCTGGAGGCCGAGCCAGAAACGGTCGCGCAGCGCGCGGACGCGCGCCATCGGCTGCAGGTCCTGCGCCAGCGTGCAAGCGGTGCCGAGGCCGACGGCAAGCAGGGCGCTCTCGGTGCCGGCCCGGCGGCCGCTCTCGTGGGCCGCGCCATGGACGAGCGGTTCGAGCCGGATCCCGCGGCGCACGTACAGCGCGCCGACCCCCTTTGGCGCATAGAGCTTGTGACCGGCGATGGTGAGCAGGTCCACGCCGAGCGAATCGACCCGGGTCGGAATCTTGCCGACCGACTGGGCAGCGTCCGTGTGGAACGGGATGCCATGCTCGCGCGCGATGGCGCCGATTTCCTCGATCGGCTGAATCGTGCCGACTTCATTGTTGGCGTGCATGATGCTGATGAGCAACGTGTCCGCCGTGATGGCGCGGCGCACGGATTCGGGATCGATCCGGCCGGAACCGTCCACCGGAAGGGAGGTCACCGCGGCGCCGAGACGTTCCAGAAACCGGCACGGGGCGAGGATGGAAGGGTGCTCGATCCGGCTCGTGACGATATGGGCGTTCCTCCCGGGTTGCGCGAAGTACACGCCCTTGAGGGCGAGGTTGTTGGCTTCGCTTCCGCCGCTCGTGAAAACGATCTCGTCGGCAGCGCAGCCCAGGAGTGCCGCAACGTCACCGCGGGCCGTCTCCAGGGCGGCCTTCGCGGGCGCACTCGCCCAATGCCCGCTCGACGGATTGCCGTAGGCCTCCTCCAGGAACGGCCGCATCGCCATGGCCACGACCGGATCGACGGGCGTGCTCGCGTTGTAGTCCAGATAGATTCGATTCATGGTTTTCCTGTCCCGCCGGTGGTTGGAGCCGATCGGCCGGCGACCCTGGACTGTCGGTCAGCGCCCTGGGCCGTGCCGGGCGCGGTGTCCTTTGCCGGGTCGCGCATGAACGCGGCCACGATCGCGCCTGAGATGAACGTGAGGGCCGCGATCGACATGATCGCCCACGACAGACCGAACACGTCCGCGATGAGGCCGGCGGACAGCGCCCCGATCGCGTACCCGAGATCGCGCCAGAACCGGTACACGCTGAGCGAGCGGGCGCGCCACGCCGGATGTGAAGCGTCGGACACGGCGGCGATCAGGCACGGATAGACCATGGCCGTCCCGACGCCGAGCAGGAGGCTGCCGGCGAGCCACCACCCGAACTGGCGCGTCGCCGCCGTGAGGAACAGGGCGCCCGCCTGGACCCACATGCCCGCGACGATCAGGCCCTTGCGTCCCCAGCGATCGCTGAGCAGGCCCGTCGCGATCTGCAGTATGCCCCAGGTCGCTGGATAGACTGCCTTCAGGATGCCGATGCGCTCGATGCCGAGCCCGAAGGAAGCGAAGAACAGCGGGAAGATTCCCCAGCTCATGCCGTCATTCAGATTGTTGACGAGCCCCGCCTGCGACGCGGCGAACAGGTTGCGGTCGCGAAAGCTCGTGAGCGCAAAGACCTCCCGGAAGCCGATCGGCGCCGGCTGCCGCGGGTGCGCGGCGGCCTCCAGACGGACGTGCTCGCGCGTGTCGCGGACGAGCAGGATCGACAGGGCGCCGCCCAGGACGGCGTAGCCGATCCCGAGATAGAACGGCGTCGGCCGCAGCCCGTAGCGCGAGGCGAGATAACCGGTGAGGAACGCCGTCACGCCGACCGCGAGATAGCCGGCAAACTCGTTCAGGCCGACGGCGAGTCCGCGCGATTTCGGCCCCACCAGATCGACCTTCATGATGACGGTCATCGACCAGGTCAGCCCCTGGTTGACGCCGAGCAGCACGTTGGCCGCGACGATCCATTCCCAGCTCGGCGCCTGGATGATCATGAAGGGGACGGGCAGGCCGAACAGCCAGCCGAGCACCAGCACGTGCTTGCGCCCCCAGGCATCGGCGAGCTGACCCGAGACGAGGTTGGCGAGCGCCTTGATGACGCCGAAGCTGACGATGAAGGAGACGACGAGCGTGGTGGACGCGATGCCGAACTCTGCGGCGCCGATGAGTGGTACGACGGTCCGCTCGATACCGACCATGCCGCCGACGAACGCATTGATCAGGACGAGCAGGGAGAACTGCGGCCAGTTCGCCATCAGACCGAGCGTGACCGTCCGCTCCCGCGGGCGACGGGACATTGACAAGCTCCGCGGCAACGTCATTCAATCACTGCGTTGAATGATGGAGGAACGACCGCGCATGTCAAGCAATGGCCCCAAGCGGGCGCTCTTCGAGCAATTCGCGACCGTGGCGAAGGCGGTGGCTCATCCACTCCGCCTGGAGGTCGTGGAGCAGCTCGCCCAGGGCGAACGGAGCGTCGAGGTGCTCGCGAGCCGCATCCGCGTGTCGATAGCCAACGCGTCGCAGCACCTGCAGCAACTGCGGCGTGCGGGCCTCGTCGCATCGCGGCGGCGAGGCAAGTTTGTGTTCTACCGGCTGGCGGACGATGCCGTGCTGGACCTGCTGGCGTCCCTTCGGCGCATCGCCGAGCGGCAATCGGCCGAGGTTGAGCGCCTCGTGCGCGGGTATTTCGATGATCGCGACAGCCTGGAGCCCGTTTGCCGTTCTGAGCTCATGGAGCGGCTCAGCACGGGCGATGTGACGGTGCTCGACGTGCGGCCGGAAGACGAGTTTGCGTTGGGCCACCTTCCGGGCGCCATCAACATTCCGCTGAGTGAGCTCGAAGGCCGGCTGGCCGAGCTCGATCGGCAGCAGGACGTCGTCGCCTACTGTCGCGGGCCCTATTGCGTGTTGTCCTACGAAGCCGTGGCGATGCTCAGGGGCCGCGGCTTCACCATCCGCAGGCTGGAAGACGGCCTGCCGGAATGGCGCGCCGCCGGATTGCCGGTCGAGACGAATGGGTCGTACTGAAGGTAAGACGTAGCTCGAGGCGTGTCCAAATCGGTGAAATGCGCCGACTGCCTTACCTGTGACTTAGAATCCGCTGGCCGCAAGGCTGTGCCGGTGCGATTGCGGCCCCGGGCATCAGCCTAGGGGCGCTGCATCGGCCCCGTGTCCGGCCGCCTCGGACGGGGTGGCAGACCCAGCTATCCTTCGGAAGTTCGACGGCAGGCAAGCGGGAGAATTCGAGTGGAGAAAGCTCGGGACCAGACGATCCCGGCGTTGCATCGGGGCACCGATGCGGCCGACCGGCTGCCGCTGTCAGGGCACTGGTTCGACTTGGCGCCGGTGCCCATGGTGGTGGCCCAGGATCCGGACTGTCGCGAGGTCCGCGCCAACCTCGCGTTCCGCAACCTGGTTGGGAGCGAGGAGGCGGCGCCCGACTCCGGCGACGCCCTGCACGACCTGCAGCTCCTGACCGCGGGCCGACGCCTCGACGTGGTCGATTCGCCGCTCCAGCGGGCTGCGAGGCTGGGCCTGACCATCGATCACCAGCCGTGCGAGCTCGAGCTGGCCGATGGCCGGCGCCTCGACGTGATCATCTCCGCGAAGCCGATCATCGACGGCCACGGTCGGCCGCGCGGCGCGATTGCGGTCGTGCTCGACGTCACCGAGGGCATCCGGCTGGCGCACGAGCTGGAAGAGCGCGAGGAGTGGCTGCGCCTGTCGATGGAGGCGACCGGCATGGGCAGCTTCGACGCCGACCTGACGCGGAACACCGTCGTCTGGTCGCCCCAGCTGCGCACCATGCTCGGCATTCCCGCCGACATGCCCGACGAAACGGCCCTGGACGACATCCGCCGGTTCGTGCATCCGGACGACGTGCCGTTGCTGGAAGCACAGTTCGAGGCCTCCCTCGATCCCGCCGGTACCGGCGACCTCGACACCGTGGTCAGGATGCGCCGCCTGTCCGACGGCTCGCAGCGCTGGCTCCTGGTCCGGGGGTGCACGCGTTTCGAGGTGGCGCCGAACGAGCAGGCCCGGATCCCCACGCGGGCGCTGGGCATGGTCCTCGACGTGACCGACAGCAAACGGGCGGAAGAAGAGCGCACCGACCTGCTCGAGCGGGAGCGCATGGCGCGCACCGAGGCGGAGCGCGCCAGCCGGCTCAAGGAGGAGTTCCTCGCCACGGTGTCGCACGAGCTGCGCACGCCGCTGTCGGCCATCACGGCCTGGGCGCATCTGCTCAAGATGGTTCCGGACGATGCGGAGCAGACGGCGCTGGGGGCGGAAGTCATCGAGTCCAGCGCCCGGGCGCAGGCGCAGCTCATCGCGGACCTGCTCGACATGAGCCGGATCATTTCGGGACAGATGCGGCTCGACGTCGCCGAGGTGGAGCTGTGCGACATCATCGAGGACGCGCTCGAGGCGCTGCGTCCGGCAGCCGCCGGGCGCGGCATTCGCCTGCGCAAGCGACTGGAGCCTCTGAGCGACAAGGTGCACGGCGACGCGACCCGCATCCGCCAGGTGCTCTGGAACCTCGTGTCGAATGCCATCAAGTTCACGCCCAAGGGCGGCCGCGTGGAAGTCGCACTGCGCGACGGCCAGGCACACGCCGAAATCATCGTGTCGGACAATGGCCGCGGCTTCCCCGCCGATCTCGCGCCGCAGCTGTTCGAGCGGTTTCGGCAGATCGAGAAGCCGGGCGCGGGCACGCCCGGCGGCCTCGGGCTCGGTCTGTCGATTGTCAAGGAGCTCGTGGAGATGCACGGCGGGCGCGTGCGGGCCGAGAGCAGTGGCGAAGGGCATGGCGCTTCTTTCACAGTGGAGCTGCCGTACGCACTGCAGGACATGGGCGACAGCGGCGTCTGGACGATCCCCGAAGCCCTGCACCTGGAGCCGGCGGCGGAGGTACAGCGGCTCGACGGCGTCCGCATCCTGGTCGTGGACGACCACGCCGAGTCGCTGGAAGTCGTCGGCAGGCTGCTGCGCAACTGCGGCGCGCGGGTCGTGCTGGCGCGGGACGCGGACGAGGCGGAACTGCTCGCGCGCAGGCACCCCGTCGATATCGTGATCTGCGACATCGGGCTGCCCGGCCGCGACGGCTACCAGCTGATCCAGGCCCTCCGGCAGGCGGGCATCAGGGCGCCGGCCGCGGCGCTCACGGCCTTTGCGCGCGAGACGGATCGCGCGCGCGCGCTGGAGGCGGGCTTCGATGCCCACATTGCCAAGCCCGTGCAGCCGGTCGACCTGCTGGCCATCGTGGCGGCACTCGCGGGTAGCGCGGCCTGACAGGGGACGTGAAAAGGCGCTGCCGGTCTGATGGGCGCCGGGAATGCAGCTTCGCCGGCCGCGGAAGCTCGAGGCCCGCGGGATCTCATCGGCCGCGGGCGTAGCCGATCGTTTTCAGGGCGTCCGAGACCTCGTCCAGGATCGCCGGGTCATCGATCGTCGGCGGCACGCGATACTCCTGGCCGTCCGCGATCTTGCGCATGGTCGCGCGCAGCACCTTACCCGAGCGTGTCTTCGGCAGTCGATCCACGATGGCCACTTTCTTGAACGAGGCCACCGGCCCGATCTGCTCCCGGATCATCGCTACCAGCTCGTCCTTCACGGCCGCCTCCGGGCGATCGACGCCGGATTTCAGGACGACGAGGCCGACGGGCAACTCGCCCTTCAGGTCGTCCGCCGCGCCGATCACGGCCGCCTCGGCGACGTCGGGATGCGCCGCCAGCACTTCCTCCATCGCGCCGGTCGAAAGCCGATGCCCCGCGGTGTTGATAATGTCGTCGATCCGGCTCATCACCCACAGATAGCCATCCTCGTCGCGATACCCGGCGTCGCCCGTGAGATACCAGCCCTCGCGCGCCGACAGGTAGGTCTCGATGTAGCGGCGGTCGTTCTGCCACAGCGTCGTCAGGCAGCCGGGGGGCAGGGGCAGGCGGATCATGATGCTGCCGATTTCGCCCGCCGGCATTTCCCAGCCGTTTTCGTCCAGCACGCGAACGTCGTAGCCGGGCACCGCGCGCGTCGGCGATCCGGGCTTCACCGGCAGCGCCTCGATGCCGAGGCAATTCGAGGCGATGGGCCAGCCCGTTTCCGTCTGCCACCAGTGATCGATGACCGGCACACCCAGCCGCTCGACCGCCCAGTTCAACGTATCGGGATCGCAGCGCTCGCCGGCGAGAAACAGCGCCTCGAACTTGCTCAGGTCATAGCGCTTGATGTGCTCGCCGCGGGGATCGTCGCGCTTGATGGCACGAAAAGCCGTGGGCGCCGTGAACATCACCTTCACGCCGTATTCGGCGACGACGCGCCAGAAGGCGCCGGCATCGGGCGTGCCGACCGGCTTGCCCTCGTAGAGGACGGTCGTGCAGCCGTACAGAAGGGGTGCGTACACGATGTAGCTGTGGCCGACGACCCAGCCGACGTCCGACGCCGCCCAGTAAACGTCGCCGGGCTCCACGCCGTAGATGTACTTCATGCTCCAGGCGAGCGCGACCGCGTGGCCGCCGTTGTCGCGGACCACGCCCTTCGGCTGACCCGTGGTCCCCGACGTATAGAGGATGTACAGCGGGTCGGTCGCGGCGAGGGGCACGCAGTCGACCGGCTTGCCCGCGGCTTCCAGCTCGGCCCAGTCCAGGTCGCGGCCGTCCTGCAGCTCCGCGTCCGCCTCCGGCCGGGCGAGGATGACACAGCGCTCAGGCGGATGCGCCGACTGCCGGATCGCCTCGTCCAGCAATGGCTTGTAGGCAATGACGCGGTTGATCTCGATGCCACAGGAAGCCGACAGCATGAGCTTCGGATGCGCGTCGTCGATGCGGGCCGCCAGCTCGCGTGCGGCAAAGCCGCCGAACACCACGGAATGGATGGCGCCGAGGCGCGCGCAGGCCAGCATGCCGACGAGGGCCTCGGGCACCATCGGCATGTAGATGATGACCCGGTCGCCCTTCTCGACGCCGAGCTCCGCCAGCGCACCGGCGAAGCGCGCCACGCGGTCGCGCAGCTCGCGGTAGGTGTAACGCGCCTTGGTGCCCGTCACCGGGCTGTCGTAGATGAGTGCCGTTTGCTCGCCGCGGCCGGACGCCACGTGACGGTCCAGCGCGTTGTGGCAGGTATTCATGCGGCCGCCGGTGAACCAGCGATACAGCGGCGCATCCGTGTCGTCGAGTACGCGGTCCCAGCGATAGTCCCAGTCGATGGCTTCGGCCGCGTCGGCCCAGAACTGCTCGGCGTCCTCCAGCGAGCGCCGGTATACCGATTCGTAGTCCATGCGTGGATCCCTCCATCACCGGTCGCCAAGCCTAGCCGGCGCACCTGGCGCCGGCCATCCGCCGTTCGTCTACCCGCCGCGTGTCCCTGGGCCGCCGCGGAGGCACGCGCGACTTCCCGCGTTTCGGGCGCCTGTTGGAACCCTTGTCGGACCGGCCGGCGGTCCCGTCCCTGCGGTCCGTCCGTATGGCAGGGCGCCGTGTGCCGGGTTGTATACTGCGCCGCGCCGCAAGCCCTTGCCACTCCGCGGCCCGCCACTCACAGCTAAAGCAGTTTCTCAGGAAAGTGCCGCAAGACCTCGCCCATGATTTGGAATCCGCCGCAGACCGTGCCCGAGTCGCCTCGTCGCGAGACTGGCCGTTGAGCGCGACCGCCGTTGCGGGCGCGCACTTCGAGGCGCGCGATCTCGAGCTGTGGCGCGGTGAGCGGCAGTTGTTTGCCGGGATCTCGTTCACGCTGGCGGCGGGAGAGCTGCTGCACATCGTCGGACCCAACGGCTGCGGCAAGACGAGCCTGCTCAGGGTGCTGTGCGGCCTGACCCTCCCCGAAACCGGGGCCGTGTTCTGGGAAGGCCGCAACGTGTTGCGCAACCGCGCCGACTTCCATGCGGCGCTGTGCTACATCGGTCACCGCGAGAGCCTGAAGGCCGACCTGACGGCGGAGGAAAACCTCGTCTTCCAGCTCGGCCTGCACGCGAGCCTGAGCCAGGCAGCCATCCACGGGGCCCTCGAGCGCGTCGGGCTGACGCGGGCCCGCGCAGTACCGGCGCGGAGCCTGTCGGCCGGCCAGAAGCGGCGGGTGTCGCTGGCGCGCGCGCTTGCCAGCGGGGGCAGGTTGTGGGTGCTCGACGAGCCCTATACCAACCTGGACGTCGCGGGACGTACGCTGGTGGACGGGATGATGGCCGACCACCTCGCCCACGGCGGGCTGATCCTGCTGGTCGCCCACCAGGCGCACGGCGTCGCGTCGGGCGTGACGCGCCGGCTGGAGCTCGGCTGATGGAGTGGCCCGGGCTCGGCACGGCGTTCTGGCTGCAGCTCACGCAGGATCTGCGGCTCGCCTTCCGCCACCTGGGGCAGGCGGCGAATCCGCTCATGTTTTTCGTCATGGTGACCACGCTCTTTCCCCTGGCGCTGAGTCCGGCGCCGGAGATGCTGGCCGCGATCGCGCCGGGCGTCGTCTGGGTGTCGGCCCTGCTGGCCTCACTGCTGGCCGCCGAAAGCCTGTTCCGGCAGGACGTCGAGGACGGCACGATGGAGCAGCTGGCGCTGGCGCCGCAGCCCCTGTCGCTGCTGCTGCTGGCCAAGACGGGCGCGCACTGGCTCATGACCGGGTTGCCGCTGGTGCTGATGGCGCCGGTCGTGGGCCACGCGCTGTTCCTGCCCGCCAACGCCGTGCCCACGACGATGCTCGCGCTGCTCCTGGCCACGCCCGTACTGAGTCTCGCGGGCGCGGTCATGGCCGCGCTCACCGTGGGGCTGAGGCGCGGCGGCGGACTGTTGTCCCTGCTGATCCTGCCGGTCGTGATGCCGGTGCTGATCTTCGGCGCGCGGGCCACCGACCTGGCCGTGCAGGGGCTGGACGTTTCAGGAGTAATGTATCTGCTCGCGGCCATGCTGCTGCTGGCCGTGAGCCTCGCGCCGGCCGGCATGGCGGCGGCCATGCGGATCAGCCTGGACTAGCCGCCCGCGCCCCAACCCGCACGACGCCGGCCCGGCTATGCGTATTCGCCGTGATTGAGACAGGTTCCACTTGACGGTCTAATAGTCGAACTTATGTGGGGATTCATACACAGGTGGGGATCGCCGCCGCATTTCTGGCGGCTCTCGGGTGCGCTCGTCCCCTGGTTCAGCTGGGCGGCACTGCTGCTCATCGCGGCGGGCACCGTCGGCGGGCTGTTCCTGGCCCCCGAGGATTACCAGCAGAAGGACGCCTTCCGGATCATCTACTTCCACGTACCGAGCGCCTGGCTGTCGATGCTCGGCTACCTGATCATGGCCGGCGCGGCGGCGGTCGGCCTGGTATGGCGCATCAAGCTCGCGCACGCGGTGGCGGCGGCGGCGGCGCCGGTCGGCGCCTCGTTCACGTTTCTCGCGCTGGCCACCGGCTCCATCTGGGGCAAGCCGATGTGGGGGACGTGGTGGGTGTGGGATGCGCGCCTCACCTCGGAGCTCGTGCTGCTGTTCCTGTATTTCGGGTACATGGCGCTGCGCGCGGCGATCGACGACGAGACGCGCGCCGACCGGGCCAGCGCGCTGCTGGCGATCATCGGCGTCATCAACATCCCGATCATCAAGTATTCCGTGGAATGGTGGAACACGCTGCACCAGCCGGCCACAATCTCGAAGCTGGGCAAGCCCGCCATCGACACCGCCATGCTCATCCCGCTCCTCGTGATGTGGCTGGGATTTACCTGCTACTTCGTCGCCATCCTCCTGATGCGCGCCCGGGCGGAGGTCATCTCCCGGGAGCGCAACAAGAAATGGCTCAAGGACGTCCTCGGGAGCGCCTGAGCATGGAGTTTCTGGAATTCGGCAATTACACCGCTTACGTGTGGGGCAGCTTCGGCCTCACCATTGCGGTGCTCATCGGTAACGTCATCGCGGCCCGCAGGCGTCTCGACGCGCGCATCCAGCGCGCGCGCCGCCGGCTCGCCGCCGAGGAAAGCGCATGAAATCCCGCCATCAACGGCTCATCGCCATCGGACTGGTCGTCGCCGGCGTCGGCCTCGGCGCGACCTTCCTGCTGCGCGCCATGAACGAGAACATCCTTTACTACTACAGCCCGACACAGGTCGTCGCGGGCGAGCCCCCGGAGGGCCGGCGGTTCCGCGTCGGCGGCCTGGTCGTGCCGGGCACGGTGCAGCGGCCGGACGGCAGCATGGAGGTGAGCTTCACGCTCACCGACAACGCGAAGACGGTGCCGGTGACATACTCGGGCATCCTGCCCGACCTGTTCCGCGAAGGGCAGGGGATCATCGCGCACGGCCAGCTCGAGGACGGCGGCGTGTTCGTCGCCGACGAGGTGCTGGCGAAGCACGACGAGAACTACATGCCGCCCGAAGTCGCGCAGTCGCTGCAGGAAGTGCACGGCAAGTCGGGAGGCGGCAAGTGATTCCGGAACTCGGTCACCTGTGCCTCGCCATCGCGCTGTGCCTGGCCATTGCGCAGTCGTTCTTCGGTCTCGCAGGCCCGCTCAGCGGGCGCGACGCCTGGACGGCCGTCGCCAAGCCGGCTGCCGCGGGGCAGTTCGTGTTCGTCGCCGCGGCCTTCGGCCTGCTCACGCACGCCTTCATCGTGAACGACTTTTCCGTGCTGTACGTCGCGCAGCATTCCAATTCGCAGCTGCCGCTCATGTACAGGATCTCGGCCGTGTGGGGCGCGCACGAGGGCTCGCTGCTGCTGTGGGTGCTGATCCTTTCCGCATGGACGGCCGCCGTGGCCGGCCTGTCGCGCAACCTGCCGCTGGGCCTGTCGGCGAAGGTGCTGGGCGTGCTCGGGCTGGTGAGCATCGGCTTCCTGCTGTTCACGCTCGGCACGTCGAACCCGTTCGAGCGGCTCCTGCCCGCCGCGGCGGACGGCGGTGACCTCAATCCGCTCCTGCAGGACCCCGGCCTCGCCATCCACCCGCCGATGCTCTACGTGGGCTACGTCGGCTTTGCGGTGGCGTTTGCATTCGCCATCGCCGCGATGATCGAGGGCAAGCTGGATGCGCAGTGGGCGCGCTGGACGCGGCCCTGGACGACGGCGGCGTGGGCCTTTCTCACGGTCGGCATCGCGCTCGGAAGCTGGTGGGCCTATTACGAGCTGGGCTGGGGCGGCTGGTGGTTCTGGGACCCGGTCGAGAACGCCTCGTTCATGCCCTGGCTCGTCGGCACCGCGCTCATCCACTCGCTGGCGGTGACGGAGAAGCGCGGCCTGTTCAAGGGCTGGACGCTGCTGCTGGCGGTGACCGCGTTCTCGCTGAGCCTGCTCGGCACCTTCCTGGTGCGCTCGGGCGTGCTCGTGTCCGTGCATGCCTTCGCCTCCGACCCGAGCCGCGGCGTGTTCATCCTGGCGCTGCTGGCGTTCTTCATCGGCGGCGCGCTGGCCCTCTATGCGTGGCGCGCGCCGGCATTGGCGCAGTCGGGCGGCTTCAAGCCGTTCTCGCGCGAGACGTTCATGCTCCTCAACAACATGCTGCTGGTCGTCTCGGCACTGCTCATCCTGTTCGGCACGCTTTATCCGCTGTTCCTGGATGCGCTCGGCCTCGGCAAGATCTCGGTGGGGCCGCCGTACTTCAACACCGTTTTCCTGGTCCCGACGATCCCGCTAGTGGCGCTGGTCGGGCTGGGCATGCACTCGGCGTGGAAGCACGGCGACTGGTCGCGGCTGAAGCGGCGCCTCTGGCCGTTCGCCGCCGCCGGGCTGGCCGCCGCGGTGCTGCTGCCGCTGGTCGTGTACCACCACGCGAGCCTGCTGGCGCCGGTCGGCATTTTCCTGGCGGTGTGGCTGATGGGCGCCGCGCTCCTGGAGCCCGTCTCGTGGCTCGTCAGGCGCCGCTCGCTGGCGGGCTTCCCCCGTAGCGCGCTCGGCATGACCACCGCGCACTTCGGCGTCGCGGTCTTCGTGCTCGGCATTACCGTCACATCGGCCTTCAGCGTCGAGCAGGACATCGGGCTGAAGCCGGGCGAAGAAATTTCCGTGCAGGGCTATACCTTCGAATTCCAGGGCTCGCGCGAGGTGCAGGGACCGAACTTCAACGCCGCCGAGGGCACGGTCGTCGTGTCGCGTGACGGCGAGGTGGTGACGACCCTGCATCCGCAGAAGCGCACCTACCTCGTGCAGCAGAATCCGATGACGGAGGCGGCCATCCATCCGCGGCTGTCGCGCGACCTGTTCGTGGCCATGGGCGAGCCGCTGGGGCAGGGCGCATGGAGCATGCGCATCCAGTACAAGCCGATGATCCGCCTGATCTGGCTGGGGGCGCTCATCATGGCGTTCGGCGGGCTGCTCGCAGCCAGCGACCGCCGCTACCGCGCCCGTCGCGAGGCGGAGGCGCCGGAGGCGACCGCGGTCGAGGGGAGCAGAGCCTGATGAAGAGCCTCCGCTATCTCCTGCCGGCCATTCTGTTTGCGGCCCTGCTTGCGGTGTTCTGGAAGGGCCTGTTCCTGAATCCCGGCGAGGTGCCGTCGCCGCTGATCGGCAAGCCGGCGCCGGCGTTCCAGCTCGAGGAGCTCAGCACCCCCGGGCAGACCTTTGCGACGGCCGACATGCGTGGCCGCCCTGCGTTGCTCAACGTGTGGGCGACGTGGTGCGCCGGCTGCCGCCAGGAGCACGCCTTCCTCATGCAGCTGGCGAAGTCGGGCGAAGTGCCGATCTACGGCCTCAACTACCGCGACGAACGCGCGCCCGCGCTCGCCTGGCTGAAGGACCTCGGCGACCCCTACGAAAAGACCGCCTACGACCCGAAGGGCGAGGGCAGCCTGGACTGGGGCGTGTACGGCGCGCCCGAGACCTTCCTGATGGATCCGGCCGGCACGGTGGTCTACAAGCACCTCGGGCCGCTGAACGGCAACGTCTGGGCGCGCGACTTCCGGCCGCGCATCGAGGCGATGCAGGGAGGCCGGCGGTGAAGCGCCTTCTGCTCGCCGCGCTGCTCGTGCTGGTGCCGCTCGCATCGCCGGCCATCGATACCGGCTCGGCATTCGAGGATCCGGCCCAGCAGGCGCGCTACGAGCGGCTGACGAGCGAGCTGCGCTGCCTGGTCTGCCAGAACCAGACGATCGCCGATTCGAATGCCGAGCTGGCGCAGGACCTGAGACGCCAGACCCGCAACATGATTCGCGACGGAAAGACCGATGCCGAAATCACGCAGTTCATGACCGAGCGCTACGGCGACTTCGTCCTCTACCGGCCGCCGCTGAAGCCCACGACCTGGCTGCTGTGGGGCGCGCCGGTCATCCTGCTGCTGTTCGGCGCCATCGCGGCGGTCATCGTGATCTCCCGCAAGAGTCGCGAGGGCAGCGATGATGGCGCCGCCGCCGGGGGAGACGCGCGATGACGGGATTCTGGACGGCGGCACTGATCCTCGGCCTGATTGCCGCGGCGTTCGTGCTCGTGCCGGTGGTGCGAAGCTGGTCGAAGGACAAGGGGCGCTCCACCTCGACGCTCGCCGTCGGGCTGGTGGCGGCGCTGGCCATTCCGGTGGCCGCGCCGGCGCTGTACTGGAACTGGTCGAACTGGGACTGGACCGGCGCTGCGGACGTAACCGCGGAAGCGGCGGCCATGCACGAGCTCGAAGGCGCCATCGCGGCGCTCGAGGCGCGCCTGGCCCGCGAGCCCGGCGACGTGCAGGGCTGGATCATGCTCGGCCGGTCGAACATGGCGATCCGGCGCTTCGACGGCGCGGCCCGGGCCTACCGCGGCGCGTTGCAGGCACAGGGCGGGGAGCCGCCGGACCTGATGGCCGACCTGGGCGAGGCGCTGGCGCTATCCGATCCGAACGGCGTGCAGGGCGAGGCCGCCCCGCTGTTCGAGCGCGTGCTCGAGCTGGCGCCGGACCATCCGAAGGCGCTCTGGTACGGTGGCCTGTACGCCTTCGAGACCAGCGACTTCGCCACGGCGGAGAATCGCCTGAGCCGTCTGCTGACGATGAATCCTCCCCAGGAGCTGGTGCCGCTCATCCAGGAGCGGATCGAGCAGTCGCGGGCCCATGCCAGCCTGCCGCCGGAGGCGCTGGCGGATCGGGCCGCGAAGTCGCCCGCCGTCGCGTCCGGCGGCGCCCCCGAGCGGGCCGCCGCGGCGCCGGAGCCCGCCGCGCCGCCGGCCGACGGCGAGGCAGCGGCGGAGGGGGCGATCCAGCTGGAGGTCAGCCTCGATCCCGCGCTCGCAAGCCGCCTGGCCGGGCCAGTGCCGCTGTTCATCATTGCGCGGACAGCCGCCGGCGGCCCGCCGCTGGCCGTCATCCGCCGCAGTTCCGACGAGCTGCCGCTGGCGGTGAGCCTCACGGACGCCAATACCATGGTCGCGGGCACGAGCCTGGCCGATCACGACGAGATCGTGCTCGTCGCCCGCCTGTCGCTCTCCGGCACGCCCGCGCAGCGCGCCGGCGACCTGTACGGCGAGCTCAGTTACGCGCGTGGCAACGGCCCGGTGCGCATCCGCATCGATCAGGTGGCGCAGTGAGCGCAAAGCGAGGGGCAGCATGACGGACGACCTGAAGACGCGGTTAGAGCAGGCTGCCAGGGATGTCCAGGGCCTTCCGCAGCGGCCCGGCGACAGCGATCTGCTGGACCTCTACGCGCTCTACAAGCAGGGCAGCGAGGGCGACGTGAAAGGCGAGAAGCCGGGCTTCTTCG
>Ga0268386_10001307_pt1 | contig 17044 bp, 14 predicted proteins | sample RVTome_15_FD_200260 | JGI IMG/M metagenome (GOLD analysis project Ga0268386, IMG submission 200260) | Soil microbial communities from uranium-contaminated site in the Upper Colorado River Basin, Wyoming, United States - RVT150D86... ...
AACGTGGAAACTCGATCGGGCAGGCGCTATTCAGCGACTCTTCACAGATAACGCTGCGGTTCCTGACTCAAAGCAGCGAAGAAATAGACCGCGAGTGGTGGCGTCGACGAATCACTGAAGCTGCCGGCCGAAGAAAGATTCCGCCGGATACCAATGCGTATCGTCTCATCTACTCCGAAGGCGACTTGCTTCCCTCGTTGATCGTCGACCGTTACGACGACGTGCTTGTATTGCAAACGCTGTCGCAAGGCGTCAACGCACTCAAGTCGTTACTGACGGAGATACTGATTGAGGAGTTTAGTCCGCGCTCTGTGATCGAACGAAACGACGCAAGGGTTCGCGAACTCGAAGGTCTGCCGCTAATCGCCGGCACACTCTACGGAGATGCTCCCGCTGAATTGGAGATTCAACAGCACGGTCTTCGGTTCAATGTCGAACCTTTGGGCGGACAGAAAACAGGTTCGTTTCTCGATCAACGCGAGAACCGGCTCGCCGCTCGCGCTGTGGCGGAAACGACAAACAAAGGACGCGCTCTCGATTGCTTCACGTTCAACGGTGCTTTTGCGCTGCACCTCGCTTCCGTATGTGGACACGTAATCGGCATCGATGTTTCCGGCGATGCTGTTGCGGCTGCACATCGAAATGCGGAGCTGAACAATGCCACTAATGTTGAGTTTCGCGAAGCGAATGTCTTCGATGCGTTGCGCGAAATGGAAGGCGGTGGGGAACGTTTCGACGTTATCGTGCTGGATCCTCCAGCGTTCGCGAAGAATCGCGCGAGTCTGAGGTCCGCAATTCGAGGCTACAAAGAGATCAATCTGCGAGCTTTGAAATTGCTGAATCCCGGTGGCGTGCTAATCACGTGCACGTGCTCTTATCACGTTTCGGAGGAACTGTTTCTCGAAATCCTGGCCGAGGCTGCAATTGATGCGCACCGGCGCGTGCAGATTATTGAGAAGCGAATGCAGGCCACAGATCATCCGGTGCTCCTTGGCATGCCTGAGACTTATTACTTGAAGTGTGTGATCGCGCGCGTGATCTAACACAGCTTACGGTATTGGGTTATTTTTGAAGATATTCGCAATGTAACGCCGAAGGCGATTCTTAGTTCAATCTGTGTAATCTGTGGATGGAGTCAGTTCAATCCCGGATCGTTTTCGAGAACGACCCAGGTTGTGTAGTCCTTGCCTCCCACGGAAAGCTTTACGTTGTAAGTGCCGGCTTCGAGCGGCAGTCCGATAGCGAAGGCGCCGCGACGACGGCCTCCACCGCCACCCGTTGGTCGCTGAGGCGGATCGCCGCGAAGGTTCCATTGAACCCTGTTAAGACCAGCTTCTTTCGTTCCGACGATGTTGCGGACCACTTTACCCGTGTAGTCGGAGATCGTTAGTTTTACATCGCCGGAGGGTGAAGACTTCAGATAGTAGCTAATCGCCGTTCCGGGAGCGGGATTTGTCCCGCGGAAGAGTTTTGCACCACCCCAATAACGAGCAAGACGCGGATCGTTTTGCCAGATCGTTCCCGCTCGGACCTCAAAAAGGTGAGCTTCAGAATCCATCGCTTTCTGCGACATCTGTTGCAGCGCGGTGATGTCGTCGAGAATGAAGATCCCACGACCGTGAGTGCCAACGACGAGATCGTTGTCCCTTGGGTGGACCAGGATGTCGTCGAAGCGCATGGTGGGCATTCCCGACATAAAGGGCTTCCATTCACGTCCGCCATTGAGCGAGATGTAAAGACCAAACTCTGTGCCGACGTAAAGCAAGTCTTTGTTCTTCGGGTCCTCACGAACCACGTTGACATTACCCAACTTCGGCAGATTGTTGACAATCGAGGTCCAAGTGGCGCCGTAGTCCCTGGTGACGAACAAATGAGGCTTCAGATCATCCAAACGGTGTCCATCGACGGCCAGATAACATGTACCGGCGTCGAAGCGCGAAGGTTCGACGCGCGAGATGTGGTACGTGTCGCCGATACCAGGAACGTTCTTCGAAACGTTGGTCCAGGTTGCGCCGCCATCACGACTGACGTGGATGTTGCCATCGTCAGTGCCAACCCAAAGTATGCCAGGCACCATGGGCGATTCTGCGAGCGACACGATATAGCCATAACCCGAGTAACCATCGTTCTTCGAGGCCATCGGATCTTTGCCAGGCACACCCATGATAGGCAATGTGTTGCGATCTATCTGTTTTGTAAGATCCGCTGTCGCGGTCCAGGTATCGCCCCGATCCATCGATCTGAACAGGCGGTTGCCGCCTGCATACACAACCCGTGGATTGTGGGGTGAAAGATGGATAGGAGTGTTCCAGTAAAAGCGATAGGCCTCACCTACTGGTGGAGTTGGAACGACGTTAGAATGCAAGTTTGCCCCACCAAAGCCGCCAAATCCTTGCGCAGCCGCGAATGCTGCAAGTTGGGACGCCGTGTCAGGAGTAGGTGACGCCCCAGGCGAAGGACTCGCTGCCGGCGTTGCGCCGCCGGGTCCTGCTCGTCGCTGTGGGACACCTCGAGGCCGAATACTAACGCTGCGTCCGGTACGTAAATCCAGACGCTGTATCGCGCCGCCCTGAGATTCGTAATAAACGATGTTGTGATCCGTAGGATCGATCTGGGTGTAGAAACCATCGCCACCTCCCACGCGATACCAGTCTGCGTTTGTTATGCCCGCCTGCTGGTTTCGTGTCTGACTTGGACCACCCCACGATCCGTTGTCTTGCAAACCGCCATAGACGTAGTAAGGCTTTCGCATATCGACACCGATTGCATAAAACTGCGCGGCTGGAATGGTGTTGATGAACTCCCAGGTCTCGCCCTGATCGTAGCTGACATTTAACCCGCCATCGTTTCCGACAAGTAAGTGATCGCTATTTGCCGGGTTGACCCAGATCGCATGATTATCGACGTGAGCAATGCCCGCCTGGAGTGATCTAAACGTCTTGCCTCCGTCTACGGATTTGCTGAAGTTCAACCCGCCAACGTAAACAGTCTCGGGGTTCTTTGGATCGACACGAATCTGGCTGTAGTACATCGGCCGGTTGTTTTCATTACTGACGATGCGCCAGGTTTTTCCCTTATCGTCCGATCGCCACACACCTGATCTCTTCGGATCCGGAGGAGCCGGAGTCGGTGACGCAGCGGGGGTGGCAGCCGGAGTCGGACTTGGTGACGGCAACCGTGAAGGGCTCGGGCTTGGGGCACCGAACGCTTGCCCCTGGCCACCAGTACCAGTGCTCGCGCCTACTTCCACTTGCGCGTAAACAATATTCGGATTTGATCTGGACACATCGAGTCCGATGCGACCCAGCAGTCCGTCCGGCAATCCGCCGCCTTCAAGTTTTCTCCAGGTCTTACCGGCGTCGATCGTCTTCCAGATTCCGCTTCCAGGACCGCCGCCATTGAAGCCAAAGTTGGTTCGCCGGCGCTGGTATGAAGCGGCGTAGAGTATTTTGCTGTCCGACGCATCCATCGCAATGTCAGTGAATCCTGTATCTTCGTCAATGAACTTCACATTGGTCCAGGTCTTACCGCCGTCAGTGGTTTTGAACAAACCGCGCTCCTTGTTTGGTCCAAAGAGGTGGCCAATCGCCGCTGCGTAGACAACGTTCGGATCTTTGGGATCGATCACGATTCGCCCAATCGTCTGCGAATTTTCAAGGCCCATCTTGGTGAAGGTCTTTCCGGCGTCGACGGACTTATAAATGCCGTCCCCGAAACTGGAGCTTTGGCGATTGTTTGGTTCACCGGTGCCCACCCAAACTATGTTTGGATCTGAAGGCGCAATCGCGATGTCGCCGATTGAATGCGTTGTATAGGTGTCGAAGATCGGTTGAAAGGTCGTACCGTTGTTTGTCGACTTCCAGACACCGTTGGTCGCGAACGCCACGTAGATGATGTAGGGATTCTGTTCGACCACGGCGATATCGTCGATGCGGCCACCCATACTCGCTGGTCCAATGCTTCGCCAGACAAAATGCTTCAGCAACGGATCGGTCGACCAGTTGACAGGAGTTGGCGTTGGGCTTGGACTGGGAGTCGGACTCGGGCTCTGCGCTGCGGCTGCGGCCGGCGCTGGAGTCTGAGGAGTTTGGGTCTGCGAATAAACGTTAATGGTGGCAAAAGCCACAGCAATAACGAGCACAATGAGCAGGCCAAGATCGTAAACGGAGCACGACCGGTCTTTCATGAGAAAGTGTCCTTTCAAACTTAATTGTTTTCCTACACTACGTGGGATAGAACGATTGCCGTTAGAAATTGGCTAGTAGAATTGCGGAATATAAATAAGTAACGCTTTGAATGCAACTAAAGCCACAAACAGCACAAATGAAATATGCCTTAGGCCTGGCTGAGCGCTCTTGTGTTCTTGTGCTTCTTTGTGGCTCGGTTCATCCTCGCCACACGGTGTCGCGAGTGCTGTCCGCCAGTCGTTTGGCATCGGGTAAGGCATCCAGTGCGCGGAGCACCTGCGCATCGCCGTCGAGTAACACGCGCACACCGGCGTCGGCTGAAAATGCTGCGGTTATGATCTCTTGCCGCAGTCTCAATCTGGCGAAGTCCAGTTCCTCATCAACCTGCGCTGGTTGGACCTGGTAGTCTGGCTGGGTGCGAACAAAACTGCGAAATGCCTCGATTGCGCGTTCAGTTATCGGAAAGTCTGTGGCTTTGGCGGTTTTGCCGTATTGGACCTTGTCAACTCTATAAGATTCCAACCCGGGAACTACTCCTGCAGCCAACTGTCTCGTAAAGTGAAACGCAGCTTCTGCAATTCGCAATCGCGCGGGCGTGTTTGCCGGTTCCTTCACTTCGATATCCGGAGTAATGCCTCCACCACCGTAAAAAACTCGGCCAACGGCAGTTTGCACTGGTTGTCCCGTGTTTGGGTGTGGAGTTGGAGAAGCCAATGACAGAGGCGACTCGAGATTGCGTGGTCCATTCGATGGAGAGGGTTGGTTCTCCGCCTGATCGTGGCGCGTATAGTAATCGTAGATTGAGCCGTTCGAATAGTCGCGCTGCAATGAACGTCCGTAAGGAGTGTAATAGCGAGCAGTTGTGAGCGTCAGACCCGTATTGAATGGCAACTGGAATATTCGCTGCACGAGTCCTTTGCCAAAACTCGTCTCGCCAACGATCAATCCGCGACCATGATCCTGAATTGCGCCTGCAACGATCTCCGAAGCCGAAGCACTATATCGATTGATGAGTATTACGAGTGGCACGGTCGCCGGATCAGAACCAGTTGATTTGTAGACGATTTGCTCACTGTATTCCGTGCGGCCTTTAACGGAAACCACGACTTGACCGCGGGGCAAAAATTCGCTCGCAACGTCGATCGCCTGATCCAGAAGACCTCCAGGATTGCCGCGCAGGTCGAGAATAAGCTGCCGCATTCCCTGCTCTTCGAGACGCTTCATCGCCTTGGCCAGCTCGTCATCACTCGATCTTTGAAATCCCCCAGTTAGCCCGATGTATCCCGTGCCGGGACGAATCATGTAAGCGTTGCGAATTGTAGGCAGCGGAACGGCATCGCGAACGAGCGTGAAATACAAGGGCGGTTCGGAACCCGCGCGCTCCACTTTGATGGTCACAGGTTCGCCGAGTGCACCGCGTACGTTTTTTGAAACCTGCTCGCTGGTCCAGTCGCGCGCACTCTTGCCATCGACTTCGAGAATGCGATCTCCGTACCTCAAACCTTGCCTGCCGGCAGGCGTGCCCTCGACGGCTGATTGGATATAGACCCCGTCGCGACGTTTCAGGATGGTCACTCCAATACCGTAAAAGCGAGAATCCTGATCCTCTTTTAACTTCTTGAATTCGCTATAAGGAAAGTAAGCTGAATGAGGATCGAGGGTGGACAACATCCCCTGAATCGCAGCCTGGGTCGCTCTTTCGTGGTCAATATCGCCGGAGTAGTTGCTGGTAATTGTAGAGACGGCTTCGTTGTAGTCCTTTTCAATCTCGTCGGCGACGCGATAGGAGTTTTTCGAACTGCTGGAAGTTAAGCCGCCCAGGTTTCGCCCGCTGCCGATTGTGCCGCCAAAGATTGCCGCTACTAAAACTACAGCAAGCGCGCTAATGGTGAACTTCTTATTTATCCACCCACCGTAGCGAGACGATGATTCCGGTAATTGGCGGGCAACTTCCATTGCCAAAATATACCACAGAGAGAGCACCTCCTTGGAGTGCGGCAGCTTGACGGGTAGTGATGCGGTTTGGATTTTACCAATGGGAATCGAGTCAGTAGATCATCGGGGCATTAGCCTGAACGCCTGAACGTAAGCAAGGGCTCATTGGTTTAGCGGCATAATAGGCAGAGCCCTCCCTAACGGTCGGGCTAATGCCCCGATGCACCACTACCGGACTACAAGGAGGCGCCCTTCCCGGCTGTGTTATATTCCGATTGAGGCTTCATGTCTGCATCTCTCTCTGTCGTCATCCCTGCTTACAATGAGGCGGTCCGCCTCGGAAACTCGTTGCGGGCGGTTGTCGATTACTTGCGTCAGAACGCGCCGGACGCCGAAGTGATCGTGGTTGATGATGGTTCGTCGGACCAGACTGCAGAACTCGCACGCCAAGCCTTACGCGATGCCGGCAGCCTGCGCACTTCGGTTATTAGTTACAAATCAAACCTTGGAAAAGGAAGGGCTGTCAGGCTCGGCCTGCTGGCCGCGCGAGGTGACATCGCGCTGTTTTCGGATGCCGACCTCTCAACACCGATAACAGAGGCGCCAAAGCTGGTCGATCCGATCGTGAACGGAGAGTGCGACTTGACTTTCGGATCGCGCGCATTGGATCGCCAACTCATAGGTGTGCATCAACCCTGGCGCCGCGAACAGGGTGGACGGATCTTCAATCTGGTTGTTCGTTTGGCGACAGGACTGCCGTTCTGGGACACCCAATGCGGGTTCAAGGCTTTTCGCATGAGTGTGTGCCGGCCACTGGTTGAAGCGGCCACGGTCGATCGCTTCGGATTTGACGTCGAGTTACTCTATCTAGCTTTTCGCGCGGGATTGAGGTTGAAAGAGGTTCCGGTGCGATGGGACCACAACGAAGGAAGCAAAGTCAGTGTGGCTAGCGATAGCTTCAGGATGCTGAACGAAGTGGGGTTGATTCGCCAACAAGCGCGTCGCGGCGTTTACGACAACGCGATTCGGGCGGTGCATGAACTAACCGCACGGTAGTACTTTGTACTTCGTACTTCGTACTTGGTGCTTTGTACTTGGGATTAAGCGTCCGAAGTGATAGAACAAGTACAAAGTACAAAAGCACTAAGTACAAAGCACTAAGAACCAAATTGCCTGCTCGTCTCAACATCAACATCGATCACGTCGCAACGGTGCGACAGGCGCGTCGTGCTCCGGAGCCGAGTGTCATTGCAGCCGCAATGGCGTGTGAACAAGCCGGAGCTGATGGAATCACGGTGCATCTCCGTGGCGATCGACGTCATATCCAGGACCTTGATATCCAACTCTTGCGCAAGTCAGTGATTACCTATCTGAATGTCGAGATGGCTGCGACTGAGGAGATGTTGAAGATTGCTCTCGACACCAAACCGGATGCGGTCACCCTTGTGGCCGAAAAGCCGGATGAGATAACGACCGAGGGCGGTCTAGACGTCAGGACGAACATCTCGATTGTGCGGGCGACGGTGGCACAATTGAGATTAGGTAAAATTCTCACGAGCCTGTTTATCGATCCGGAGCCCGATCAGATTGAGGCAGCCCATGAAATCGGCGCGCAGCAGGTGGAGTTATGCACCGCGGCTTACGCGGAAGCGACGCTGGGAGCGCGCGGCATTCATGGCGAAGGAGCGGCTCATGCTGCCCAGGAGTTGCGAAGGCTACGAGAAGGGGCTGAACTCGCCACGCAGTATGGATTGAATGTTGCCGCCGGCCACGGACTGACTTATAGAAACGTGGGAGATGTTGCCGGGATCAAAAAAATCACCGAGTTCAATATCGGCCACAACATCGTCGCCCGAGCAATCTTTATTGGCTTGGAAAATGCGGTGAGAGAAATGCGAAAAGAGATAGCGTCAGGATAGCTCAAAAGGATATCCACAGATTACTCGGATAATCTGCAGATGCGCCTTTGCGGGGAAACTATCGTTGCGCTGATGAGAGCTGAAGTCTCACTACAGATCTTTCCAGCTCGACCTTTGCTACCTCAAAATCCTCTTCCGTCCCGCTCCAGGCATTCAGTTGCTTCTCGAGTTTTTCTCGCGAGAGCTTCGCACGCGCGGCATCAATCTCATCGGGCCGCTCTGCAACCTCGGCCAGCACCGCGACGTGATCGTCCCTCACTTCAACAAATCCACCTGAAACGTGCAGCGGAAAACTTTTCCCATCCTGAACGTAAGTCAAAACGCCAGTTTGAAGTTGAGAAATCAAAGGCGTGTGGCCTGGTAGAATTCCTAACTCCCCGCCCAGGCCCGGCACGGTGACCATATCAACCGGTTCAGCAAGAACACGCCGCTCGGGTGTGACTACTTCGAGTTGAATCTTTTCCGCCATAGTCCCTACTGGGCAATCGTCTTGGCTTTTTCGATTGCTTCTTCGATCGTGCCAACCATGTAGAACGCCTGCTCCGGAAGGTCATCGTGTTTGCCGTCAACCAGCTCGCGGAAACCTCTTACAGTGTCCTCCAGTTTGACGTACTTGCCTTCAAGTCCGGTGAACTGTGCAGCAACGAAGAACGGTTGCGAGAAGAACTTCTGAATCTTGCGAGCACGCGAAACGATCAGCTTATCTTCATCGGAAAGTTCGTCCAGACCGAGAATCGCGATGATGTCCTGCAAGTCTTTGTAACGCTGCAAGACGCGCTTCACGTCCTGAGCAGTGTCGTAGTGCTCCTGTCCAATGACACGCGGATCCAGGATGCGCGATGAAGAAGTTAACGGATCGACGGCCGGGTAAATACCCAGCTCGACAATCTGTCGCGAGAGGGCAGTAACCGCGTCGAGGTGCGCAAAAGTCGTGGCCGGTGCGGGATCGGTGTAGTCGTCAGCAGGTACGTAGACCGCTTGAATCGAAGTGACTGAACCGGTCTTAGTCGAAGTAATGCGTTCCTGCATTTCGCCCATTTCCGTCGCAAGATTAGGTTGATAACCCACGGCGGAGGGCATGCGGCCCAGCAAGGCCGAAACCTCAGAACCTGCCTGTGTGAATCTGAAAATGTTGTCGATAAAGAGCAGCACGTCGAGCCCCTGATCGCGGAAATACTCGGCGACCGTAAGACCAGAAAGCGCAACCCGCAGACGCGCTCCGGGTGGTTCAGTCATCTGGCCGTAGATGAGCGCCACTTTCGACTTTCCGATCGTGCTCATGTCCACTTTGGAAAGATCAAACATTCCCGTCTCGTGGAAGTGTTTGTTGAACTCTTCGCCAAACTGGATAACCTCCGACTCGACCATCTCGCGAAGCAGATCGTTTCCTTCGCGCGTGCGTTCACCAACGCCGGCAAAGACAGAGAAACCTGCTCGTGCCTTCGCGATGTTGTTGATCAACTCCATCACGATAACTGTCTTGCCCACGCCCGCGCCGCCGAACAAGCCGATCTTGCCGCCGCGGAGGAACGGTTGAATCAGGTCGATGACCTTGATGCCGGTTTCAAACATCTGCAATTCGGTCGACTGTTCTTCGAAAGTCGGAGCATGACGATGGATTGGATATCTCTTTTCGTGTTTCACCGGCCCGAGTGTGTCCACGGGCTCGCCGATAACGTTGAGTACACGACCGAGTGTACCCTCACCCACAGGCATCGTGATCGGACCACCGGTATCGATGGCCTTCATGCCGCGCACCATGCCGTCGGTGGGCAACATCGACACTGTGCGCACGCGGCCTTCGCCCAGGTGTTGCTGCACTTCAGCAATAACATCAATCGGAGTCGGCACATCGAATCCTTCCGAGACGACTCGCAGCGCCTGGTAAATTGGAGGCAAATAACCTCCGTGAAACTCGACGTCGAGAACCGGGCCGATGATCTGCACGACTTTGCCGATGTGATGACCGTCGGCGCTCATGTTTCCATTAGGCGTAGACATACTGTCTTTTGAACTCCTCTTTCGACCTAATAAGGCGAATAAACTGGCAGGATTAAAAGCCAGACAAGATAACATTGCCGATTGCCGATTGCCAATTGGCAATCGAAAATTGGCAATGAACCTATCTTTCCGGATCGATCCTTATCTTCATCTTCTGAAGCACCTGGAGGTCTTCTTCGGTGAGTTCGAGGTTTGCGCTTTCAGAAACACTATCCTCGTCTCCTGCGTGAGGCCGCAAACCAATCTCGAGCCGGAGCGTTAATTCCATTTCGTATCCAGCTTCGCGCAGACGTTCAATGGCTTCTGCAACCTTCGTCGAATTCTCCACCGATTCGTTAATTGCAGTGCCGATCTCGCGCACTATCTCTTTTGCGTCGTCATCAATTTCCATTTTGTTGGTATGCTACGCCAGACAGGAAATATTGCCAACTGCCAATTGCCGATTGCCAATTTGTCACTTGGCGTGACGGGTCAAAATTGGCAATCGGCAATTGGTAATCGGCAATGTTAGACTTGGTCCCATGTTCGGAACGATCGGAATCCTGACTGGAGGCGGCGATGCGCCAGGCCTCAACGCTGTTATTCGCGCCGTCGTGAAGACTGTCACTTGCGAGTACGGTATGCGCGTGATTGGCATCGAGGACGGCTTTGAAGGACTACTCGGCGCTACCACAACTCGTCAGCTTTCAGCCGGCGACGTGCGCGGACTGCTTCCACGCGGTGGAACAATTCTGGGAACACGCAATCGCGGACAGTTTGTAGACCGCAACCGAGACGGTGTGAAGATGGACGTCGAAAGCGTCTACCAGGAAGCAATCGCCAACATGAAGATCTTAGGCGTCGATGCCCTCGTGGTCCTCGGCGGTGAAGGCACACTCACGATAGCCGCTGAATTCCACAAGCGCGGCGTTTGTGTGTGTGGAGTGCCAAAGACGATCGACAACGATCTCGCCTGCACGGAACTGACGTTTGGTTTTGTCACTGCGTTGGATATCGCTACCGAAGCTCTCGATCGTTTGCACACGACTGCCGAGTCACACGATCGCGTTATGATTCTGGAAGTGATGGGCCGTCATGCGGGATGGATCGCGCTCCACTCAGGTATCGCTGGCGGAGCTGACGTAATCCTGATTCCGGAGATTCCCTTCTCGCTTGAAGCCGTCGCTGACAAGATCCGCGCGCGCGACCTGAGCGGATCAAATTTTAGTATTATCGTTGTTGCTGAAGGCGCTTTGGAGATCGGGCACGAGTTGATTTATCAAGACAAGGGTGACGGACTTCGTGCGCCTCGACTCGGTGGCATTGGCCAGCACCTGCAACAGGATTTGGAAAAACTTACCGGCAGGGAAACTCGTTGCGTCGTGCTCGGACATCTCCAGCGAGGTGGCCGGCCGAACGCATTCGACCGGATGCTTGCAACTAATTACGGATCATGTGCAGTTCGGGCACTGGCGGACGGCGAGAGCGGTGTAATGGTCGCATTGCAGGCAGGAGACGTAGTTACCGTTCCGCTTACCGAGGCCATCAAGAACATCAAGACAGTACCGCCAAAGGGCCAGTTGGTTCGGACGGCCCGCGATACAGGCATTTCTTTTGGCGCTCCTGACGAGGCCAGTTATCATAGACGACAATAGCGACGCACGCGGCTGGCATTGAAGTTGCCGGCAAGGATGGATCGTGTCAAAGGTTATCAAAGAGAAACTTCAGGCAGAACTCGACGAACTGGAAAGCGAGCTGCGCGTTCATTTGCCGAAAGAGATCAAGCGAGCGCTTGAATTCGGAGACCTGCGCGAAAACTCCGAATACCGAGCCGCGCTGGATCGACAAAATGTGGTTAAGGCTCGCATTGTGGAACTGAGGCAAAGGATCAGTGAGATAGCGTCAATCGATCCAAACAAGGTGCCGCGAGATAAAGCCTCGTACGGTTCGACGCTTGTTTTATTCGACGGTGAAAAGGATGAAGAAGTAACCTACCGGCTTGTGACTCCCGAAGAGAGTGATCCCGCGCAGGGATTGATTTCAACCACTTCACCCGTCGGGAGAAGTTTGATGGGTAAGCAGGAAGGCGATGAGGTGGTGGTGCGAACGCCTGCCGGCGCGCGCAATTTTGAGATCAGGCAGTTGCGCACGCTGCACGACGATCTGGAAGCTGGTGAGGAGTAATTCTTTTCTGTGCAATCTCTGTGTTCTCTGTGTCTCTGTGGTTGGCTCACGTTGGATCGAAAAACCACCGAGACACAGAGGGCACAGAGGCTGCACAGCGAAGAGTTTTAAGGCATAATGCCGCGAGGAGAAACGAACCTAACAGATGTTTGGGGCAAGTATCGGACGTGGAGCTCAGCGAATCATCGACGCCATAGTGCGCTGGCTCGCCATCGGTCATATCAGTCCTAATTTTCTGACCGTCATCGGCGTATCTTTGAACGTCGGCTGCGGTCTTCTCTTTGGGATGGGCCGATTTTTCTCCGCCGGCATCGCTCTGATCGTCGCCAATCTTTTTGACATGCTCGACGGCCAGGTGGCCCGTCTTTCAGGCCGTGTCACGCGGTTCGGAGGCTTTCTTGACTCGTCGCTGGACCGGCTGTCAGACATGGTGATTTTTGTGGGCCTGATGGTTTTTTATGCCCGCGACACGGAGTTTCACTCAACTCTTAACGTTTTTCTTGCGGGCGCCGGACTAATGGGCTCGGTTATGGTAAGCTACGCCAGCGCCCGGGCAGAGAGCTTGATTCCCAAATGTGACGTAGGCTTTCTGCGGCGCCCGGAACGGGTCGTACTCTTTATCATCGGGGCGCTTAGTACTCATCCTGGTTCGACCAATTTTTTTGCCAATCGGATGCCGGCTGTCCTGTGGGTGCTTGCGGTCGGCTCTTATTGGACGTTCGCCCATCGCATGTATCACACTTGGCGCGAGCTGACGAAGCAATCATTGCCAATTGCCGATTGCCAATTGCCAATTGATCGAGTAAAAGGCACGGCGCAGACGACGAACATGAGCACCCGAACGAACAGCGAAATTGGCAATCGGCAATTGGCAATACCGATAATCGGTAATCAGAAATTGAAAGGCTAGCACCTTTGACTACCTGTCCGTGCTGCGGCTTCAAATTCCACGGCGCATTGAGCAGTGGTTGTAAACAGTGTGGCGCGCGCGCCGTTGGTGAACCGCTTCCCAGACCAGCTCACGAACTTCCGTCCTATGGCCGCGCATTAATTCTGGCCGTCAGCGGTTCTTTGCTTGTCCTTGTTTTTCTGGTCCAGACCATAGTCGCTTTTTTTCAGCGTTCCGCTGAGTCGCTGGGATTCTGGGCCTGGGTGGCAGCAGGTGAAACCGCCGCCTGGCGCTTGAAGTGGGTTTCGATTCCTGTCCTCTTTGTCACACTTTGGTTCGGAAGAAAGCTGTATAGCTCTATACGACTTCAGCCTGAGAGATTCTGCGGACTCAAACACGCACGAAGAGGTTTGCTTGCTTCCTCAATCGTTGGTTTCCTGATCGCGTTGTTGATCGGATTCACGGTTCCCGAACGCCTCCTACAACGCAAATTGGCACAGGAGGCGGCCGAGCGTGCACGGTACTACACCATCGATCGAGCACTGGCTGAATACCGCATTAAGTACCAGACCCTTCCGGCAGATTTTAAGGACTTACAGGAACGTATTTCCGATCCGTACGGCACCCTTGCTCAAGCTCTCGAAGGTATCAATCCGAGCAGTTACCGGCCCAGCGCTGATGTGGCGGCGGTAGCGACTGAAAAATCGCGCACGCTTCGTGGCGCGGTTATTCGCAACGCCTCGCTCTCTTCCGCCACTGACGATACACCGTCAGGAGGATTGTCGTTTACGAATTACGTGCTGCGCCTCCCCGGCGAAGACAATATCATGGGAACTGACGACGACTGGATCGGACGTGACGGCATGATCATGAAAATCTCCGACGTCGCCAAAGGCGGTGTCGGACGTTCGGTTTCGGCAGGAGCCCTGCAACCATAGCGACGCAATGTCGTTTCTCGATCGTTTCCGCAAAAGAACCGAAGACGAAGCCTCACGAATAACGCGTCTCTCGAAAACAGGCCGGATGGCCGACGGAAAAATCATCGACGCCATCTCCGACAAAGACGGTCGCATCACCGAAGTCACCTACACTTACATGCTTGCCGGGGTTCAATACGAGTCTTCGCAACCACTCAGCGAACTCCAACAACAACGCTCTAACGACTACGCTCCAGGCAAACAGATCGTTGTTCGGTACGATCCACGTCAGCCAGCGAATTCGATCGTAGTTTAGACCGCCCACAAATGAACACAGATGAACACAGATCGAAACAATAATTAGACGTAACCGCGTTAATCCGCGTTCATCCGTGGCTGTCTGATTGAGTTTTATGTAAATTGACTGAGATTCCATGTTTCACAAAGTCCTAATCGCCAACCGGGGCGAAATCGCCGTTCGCATTATTCGCACTTGCCGCGAGTTGGGCATAAGGGCAGTCGCCATCTATTCCGAAGCTGATGCCGAAAGCCTGCATGTGCGAATGGCTGATGAGGCTGTTTGCGTTGGGCCGGCTTCGTCCAATCAGAGTTATCTGAAAATCGACGCCATCGTTGCCGCCGCTGTCGCAGTTAAAGCAGAGGCGATTCATCCAGGCTACGGATTCCTTGCCGAAAGCGCTGAGTTCGCGCGGGCTGTTTCGTCAGCGGGTTTGACCTTTATTGGACCAACCGCTGAAGCGATGGAGATCATGGGTTCGAAGACCAGTGCGCGTCGCGCCGCGGTTGAAGCGGGAGTTTCGATAGTTCCCGGAACAGTCGAACCTTTACTTTCCTTCGAAGAGGCGAGTGCAACTGCGGATAAGTTTGGTTATCCGGTCATGTTGAAAGCTTCTGCGGGTGGCGGCGGCAAAGGCATGCGGCTAGTGACTGACAGCGTCGATCTACGCTCCGCATTCGAGACTGCTCAGACCGAAGCTGCTGCCGCTTTTGGCGACTCCTCGCTGTATCTCGAAAAAGTGGTGGAGCGCCCACGGCACATTGAGATACAGGTTTTTGGCGACACATACGGCAACGTGGTCCATCTCGGTGAGCGTGAGTGCTCCATCCAGCGTCGCCATCAGAAGGTGATCGAAGAGTGTCCCTCGCCGATTAACGATCCGGAACTGCGCCGTCAGATGGGCGAGGCGGCTGTGAAGATCGGGCGCCGAGTAAATTACACGGGCGCGGGTACTGTCGAGTTTCTGCTGGCGGACGCTACCCACGACTTCTATTTTCTCGAGATGAACACACGTCTTCAGGTCGAACATCCGGTGACCGAACTTGCAACCGGCCGGGATCTGGTGCGTGAACAATTTTTCGTCGCCGCCGGCGAGCCCCTGTCGTTCACACAGGAGGATATTCAATGGCAGGGTCATGCAATCGAATGCCGGATCTACGCGGAAGATCCTGCGAACAACTTCTTTCCCAGCCCTGGAACAATCACACACCTGCAAGAACCCGCTGGACCAGGAATCAGGATCGACAGCGGTGTCACTCGTCTTTCTGAGGTTTCCATTCATTACGATCCGATGATCGCCAAGCTCGCTGTTTGGGGTCGAACACGTCACGAAGCGATCGATCGCATGAGGCGGGCACTCGATGAATACGAGGTTTCGGGAATTACTACTACCCTCGCCTTCTTCCGCGAAGTCGTCAGAGATGAAGAGTTTATTTCCGGCAGGCTCGATACTGGTTTTATTACTCGTTTCAACGAACGTCGAGCGTCAAATGATCTTCAGTCGTCAGACGCTGAAGCTGATTTTGCGGCGATAGCGGCCGCGCTTAGTTACACAACAAAGCGACAGCAGACTTCCATTCAAATGGTGAACAGCCGCTGGAAAATGGCCGGACGAAACGCAGCTCAAAGCAGTTTTCCGGCAAAAGCGCAAAGACGCAAAGAGAAAATATGAAACCAGAACTTACTTTGCGCCTTTGCGCCTTTGCGGGAAAAACACTTCTTCAAAGTGAAAGGAAGTCGTGAAACTGAAAGCTCTGATCGGGGATCGTGAGGAAGACCTGCTCCTCAAAGTCGAGGACGGAAAGGTGTCCGCCGAGATTGGTGGCCGTGTTTACAATCTCCAGGTTCGCGAGCCTCAGCCAGACAGTTACCTGTTCTTTTCGAACGCAGAAGTGCATGAGTGCCGCGTTAATGCACGAGCGACATCAAAGGAAGCGTTCGATGTAAACATTCGCGGACGCAGTTATGCAGTGACCATTGTGGATCCGAAGCGATTGCGAAGTGGTCAGAATTCCGAACGACATCATCAAGGGGTTGCACAGATTCTGGCGCCCATGCCGGGCAAGGTTGTTCGTGTGCAGATAGAAGCAGGCACTACCGTTGAGAAGGGGACGGGCGTAGTCGTTGTGGAAGCGATGAAGATGCAGAATGAAATGAAATCGCCACGCGCTGGTGTCGTCGTTTCAATAAACGTCAAGCCGGGTGACACTGTGAACGCCGGCGATGTGCTGGCGGTGGTTGAGTAGAGGATGCGCATTCTTCTCTGATCTGTCCGATGTTGAGCTCGTAATAAGAACGCTGGAGGAGTTGTAACTCTTCTCTGCGCAACCTCTGTGTGCTCTGTGTCTCTGTGGTGAGTGGTTTGGCACGAAGGTAACCACAGAGGCACAGAGGACACAGAGGTTACACAGAGAAATTCAGATTCGATGGAAGCCCTTGAGAATGTCTCGAGTTTTTAGACGCAGGATCACCGGCCGGCCATGTGGACAGGTTGTCGGCGAAGAAGTTTGCATCAGCCGATCTATGAGCCAGCGCATCTTCTCCGGCGCGAGTGGCATGTTCACCTTGATTGCCGCATGACACGCGAGCGAGGCGGCGATCTCGTCGCGAAGCGTCTCGCGCGCTACGCTCTTCTTCTCGGCATCAACCGTATCGAGCAATTCAGCAAGCATGTTTCGCGCTTCACTCCCAGACAGATCTGCGGGCGTGGCTTTGATGGCGACCGTGCGTCCCGA
>Ga0268386_10001308_pt1 | contig 17037 bp, 14 predicted proteins | sample RVTome_15_FD_200260 | JGI IMG/M metagenome (GOLD analysis project Ga0268386, IMG submission 200260) | Soil microbial communities from uranium-contaminated site in the Upper Colorado River Basin, Wyoming, United States - RVT150D86... ...
GAGTGGGACGAACCACTGCGCATCCACGTCAACGGCTGCCCCAACTCGTGCGCGCGGTTCCAGACCGCGGACATCGGCCTGATGGGCGCGTTGGTGCCACAACGGGACGGGTCCCGTGGTCCAGGATTCCTTGTGCACCTCGGTGGTCATGTTGAAGGCCATCGTGCGTTCGCCACAAAGGTCAAAGGGGTTCGGGTGCCTGCCGAAGATGTCGTGGACTACCTCGAGATGCTGCTGCGGCGCTACCTCGACCTGCGCGACGGCGATCAGACCTTTCCGACGTTCATCGCCGCGCTCGGTGCCGACGAGCTGAGCGCGTTCGCCGCGCTTCCCGAGCTGGCGTCCACGCCGGCGTAGACCCACGGGGATCCAACGTGAGAGCACAACCACTGTCCTGCCCCTATTGCGGCGAGCCCGATCTGCGGCCTGCCGACGCAACCGACGCCTGGCACTGCCAGACCTGCGACCGCGTGTGGCAGCTGACCCTGCTGGACCTGCACGGATCACGTCAGTCGAACGGAGCGACCGCCTGATGGCTGCACCGACCGCTGAACTGTCGTTGGAGGCTGCGGACCGTCGGTTCGACGGCGCGCCGCCGGAGGAGACCATCGCCTGGGCCGCCGAGCAGTTCGGCGAGGGCCTCGTGCTGGCGTCCTCGTTCAACGACTGTGTGCTGATCGATCTGGTCGCCCGCACCGCCCCGCAGGTCACCGTGGCCTTCCTCGACACGCAGTACCACTTCGCCGAGACGCTCGAGTACGTCGAGCAGGTCCGGGCGCGGTACGGGCTGCGCCTGGAGATCCTGCGTCCACTGATCGCGCCGGACGACCTGTGGCAGACCGACACCGACGGCTGCTGCGCCGCCCGCAAGGTCGAGCCACTCGGGCGGGCCCTGCGCAACCGCACGGCATGGATGAGTGGCCTGCGTCGCAGTGAGTCCGAGACCAGGGCGTCCGCGCCGGTCGTGTCGTGGGACAGCCGTTGGCAGGCCGTCAAGATCAACCCGATCGTCGCCTGGACCGACGAGCAGATCGAGGCCTACAAGCGGGAGCGCGAACTGCCCGAGCATCCACTGACCGCGCTGGGGTACCGCTCGATCGGTTGCTGGCCGTGCACCCGTCCGACGAGTGACGACGAGGACGCCCGCGCGGGCCGCTGGTCGGGCAGCGGCAAGCTGGAGTGCGGGCTGCACCTGGCGGCCTCGTAGGCGACCGGTGCCGCGGTGCCCGCCGGTGCAAGCGGCACCGGAGCGGTCCCTCCCGCTACAGGTCGAAGCCGAGCACGGCGCTGACGCGGCGCAGTGATTCGCCGTGCCCACTGGAGGCGAGGCCGTCCATCAGACCCAGTGCGCGCGGGGTGTTGAGGTCGTCGGCGAGGGCCTCCCAGCACGCCTGCTCCGCGCTGCCGTCGCGACCGCCGATCGGTGCGGCCGCGTGCCAGCGCTTGACTCGGTCGCACGCATGCTGCAGTTCGTCATCGCTGTGGCTCCACGCCGCCCGGTAGTGGTGTGCCAGCAGGTGCGCGCGGATCACCTGTCCCTCGACCCGGTCGAGGAGGTCGCGCACGAACACGAGGTTGCCGTCGGACTTCGACATCTTCTGGCCATCGAGGCCTACCATGCCGGTGTGCACCCAGAAGCGTGCGAACGGCCCCTGCCCGGTGAGCGCCTCGGACTGGATGATCTCGGCCTCGTGGTGTGGGAAGACCAGATCATTGCCGCCACCGTGGATGTCGATGACCGACCCGAGGTGCTCCATGGCCATGACCGAGCATTCGATGTGCCAGCCCGGCCGTCCCGGCCCCCAGGGGCTCGGCCAGGACGGTTCGTCTTCGGCGCTGGGCTGCCACAGCAACATGTCGAGCCGGTCGCGCTTGCCGGGTGCATCGGGGTCGCCACCCTTCTCGGCGAACTGGCGCAGCATCTCGCTGCGGTCCAGCCGCGACAGCGCACCGAACTGCGGGGCTCGCCCCACCTCGAGGTACACGCGCCCGTCACCGAGCGCGTAGGCGGAACCGCGCGCGATCAGTCCTTTGATGGCGGTGATGATGGCCGGGATCGTGTCGGTGACGCGGGGCGCGACGTCGGCAACGCGACAGTTCAGCGCCGCGAGCGCCTGGTCGAAGCGCGCGGTCTCGTGCTCGGCGAGCTCGAGGTAGTCCAGCTTGCGTTCGCGTGCCGTGCGCAGGATGTCGTCGTCGACGTCGGTCACGTTGCGCACGTACAGAACGCGCCTGCCCAGCCGTTCGAGTGCGCGGATCAGGACGTCGAACGCCACGTAGGTCGCGGCGTGTCCGAGGTGCGCGGCGTCGTAGGGCGTGATCCCACAGACGTACAGGCGAACGGTGTGCCCGGCGATCAGCTGACGTGTGTCGCCGCTGCGCGTGTCGAACAGCTTCATCGGGTCGAGAGTAGGTCGTCGGCGACCGTCGCGCGGCGCGAACCCATCGCTCGAGGCGCGCCGGCGCTCAATGCGCGACCTGCCGCCGGCCACCACGGGCGCGGATGGGCGCCCAGCTGTGGCGGTGGAGCACGCAGGGACCGAAGCGGTCGAGCGCCGCCACGTGGGGCGGCGACGGGTAGCCCTTGTTCGACGAGAACGCGTAGCGCGGGTAGTCGGGGCACACGGTGGTCATCATCTGGTCGCGGGTGACCTTGGCCACGATCGAGGCGGCGGCCACCGACGCGCTGCGCGCGTCGCCGTGCACGATGGTCTCGACGCGCAGCCCCGAGTCACTGAGCATGTTCCAGTTGCCGTCGACCAGGCAGACGTCGGGAGCGACCGGCAACGCGTCGAGCGCACGGTTCGCCGCCAGGCGCATGGCATCGCTCATGCCCAGCGCGTCGATCTCGGCGTTCGACGCGTGGCCCAGCCCGATGCCCAGCGCGAACCGCTGCAGCCTGGCCGCGAGCTCCTCGCGGCGGGTGGGATCGAGCATCTTGGAGTCGCGCAGCTTGTACATGCGCCTGTCGCTGGGCAGCACGACGGCGGCGAAGGTCACCGGACCGGCCCATGCGCCGCGGCCGACCTCGTCGACGCCCGCGACGCACGCGCCCCAGTCCCACCACCGGCGCTCGTGGGTGATGCCCGGCACATCCGGCAACCGGATGCGCCTGCCGGTCGAGGTCACGACGATGTTCTTGCGGTTGGTCGCGGGAAGTCCCATGGCCGTCAACTGTAACGACGCCCAGGCGCCTACAGGTACAGGCCGGTGGGCCCGGGGTCGCGTTCGCTGGACGCGACAGCATGCACGTCGCGTTCCCGCACGATGAGGAACACGTCACCGCGCACGTCGACCTCGATCGCGCTGTCGGGCAGGAACAGCACCCGGTCGTCGACGCGGATCGTGCGCACCAGCGGGCCGACCTCGGTGACGTTGCCCCACAGGCCCCGGCGGTCGGCGGCGCGGGCCGTTGCGGGGATGATGATCCCGGCTTTGGAACGCCGTTCGTCGTCGTCGGGCAACGCGCACATGATGCGGTCACCGGTGACGCGCACCGCGAGTTTGGCGTCAGGCTCGTTGGTCATTCAGCTCTCTGCCGCAGGCGAGGTTCAAGCATAGTCGCGTGCGCCCGCTGCGACCCGCAACGTCCCGCCGGCGCACACGGGCGGGGCGGCCACTAGGATCTGGGTATGCGCAGAACGGTTCGCGTGTTCGCGGCGGTGGGTCCGGCCGAACGGCTGGGCACGGCCATCGCGTCGATGCCGGCGCCGGTCCGGCGCACGCTGGCCCAGGTCGCGGCCCGTACCGATCTGGGGCTCGCCGCCGGTTCGTGGCAGGACGAGGACGGCGGCTGCCTGGTGGCCAACGCTGTCGCGTGCGTGGGCGCCACCGGCAGCGGTCATGCCGACACGCTGGATCTGCGCATGCTCGACGCGTTTCCGCAGATGTCCAGTCGGGACCTCAACACGCTGATCGTCGCGTGGGACGAGGCCACCGCGCAGGCCGGCGCGACCGACGACCCCGCGATGCGCGAACTGCTGCGCAGGGGCCTGGCGTGGGCGGGTGTGCCGCTGGCACCAACGGTGACGCCCGCACCGCCGGGGGACGGTGCGGGCGTCGATGCCGAGGTGGCCGCGAGCTACTGCTGACCGGTCATGCTCGACGGCATCTCGCCGAGCGTCACGGTCACCTGCTGGCGCTGACCGTCGCGGCTGTAGGTCAACGTGACCTCATCGCCCGGCTGGTGCACCAGGATCCTGCTGCGCAGGCCCGGGAAGGAGTCGACGGGCTCACCGTCGAGCTCGATGACGATGTCGCCGGCCCGCAGGCCCGCCTCCGCCGCGGGGGTGTTGGGCAGGACCTCGGTGACCACGGCGCCGTCGGAGCTGCCGAGCGCCTCGGCGGCCTCCGGCGGTATGTCGCCGCCGGAGATGTCACCGGAGATGCCCAGATAGCCGGGGTTGACGTCGCCGGTCTCGATGATCTGGTCCGCCAGCGGCACGACGCTCGCGGCGGGCACCGAGAACCCGACGCCCGCGTTGGTGCCCGATCCGGACAGGATCGCGGTGTTGATGCCGATCACGCGGCCGCGGTCGTCGGCGAGCGCGCCGCCGGAGTTGCCGGGGTTGATGGCGGCGTCGGTCTGGATCAGCCCACCGAGGGCGACGCCGTTGCCGACCAGTTCGCGGTCGATTGCGCTGATGACGCCCGCGGTCACGGTGGCGTCCAGCCCGAAGGGCGACCCGATCGCGACGGCGGTGCTGCCGATCTCGGGCACGTCGCCGGCGAACGTCGCCGCCGGCAGTCCCTGCTCGTCGATCCTGAGGACCGCGAGGTCGGAGAACGGTGCGGTGCCGACGACCTGTGCGGGGTGGCGCTGGCCGCTGTCGAGGGTGACCTCGACCTGGTCGGCGTCGCCGACGACGTGGTTGTTGGTCACCAGGTAGCCGTCCTCGCGGTAGATGACCGCGGAACCCGAACCCTGCCCGACGTCGACGCGGGCAACCGAGGGGAGGACCGCCTGGGCGATCTCGGGCACCGGCGAGGGTGCGTCGAGGGCCGCGGGCGGGTCCTGCTGCTCGGCCGCGCGCTCTTCGACCTGCGCGGCCGGCTGGACCGAACGCTGGCCCGCCGGATACGCGATCGCGGCGGCGATCAGCGCGACCAGCAGTACGAACAGCACCAGTGGCAGGCGCCGCCGTTTGCGTTCTGGTGGTGGCGGTGGTGGCAGCGTAGGTGGCCGGTTGTCCCCGAGGTTCTGTGTCGATTCGTCAGGGATCGGTTGGGTCGACTCAGTGGTGGTGTAGTCCGTCATGGCCATATCCTCCCCGAGACGGCCGTTGCAGAAAGCTGCCGGGCGTGGTTCACATTCGCAACGGTAGGTGCGTAGCCCCAAGTCGATGATGTGGAGTTGCAAAGTTCCAGTAAAGGAGCATGGTTTGTGGTGATACGGCGTTGCCGGCCTTCCGGTGGTGCCTCCGCCGACGAGGGTGCTGTCCAGACACGATGAGTCGATCCGATGGCCGTTCCCCGCTCATCCTCCTGGTCGAGGACGACGACGGCATCGCACGCCCGCTCGTGGCGGCGCTGCGGGGCAGCGGGTACGACGTGACCCGCGTGAGCTCGGGGCAGCAGGCGCTGGCCAACGCGGCGGGGGTCGACGCGGTCGTGCTCGACCTGGGTCTGCCCGACCTCGACGGCGTCGAGGTGTGCCGCCGCCTGCGCCGCCGGGCGCCCCAGGCGCGGGTGCTGATGCTGACGGCGCGCACGACCGAGGCCGACGTCGTGGTGGGGCTCGACGCGGGTGCCGACGACTACGTGACCAAGCCGTTCCGGCTGGCCGAGTTGCTGGCGCGGCTGCGGGCGCTGCTGCGCCGCACGCCGGGCACGGGCGTGCTCGAGCAGCCGGTGCTGACCGCGCAGGACGTGCGCGTCGACCCGGCGGCGCGGCGGGCCTGGCGCGGAGACAGCGAGCTTGACCTGACCCCCAAGGAGTTCGACGTGCTGCGCCTGCTGGTGGAGCACGCGGGACGGGTCGTCACCAGGGAGCAGATGCTGCGCGACGTGTGGGAGACGACGTGGGGCGGTTCGTCCAAGACCGTCGACATGCACCTGTCGTGGCTGCGCCGCAAGTTGGGCGACGCCGCGAGCGCGCCCCGGTACATCACGACGGTCCGTGGCGTCGGGTTCCGCTTCGAGAACGAGTAGCCGGCGTGTCATCCCACGATGAGGCCGACGGTCCACACGTGACCTCAGATGGCGCAGCGGCGGGTGGTCGGGGCCTCCGCCGTCGCCCGGCGCACATCCGCACACGTCTGATCGTGTGGATGCTGGTCGCTGTCGGCGTCGCGGTCCTGTTGCTGGGCGTGCCGCTGGCGGCCATCGCCCGCCAGTGGGTCTACGGCGCGGCGCTTGCGGACCTGCGCCGGCAGGCCGAGGTCGTCGACGGCGTGCTCGACGAGCCTACGCCGCAGCCGCTCGGCGTGTCGGTCGCGATCGCCGCGATGGCGTTGGATGCCCGGTTGTCAGTGCTCGACGGCGAGGGCCGGGTCCTCCGTGACTCCATGGGCGTCGCCCCCGGCACCCGGTTCAACGATCCCGTGGTCGCCGCCGCGCGCCTGGGCAGCGCCGACGCGCGGGTGCTAGGCGATCAGATGGTGGTCGCGATCCTGGGCGATGTCGGTGGCACGCGCGTGATCATCCGTCTCGCGCGTCCCGACGACGTGGTGGCCGCGCGGGTCGGTTCGGTGTGGCTCGCGATCGCCGCGCTCGGCCTGACGTCGCTGGCGGCGGGCGCGGCACTGGCGTCGTGGCGGGCGCGGCAGCTTGCGGAGCCGCTCGAGGCGGTGGCGACCTCGGCCGGCAACCTCGGACAGGGCGACTTCGGCGAACGGGCGCCCCGCAGTGGCGTCGTCGAGATCGACCGCATCGCCGGCGCGCTGGACGCCACCGCTGATCGGCTCCGCGCGGCCCTGCAGCGCAGCGCGTCGTTCACCGCGGACGCGTCGCACCAGTTGCGCACGCCGCTGACGGCGCTGCGGCTCGACATCGAGGCGCTCGCTGCCGAGCTGGGAGCGTCCCATCCGCTGCTGGAGGCGGCCGAGGTGGAGATCGACCGTTTGGACGCGACGATCACCGAGCTGCTCGAGCTGGCGGACGCGGCCGCCGAGCCGGGTCGGGTGGACCTGCGAGCGCTGGTGCTCGAACGGCTCGATGCCTGGCGCACGCTGGCCGACGCGCAGGGACGCGCGGTGCGGGTGACCCGTGAACCGGTGCCGGCGGTCCGTGTGCGCCCCGGGGCGGTGGGCCAGGCCCTGCAGGTGCTGCTCGACAATGCGCTGGTCCACGGTCGTGGTGACGTGACCGTGTGGCTCGAGGCCGTGAGCCGGCAGAACCGCTCGTGGGTGCGCGTGTGCGTCGGGGACGAGGGCGCCGGCGTGCGCCCGGACCAGCTCTACGACGGCGGCGGTCGTGGGCTGTCGTTGGCGCGTTCGCTGATCGACGCCGAGGGCGGGCGGGTGGTTGTGGACGAAGCGCACGGCAACCGGGTGTGCCTGTTGCTGCCGTCCGACGAGCGGGCTGTGGACACGCCGCAACCTGTGGAGAACGTGGAGCCCTGAAATGCCAAACGGCCTCCGGGACCGGCTCGCAGCCCCTTCCCCTTGGGCAACGATCCGGGCCTTGTGGAGGCCGAATGGAACGAGACGACAGTAGGTTGCAGACCCCCGGTTCGTCAACCTGGTTGTCCACACGCGCATCCACAGGTTGTGGATGTTCGACCGCCGTAGCAGGCGAAATGTGGATCGAGGTGGGGACAACTCCTGTGGACAATGTGTGGACACACTGTCACAGCCGCGTAAACACCGGCGCTGAACTGCACAGATGGCCGCGTGCGGCGCTCGCGCAAAAAAACTTCGTACATTCGCGTGCGCGTCCGTCAATCGAACAGCGCTGCGGACGCTCAGTGTGTGGTTAGCCACCGAACGTCTGCGTCGTCACTCCGGCTGTTCGCCCTGCTCGAGCTCGACGGCTGCCATGCGCACCAGCCACCGGCTCGGGTCTGAGAGGTCCTCCCCGGTCGGCAGGAACGCGGCGTCCCGCCACACCCGGTCGAGACCGGCCTGGCCCCGCGCCGCGATCACCGCGTCGCAGAACGCGCGGGCGTCACGGACCTGGCGGGGAAGCAGGTCCAGTCCGATGAGCTGGTTGAGGATGCGCTCGCCGGGGCCGCGTTCCGCCCGCCGGCGACGCATGGCCTCCTCGATGCGGCTCAGCGCGCCGAGGCGCTCGTTGCCGGCCGCGGTGATCGCAACCTCCGCGTACGCCTCGACGAAGGCGACGAGCGCCTGGAGGCGGTCCAGCACGCGCTGCTGCTCGGTGGTTGGTTCGACCGTGAACTCCTCGCCACCGAGCGTGCTCGACAGCGCTTCGAGGTTGCTGGGGTCCAGACCCGCGGCGCCGAACTGCTCCATGAGACGTTCGGGGTCGAAGTCGGCCGCGGTGGCGAACTCGGTGATGAGCGAGGACAACAGGGGCTGCAGCCAACTGACACCGGCGAACATCCTGCGGAAGATCGATTCGCGCAGCGCCAGCCAGAAGCGCATCTCGGTCGGCTCGACGTTGTAGTCCTGCGCGAAGCGCTCGTGTGCGTCGCCGACCGTCGCGACGGTGCGTGCATCGAGCATGGGCACGCCGAGGTCGTAGGTGCCCAGAAGTTGGCCCGACAGGTTGCCGGCGATGGTGCCCACCTGCACGCCGTACATCATGGCGCCCATGGCGCCGAACGACTGGCGCAGCGCGTCGGCGATGCCCGGCTGGCTCTCCATGCCCTGCAACTGCTCGGGCAGGCCCTGCGCCATCGCCTGGCTCATGCCGGACGCCAGCGGTTCGACGAGCAGGCCCAGGCCGGTGCTCGTCGTGGCTTCCCGAACCCACTGCTCAGCGCTGAGCGACCGCACGGGCCCATTGACCGCTTCGAGCGCGGTCACCTGGTCCAGCCACAGCTCCGCCGCGCGTACCGCCGCCGAGAACTCCTGCTCGTCACGATCGCTGCGCGCGGGCCCGGACGCGACCAGCGACGCTGCGGTCTGCTGCGCGAGGTCCCAGTTGACGGGACCGCGGGTCCACGACATGACCTTCGCGAGCTCGCGAAAGAGCGGGACCTGCTCGAAGATGCGGGGGTCGAAGTTACCACCGAAGGGATCGCTCATACGGTCATGGTAGACCCGTACACGCGGCGCGGGCACTCGAACGGAAAGGGACACGACGTGACGTCGTTTGCGATCACCGGCGTGGCCGGCCCGCTGGGTCGGGCGCTCGCGGCCCGCCTGGACGCCGATCCCACGGTGGATCGCATCGTGGGCATCGATCGATCGCCTCCGCCGATGCCGCCGGCCAAGCTCGACTTCGTCCGCGCGGACCTGCGCGATCCGGTGCCGGCCCGCGCGCTCGCCGGTGTTGACGTCGTGGTCACGACGCAGGACGCCGCAGGGGGCAACGGCGACCGGTCGCATGGGCTCGGCGCGCGCGCTACGCGCCAGGTCCTCGACGCCGTCGACGCCGCCGGCGCCGGCACCTTCGTCCACGTGTCGACCGCGCTGGTCTACGGAGCCAGCGAGACCAATCCGGTGCCGCTGACCGAGCAGATCGCGCCGCGTGCGCGTCCGGACTATCCGCCCGCGCACCTCGCGCTGATTACCGAGGAGGCGGTGCAGTCGTTCGCGCAGGCGCATCCCGACCGCAGGGTGGTGATCCTGCGGCCGGTGACCGTGCTGGGCACGGGCATCGACTCACCGGTCACGCGCCACCTCGAGAGCCCGCTGCTGCCGATGGTGCGCGGGTGCGACCCGCCCGTGCAGTTCGTCGACGTCGACGACGTCGCCATGGCCGCGCACCTCGTGGCGACCGAACCCCGCGCCCGCGGGGTCTACAACGTCGCCGCCGAGGGGTGGCTGACCACCAGCGATGTGCGCCGTCTGCTGGCGCGGCCCACGGTGCACCTGCCCAGGCAGACCGCGGTGGGCGTGGCCGCGGCGCTGCATCGCGGTGGTCTGCTGACGACCCCACCGGGCGCGCTGAGCTATCTGATGCACCCGTGGGTGGTCGACACGACGCGCCTGCGGGACCTGGGATGGCACGCGGCGGCGGGTCAGCGCGAGATCCTCCACCGCTTCGTGGCTGAGCACGGTCCGTGGTTGAGCGTCGGGCGCATCCGCGTGCGGACCGTCCGCCTGGTGACGGCGATCATCGGCGCCGGGGCCGCAACGGGCCTCGGCGCCGCGTGGCTCATGTGGAGACGCTGGCGGGCTCGGTGGGCCGGTCCCGGTCGAGCACGTGCGCGTCGGCCCATTCGTCGTAGGCGGGATCGAAGTAGCGCACGCGGATCTTCTTGAACTCGGCGGTCGAGTACAGCAGCCGGTAGTCCTCCAGCCCCGTCTCGGAGCGGATCGCAGCGACGGCTTCCTCGACCCGCTCCTTGGACGTGGCGTGGATCATGCCGAACAGCGCGTAGGGCCAGTCGGGGTAGGTCGGGCGACGGTAGCAGTGGCTGACCGCCGCGTAGCCGGCCAGCTTGTAACCGTAGGGGTCGACGTCGTCCGGGGGCACCTTCCACACGCTCATGGCGTTGGCGCCGAACCCGGCCCTGCGGTGGTGGAGCACCGCGGCGAACCGCCGCATGCGCCCGTCGGCGATGAACCGCTCGGCGGCGGCGATCACGGCGTCCTCGGTGGTGCCGATGCGCTCCGCCATCTGTGCGAAGGGCTGGGACACGACTGCGATGTCCTCCTGGAGCTCCCGGATGAAGTCGACATCGGTCGTCGTGAGCCCGTCATCGGACTGCTCGGGGCCGGAATAGGCCGGCAGCGTGGTCTGCGCGTCCATCGGGCGTTTATCGCTGACGTCGAGGTCGACGCCGATCTTGTACAGCTTCAGCGTGGGCAGCACACGGGTCGACGTGGCGTCGGTCATGCGGTGCAGCGCATTGACGTGGGTCTGCAGATCGATGTGCGGCGGCACGGCGATGGTCCACCAGATGTTGAACTCGTGATCGCGCCGGTAGTTGTGACTCACCCCCGGGTGCGCCGAGATCAGGTCGGCGGCCTGCTGGATGCGGTGCTCGGGCACGCTGGTCGCCACCAGCGACGATCGGTAGCCCAGCCGGCGCGTGTCGAAGATGGCCGACACCTGACGGATCACGCGGTCTTCCTTGAGGCGCTCGTAGCGCCGCATCACCTCGTGCTCGGTCTCGCCCAGCTCAGCCCCGAGCACCGCGAAGGGTCGCGGCTCGAGCGGGAACGCGGTCTGGATGGTGTTGAGCAGACGCTGATCCCGCTCGTCGAGGACGATGCGTCCTACGGTCTTGCTGGGCATGGCGGTCCTTTCGTGTCCTGGCCGACAGGCGCCCTGGGCCGTTGGAAACCCCAGCCGAGCTTGCCGAACAGCCGGAAACAAGTGCCCGATCGCTACCGTAGGAGCATGGACGCCCGAGTGCACACCGCCATCACCGAAGACCCGCTGGCGTTGGAGCCTGCATACGCGTTCCTGTCCGACCCGGCCGCCGGTGCGGTGGTGGTGTTCGCGGGCACCGTGCGCAACCACGCCGAGGGGCGCAGCGTCGCCGGCCTGACCTATGAGGCCTACATCGGGCAGGCGCAGGCCCGTCTGGAGGAGTTGGCCCGCGAGGTCTGTGATACATGGCCATCGGTACGGGCGCTGTGGATGACCCACCGGATCGGCGCGTTGGCGGTGGGTGAGCCCTCGGTGATCGTCGGGGTGTCATCGGATCATCGTCCCGCCGCCTTCGAGGCGGCGCGTTCCGGCATCGACACGCTCAAGGCGACGGTACCGATCTGGAAGCAGGAGCACTGGTCGGACGGGTCGAGCCATTGGCCGGGCACGGACTGATCTCCGCGACGGCCCCGGCACGGCGGAGATCTTCGCGTTCCCAATGCCGGCTCGGTGTCGCCGGCTGTGGTCCGTGGAGCGAACGAAAATCTGACAGCCGACAACAGATAGTTGCGCTGCGATCACAGTGAGTTATTCTATGGTCACAGCGAGGTGGACGGCTCAAGCCCCCGCGGCCGTTACCTTGCTTCGACCGTCCGGGCGAGCGCCGACGCCCGGACGGTCACTTTTTTTGTCCGCTCAACGCACGTAGTCTTGCCTGCTTGGATGGGGCGGACCTCAGTGCCGGCGCGAGGTGGGCTGCGTGCCTGTGGGGGTCCGTCTGGCGGACGTTGGTCCGCGCCGCGAGGGATCCGCTGGCGGAGAGGTTCACAGGTGGGCGCAGCGCAAGACATCAGGAGTCGGGACTTCGGCACGACGTTCGTCGGCTACGACAGAAGTCAGGTCGACGCCTTCCGCGACGAGGTGGCCGGCATCATCGACGACCTCGCGGGGCGTGTCGAGGCACTCGAACGGCAGCTCCGCGAGTACGAGCAGTCCAAACCCATCACCGCCAACCAGGCGTTCGCACAGGTGGCGCGGGAGACCCAGCGCATCCTGCAGGTCGCGCAGGACGCCGGGGCGCGGATGCTTCAGCAGGCGCGGGAGCAGGCCGAGAACGAGCTGGCGGTCGCGCGCCGCGAGCATTCGCAGATCGTGGGGGAGGGCTACCGCACCCGCGACAAGATGGGCGACCAGCTCGGCGAGCTCGACCAGGCGCGCTCGCGCCTGCTGCAGAAGCTCTACGACGCCAGCTCCGAGATCGAGCGCATCTGCACAGCCGTCGAGTCCGACCCACCGGGCGAGCCGCGCCGTGCGGTGTCCGAGCGGATGATCGAGCACGCCAGGACGGGTACCGATCTCGCGAATCGCCCGGTGCGTTCCGGCGAGCCGGCGCTGCGGGTGGTCGACAGCGGTGAGACGCGCCAGGCGGGGATGCGGAAGCGGCTCGGTGGGGGACGCGACGATGCGCCCGCCGGTGCCGGCGATGTTCAGATCGACAAGCGCGACCAGCTGGCGCCATTGCGGGCCGCGCTGGTCGACAGCCTGCGCAAGGAGCTCGCTGTGGTGCGTGATCGCCTGCGCGAGCACCTGCGTCAAGCCGGCGACACCAAGCAGCGGTCGGACCTCGTGCTCGACGGCGCCGCGCTGTCGGGAGCGGTAGAGGCCGGCAGCGGGTTGCTCGCCCGCGCGTTCGATCTCGGTGCCCGCGCCGCCGCGGCCGAATGCGACGACGCCGCGCCCGCGGAACCCGATCACACCCTCGACGGCGTGCTCGCGGAGGTGCTCGACGCGCGCATCGGCGCACCGATCCGTACCCTGCTCGAACATGGCCGCACAGCTCAGGATCCCCCGTGGGTCGTCGCCGAACGCGTCGACGGCGTCATCTCGGATGCCGCGGAAGCTATGGTGGCCGAGATCGCCGAGACAGAGCTGTCGCGGGCATACGAGCGCGGCAAGCTCGCTACCTGGAGCGAGGAGGGTGCCGCCCGACGCTGGATCGTGAGCCCTCGCGGCCACCGGAGAGATGACCGGTGCCGCCGCAACGGTGAGGCGGGTCTTCTGCCACCGGACGAGCCCTTTCCGTCCGGTGAGCATGCACCGCCCAGGTTCAGTGGTTGCACGTGCACGGCCTCGGCCACCAAGGAGGAAAACGACCCCTGATGGAGTTGGTTCAGGCGCTACGACAGCGATGGTGGCTTGTCCTCGGCGCTCTTCTGATCGTCCTTCTCGCACTGTCGACCCGCCTGGCGACCTTCTACACCGATGTGTTGTGGTTCCGCAGCATCGGCTTTGTGCGCGTCTTCTGGACACTGCTGACCACACAGCTGGGCCTTGGCATCCTCGCCGGCCTGGTGCTGGCTCTCCTGATCGGGAGCAACCTCATGCTGGCCCGCCGGCTGGCGCCGCGGTACCGCATCCCGTCTCCGGGCGAGGAGAACGTCGAGCGCTACCGGCAGCTCATCGAACCGGTCGCGCGGCCGCTGCTGCTGGTGGTCGCGGTGGTCATCGGTGTGCTGTCGGGCCTGTCGATCGCGCCGCAGTGGCCCCGCTATGTGATGTGGGCCAACGCGACGGAGTTCGGCCGCCTTGATCCGCAGTTCGGCCGCGACCTGGGCTACTTCGTCTTCGTGCTGCCCTTCCACACGCTGGTCAACTCGTGGTTGTTCACCGCGCTGGTGATCACCGTGCTCATGACCGTGGTGGCCCACTACGTGTTCGGCGGCATCCGCCCGCAGGCCGCCGGGCAGCGGCTCACGCCACAGGTCAACGTGCACCTGTCCGTGCTGCTGGCGGCCCTGGTGGCGGTGCGCGCGTGGGGCTTCTGGCTCGACCGCTACATGCTCAGCTACTCCCCGCGCGGCCAGGTCACCGGCCTGTCCTACACCGACGTCAACGCCGAGTTGCTCGCCCTGCGCCTGCTGACGATCATCGCGGCGGTCTGCGTGGTGCTGTTCCTGCTGAACATCCGCTTCCGCGGCTGGCTGCTGCCTGCGGCCGGCGTCGGCATCCTGGTCATCGCCGCGGTCGTGCTGATGGGCATCTACCCCGCGGTCGTGCAGCGGCTGCAGGTCGACCCGCAGGAGCTCCCGCGCGAGGAGCCGTTCATCGAGCGCAACCTCGAGCTCACGCGGTTCGGGTTCAACCTCGAGCTCGATGAGGTCGCGTTCGAGGACTTTCCGGCGAACGAGGAGCTGACCGACCAGCAGGTCGCCGACAACCAGACCACGCTGGAGTCGATCCGGCTGTGGGACCCGACGACATTGCAGAACACCTACCAGCAGCTCCAGGAACTGCGGCCCTACTACGACTTCCGCGACGTCGACGTCGACCGCTACAACATCGGCGGCGACATCGAGCAGGTGATGCTCAGCGTCCGCGAGGTCGCGACCACCGACCTGCCTGACCAGGCGCGGACCTGGCAGAACCAGACGATGGTCTACACGCACGGCTACGGACTGGTGTCCAGCGCGGTCAGCACGCGCCGGCGCGACGGCCAGCCGGTCTTCCTGGTCAACAACATCCCGCCGGCCGGCGTGGATGAGCTGGTGGTCGACAACCCGCGCATCTACATCGGTGAGGCACCACCGCCCTACTCGATCGTCGGCACCACCGAGGACGAGCTGGACTACGACCTCGGGGAGGGCCAGCCCGTCGAGCGCTTCCGCTACGACGGTGCCGACGGTGTCGGCGTGGGCTCGCTGCTGCGCCGGCTGGCCTTCGCGCTGCGGTTCGCCGAACCCAACATCGTGCTGACGAACCTGACCACCGACGAGTCGAAGATCATGTTCAACCGCACGGTCCGCGACCGTGTCCAGGATGTGGCGCCCTACCTCAAGCTCGACCACGACGCCTATCCCGTCGCGGTGGACGGCCGGGTCAAGTGGATCCTCGACGCCTACACGACGACCGACATGGTGCCGTACTCCGAGCGCGTCGACCTGGCAACCTCGACGATCTCCGAACAGACCCGGCTCCAGGCGGTCCCCGACGAGAACGGCCAGGTCACGCTCCAGGAGCAGTTGGTCCAGGTCCCCGGGTTGACGGGTGACGCCAACTACATCCGCAACAGCATCAAGGCCGTGGTCGACGCCTACGACGGGACGGTCACGCTGTACGTGGTCGACCCCGAGGACCCGTTGATCCAGACATGGCGCAAGGTCTTCCCGGACAGCTTCACCGACGTCAACCAGGCGTCCGAGGCACTGCGGGCGCACTTCCGCTATCCCGAGGACATGTTCCGGGTGCAGGCCTCGATCTTCGAGACCTATCACATCCCGACCGCGGAGGCGTTCTACAACAAGGACGACGCCTGGAACACGCCGACGGACGCGCAGTTCGGGGCCAACAACCCCGACTCGCAGGAACAGCGCATGATGCGGCCGTACTACCTGCTGATGCGGCTGCCGGGGGAGGAGAACGAGGAGTTCGCGCTCATCCAGCCGTTCACGCCGGAGGGCCGCAACAACCTGATCGGCTGGCTCGCCGGACGCAGCGACGGTGACAACTATGGCCAGTTGAAGGCCTTCCGGATGCCACCCACCAAGACGGTGTTCGGTCCCCAGCAGATCCAGGCACGCATCAACCAGGACGACGCGATCAGCGAGCAGATCACCCTGTGGAACCAGTCGGGCGCCCGCGTGCGCTACGGCAACCTGCTCGTGATCCCGGTCGAGGACTCGCTGCTGTACGCGCAACCGTTGTTCCTGCGTGCCCAGCAGTCCGAGATCCCCGAGTTGCGCCGGACCGTGCTGGTGTTCGGTGACCAGGTCGTCATGGAGCCGACGCTGGAGGAGGCGCTGGAGGCCGTGTTCGGCTCGGCCGCGCCGGGCGTGGAGGTGCCGGAGGGCGCCGAGGACGACGCGGCGGAAGGCGAGGAGGGCGAGGAGGGTGAGACGCCGCCCGACGATGCCGACGCGCCGTCCGGTGCGGACCTGGACGACCCCGACGTGGCCGCCGCGCTCGAGCGCGCGATCGAGGCGTTCGACGGCGCCGAGCAGGCGCTGAGTGAGGGCGATCTCGGCGCGTACCAGCGACTCACGGACGAGGCCGAGGCGGCACTGCGCGAGGTCCAGCAGTTGCTCGGCGGCGAGGCCGCGCCGGCGCCTGAGGACGGCGCCGGTGAACCCGCCGCCGGTGCGAGCGAACCGGCCGCGGCGGCGACCGAACCATGACGCACCGCTTCCGGCCGTCGGTACCGCCTCGCCTCGTGGAACCACGCTTCGCGAAGATTGCGAGCAGGGGAGGTCGCTGCTAGGTTTCTCCTCGCGAGGTGGAGCAGTTCGGTAGCTCGCCGGGCTCATAACCCGGAGGTCGCAGGTTCAAATCCTGCCCTCGCAACTCCCACGAAGCCCCCGCTGATCTTGCGGGGGCCTCGTCGTTTCGCGGGCCGGCAACCCACGACGCCGCTGTCGTGCATTCATGCGGCGACGGCCGACAGCACCAGCAGGTCGATGATCAGTGCGGGGGGCGCAGCGCCCAGGCGCGCGATGGCCGTTGCGCGGATGCTGTCGCGGTCGCCTGCGTCCAGGCCCGCGAGGAACTCGGCGTGCTGGGCGACTCCCAACCGGTAGTCGACCAAGTGCTCAGGCGCGCTGATGCCGGTGTCGACCGTGACGGCGCGGGCGGTCACCTGGGTGAACTGCGCAG
>Ga0268386_10001309_pt1 | contig 17028 bp, 14 predicted proteins | sample RVTome_15_FD_200260 | JGI IMG/M metagenome (GOLD analysis project Ga0268386, IMG submission 200260) | Soil microbial communities from uranium-contaminated site in the Upper Colorado River Basin, Wyoming, United States - RVT150D86... ...
TTTGTGGGTATGGGGCAAGATCTATGCGACGCCGACGCGGATGTGCGGGGGCTCTATGCCGAGGCGAACGAGGCGCTGGGTTATAATCTGCAACAGATTTGTTTTGCCGGGCCGGAAGAGACACTGCGGCTCACTCAGCATACGCAGCCCGCGATCCTCGTGCATAGCGTCGCGGCGTGGACCGTGCTGGCCAAGCGTGGGGTGCAGCCGGAACTGCTGGCCGGCCATAGTCTCGGAGAGTACTCGGCCTTAGTGGTTGCGGGGGTGTTAGCATTTGCGGATGCGGTGCGCCTGGTGCATCAGCGGGGCACGTTTATGCAGCAAGCGGTCCCCCCTGGAGAAGGCGCCATGGCGGCGTTGATGGGGCTCGCGCGCGATGATGTCGAGGCTTTGTGTGCCGAGTTTGCAGAGGACGGCGTGCTGCAGCCGGCGAGTTGTAATTCGCCGGATCAGATTGTGATTGCTGGCCATACGCCGCGTGTGCATGCTGCGGTTGAGGCGGCTAAAGAGCGCCGCATGGGCCGCACGGCGCTGCTCAACGTGAGTGCGCCGTTTCACTGTGCCTTGTTGCAACCGGCAGCGGCGCAGTTGGATGCGGTCTTGGCGCAGGTGGACTACGGGGACTTTGCGATACCGGTCATTTCCAATGTGCTTGCCGAACGCCACCCGTCGCCAGACGAGGTGCGCGGTTTGCTGGTGCAACAGGTGACGGCTTCGGTGCGGTGGGCAGAGTCCGTGCAGTACGCGATTGCGCAAGGCTGCGACACGGTGTTGGAAGTTGGACCGGGAAAGGTGTTGTCGTCGCTGATGCGGCGCATTGACCGCCAGGTTCGGGTCGCACCGTTGGATGAACGGCTGGCCTTGTAGGGTGAACCCGTACAGGATCGGTGAGACGTGATGACGCTGTGGCAAGAAAAAGTCGCCGTGGTAACGGGCGCCTCGCGGGGTATAGGTCGGGCGATTGCCTTGACGTTGGGGCAGGCCGGAGCTCGGGTGGCGGTGACCTGTACACAGCAGCGCGAGGCGGCGGAAGAGGTTGCAGCGGCGGTGCGTCAGGCGGGCAGTGACAGCCGGGTCTATCAGTTTGATGTGGCGGATTTCGAGGCGACAGCGCAAGCTTTTGACCAAATTGTAACGGATTTGGGCCGCCTCGATGTGTTGGTTTGTAATGCGGGAATTCGCAAAGATCAACTCTTGGTGCGCATGAAACCCGAGGAGTGGAATGCGGTTTTACAGACGAATTTAGCGGGTACTTTCCACAGCGCCCGCGCCGCTGCGCGTACGATGATCCGGCAGCGTTGGGGACGCATCATTGGCATCTCCTCTGTCGCCGGTTTGGTGGGTAATGCTGGTCAGGCGAATTATGCTGCGTCCAAAGCCGGGATAATCGGATTCATCAAGGCTCTAGCTAAGGAGTTGGCGTCCCGTCAGATCACGGTGAATGCGGTCGCGCCAGGTCTGATTGAAACGGATATGACTCAATCGTTGACGGAGACGCAGCGTCAAGCTCTGTTACAGCAGATTCCCAGTGGAAAGCTTGGCACGCCGGAAGATGTTGCGGCTTGCGTGCTGTTTCTCGCCTCCGAGGAGGCGCGGTATATTACAGGTGAGGTGATTAGCGTCAGTGGTGGGTTAACGATGTAAGTGTCAAGCCTGGGTGCGGTGTCATAGCGGCACCACTCGCCTTGAGCATAGGTAGCAGGGAGGAATCCGAATATGAGTAGTGTGGCCGAACGAGTACACTCTATTATTGTCGAGCAATTGGGGGTGGATGACAAGGAAGTCACCAGCAAGGCGTCTTTTATTGATGATTTGGGCGCCGATTCTCTGGACACAGTCGAGTTGGTGATGGCATTTGAAGAGGAATTCGAACTGGAAATTCCGGATGAAGATGCAGAAGAAATTATGACGGTATCGGATGCGATCAACTATATTGAAGCTAAAGTGGGGCAGGAGCAAAAATCCTGAACGGTTGCGTCGCATGGCCCCTGTCGGACGCGGGGGCCATGCGTTTCTGAGGTGACGGTCTGAAGAGGGGGACTGAGAGATGCGAGGTGTGATCGCGTGAGCAGGCGGGTAGTAGTGACAGGCTTGGGTGGGGTGACACCGCTGGGGACGGGAGTGCAAAAGAGCTGGGACGCACTCCTCAAAGGAGTCAGTGGCGTCCGCAAGATCGAACACTTCGATGCCAGCCAGCATGCCTGCCAGATTGCGGCTGAGGTGCGGGATTTTGATCCGCTCGACTTCGTCGAGCGCAAAGAGTCGAAGCGGACGGATCGCTTTACGCAGTTCGCTCTAGCTTGCGCCACGATGGCCGTTGAGGATGCCGGCTTGTCGATTACGCCTGGCCATGGCGACCGGATCGGCTGCCTGCTGGGCGTCGGACTTGGCGGCTTGTCCACCATTGAACGCAATTACGATAGTCTCTTGCGATTCGGGCCGGAGCGGGTATCGCCGTTTATGGTGCCGATGTTGGCGCCGAATATTGCCGCCGGTCAGATCTCCATGCGGTTTGGCTTACGCGGTCCGAATTCGTGCGTATCGACCGCGTGTGCCGCCGGGACACATGCGGTTGGCGATGCGTATCGTCTGATTCAACGCGGTGAGGCCGACGTCATGTTGACGGGTGGTTGCGAGGCGGGGGTGACGCCGTTGAGCTTGGCTGGATTTGCGAAGATGAAGGCCCTGTCCACGCGTAATGAGGCGCCGCACCGGGCGAGCCGACCCTTCGATAAAGATCGCGATGGCTTCGTCATGGGCGAAGGCGGCGGCATGCTCGTGTTGGAGGAGTTGGAGCAGGCGAAGCAGCGCGGCGCGTCTATTTATGCCGAAATCGTGGGCTATGGGATGAGTGCTGATGCCTTTCACGTGACGCAACCGGATCCGGAAGCGCGCGGCGTCAGCTTGTGCATTCAACGCGCCTTGGATGACGCGGCGTTAGCGCCGTCGGCCATCGACTATATCAATGCCCATGGGACGTCGACCCTCTACAATGACCGGTGTGAAACGTTGGCCGTGCGCCATGTCTTTGGCGACCATGCCGATCGCCTCGCGATCAGTTCGACAAAATCGATGACTGGCCATTTATTTGGCGGTGCGGGCGGCATTGAGAGCGTGTTTACGGTGTTGACTGTGGCGCAAGATGTCATGCCTCCAACGATCAACTACGAGATCAAGGATGCGGACTGCGATCTGGATTACGTACCGAATTACGCCCGCTATACCCCCGTGCAGGTGGCGATGTCCAACTCCTTTGGTTTCGGCGGCACCAACGCCAGCATCATCTTCGCCAAATATCAGGAGGCGTTGTGATTGATGCCGAGCGAGGCGAGAATCTAGCTGAGTTGCAACGGCAACTCGGCTATACGTTCCGGGATCTGTCGCTGCTTGATTGCGCCTTGACCCATAAATCTTATGCCAATGAGCAGGGACATCAGGCGCATTACGAACGCCTGGAATTTTTGGGCGATGCGGTGTTGGAACTGATCACCAGTACGTATCTGTATTCGGCATATCCGACCGCGCACGAGGGTAAATTGTCGAAATTGCGGGCCTCTCTCGTGAGCGCCGACAGCCTGGTCGGGTTGGCCCGGCAGCTCGGTCTGGGGGCGCTGTTGCGGCTCGGTCGCGGTGAAGAACGCACCGGTGGGCGCAACAAAAGTTCGTTGTTGGCTGCCGCGCTCGAAGCGGTACTTGGCGCGTTATACCTCGACGGCGGATTTGGCTCTGCTCAGGAGGTTTTCCTGCGCTGTTTCGCCACCTCTATCGACCGGCAAGTCGCCTCTGCTCAGGGTCGGGATTATAAGGGCCTGCTGCAAGAACACACCTTGGGTCTGTTCGGCTGCATGCCGACTTATCGGGTGGTGCACGAAGAAGGGCCAGCCCATCAAAAAACGTTTCACGTCCAATTGAGTTTGAACCACGACTACGACTGTATCGGTACTGGACGGAGTAAAAAAGCCGCTGAACAACATGCCGCCGAGCAATTGCTCGGCTTGTTGCAAAAGGACTACCCGTGTGTGTGACGGCGTAGAGGCGCCCCGCACCCCGCTTCCTGCCTTGACGCGATTTCTTTTGTTTGGGTAATTTTAACTGTCCGCCTAGAATTAAATTCCCCTCTTTCCTCTGGAAAAACGATGTCACTCATATTGTCCAGGAACGTACAAGGGCTTGCAATGACCGGTGTGCGCAACCAACTCGCGCATGCCTCTGTCCGCACACACAATATGGCCTCAGAGGCTTGGCTAAACGCGTTACGCACTGAGCCAGGGCCAGTAGGGGGCGCCAACAGATGGCGAGGAAAAAATGGCTGAGGGAAGATTCTTCGGACGATTGCGCAGCGGTTTACAAAAAACGCGTCAATCACTGAAGCAGAGTCTGGAGTCGGTCTTCAACCGCAAGCGGGTCGATGCCGATACGCTTGAAGAGCTGGAAGAAGCGCTCATTATGGCTGACCTCGGCGTGCCAGCGACGCAAAAAGTGTTGCAAGAAGTCGATCATCTAGTCAAACAAAAAACCATTGACGCCGATGGCGAGAGCTTGCGGGATGGGGTGGTGGCGACGGTGCGCCATATTCTCCTGGAGGCGATGCCGCCAGTAGAGGCCGATGCCGCGCCCCTGCCACAGCCGTGGGTGCTCATGTTGGTGGGGGTTAATGGAGCGGGAAAAACCACGACGTTGGGCAAGTTGGCGTACCAAATGCGCGAGGCCGGAGCGAAGCCATTGATTGCGGCGGCAGACACCTTTCGGGCCGCAGCGATTGAGCAGGCAGAAATTTGGGCGGAACGGGCCGGAGTGGAGATTATCAAAGGGCAGATCGGCGGCGATGCTGCCGCTGTTGCCTTTGATGCGGTGCGGGCCGCGCAGGCGCGGCAAGCCGACCGTCTGCTGATTGATACAGCCGGACGCTTGCATACGAAAGTTCACTTGATGGACGAACTCAAAAAAATGCAGCGGGTATTAGATCGCGCTCTACCCGGTGCCCCCCATGAGATCTGGCTCGTATTGGATGCCACGACAGGGCAAAACGGCGTCATGCAAGTGCAGCAATTTCATGAGTGCCTCGGGCTCACCGGCCTGGTGTTGACCAAGTTGGACAGCACGGCCAAAGGTGGCATTGTGGTGCAGATTGCGGATCAATTTGGGCTGCCGATCCGCTACATTGGCATTGGCGAGGGGGTGGAAGATTTACGTCCCTTCGATGCGGCGGAGTTTGCAGAAGCATTATTAGCGCAGTAGAGGGAATGATCATGACGAGTGAGGAGTTAAATCAACAAGTAGACGACCTTCACGAGCGCTTAGAGGCGCTCCGAGGTCATCTTTGATCTGGCTCAGTCAGAGCAGGAGATTGCAGTACTGGATGTGCAAGTCACACGCCATGATTTTTGGGACAATGTCGAAGATGCACAGACCGTGCTGAAGCGGCGCGCCCAGTTGCAGGCGCCCTTGGATCGCTGGCAAAAATTGAGCACCCAGGTGCAAGACGCCCACGGGCTTTATGAGCTCGCCGCAGAAGAAGAAGATGCGGAAGTCTTACGAGAGGCGATCACAGAGGTGCAGAAGCTGACGTTGGAGGTCGATCAGTTCGAGTTGGAAGCCATGCTCAGCGGTGACATGGACAATTCCAATGCCATTTTAGAGATTCACCCTGGTGCCGGAGGGACGGAATCGCAAGACTGGGCCGAGATGCTGATGCGAATGTATATCCGTTGGGCGGAGACGCATGGCTATACCTACGAGGTGCTGGACTTGCAGCCCGGGGAAGACGCGGGTATGAAAAGCGCCACCCTGCGGGTGATTGGCCCCTATGCCTATGGTTATCTCAAAGCTGAGATCGGCGTGCACCGGCTGGTGCGAATTTCCCCCTTTGATGCGGCGAAGCGGCGCCACACCTCGTTTGCGGCAATGCTGGTTTCACCCGAAGTCGACGCGTCGGTGAAAGTGGAAGTCGACGAGACGCGCTTGCGAGTCGATACGTATCGCTCCAGTGGTGCGGGCGGCCAGCACGTGAATGTGACGGACTCCGCGATTCGGCTAACTTATCAGTTGGATGATGAGACGAAAATCGTGGTGCAATGCCAAAACGAACGCTCGCAGCACAAAAACCGGGCGAGCGCGATGAGTGTATTGCGCTCGCGCCTCTACGCTCTGGAACAACAACGCCAGCGCGAGCGCATGGCCGAGTTGCAAGGTGAAAAGAAAGATATTGCGTGGGGCAATCAAATTCGGTCGTACACCTTGGCGCCCTATCAACTGGTAAAAGATCACCGTACTGGGGTGGAAATGGGTAATGTCGAGGCTGTGTTTGACGGTGCTCTTGACTCATTTATTAAAGAATTTTTGCTATCGCAACGAAACGAAAATGGGTGAGGGAGGCATGTCGGGATGATCGCCTTGCCCTTGCAGGGGACTGCTCTTAAGTTGTCCTTACTTCCCATACGGGCGGTCTGATGTACGAATGGGCCATCAGTTTACGCTATCTCAAATCGCGGCGCCGCCAGACCTTTATTTCCCTGATCAGCTTCATTTCGATTGGCGGAGTGGCGGTTGGTGTGATGGTGCTCATCGTGGTGTTGGCGGTCATGAGCGGCTTTGAGGAAAGCCTCAAAGACAAGATTCTCGGGATCAACTCGCATATCTGGATTCTGCCGCAAACCGCTCAGTACATCGAGAACTATCGCGATAAGGTCGAGCGCATTCGCGCGCTGCCGCAGGTCACGCTAGCGGCGCCCTTTACCACACACGAGGTCATGTTGATGGCGGATGGGCGCGTGGCGGGTACATTTTTGCGCGGCGTCGATCCCACCCAAACCGAACTCATGGAAGGCCTCAAGCAGTATATTGGCCATGAAGACTTGCGGGCGCTGTTAACGGCTGAGGTGCTGCAGGAGACGCCGGATGACGCCGCGCCGGCGTCGCGCGGTATTGTCCTGGGCAAAGAGTTAGCCCGCACTTTGCTCACGTTTCCCGGCCAGCGGTTAATTGCCAACGCGCCCCTCGGTGTGTTGACGCCAGCGGGGATTTTGCCGAATGTGCGCCAATTTACCATGACCGGAACCTTGAGCACCGGCATGCGGGAATACGATAGCACCCTGGCGTTGGTCGATATCAAGCAGGCGCAGGCATTTTTCGACATGGGCGACACGGTCAATGGGATCGAGGTGAAGGTCGACGATGTCTACCGGGTCAAGCACGTCGCAGAAGAGATTCGAGAGCTGCTTGGGCCGGGCTTTTGGACCCGTGATTGGATGGAGATGAACCGCACGTTGTTCGAGGCACTGCAGCAGGAAAAAGTACTCATGTTTATCATTTTAGTGCTCATTATCCTGGTGGCCGCCTTTAATATCATCAGCACCCTGGTGATGATGACGATGGAAAAGCGGTCAGACATTGCCATTTTGCGGGCCATGGGGGCGCGTCAAGGAAGTATCCGCAAAATTTTTATGTTGGAAGGAATGATCATTGGCGGCGTGGGCACCCTACTAGGTGGCATTGCCGGTGTCGTGTTTACCTGGAATTTACCGGCCATTGCCGAGTGGGTGGGAACGTTGCTGGGGATGCAATTTTTTTCGCCGGAAGTGTATTTTATTGACCAACTGCCCGCCCGGGTCAGTCCGCTTGAAGTCGGGGTAATTGTGGCGACAGCATTGTGTATTAGCTTTCTGGCGACGCTATATCCCGCCTGGAACGCTTCCCGGCTTGATCCAGTTGCGGCTTTGCGATATGAATAGTTCATGCTATGATTAGGAGAAGTAGAAGGCTGGCTCGACGTTGAAGCTGATTCATGCTGAGAACATTTACAAACATTATATGCGCCAACAGACCCGGGTTGAGGTCTTGCAAGGGGTGCAGATGGAGATTGCAGCCGGTGAGATGGTGGCCGTCGTCGGCCCCTCAGGCGCCGGTAAAAGCACCCTCCTGCATCTTCTCGGGGGCCTTGACCGTCCGAGTTCAGGGGCCATTTGCTATAATGGGGTTCCCCTGTACGACCTTCGGGATGAGCAACTGGCTGATTTTCGGAATCGGCAAATTGGGTTTGTATTCCAGTTTCATCACCTGTTACCTGAGTTTTCGGCATTGGAAAATGCCATGATGCCCGCCCTCATCCAGCGCCGAGCTAAGCACAAGGCCAGAGAAGAGGCGCAACAGCTCTTGATGCGTGTGGGGTTAGGTGATAGGCTACACCATCGGCCTGGTGAACTTTCCGGCGGGGAGCAGCAGCGGGTGGCTGTCGCACGGGCTTTGGTGAATGCGCCATCTGTCGTATTTGCCGATGAGCCGACCGGCAACCTCGATCGGACCATGAGTCAGTCCCTGCAACAACTGCTGCGCCAGCTGAATCAAGAACGCAGACAAACATTTGTCATTGTGACACACGATCGCGAGTTTGCGGCACAGATGGACCGTGTAATTTCCCTGATGGACGGTAAGGTCAGCGCTGTCTGAGGAGGATGTGAAGTATGTTTAAGCGATTTACGGAACGGGCCAGGCGGGTCATCATACTTGCCAGGGAAGAGGCGGAACGGCATCATCACGAGTATTTGGGTACCGAGCACATCCTGCTGGGCATGTTGAAGGATGGCGGGGGGATTGCCATCACCGTGTTGCAAAAAGCAGGGTTGAGCATTGACCAAATTCGACTCGAGGTGGAACGCCATCTGCCGCGCAATGCCAATTCGCTCATTGTGGGGGAGATTCCCTTTACGCCGAAGGCGAAAAAGGTGCTGGAATATGCTGTGGAAGAGGCCCGCTTGATGGGCCACAATTATATCGGCACGGAGCACCTGCTCCTCGGCTTGCTGAAGGAGAAAGAGGGCATCGCGGCCAAGGTCCTGAATACGCTGGGTATTCGGTTAGTGGAAACGCGCGAGAAAATCCTCAACCTACTGCAAGAGCCGGCGACGAAAACCAAGGAAAAGAGCAAAACTCCGGCCCTAGACGAGTTTGGCCGCGACTTGACGGAATTGGCGCAGGCGGGCAAGCTCGATCCGGTGATTGGCCGCGAGTCAGAAATTGAACGGGTGGTGCAGATTCTGTGCCGCCGCACCAAGAACAATCCGGTGCTGATTGGTGAACCGGGGGTGGGCAAGACGGCGATCGTGGAAGGCCTGGCCCAACGCATTATGAACAAGGAAGTCCCCCAGTTGCTGTTTGATCGGCGCGTCGTGGCGCTTGATCTCGGCGCCCTGGTGGCTGGGACCAAGTACCGGGGGCAGTTTGAAGCCCGCATGAAGGCGATCATGAAGGAGATCGTGCAGGCGGAAAACATTGTCATCTTCATTGATGAGTTGCATACGCTGGTAGGAGCAGGGGCCGCTGAGGGCTCGGTGGACGCGTCCAATATGCTTAAACCCGCTTTGTCCCGGGGTGAAATTCAATGTATTGGGGCGACCACCCTGGACGAATATCGCAAGTATATCGAGAAGAATGGGGCTCTAGAGCGCCGCTTCCAAAGTATTATTGTCGATCCGCCGAGCATTGAGGAAAGCATTGAGATCCTCAAGGGGCTGAAGGATCGCTATGAAACGCATCACCGGTTGCGCATTCCCGATGTGTCAATTGAGCAAGCCGTAAAGCTTTCGGCCCGTTACGTCACGGATCGCTTCTTGCCGGATAAGGCGATCGATGTGATGGATGAGGCGGGCGCCCGTGTGCGCTTGCAACGCATTACCCCGCCGCCGATGGTGCGGGAATTGCAGCGCAAGATCAACGATGTGGTGCGGGTCAAGAAAGATAAGATCGAGAATCAGGAATTCGAAAAGGCGGTTGAGCTGCGGGACGAAGAAGAAGAGGTCCGCCGCCAGATCGACGAGTTGAAGCAGGAGTGGGAAGAGTCGCAGGACGACAGCGAACTCATTGTCAGCGAAGAGGACATGGCGTATGTTGTGTCGCGTATGACCGGCATTCCGCTGTCGAAGATTGAGGAAGCGGAATCGCGCCGCTTGCTCAATATGGAAGCGGAAATGCACAAGCGGGTGGTGGGTCAAGATGAAGCTATTACCGTCGTGACCCGGGCCATCCGGCGCGCCCGTGCGGGGCTTGGGGATCCCAAGCGGCCCGTGGGTACTTTCATCTTCCTGGGTCCAACTGGGGTTGGCAAAACGGAGATGGCGCGGACGCTGGCTGAATTCCTGTTCGGCGATGAGAGCTCGCTCATCCGGGTTGACATGTCCGAGTACATGGAGCGCTTTAACGTGTCCCGGCTCACCGGCGCCCCCCCGGGCTACGTGGGCTATGACGAGGGCGGACAGTTGACGGAGCAGGTGCGGCGCAAGCCTTATTCGGTAGTCCTGCTGGATGAGGTGGAAAAAGCGCACCCGGACATCTTCCACGTGTTGTTGCAAGTGATGGACGATGGCCATCTCACCGATAGTTATGGGCGTAAAGTGGACTTCAAGAATGTGGTCCTGATCATGACCTCGAACTTGAGCGCCCGGACGATCGAGAAGAATACGGCAATCGGCTTTCAGCAAGGTGATGAAGCCACCGCCTTTGACAAGATGAAATCCAACGTCATGAACGAGCTCAAGCGGACATTCAACCCTGAGTTCCTCAACCGTATCGATGAGGTCGTGATGTTCCATCCGCTAGATATGGACCATATGCAAGACATCATTGATATTATGCTCGCCCGTCTGAACGAGCAGATGGCAGAACAAGGCATCACGCTTGAGATCGACGAGGCGGCGAAAGCTTGGTTGGCGAAGCAGGGCTATGATCCTGCCTACGGGGCTCGCCCCTTGCGCCGGGCCATTCGGCGTTTGATCGAAGACCCGTTGTCCGAAGAGGTATTGCGAGGTGAATTTACCGGTGGCGGGGTGGTGGAAATCAAGCTCGCGGGCGAAGAACTTGCCTTCATTGCCAAGCAAGAGGACGCCGTCGAAAGCCTCTCCGACAACTAAGCGATCCTCACATCGGTACATGCGTTGCTAAAGCCCGGTGGAGCAGGGCCTCCATCGGGCTTTGGTGTGTCCGGGCAGTGACACCGGGGCGCGCGGTTCACGGAAGAAGCGGTGTTGCTGCTGTGCTGGGGCAGGAAGCTCCTATCCATGACGTGTAGACGAATTCTGAGTCTCGTTCTACTATTGCTCTGCCTGCTGTGGCCTGCGTTGCAGACGTTTGCAGCCGTTGGAGCCGATATCATTGTGCGCGATATTGTGATTCGCGGTAATCGCCGTACGCAAGAATCTACCATCCGCTTCTATTTGCAGACCGCTGTCGGTAGTCCATTTTCACCGCAGACCTTACGGGAAGATATTCGCCGCCTATACGCTCTCCGGACCTTTGATGATATTCGCGTGACAGCGGAAGAATTGGATACCGGCATCCGGGTAATCTTTACGGTGACGGAAAAGCCCGCTATCCGGGACGTGTCCTTTCAGGGCAATCGCCGTATTGACGCCGAGGAAATCGGCAAACGTATTCTCCTGAAAAAGCGCGCCACCTTCGAGCGCAATCTACTCAATGACACCGTGAGCGGGATTCAACAACACTATCGTCAAGAAGGCTATTACTTTGCGCATGTGCGGCCGGAGGTCTCCCGCGTGGATGACAATCAGGTGGATATCACGCTGCACATCACCGAGGGTAAGAAAATTCGTATCGGACGCATCCGCTTTACGGGCAATGTGCAATTTCCCGATTCCACCTTGCGCAATCAGCTTCAGACGAAAGAATTTAATATCCCGCTCCTGGGGGGGCCGGCGTCGCTGTATCGCCCGGAAGGACTGCGGGTCGATTTACAGCTCTTAGAAAACTTTTATCAGAATCATGGGTTTGTCCACATCCAACTCGGCGACCCCGTGGTCGAGATAAATCGGGAGGCGAGCGCCATTGCGATCACTCTTCCCGTTGTCAACGAGGGTGAGCAGTACAAGATTGGTACGGTGACGTTACAAGGCGATGAGGTCTTTAGTGAGGATCAGTTGCGCCGGATGGTGCGCTTGACCACGGGAGAAGTGTATAGCCGCGAGGACGTGCGACGAGATATCTTGACGCTTACCAACGCGTATACTGACCAGGGTTATGCGTTTGCGGATGCCACCCCGACTGTATCGCTGGATGAGCAACAACGCCTGGTCAATATCGCGTTCACTCTAAACTCCGGGCCCCGTGTATACATTGGCCGTATTGATATCAAGGGCAACGAGCGCACGCGGGACTGGGTCATCCGCCGTGAGCTGCGTCTAGATGAAGGTGAACTCTACAGTGGCGAGAAACTGCAGCGTTCCCGTCAACGCCTGACCAATTTGCAGTACTTTGAGGAAGTCAAAATTGATACGAAACGCCGTCAGGAGGAAGGGTTAATTGATCTGGAAATTGATGTGACGGAGCAATCCACAGGTCAATTTACCGCTGGTCTGGGCTTTAGTTCCGTGGAGACAGTGGTATTTTCGGCTTCCGTGACACAGCGGAATTTATTTGGCCGGGGCCAGGCGATTACGGCTCAAGGCCGCGTGGGCGGCTTATCGCAAGATTTTTCCATCACCTTTGTCGAGCCCTGGTTGTTTGGCCGGCCGATTAATATGGGCTTTAGCGTCTTTCGGCGCAGTGTCGATTTCGAGACCTTTGATTCGCGCCGTACGGGGTTTTCAGTCACCTTGGGTCGCGCCTTTGGGGAATTTCTCCGGGGCTCCGTTGCCTATCGTTTTGAAGAGCTTAAAATCAGTGATTTGGATCCCAGTGCAGCCGACCTCCTGGAGGAACAAGAAGGCACGTCGCTGACCAGTAGTGTGGCGCCGCTGCTGACTTGGGATTCGCGCAATGACCGCTTCAACCCCTCTCAGGGATCGTTCAACACGTTTGAGGTAGAGGTCGCTGGCTTGGGCGGGGATAACCGGTTTTACAAAGTCATTGGGGAGTCGACCTGGTATTATCCATTACCCGTAGGGTTGACGGGATTTATCAAAGGCCGTTTTGGTATTGGGGCAGGTTATGGCGGTGAAGAACTGCCCGCCTCGGAACGGTTCTTTTTAGGCGGACCCACGACCGTGCGCGGTTTTGGATTTCGCGATATCGGTCCGCAAGATCTGGAGGGCAATCCGCTCGGCGGCACGTCGTTTGTGCAGTTTAATCTGGAGATTGGAAAAAGTTTTGGCCGCGTCATACGGTTGGTTGCTTTTCTGGATGCCGGTAATGTCTACAGCGAGGAGGATCAATTCGATTTGGGAGAGTTGCGCCGAAGCGCAGGCTTTGGTATACGCTTCATTACACCGGTCGGTCCGGTGCGGCTGGATTGGGGATTTAAGCTGGATAGACGCCCTGGAGAACAGCTTGTTGAACTCGGGTTTCTCCTCGGCGCGTTTTAAGTACCTGGACCTCATGAGCAACATCGTTTTTCCAGAGGAAAGAGATGCCTGTCATGCTGTTCGAGCACTTAAGTACCTGGACCTCATGACCTGTATCATGTTGTCCAGGAGGGCAGCGCATTCTGTGGGGACATGTGTGTCCGGGTATTTAAGGTACAGGGGTCGTACGAGCGGAAGCCGCTTGGTTTCCACCTGCGGCGGCGTTACATGAAATGGGGTGAACATGAACCAGTGGAGCGTGCGAAAGGTTCCAGGGGCGGTGCTGGTGCTTGGCATTGCAGCATGGCTGAGTCTGTTAGGCGTGGCGCAAGCTCAGAAAGGGCTAAAAGTCGGCGTTGTCGACCTCCAAGCCGTGCTCGATAGTTCCGTGCGTGGCAAAGCGGCGAAAGACCGTTTGCAACAGCTTGGCCTCAAGTTACAAGAGGAAATTAAGGACAAACGGCAAACTAAAGAAGAGCGCGAGAAAGAGTTGCAGAAATTGCGGACGGAGCTTCGGAGTCAGGGTTTGGTGTTGAGCAAGAAAGCCCAGGAGGAAAAAGCTGCGGTCTTTCGTAAGCAAGTCCGGGAATTGCAGCGGTTTATTGACGACACCAACCGGTTCATTGAAGATGCCACTCAGGAATTCCGCGAACGGGAAGCCCGTGAAACACAACGCTTGCTGCAGGAAATCCGCGATGTGGTGCAAGAGGTCGGTAAGCAAGGGAAATACAGTTTGATCCTGGAAGGCAATGAAGGCGCTGCCCTGGTGCTCTATTTTAGTAGCACGGTGAGTTTAACCTCGGAGATCGTCCAACGTTACGATCAGGCTTCCGCATCGAAGCGTTAGCGTTCCGCCCAGGAAACCCTTTAGCATGTGGAAACAGGTATGCGAGCGACGCTTGCCGAACTGGCCGAAATCGTGCAAGGCGAAGTCGTCGGTGATGGGGCGCTAGTCATTCACGGACTGGCCTCTTTAGAACAGGCGCAGCCGGGTGAATTGACGTTCGTTGCAGAACGCAGGTATGCACCGCTGTTGGCGGCTTCGCGCGCTAGCGCGGTGCTGGTGAATGGCGAACAAGAAGTCGATCGTGCGGCGATTCGCGCCGCGAACCCCTCTGTCGCGTTCTTCACCCTGCTCGATCACTTTTTCCCGCCGCAGCATCCCGACTGGGGCATTGATGAGCGCGCGGTGGTCGCGCCCGAGGCGCAGGTGGGACAGCAGGCCCGTATCGGCCCGTATGCGGTGATCGGGCGGGGTGCGCGTTTGGGTAACCGGGTCATTGTCTACCCTGGCACGTATATTGGCGAGGACTGCGTGATTGGCGACGACTGTGTCCTCTATGCCAATGTTAGCCTCTATGCGCGAGTGCACCTGGGCCAGCAAGTGGTGATTCATAGTGGCGCAGTCCTCGGTGCGGATGGCTTCGGATTTTATCCCCAGGCGGATGGGGCGTACCGCAAGATTCCTCAGGTGGGCCGGGTGGTCATCGGAGATGGGGTGGAAATTGGCGCCAACACCTGTATCGACCGCGCCATGCTCGGCGATACCGTGATTGAAGCGGGCGCCAAACTCGATAATCTCATTCAAGTCGGTCACAATGTGGCGATTGGCGCTCATACCGTCATGGCGGCCCAGATTGGCCTGTCAGGTAGTGTACGGATCGGCGCCCAGGTGCGCATGGGTGGGCAGGTAGGGGTTGCCGAGCACGCCACCATCGGCGATGGCGCGGCCGTCGGCGCTCAATCGGGTATTACAGGTGAGATCGAGCCGGGCGCCATTGTCCAGGGTGCGCCTGCTGTACCCCATACCACGTTTAAGCGCATACATTTCTACAACCTGCGGCTGGGCGAATTGTTTCAGCAAGTGAGGCAATTCAAGCGGCGTCTGGAGCAGCTCGAAGGGCGGGAGAATGGGGCGTGATTTCACTAGGACCGGAAGAGATCGTAGCCTTGCTGCCGCACCGGTATCCGTTTTTGCTCGTGGATCGGGTACTCGAAGTTGTGCGCAACGACTATGCGATTGGGCTCAAGAATGTGACCCTCAACGAGCCCTTTTTTCAAGGCCATTTTCCCGCTTACCGGGTCATGCCGGGGGTGCTCGTTATCGAAGCAATGGCGCAACTTGGTGGGATTTTGGTGTACTATTCGGATGAGGTGTCACTCGACAAAGTACCGTTGTTTACCGGCATTGATCGAGGCCGCTTTCGGCGTCAGGTAGTGCCAGGAGACCAACTCAAGTTGCGCGTAGAAATTCGGCGCCGTCGCGGCCCGATTTGGCATTTTTGGGGCCAGGCATTCGTCGAGGATGCGTTGGCTGCCGAAGCAGAGCTGCATGCGATTCTCCAAGACCGCCCTGAAGAAAGGCCACAATAATGGCAACCCACATTGACTCCAGTGCCGTAATCCACCCGACGGCGGAGGTGGCTGATGGGGTGACCATCGGGCCTTTTGCCGTGTTGGGAGAAGGGGTGCGGATTGGCGAGGGCACGACGATTGATGCCCATGTCGTGATCGTCCGCTGGACGACGGTTGGCGCGCGATGCCATATTGGTGCTAATGCGGTGTTGGGTGGCGATGCGCAGCATCTTGCCTATAAAGGAGAGCCGAGCTATCTGGAGATTGGTGACGACAATGTGATTCGGGAATTAGCGGTCATTCACCGCAGTGCCATAGCCGGGGGCCAGACGGTCGTCGGATCGCACAATATGATCATGGCCCAAGCACATGTGGCACACGATTGCCGAATTGGCAATCATACGATTATTGCCAGCTTGGCCGGTCTCGCCGGTCACGTTGATGTAGAAGATGGGGCCATGATTGGCGGCGTTACGGGCATTCATCAATTTGTGCGGATCGGCGCCTACAGCATGGTAGGTGGCAGTTCACGGCTGAGCCAGGATGTTCCCCCGTATATGATAGCGGCGGGAAGTCCGGCAACCGTGCATGGATTGAATGTAATCGGACTGCGGCGTCACGGATTTGGGGCGGAGCAACGCCGGGAGTTAAAGACTGCTTATCGGACCTTGTATCGCTCCGGCTTGAATGTAAGTCAAGCACTTGCTAAAATAAAGGTCCAGTCGGGCCTCAGTGCACCTGTCGCACACCTGGTGCAGTTCGTCGAACGCTCGAAGCGGGGAATCTGTTCGCGATCCGGGGCATCTCTCCCTCAGCACGATTGTTGAGTAACCGTACCACCTAAACCTTCAAGCACGCGTCACACAATTTTCCTCTGTCATTTGTTATGTTGTTTTGTTGAACAGACGTTAGAGGCTCAGTCTAAAAGTAGTGTGCGGCTGACGTGCCCCGGTAGCTAGATGTGCCCAAGAGAAATGGGAGTGAGAATGCGGAAGATCAGAGCCGGTGTAGTCGGAGTTGGGCAAATGGGGCAATACCATGTTGGTATTTTTAGCGAACTCCATGACGTCGATCTCGTCGGTATTGCGGATAGCGATGACCAGCGTGGTGTCAGTGTGGCGAAAAAGTACAATACCCGTCAACATCAAGATTATCACGACCTGCTGGACAAAGTGGATGTGGTGAGCATTGCCGTGCCCACATCATTGCATTATTCCGTCGCCCGGGATTTTATCGAGGCGGGCGTCCACGTGCTCCTCGAAAAACCGATTGCCCATACGATGGCGGAAGCCACCGAGCTGTTTCGGCTTGCCGAGCTGCACGATGTCGCTTTGCATATCGGTCATGTGGAGCGTTTTAACGGGGCCATTCAAGAACTCAAGAAAAT
>Ga0268386_10001310_pt1 | contig 17021 bp, 13 predicted proteins | sample RVTome_15_FD_200260 | JGI IMG/M metagenome (GOLD analysis project Ga0268386, IMG submission 200260) | Soil microbial communities from uranium-contaminated site in the Upper Colorado River Basin, Wyoming, United States - RVT150D86... ...
GCATCGCCATGACCTCCTGGGCGTTGTGGTTTGTTGAACATCGCAACGATACAGGAGGTCGTGGTTTGCGCGAAGATGAACGGTATTGCGGCTAAACGGTCGTCGGTCACTCAACCGGAGCGGCGGGCCACAGGACCCGGAACGACGTTCGCGCCTCGTGCGATTCGACGTCGATCCGGCCGCCGTGATTGGACACGATTCGCCAGCATTTGCAAAGGCCGAAACCCAGTCCGCGCCCCGCCTGCCGGCCGGAATAGAACGGGTCGAACAGATGCCGGCGGTCGTTGTCGCTCAAGCCACGGCCGTTGTCGGCGACGGTGAACTGCGACAACATCCCAGGGATTTTCGGAAATCCCTGGGATGTGACCTCAGCCTGACCGCAGGAAACCGCAATCTCTCCGCCGGCGTCGGGCAGCGCTTCGAGGCTGTTCCGCAGGAGACTGCTGACGACCACCCGCAATTGCGTCGCGTCGGCGAAGACCGGGACGGATTCGGCCGGCGCGAATTGCAGCCGGCAGCGCCGCTGTTCGACGTCGACCCGCAGCTTGTCGATCACGCCGGAGATTTCCACGGCGAGATCCAACTGCGCCGGCTGCGGTTGAGGCGGGCGGGCGAAGAGCATCAGGTCGCCGATCATGTCCCTGATCCGCAGCGCCTGCCCGCCGATGACCGCCAGCGCACGGCGGCGCTCCGGGTCGATCTCGTCCTTCAGCAGGAGTTGCGCGCGTGCGGCAATCGTGGCGACCGGGTTGTTCAACTCGTGCCCCGCGCCGGCGGCGAACTCGGCAAGCGATTCGAGCTTCTCTCGCTCGAGGAGGGCTTGCAGTTCCGGGGGCAGTGCGTCCATGACCGTTGAGTCGCGACTCGGAGTCCGCTCGTAGGTCAGGCTTTCCAGCCTGACCGTAGCAGAATTCGTGAGAATTCTGGAGTTTCGGAGTCCTCACGGCAGAATTCTCACGAATTCTGCTACGCACCCGGTCAGCCTGGGAAGGCTGACCTACGACGCGCTACGTCACCGCTTCCATGTCCAGCATTTCGCACATCCGTTCGACGAGGTCTTCGATTTCGAACGGCTTCTGCAGGAAGTCGTTGGCGCCGGCCTCTTTGAGGTCTTCGATCTTGTCCTTCTCGACCATCCCGCTGATGCAGATGATCTTCACATCTTCCAGCGTGCTGTCGCTGCGGACCCGCTGGCAGACTTCTTTGCCGTTGATGTCCGGCAGCATCACGTCCAGCACGATGATATCGGGGCGGTACTCTTTGACCATCATGCCGGCGTCGAAGCCGTTGTTGGCCACGCGGACCTCGAAGCGGCCGTCCTGTTCGAGCACGTCGCGGATGAGTTCCACCAGCTCTTCGTCGTCGTCGACCACCAGGGCCTTGCGTTTGCCGCTTTCGAGGGCATCGGTGGGGATGCCGTTGTCCTTCATGAACTTGTACAGGATCTCCCGCGGGATGCGGCGGAAGCGGGAGCCGGGGACGCGGAACCCCTTGAGCTGGCCGGAATCGAAGCAGCGGATGATGGTTTGCTGGCTGACTTTGCAGATTTTCGCGGCTTCACCGGTGGTAAAAACGGTTTTCATGACGCGCCTTCGTCCTTTGTATCGGGCCGCCCGTCCTGCGAACGTGCGGCGGACACGAGCCTCTTCGCGACGAGATGGGGCGAAGAGGTGCCCTCCGTGAACGTTCAATTCGCTGGAACCGCGAATTTGAATGCTCTCGGTACTGAAAATCGGCATTCCGGTCAATACCATTTTACCGAAATTCACACAACGTCCAATTATATCCATCCTTCGGAATCGATCAATCGGTGCAGGCATGGCCTTGTTTCCCGTCCGGTCAGCCTTCCCGAAATCCCCTGCTCGGATGCAGTGTGACGGAGCGGAAGATGGTGAGTGGTGCGGCTTTCGGCCTTCGACGACGGGAATTTCTACGGCAGACGCTTCGGCAAGTTGACTGCGCTCGATATAACTGGTCTTCGAAGGTTCCTCATGTCCGACCTGCTGCCGAAACCGCTGATCGTGACGCTGGGTCTCGCTCTGGCCGGCATCGTTCTGGTCACCGTTGGCGGGAACGGCGAATCCGATGCGGCGGTGATGGCGGGCATCCTGCTGCTGATCGCGGGCGGCCCGACGTCGGCCTTGCTCTTTGTGTACTACCTGGTTCGGCCACCGAAGCAGCCAGCAACGCCGCCCCGAAAGGGGGGATTCGCCAAGCGCTTCGCGGGGGTCTGCATGTTCGGCATGGGGATCGGAATTCTGATCTGCTTCGCGGCGTTTCTACTGTTCCCGGAACGTCGAAACGAGCAGTTCGTGTGGTTGCAGGGTCTCAACATCGTGCGCACCACGCTGATCTCGTTGTGTTTCGGCGGAGTGCTTCTGTATAGCGGCTGGCAGATGATGACGGGCAAGGTCTGAGCCGCTCGCCGACACGTCACGCCGGTTTTTCCTCGGTAAGACGTTTCCAGCCGTAGGTCACCGTCTCCAGCCGTTGCGGCCCGATGTCGGCGAAACCGCCGGCAACGACGGCGCCGCCCATCGCGTCGTAGAAACGGCGGAACGGGTTGTCGGCCAGCACGACCAGCTTCAGGTTCCGGCAACCGATCGCGGCGACGGAAGTCTGGGCCTGCCGGAACAGCCGTCTCCCGAGGCCGCGGCCTCGGTGCGAGTCCAGCAGGTAGATCGCAAACAGTTCGGCTTCGAAGCCGTCGTCGCTCGGCTCGATCCGGGCGGCATCGACGAAGCCCACGATCCCGTCGCCGGCCGCCTCGGCGACGAAGACGAACTGGTCGTCCCGTGGTGCCGAGAGGCGGCGGTTCCACAGTTCCGTCCGCGACGGCACCGAAAGCGCGTCGAGGGTCGCGTCGTCGACGAGTCCCCGGTAGGCGGTCCGCCAACTCGACACGTGCACCGCGGCGATCGCTTCCGCTTCGCTCGTGGTCGCCGGTCGGATGTCAATCGTCACTTCCGCGTCCCATTGCGGTTCAGCGTCGGCAGTTTGAGCGCCTGCTTCAGCGTCAGCATGTACTCGACCACGTCCACCAGTTCCTGCTCGGTCATCAGTTTCTGGATGTCGGCCGGCATCAGCGAGATGTCCTGCCTGCGGATCAGTTCAATCTCCGACGTCTTGAACGTCCGCTCGATCGCGTCGGACCCCTTGAGGGTAATCGCGTCTTTCGTGCGGCTGGTGATCACGCCGTTGACCGTGTTGCCGCTCTCCAGGGCGATGATGTACGACTCGTAGTTGTGGCTGATTGCCGCCGAGGGAAAGAGGATCGACTGCCACATCGCCGTGCGGCTGAGCTTCTTGCCGATCTCGCTGAGGTCGGGGCCGACTTCCTTGCCGAAGCCATTCACGCGGTGGCATTTCGCGCAAGTGCCGACGGTGTTGAACACGACGCGGCCGTTGCCGACGTTGCCTTTGCGCTGCACGAGCTGCGCGATGGGCGGCAGCGGTTTGTTGTTTTTCGACGGCGGCAGCGGGAAGAGCTTCAACGCCGGTTCCTTGATGTCCCGCCACGTCACCGTGTGCAGGGCGGAAGCGACGGCCGGCGTCAGCGACGAGTCCAGCTTCTTCTGCTGCGCCAGCGAGAGCAGCTCCTTCGCACCGTTGCGGGTCTTCGCGAACGCAATGACGGCCTCGCGGCGGACGGCGACCAGGGCTTTCCTGTCGTGAATCACCGGCCGCAGCAGGCCGCCGATGCGACCCTCACCGGAGTTGCCCAGGGCCGTCGCCGTGGCGGTCGCGAGCTTTTCTTCTTTGTGCCGCAGACCGGAACGGATGATCTGGTACTGCCGTTGCGCCAGCAACGCCCGGATTGCTTCGACGCCGAGCTGCTCGTGGGGATGCTTCTGCGCGATCGCCAGCAGATCGGGATAGCGGTCCGAAAGCCCCATCTGAGCGACGAGCCGCACATAAGCGGCAGTCCCCTTCGCGGCTTCGACGGCCTTGTTGACCGCTGCCTTCAGTTTCGGGGACTTGCTGAGATCGACGTTGCCCATGTGCTTCACGGCCAGCGACGTGATCTCCGCCTGGTCTTTGTGGTCTCCGGTCGCGACGGCGAGCAGGGCCTGCCGTTTGACTTCCTGCCCGGCCGCGTCCTGCGGCCGATGGAAATCGAACGCCCGGAAGTAGCGCAGCCGTTCCTGATTGCCCGTAGCAGAATTCGTAAGAATTCTGCCCGCGGAGCCGGGGCGTCCAGAATTCTTACGAATTCTGCTACGTGATGCGGAGTCGGTCCGCGGATCGAGAATGATCTTCGCCAGCAGCGGCAGCGCCTGCGGCGAGCGGCTGCGCCAGATAATGTCGCGGCCGGCGGGCGTGTTCCACTTGTCGCCGACGGCGTTCAGCCAGACCGCGAAGGACGTGACTTCCGCCTTCCGCGCGGCGATCCCCAGCGCTTCGAGATACCAGCGGTCTTTGCCGTCGTGCTGCAACGCGAGCTGCGTCCACAGGGCGGGAACCTTCGCCGCGTCGACGTCGTGCAGCGTGATGGCGGCTTCACGGCGGACCTGCGGCGAGGGGTCTTTGAGGACCTGCTTGATGAGCGGCACCAGGTCGGACTTGATCTGCCGGGCCAGTCGCAGCGCCGTGATGCGAATGTTCGGATCTTTGTCCGTAATCGCCTGCTCGACGTAATGCTGGCCGCAGACTTCGATCTTCCCCAGAAGCCACAATGCCCGCGCCCGGAACCGCGGGTTCTTGTCGCCGGTGAAGACGGCTTTCAGCGGCTCCTCGGCCTGCGCGCCGAGCTGGTGCAGCCCCTGCCACGCAATGTAGCGCGTCGCGTGGTTGGGGCTTTTCAGCGCGGCGATGAGGCTCGTAGCAGAATTCGTGAGAATTCTGCCGGACGGATCGGCCGCTCCAGAATTCTTACGAATTCTGCTACGTGAATGTCGCGGCGCGATTCGGAAAATGCGGCCGCGATTCACGTCCCCCTGCGCGTGGCCGCCGACGCCGGGGTCGTACCAGTCGGCGACGAACAGCGACCCGTCGGGCGCGACGCAGACGTCCGACGGGCGGAACCACTTGTCCCGCTCGCCGGTGAGAATGTTGTTGATCGTCGCCGAGTAACCGGCGCCGTCGTTCTTCACCGCGTACGACCGCACCACGTTCGGCCCGGCGTCGCAGTGAATCATCTGGTTGTGAAACCGCTTCGGCAGAAGCGTGCCTTCGTAAACGCAGATGCCCGTGGGCGAGCCGGCATACGTCTGTAACAGGTTCGGCACCACGCCGGGGTCGTTCTGGTGGAAGTGGCGTTTGGGGATCTCGGGGTGCATCCCGGTCCGCGGCGTCCGCCAGCCGGCGCCGGTGAGTTCGTCTTTGTAGCCGTAGTTGCCGTATTCCATCACGTAGTTGATCCGCACGCCGCGGTTGCCGTCGTCGTCGTTGTCGGACTGCCACAGCGTGCCGAACGAATCGACGGCGACTTCCCAATTGTTGCGGAAGTTCCACGCCAGCGTCTCGAATTCGGAGCCGTCGAGATTGCAGCGGAAGACCATGCCTTCCTGATACGGCTTGCGGCTGTTGTTCACGACGTTGCCGGCCTTGTCGACGATCGGCTTGCCGTGCTTGTCGCGAATCTGCCGGCCTTCGTTGCCGAAGTTGAAGTACAGCTTGCCGTCGGGCCCGAAGACGAAGGCGTGAATGCCGTGGTCGTGCTGTATGCCGGAGATGCCGCTGAAGAGCGTTTCCTTCGCGTCGGCCTTTCCGTCGCCGTCCTTGTCGGTGAAGACCTGCACCTTGTCGTTGGCCGAGACGATGACCTTCGTGTTCTTTCCGGAGGGCGTCCCGAGCACGAGGATGCCGTGGGCGGAGTCGATGTCGCGGCCCTGATAGAACGCGGTCGATTTGTCGGCTTTGCCGTCGCCGTCGGTGTCTTCCAGAATGAGAATGCGATCCCCTGCCTTGCGGACCGGATTGTTCCGATTGCGGAAGTGCCGGTAGTTGACGATCTCGCAGACCCAGACGCGGCCGCGATGGTCGACGTCGATGTTCGAGGGGCTTTTGAGCATCGGCTCGGCGGCGAACAGCGTCGACTGCAGGTCTTTCGGCGTGTCGAGGTTCTTGACGGCGTCTTTCGCATCGCGGCTGGCGTTTCCGCTGGAGGAACCGCGTGACTCGCGGAGAATCCGCCGCGGCGGGCGCTGCGTGTAGACGAGGAACCGCACGCTGGTCGATTTGCCGCCGTTCTGGTTTGTGCCGCCGTCGTCCAGCCCGGCACGGGCCTTGAACCGCGTCGTTCCGGGCGGAATGTTGAAGACGATGACCGACGGCGCATGCGTGCCGATGCCGTACTTCAACGGCTTGCCGTCGATCTTCAACGGTCCGCCGCCGGCATTGCGATTCTTGTGCACCCGTCCCCAGCCGGCCGCGGCGGATTCCCACTTCAGGTCGGTGAGCTTCGTTTCGCCCGATTTGCCGACGAACCGTGGCTCGCCCCAGTCGGCCCAGTCGCAGCCAAAGCCGTTCCCGCCGTCGGTGACGACGAGATACAGCGTCTTCGCGCCGGTAACGTCGACGTCGACGGCGACGGCGTGCCCCTTCGTGGCGGAGGTGACGAGTTGGCTGTCGAAGATCGGTTTCGTCTGAGCGAATGACGGCCTGCCAAGCAGCGCGGCCAGAACGAGGGATGCGAAGAAAGGCGAACGCGGGATCGAATTCATTCGAGCGCTATCCGTTTGTGGGGAAGAAGTCTGACGGAATCGGTGCGGTTCATGATACAATGTGAGGTCAACACACCCAAGGATTCCTGCCATGTCTACGCAAACTCCCTTTCAAGTCGACGAGATCGACTATCCCACAGGAGACGGGGAACCAGTGGCCGAGACTCCCATTCACCGCGACAACCTCGTGGAAACGATCTGGACGCTCGAACGGTGGTATGAGGCCCAAGGGCGAGACGACGTTTACGTTTCGGGAAACATGTTCGTGTACTACGAAAAGGGGAACCGCCGGAGGCACCTCGCCCCCGACGTGTTCGTCGTCGACGGCGTGCCGAACAAGTCGCGTGACTGCTACAAGACCTGGGAGGAACTGAAACACACGCTCGACCTGGTGATCGAATTCACCTCGCGGACTACGATGGAAGAGGACCTTGAGGACAAATTCGAGCTGTACCGCGACGAGCTCGGCGTGCGGGAATATCTGCTGTTTGACCCCTATTGCGAGTACCTCAATCCACCGCAGCAACTGTTCCGTCTGAGTGCCGGCGAATTCGAACCGGTCGCGCCGCTGGAAAGCCGCCTGCCCAGCGATGTGCTCGGCCTGCATTTCGAACGCGACGGGATGCGGCTTCGGCTGTGGGTTCCTGCGACGCGATCGTGGCTGCCGCTGCCCAAGGAGGTCTTCTACGCGCATGATCTGTTGCTGCGAAGGTACGACGAGTCGCTCGCGCGAGAGAAGATGCGTGACGCAGAAATCGAAAAACTCCGTGCGGAATTGGACGCGCTGAAACGCAAGGTTTCGGACACCGATCCCAATGGCGGAGACTGACCGCATGACCGACGTCCACCTCGGCCCCGTCTCCTGGGACCGGATGATCCGCGCCGTGGAAAAAGTCCGCGAGAGGTTGCAACGCGTGTCGGCCGCGCTCGACGCTGCCGGGGTTCCCTATGCCGTCATCGGCGGCAATGCGGTCGCGGCGTGGGTGTCCCGCGTGGATGAATCGGCCGTGCGAAATACGCAGGACGTCGACATTCTGCTGCGCCGCGCGGACCTGCCCCGGGCCACGGCGGCGCTGGAATCGGTTGGGTTCGTGTATCGCAAGGTCGGGCCGATTCCGATGTTCCTCGATGGACCCGGCGCGAAAGCCCGCGATGCGGTGCACGTGATCTTCGCCGAAGAGAAAGTCCGCCCGGAAGACCTCGTTGCGGCGCCGCGGATCGACGAACGCGAGGTCACGGGAAACATGTCCGTCATGGCGCTGGAATCGCTGGTGCGGATGAAGCTGACGTCGTTTCGACGCAAGGACCAGGTTCACATTCTGGACATGATCGACGTCGGCCTCGTCGACGCGACCTGGCCGGCCCGCTTTCCGCCGGAACTCGCCGCCCGGCTGCAGGAACTACTGGACACGCCCGAGGGGTGAGCCCCCGCGCGATCAGGGCTTCTTCTTCGCCGGCGAAGGCGACGGAACGGACATCGCCACCACCAGCCCGTAGCATAGCCCGACCTTCTGCGGGTGATCAAGAGCGTCGTCGTTGACGGCGGCCCAGACCTGTTTTGCCTTTCCCCGCACCGAAGCGCGGGCGGCCAGCAGGTCGAGCGCTTCCATCTTCAGGAACGGGTCGTGGAACGCCCGGATGAAGCGCTTGCCGGATTGCAGGTCGCCGGCGTCGGCAAAACGGCTGACTTCCGCCAGCACGACTCCGCTGACCCAGTAGGGATCGAGCTTGAAGTGGGACATCGCGCCGGCCGCATCGTTGAGTTTCTTCTCCCGCATGTTCGCCTGGAAATTATTCCAAGCATGTTGTTGCCGGGAAGCGAGGTGTTTCGAGGTCTTTTGCTCGATGTCCGTGGCAAGTTTTGACGCGCCCGCGATCACAGCGTTTCCTTTCAGCAGCCACGGGACGCGGGTCGCGTACCAGTCTTCCTGCCCGGTGCTCGACGACTGCGCGCGGGCGTCGACGTCTTTCCAGATGCGCTTCAGGAACTCCGGCGACCGCGATTTCGCGTAACCGCCCCAGTTCGCGGCGGCGACGAGCAGGCGGGTTTCGAGACTGAAACGGACTTGCGACGCCTTGTTGATCCTGTCCTTGAGAATGTCGCCGTAGTCCTTGAATTTGTTGTCAAGATCGTCTCCTTCAAGGCCGTAGATTCGCGCGATTTCGCCGCGCACGGCACGGTCCTTTGGGACTCGCAAGTTGTCGACCATCCGGGCGATGCCGGCGGGGGACGGGGCGATCGACCGCGCGACGTACAGGGCGCGCGACAGGGCGTTCCAGGCGGCATTGCCCGTCTTCGGATCGAGACGTAACTCCGCCCGCGCCAGTTCGGCCAGCGCGCAGGCGGTCGCGCGGCGGGTGTCGGGGTCGGGTGGAAGGGCGTAACTGAAGACGTCTTTAATGGCCGGCGTTTTCGGCTCCGGGTCGGGCTTCACGCTCTCCAATGCGGTGCGGGCTTTGGCGAGCGCCGCGGCGACCTCTTTGGACTGCGACCGATCGTGCAGCCGCAACGCGATGCGGGCGTAGTAGACGCCCCGCGCGGTCGCGCCGCTGAGCCGGGCGGCGGCTTCGTCGAGGCCGGGAAGCGCGTCGGCGTCCTTGTCGGCGGGCTTGCCGTCTTTGGCGGCCGGTTTGGCGTCTTTGGCGGTCTGAGTCGTCGCGCCGGTTCCGATTCCGAATCGCAATTCCGACCACGCGGTGATGCACTCGTCCCGAACGGCCACTTCCGGTTGCGACGTGGCCCAGGCCCAGGCCTGTTTCCAGCGTCCGTGGCCGGCCAGCAGCAGCGTGACGGCGACCCGCTGCGGCGACTTTGTTCCCCCGACATGCCGGTTCCGCAGGGCGGCCTCGGCATCGTAGTTCTCCACAAGCCGGACGCTGTGCGCGAACAACGACGCTCGCGCCGCATCGTTCGCTTCGCCGTTCGCCGCGAGCAGCGTTTCGGCTTCTTTGTCGCGACCGGCGGCGTACAGCGCGGCGGCGAGACCCGTTGCGATGTCGTAGCGGCGCCGGTTGCGCCGCGGAAGCCGTTTCGCGACGGCGAGCGCGTCGTCGAGCGCCTTGCCGGCGGCTTTGAGGTCGTCGGGGCCGCCGCGTTGCAGGTGCTGCCAGGCGATCGCTACGTGCGGCAGCGCCTGGTAGAACGGGCCGGTCGAGGTGACCACGCGCAACTGTTCCATCTGCGACTTCGCCCCGCCGAGATCGCCGGCGCGGGCGTGCGCGTCGACCGTCAGTTGCCAGGCGGAGGCCTTCATCAGGGGGCTGAGCGGGTTGGTCATGCCGGACTGCGTGACCATCATCTTCAGGGCGTCCCGGCGAATCGCCAGCAGCTTGGCCCGCCGGTCGGGTTTCTTGTTCTCGATAGGAATGATCGACTTTTTCTGCTTGTCCTTGATGCCATTCACGACCTGTCCGGGACCGACATTCGGCGCCGGCGACGGATCGCCGGTCGGCTTGGGGCGCGTCGGATCTCGAAACGCGAAAAACCACAGGGCGACGATGCTGGCGACGCCGATCAGGGAATAGGCGATGATTCGCTTTTGAGTGGCCGAGATTTTCGCCGGTTCGGCGTCGGCATCCGGAGATGCGCCCTCGGCCGTTTCTTCGTCCGCGTCGTCCAGCGGCGGGGCGGTGAACAGCGGGAATTTGCAGTTGGGGTTGGCGCACTTCACGTCCATGCCGGCGGCTTTGCGGCCCGTGTAGCCGACGGTCTCGCACATCGGGCACTTCACTTCGTGCCGCCGCCCCGGCTCGGGTTTCGGACGAAGCTGCACGACTTTTTTCCTGGCCTCGGCGGAGCGTTCAAGTTCAAACGGGTCGTCCGAGGCGACCTTCTGCTCGGAGGGGGCCTGGGCCGGCTTGCGGGCGGGCGCGGCGGTCGACGCGGCCGCCGCTTTCGCCGGCTGCGGCCGGGGTGGCCCGGGGGGGCACGCCCCCGGGGGGCCCCCCCCCCCGGCCCCACCCCGGGGGCGGGCTTCGTCGCCGTCGCGGTCGGCTTGCCGCTCATCGAGGCGCCGCAGAAGGGGCATTCGTCGGCGTCGTCGTCCAGCACGGACTGGCCGCACGCCGGGCAAGTCGGGAGGTCCATCGGAATGGTCAGTGGTCAGTGGTCAGTTGTCAGTTGTCAGTTGTCAGTTGTCAGCGGCGAGTTGTCCAACTGACAACGGACAACTGGCCACGGACAAACCCTCAATCCACCACCCACACCGTCCGGCCTCGGGCTTCGCGGAGGACTTTCTCGGCGACGCTGCCGAGGAAACTCCCTTCCGCGCCGCCGGCCCCGCGGCGGCCGAGGCAGACGATGTCGTATTTTCCGGCCCGCATTTCCTCGATGATCGCGATCGCGGCCATCACCTTCCCGGCACCGGGCCGCGTGTCGCGGGTGACGAGCTTGCGTTCGATGCCGGCCTCGGCGATTCCCGCGTCGAGCAGCGTCTGCCGCTGCCGGTCGAGCAGGCGTTCGCCTTCCCGTTTGCGATCGGCGTCGAAGTCGTCGCTCACTTTCTGGAATTCGGCCGCCCGCGCCGCGTTGCCGCGGAGCAGGTCATCCGGCAGCGACTCCGCCACGTGAAATAACGCAATCGCGGCGTCGCCGTCCACGTGCGGCGCGAAAACTTTCGCGACCAGCGCGACGGCCGCATCGGTGGCCCGCGACCCGTCGACGGCAAGCAGGACTTTCACGAACGTGGCTCTCTGTTCAAAAGGGTGGAACGTGCCGCGGCACGACGGATGGGAATTGGAATCGACGCAATGCGAGTTGTCGCGCCTTCAACTCGATTCTATCGTTCCGGTATCGTATTTCACAGACAGGCCTGTCGAATTTCGCCAGAGTGGTCAGATTGAACATGAGGCAACGGAGCCAACGGAGAATGCGGGCATTTGCTGGAGTTCAAGCTTTAGCTTGTCTCGTGGTGCGAGCAATGATCAGAGTACGCACAACGGGCAACCTGAAGGTTGAACTCCAACGTCGAAAGGCCGACGTTTGCCTTCGCGGAAGGCAACGCCGTCATTTACAATGCCGCCGATGCCAGAACCGGTTCGGATACTGTTAGAGGGGATTCGCCGAGTGACGCCATCGATTGAACGCTCAAGTGGGAACGGGCACGTGGACGTCGAGCAGGCCGTCCGCGAACGGTATTCGGCGGCGGCGCGGCAGACCGACGCCGAGTTGTGCTGCCCCGTCGATTACGACGAGCGGCTGCTGGAGATGGTTCCGGCCGAAATCCGCGAACGGGACTACGGCTGTGGCGACCCGTCGCGGTTCGTGCGACCGGGCGAAACCGTGCTCGATCTCGGTTCCGGGGCGGGGAAGATCTGCTACATCGCGGCGCAGATCGTCGGCGAAGCGGGCCGGGTGATCGGCGTCGACTGCAACGACACGATGCTCGCGCTGGCGCGGAAACACCGGGACGAATTCGCCGCGCGGCTGGGGTATGCCAACATCGAATTCCGCAAGGCGAAAATCCAGGACCTGCAACTCGACCTCGACCGGCTCGACGCGCACCTCGCGGCGAACCCGGTGCGGTCCAGCGGCGACTGGCTGCGCGTGGAGGAATTCGCCCGCGGGCTGCGCGAGACGGAACCGGTCGTCGCCGACCAGTCGGTCGACGTCGTGCTCTCCAACTGCGTGCTGAACCTCGTTCGCACCGACGACCGCCGGCAGCTCTTTCGCGAGATGCACCGCGTGCTGAAGCGCGGCGGGCGGGCCGTCATCAGCGACATCGTCGCCGACGAAGACGTCCCCCCGCATCTGCGGGCCGACCGCCAACTGTGGAGCGGTTGCATCAGCGGGGCGTTCCGCGAAGACGAGTTTTTCCGGGCGTTCGAGGAAGCCGGGTTCTACGGCGTCGAGCTGCTCGCGCGGCAGCCGGAGCCGTGGGCGGTCGTCGAGGGGATCGAATTCCGCAGCGTGACGGTCCGCGCGTACAAGGGGAAGGAAGGCCCCTGCCTCGATCGCAACCAGGCCGTGATCTACAAGGGGCCGTGGAAGACCGTCACCGACGACGACGGCCATCAGTTTTTCCGCGGCGAGCGGATGGCCGTCTGCGACAAGACGTTCCAGATTTACAGCCGCGAGCCGTACGCCGGCCAGTTCGAGCGAATCGAACCGCACACGCCGGTGCCGCTGGACGACGCCCCCGAATTCGACTGCCGCCGCAACGCGATCCGCCCGGCGAGCGAAACAAAACGGCAGGCCGGCGACCCGCTGACGATTCTTCCCGAAGGGGACTGCTGCGGCCCCGCCGGGTGCTGCTGAGGAACGCGGAGAGAACCCAGGGATTTGTCAAATCCCTGGGTTCTGGCGTCGGCTGAAGTGTGTATCCCCCAATTTGCGAAGCGGCATGGGGAACGCAGATCGCGCGGATTGAGCGGATTCACGCGGATCAAAACGGGAGGACGGAAACAGCGGAATCTTTCGGAACATAGATCCTGAAGGGCCCCAGTGGTCAGGGTACGCGCCTGAAAGCTGACCGCTGCTGACAATGATTCTGCCGCAAAATCATTCTGCCATGACCTTCTTCTGATCCGCGCAAATCCGCCCGATCCGCTTGATCCGCGTTCCCTGCTGGTCGCCCCGCCCGATGTCGCAAATTGGGAATGCGCCCTCGGCTGAAGTCTGCTGCAACTTGCTCTTCGCGCCGAAGGCCGTTTCGTGGACAGTTCGCCGTTCTGCACGGCGACCCGTCTTGCGACTCGTCCATGATTGTTGCCCGTCCGACTGAATTCGCCGCCGTCCGCGGCCTCGCCGCGCCGTTCGCGAAGCCGCATCTGGTGGGGATCGGCGGGAGCGGGATGCAGTCGCTGGCCGCGCTGCTTCGCGACCTGGGTTGCCGGGTCACCGGCAGCGACGCTCGGTTTGCGGGCGGGCATTGCGAATCGCACGTCCCCGTGGATTGCGACGCGCTCGTTTACAGCCCGGCGATTCCTCCCGACAATCCGGAGCGAACGGCTGCCGCCGCGCTGGGAATCCCCCAGCTCTCGCTCGTCGACGTGCTGGCGCTGTTGATGCAGTCCCGCACCGGCGTCTGCATTGCCGGCACGCACGGCAAAAGCACGACGACCGCGTTGACGGCGTGGATTCTGCGGCACGCGGGGCGGGACCCGTCGGCGTTCATCGGGGCGTCGCTTCCCGTAGGTCAGGCTTTCCAGCCTGACCGTAGCAGAATTCGTGAGAATTCTGCAGTTTCGGAGGCCGCACGGCAGAATTCTCACGAATTCTGCTACTCAATAGGTCAGGCTGGAAAGCCTGACCTACGGGGCGGCTGGGCGGGAAGCGGCGAGTTGTTCGTCGTCGAAAGCTGCGAGTACCGGCGGCATTTTCTGCAATTCTCGCCCGAGCACGCGGTGATCCTCAACATCGAGCCGGACCACTTCGACACGTTTCCCGACGAAGCCGCGTTGCTGGACGGCTTCCGGCAATTCGCGGCGCGCGTACCCGCATCGGGCACGCTGCTGGTCAACGGCGATTGCGAACGCTGCCATTCAATCGTGGAAGGGGTCGGGTGTCCAGAATTCAATTTTCCACCAAGGTCTTCCGACAAGTTGAACGCTCTCAACGGAAAATTGAATTCTGGACACCCGACCCCAACCCTCCCACTGGAAACATTCGGCTCCACCCCCGGCTGCGACTGGCGGTTCGCGGACGTCGAGTGTAGCAGGATTCGTGAGAATTCTGCCGTCGGTCTCTCACACTCCAGAATTCTCACGAATTCTGCTACGGGCACGCAGTTCCTCGTGCTTCACCGGAATCGGCCAGTGGTGAGGATCGAATCCCCGCTATTCGGCACGCACAACGTATACAACGCACTGGCGGCCGCGGCCCTCTGTCTGCGGCTGGGAGTTTCCGCCGCGGAAGTCCGGGATGCCGTGCGGTCCTTCCCCGGCATCTCCCGGCGGTTCGCCCCGCTTGGCGAATGGCGGGGGATGGCCGTGTTCGCCGACTACGCCCATCATCCGACCGCGGTCCGCGTCACGCTGGAGACCGCCCGGCAGCGGTTCGGCCGACGGCGGGTGTGGTGCGTCTTCCAGCCGCACCAGCTTCTGCGAACGCAGCGGCTGATGGACGAATTCGCTGCCGCGCTGGCGCTGGCCGATTGCGTCCTCATTCCGCCGGTGTATGCCGCCCGGGAAACGGCGAGCGGGGACTGCGAACGGGTGTCGAAACTGCTGGTGGAATGCACAACGGCGCGGATGGCCTCGTCTGAGTCGTGCCGGCTCTGCGCGTCGCTTGACCATGTTCTGCCAACTTTGGAGGATGAGGCACGCCCCGGCGACGTGGTGATTCTGATGGGGGCCGGAGACATCGAACGGATCGGTCATGAGCTTGCAGGACGAATTCCCCGAGATCACGCGGGCCGCTGAGCCGTTGGCCCCCCACACGTGGCTGAAGGTGGGCGGCCCGGCCGAGCTCTTCGCGACCCCCCGCGACGCTGACGAATTACAGCGGCTCGTCAAATACTGCCACGCCAACGACGTGCCGATGCACGTGCTGGGGGGCGGGTCGAACCTGCTGGTGCACGACGAGGGGGTGAAGGGGGTCGTCATTCAGTTCGATAGCGAGGCCTTCCGCAAGATCGAAATCGACGGGACCGTGGCGCGGGCCGGTTCGGCGGCGCTGCTGTCGCACCTCATCTCGGCCAGCGTGCGGGCCGAGCTTGCCGGGCTGGAAACGCTGGCCGGCATCCCGGGGACCGTCGGCGGCGCCCTGCACGGCAACGCCGGCACCCGCAGCGGCGACATCGGGCAATTCGTGAAGTCGGTCACCGTGCTGACGGCGAAGGGGGACCGCTTCGTCCGCAGCGGCGACGAGCTGACCTTCAGCTACCGCACCAGCAGCATCAACGAGCTGGTCATCCTCGAAGGCGAATTCCAACTGCAGCCCGACGACCCGCAGGAAATCATCCGCCGCATGCGGAAACTGTGGATCACCAAGAAAGCCAGCCAGCCGCTCACGTTCCAGACCGCCGGCTGCATCTTCAAAAACCCGCGGGGGATCGCCGCCGGGTCGTTGATCGAGCAATGCGGGCTGAAGGGGACGCGCGTCGGCGGGGCGGAAATCAGCGACCGCCACGCGAACTTCTTCGTCACCCACGAAGGGGCGACCGCCGCCGACCTGTTCGCTCTGATCGACAAAGCCCACGCCAAAGTCGCCGAGCAGTTCGGGGTCGATCTGGAGCTGGAAGTCGAAATCTGGTAGAAGCCGCGACCTTGGAGTGCGGTGATGCATCACCGCTTTGGATCGGCGAGCCGGGAGCGTGAGCGACCGGAGGACTCCGGGGGCTGACGCCCTCCGGCTCGCCAACGAAAGGAAAGCGGTGATGAATCACCGCACTCCAGAGACGCACGGAGGCGCGCCATGCCGGATTCCTTGAAGGTCGCCCTGCTGCTGGGCGGGTTCTCGGCGGAACGCGAGATCAGTCTGCAGAGCGGGAGCGCGGTCGCCGTCGCGCTGGCGGAACGCGGGCATCGCGTCACGCCGATCGACCCGCAGGAAACCGACCCCGCCGGCCTCGACTGGGACGCCTTCGACGTCGCCTTCATCGCGCTGCACGGGACCTACGGTGAAGACGGCACGATCCAGCGGCTGCTCGAAGTTGCCCGCGTGCCGTTCACGGGCAGCTCGGCGGAAGCGTCGCGGCTGGCGTTCTCGAAATCGGCGGCGAAAGAGCGAATGGCCCAGTTCGGCGTGCCGACCCCCGAAGCAGTGCTCATCCATCGCGCGGATTCGCTGACGCGGATCGACGAGCGAATCCGCGGCATCGGCTTTCCGCTGGTCGTCAAGCCCGACGCGCAAGGCTCCAGCCTGGGGGTGACGATCGTCCGCGATCCCGAGGAATTCCCCGCGGCGCTGGTCCGTTGCTTCGAGTACGATTCCTTCGGCCTGATCGAGCCGTTCGTCGACGGGAGCGAGTGGACGGTCGCGCTGATCGACGATGACGTCCTCCCGCCGATTCGCATCGTCCCGAAATCGCCGTTCTTCGACTACCGCGCCAAATACGAAGACGACGCGACCGGCTACGACTTCGACGGCGGCGTCGATCCGCCGACGCGGGAGATGATCGGCCGCATCGCCCGCGGCGCCTGCCGGGCGATCGGCACGCGGGGGGCGGCCCGCGTCGACCTGATTCTCGACGGCTGCCGCCAGCCGTGGGTGTTGGAAGTGAACACCATCCCCGGCCTGACGACCCACAGCCTGCTGCCGAAAGCCGCCGCCCGGGCCGGTTATTCATTCGCGGATTTCTGCGAAACGCTGTGTCGCCGGGCGATGGCCGCGGAGAAACGCCGGGCGGCGTAAGCTGGTGTCTGCGACGACGATTCATCAGCCGGCGGGCGCTAGCCCCCGGTTAGGTGTCCAAT
>Ga0268386_10001311_pt1 | contig 17020 bp, 14 predicted proteins | sample RVTome_15_FD_200260 | JGI IMG/M metagenome (GOLD analysis project Ga0268386, IMG submission 200260) | Soil microbial communities from uranium-contaminated site in the Upper Colorado River Basin, Wyoming, United States - RVT150D86... ...
AGGATCTGCTCCCGCAAAGCGGCGCTCCCCGCCACGTTGAGCACGACGTCGACACCGGGATGCATCTCCTCGAATGCCGACTCCATCTCCGCGAAGACATCGGCGAGCGAGGCGGCGGCCGACACCAAAACCCGACGGTCGCCACTGGCGCCGGGAACGCAGGCGGTGAGCAGCAATGTGAAGACGGGGGCGAGCAAGAGCGAGATTCTCCGTGGCATTAGTCTCATTGAGACTATATGACCATATCTTCGCCGGCATCGGATCACACACTGTCGAGCACCGAACATGCTGTTTTGGGCGTCCTCGCCGAGGGCCCGGCCCATGGCTTCGCCGTCGCGAGGGAACTGGCGCCGGGCACCGATCTGGGTCGCATCCTCACCGTGCGCCGACCCCTCGTCTACCGGGCCCTCGACCGGCTCATCGAGGCCGGCTTCGCCGAGGCCGTGACTATCGAGCCCGGCGACGCCGGCCCCCGCCGAACCGTGCTCCAGGTGACCCGATGGGGACGTCGGCGATTGGATGGCTGGCTGGCCCAGCCGGTGGAGCATGTGCGCGATATCCGCATCGATTTTCTCCTCAAGATCTCCCTGATCGTCAGATCGGGGGGAGACCCGGGCCCACTGACCCGGGCCCAGCGGTCGACATTGCAGGCGACACTGCAGGCGCTGGAGGAGCCAACCTCAGGTGATCACGTCGAGTTGTGGCGGCATCACAACGCGTTGGCGGCCACCGGTTACCTGGACGACCTGGAACGACGATTCGACTGAGTGCTGTCAGCCGACGGGGCGACCGTCCCTCGCCGCCTGGATCGCCTGCCACACCCGTGCCGGAGTGAGGGGGAAGCTCAGCGAGGTCACCCCGAAGGGAGCGAGAGCGTCGTGCACCGCGTTCAGCACCGCCGCGGGCACGCCGATACAGCCTGTCTCCCCGGTGCCCTTGGCTCCAAGGGGATTGGAGGGAGCGGGATGCACGAGACGACGTGTGGTCAATGGCATGGGCTCGTTGGCACTGGGTATCAGATAGTTCATCAGGTTGCCGCTGAGGAGCTGCCCGTCGTCGTCATAGACGACTTGTTCGAGCAGTGATTCGCCGATCCCCTGCATCACCGAGCCATGGACCTGACCCTGGACCACCATGGGATTGATGACCTTGCCACAATCGTCGACTGCGATCAGACGCACCAGGTGGACCTGACCGGTGTCCATCTCGACCTCGACCACCGCGGCGTAAGCGCCGTAGGGAAAAGTCTGGGCCCCCGGGGCGAACATCTCTTCGGAGGCGAGGTCGACCCCTCGCGACGCAGCGTGCCCAGCGACCTCGGCAAGCGTCACCTCCGAACCCGGCGATCCAACCACCCGGAATGCCCCGTCCACGAGCTCGAGATCGGCATGGGCCACCTCCAGGAGATCGGCGGCAACACCGGCAGCTCGGTCCCTGACCTCGACCGCCCGACGGAACACCGCCGAGCCACCCAGCTGCAAAGACCGGCTCCCGAAGCTTCCCACGCCGTCGGCGACCTCGGCTGTGTCCCCCGCAAAGAAGACGATCCGGTCGATCGGCACCGCGAAGACCGAGGCGGCGATCTGAGACCACACCGTACGGTGCGCCTGACCCGACGGTGTGGATCCGGTGCGCACCACCACCGACCCGTCGGGAGCCAACTCCACCTTCCCCCACTCCCCCGAGTCGACTGCGCCGCCGGCGCGCTCGATGAAACAACCCAAACCGATGCCGATCGGTACCGCCCCCGTCTGGCGTCGCTTCCTCTGCTCGATGCGCCAGGCCTCGACTCCTAGTGCATCGAGGGCCAGGTCGAGGGCAGCGGCATAGTCACCGGAGTCGTAAACGGCACCGGTGCGGCTGATGTAGGGGAGATCGGAGGACGCGATGAAGTTCTTGTGTCGGACCATCTCGGGCCGCTCACCGATGGCGGTGGCGAAGGCGTCCACGGCCCGCTCGATGGCGATGGCCGCTTCGGGCCGACCCGCACCCCGATAGGGGCCGGTGGGGGCCTTGTTGGTCACGGCCACCCGGGCCCTTACCCGGAAGTGGCCGATGTCGTAGAGACCCTGCGCGACGAGTTGGGAGAAGGTGGGCACCCTGGCCCCCGACGCCGGGTAGGCGCCCACGTCAGCCAGGATTTCCGATTCGACATAGCGTATCGTGCCGTCCCGGTCGCCCCCGATGCGCACGCGGACCGTTTGACCCCTTCCGTGGGTCCCCGATTGGAGCTGCTCGCGTCGGCTCTGCAGCCAGACGGCCGGCCGTGACAGGTGTCGCGCCACCGCGGCGACGACCGCGTATTCCGGGTAGAACGGCCCCTTGGTCCCGAACGCCCCACCGACGTCGGGCACCCTCGCCCGAATGCTCTCGATGGGGATTCCGAGAACGCTTCCCAGCATCCGGGGGAGCCGCCAGGGTGCCTGATGCCCGCACCAGACCTCGAGACCGGGGCCTACCGGTTTGGCGAGGATCGCCAGCGGCTCGATGGTCACCGGGGAGAGACGTGGGATCTCGATGTGGACATCAACGGCGACCTCCACGTCGGGCACCGGGCCGGTCGACCCGATGGTGTGGTCGAGGACCAGATTGGTCCCCGCCTCAGGGAAGAGAATCACCTCGTCGCTCAAGGCAGACGTCACGTCGGTGACGGCGGGCAGCGGCTCGATGTCGGCCCAAATAAGGTCTCCAGCGTCCGCCGCCTGTGCCGCCGTCTGCGCCACCACCACCGCGATCGGGTCACCGACATGGCGAACCCTCCCCCGAGCGAGGGGGGGCTGGCCCATGCCCCGGGCCTCCGGCGCCCCCGGCCCCTGAGCCGACGGGAGGTTGTCCAGGTCCAGGTCGTCGGCTCCGAAGACGGCCACGACGCCTCTCGCCTCGCGTGCCTCGTCGAGAGATGGCGGGTCGAATGTGCCATGTGCCACAAGGCTCCTGACAAAAGCGCAATGAAGCGTGCCCTCCTCGACCAGATCGGCGACATAGGTCCCGGAGCCTGTGATCAGAGACGGATCCTCGAGTCGGAGCGGTGAGCTCCCCAACCCGATCATCCGAGAAGACGGCGGGCGTTCCCGGCGAGGATCGCCTCACGTTCGGCCGGCCCGAGACCCGGCACGGCCTCGACCAGCCCGATGGGGTCGTCCTCGCCCATCTCGAAGGGATAATCGGTGCCAACCAGGATCTGGTCGGCTCCCATCGTGTCGATGAGAAAGCGAAGCACCGCAGGGCTGTGCACCACCGTGTCGACGTAGACCCGGCTCAGGTACTCGCTGGGGAGACTGCTCAGGTGGCGTCCGGCCAGCTCCGGCTTGGTGAGATAGCCACGATCGAGACGACCGACCTGGAAGGGGGCGAATCCACCACCGTGCACCGCACACATGTGGATACCCGGGAACCGCTCGAAGACGCCGGAGTAGATGAGCCCGGCGAGGGCGATAGTGGTCTCGGCGGGCCGCCCCACCGAGTTGTCCATGAAGTATCGGTCGAGCGATACCCCGGTCAGCGGCGCCATCGGGTGGAGGACGATGAAGGCACCGAGCGCCTCGGCTGCCTCCCAGAAGACGTCGAGACCGGCCTCGTCGAGCCAGGCGTCCCCCACGGTCGTTGCGACCTGGGCTCCCACCATGCCCGAGTCGGTCATCACCCGCTCCAACTCCCGGGCAGCGGCGGCCGGGTCCTGCAACGGGACGCTGGCGAGTGGGAGCAGCCGATCGGGGTGCTGCGCCGCGTCCTCGGCGAGACTGTCGTTATGGGCCCGCGAATAGGTGAGAGCCACCGATGCCGACAGGTCGTACCCGGTGAGGTCGACCCAACCGGCGAGAAGTTGGGTCTCGATGCCCATCCGGTCCATGTCGGCGATCCGTTGCCGGAGATCACCGAGGGTGTCGCGTAGCGGCCCTGTGGTGAACCCGTCGCCAAACCGGACCCGGGTCCCGGCGGGCGTGTCGACGAACACGGCTCCCAGGTCGGGGCCGGAGCGCTCCAGCCAGTCACGGAACGAGGGTGGGATGCAGTGGGCGTGGACGTCGATGGCCATGTCGGAACAGTACCTACCTCACCGCAATCGTTTGCAGCGAATCATGGGCCTCGGAATCGGCACCAGAAGGGGGCTCAGACGCGATCAAGTGTCAGGTCGAGCACACAGGCTGCCTCGTGACCCGGCCCGCGACGGGTGAGCTTCACCTCGCTGACCGGGGTGAACGCGATGTGGGTCCGGGCGCCATCGCGACGCACCTCGACCAGTGCCTGGCGAGCCGCCTCGGGCATCTTGCCGGAGCGAAGGGCTGCCTCCAGCTTGGCCGCCGCCGACTCGTCGGCGAACACCAGGTCTGCGGTGAAAGCGTCAACGCGGGTGACGTCGCTGAGGGCGTCGAACATCCCCGGCTCGTCCTCCAACCAACGCACGACGTCGTCGACCTCCCAGCCACACCTGGCGGTGGCCACCGGGCACCGGGTGTGAAATCGACACCCCTGCGGGGGACGGGCGGGGTCGGGAACCGATCCTTCGAGAGTCATCAGAGCTGCCGCGGGATCGTCGTCGACATCGGGGCTGGCGCGGAGCAGGGCGTGGGAGTAGGGGTGGCGGGCGTCTTCGAAGATGTCCGAGGTAGCGCCCGACTCGGCCACCTTACCGAGATACATCACCACGACACGGTCGGCCATGTGCCGCACCACCGAGAGGTCGTGGGTGATGAACAGATAAGTGAGACCGAGCTCCTGTTGTAGCTCGTTGAGCAGGTTGAGGATCTGGGCCTGGACCGAGACGTCGAGGGCCGACGTGGGCTCGTCGAGCACCATCAGCTCAGGGTCGAGGGCGAGGGCGCGAGCGATCGAGATTCGCTGCCGTTGCCCACCGGAGAACTGATGTGGGTAACGGAAGAGGTGTTGCCGGCCGAGCCCGACCCGCTCCAGCAGTTCGACCACCCTCTCGGTGAGTTGGTCACCCGAGGCCTCCTTGTGGACCTTGAGGGGACGGCCCACGATCTCGCGCACCAGATGGCGGGGGTTCAGTGAGGCGAATGCGTCCTGGAAGACCACCTGGCAGTTGCGCCGGTAGCGGAGCCACTCCTGTTTCTTGATCCGATCGATGCGGTGCAGGCGGTCGATCTCCTCGAGCTCGACGACCATCTCCGCGTTGCGCCCGTTCTCGGGCACATCGAAGATCTCACCGAGCCGATCCCGCTCCGCGGTGGTGAGATCGAAGTAGACGCCACCACTGGTTGGGTCGGTGAGACCGCTCACGCACCGGCCGAGGGTGGTCTTGCCACAGCCACTCTCCCCGACCAGGCCCACTGTCTCCCCCCGCCTGATGTCGAAGCTCACACCGTCCACGGCACGGACGTGCCCGGCCACCTTTTGCAGGGCACCCTCCCGAATCGGGAAGTGCTTCGCCAGATTCTGCACCGAGATGGCGAAGTCGCCACGCAACTCGGCCCCGGCCACCCCTGAGCCCTCGAGCGTCGCCGTCACGACGTTCTCCGTGAGAACGAGGGGACCTCAGCGGCTCCCTCAGGAGGGTTGTGGATGAAGCAGGCCACCCCGTGGTTGCCGGAGCCGAACTCGATCTCCGGATCGAGGCTCGCGCAGACGTCGACCGCAAAAGAGCATCGCTCCACGAACCGGCACGAAGGCGGGGGATCGATCAGCTCGGGGACCGTTCCCTTGATGGCGACCAGCTGACCCCGGCCGTGCCCGCGACCCGGGATGGCGGCGAGGAGCCCACGGGTATAAGGATGCAGTGGGTTTGCGAAGATCTCCTCGGTGACGCCGATCTCCACGATCCTTCCCGCGTACATCACCGCAACCCGGTCACAGACCCTGCGAACCAGGGAGAGGTCGTGGCTGATGTAGAGGACCGCGGACTGGTGTCGCCCCTGCAGGTCCTTGATCAGCTCGATGATGCGGGCCTGCACCGTGACGTCGAGGGCGGTGGTCGGCTCGTCTGCGATGAGGAGGTCGGGGTTGCAGGCGAGAGCCTGGGCGATCATCACCCGCTGCTTCATCCCACCGGACAGCTCGTGTGGGTAGCGGTCCATGACCTTCGTCGGATTGGGGATCTGCGTCTCGGCGAGAGCGGCGGCCACCATCTCGTCGACGACCTCCTCGACACGATTCCGACGACCCCGCAACGGTGGCAACGACAACAGGGCCCGCTCCGGCCAGCGAGAGCGCTGGTTGACGTGTCGATGCAGCAGGAGGTCGGCGCCCCCTGCAGTGCCGGCTCGCTCCAGCACCTCCTCGGTGCGGTGTTGGTAGAACACCTCGGCGATCTGGTCTCTCACCGTCAGCGCCGGATTGAGCGCCTTGGCCGGGTCTTGGAAGATCATCGCGATCCGATTTCCCCGGATTCGGCGCAACTCCTTCTCTGGAAGCGTGCTGAGATCGATGGTCTGCATCCCGGTATCGCCACACGAGGGACAACCCGTTCCCCCACAATCCGGGCATTCGATGGGGAGTCGCCCGCTGCCGTCGCATTCGAGACACCCTTCGCCGGCGCAATTGCTGCAGCGATGATGTGGCCTGAACAAGACGGAGCCGCCAGCCTGAATCCCGGGCGGCATCGGCACCAGCCGCAGGAAGGAACGGGCGGTGACGCTCTTGCCGCACCCGGTCTCGCCGACCAGCCCCAAGGTCTCTCCGTCGCGAATGTCGAAGTCGACGCCATCCACGGCATGCACCCGTCCCGCCTTCGACTCGAAATGGACCCGGAGATCGACAACCGAGGCGACGGCGCTGATGGATGCGGTGTCACGCGCCGGATCGGAGGCCTGCGCCAACGTCATCGCTTTGCCTCGGTCCGCGGGTCGAGGATGTCCCGCAGCCCGTCACCCACGAGGTTGAAAGCGAGGGCCCACAGGAAGACCATCAATCCAGGGAACGTCGAGGCCCACCACCGTCCCGCTGATATACCGGCCTGGCCCTGGCTGACCAGGACACCCCACTCGGCCAACCCGGCTTCGGCGAGCCCGATGAAGCTGAGCGTCGCCCCGATCAGAACCACGTTCCCCATGTCGAGCGTGGCCTGGACGACCACCGGCGTGATCGAGTTGGGTAAGACGTCTTTCATGTAGATGCGAAGCCCGGAGTCGCCGATGACCCGGGCGGCGTCGACGTACTCGTTCTGCTTGATGGAGATCACCTGGCCCCGGATGATCCGGGCGTACTTCACCCAGAACACCGCGGCCAGGGCGAGGATGATGTTGCCGAAAGAGGGCCCGAGGACTGCGGCGATGGCCAGGGCGAAGATCAGCTCCGGGATCGACAAGAAGACATCGACCAACCGCATCAGGAACTCGTCGAGCTTTCCGCCGAGAAAGCCAGCAAGGCTCCCGACCACGAGGCCGATCAGGACCGTGACCGACACGACGATGATGGAGAGCCGCAACGAGATGCGGGCCCCCCAGATGACGCCGTAGAGGACGTCCCCTCCTTGTTGGGTCGTGCCGAGAATGTGACCGGGGGTGCCGGGCGGCTCGTTGAGGGCCCCCCAATCTCGCGGCATCTGATAGGGGTCGGGGGTGTTGGGCTCGATGAGCAATGGAGCGAACGCTGCCATCGCGATCATGGCCACGATCAGGATGACTCCCACGAGGGTGGTCGGGTTGGCGAGGACCTCTCTCGAGATCTCACCGAAACGGCCGAGTCTGGTGCGCAACCCACCGGCCAAGGGGGCTACGGATACTCGTGACGCGGTCTCTACTGCCATCAGGCGCCCAACACGACGCGGCGGTCGAGATAGGCGTACATCACGTCCACGGCCAGGTTGACCAGGAGGAACAGCACGCTGGTGAACATGACATACGCCATGATGGTCGCCTGGTCACCACGGAGCACGGCGTCCGCCATCCAGCGGCCGAGACCGGGCCAGCGGAAGATGATCTCGACCACCACCGTGCCCTGGAGCAGGAACCCGAAGCTCAGCCCGATGACGGTGACGGTGGGGATCAGGGCGTTGCGGCGGGCGTGGCGACGGAGGACGAGTTTCTCGGGGAGCCCCTTGGCCCGAGCGGCGTCCACGTACTCCTCACTCATCGTCTCGACCAAAGACGACCGCATCATCCTGGTGATGATGGCCGTCGTCCCGAATCCGAGGGCGATGGCGGGGAGGACCAGATGCCAGATGGCATCGACGAATGCCCGCCAATTACCAGCGAGGATGGAGTCGACGGTGTAGAGACCGGTGGGATGGGCGATGCTGGCGAAGAGATCGGCGTCGGATCGGCCGATGGGCGCCCAGCCCAGCCCCACCCCGAACACGATGAGGAGAAGGATCCCGAACCAGAAGATCGGCATCGCCGCACCGCTGATCGAGAACACACGGGCAAAGTGGTCGGGGAGCCGGTCGCGGCGAGCCCCGCCATAGGTGCCAAGGCCGATCCCCAATGACACCGCGACGATCGCGGCTGCCACGGACAGCTCCATGGTGGCGCCCAGCTTGTCGGGGAACACCTGTCGGACCGGGGCGGCGGCGACCCCGGACCATCCCCAGTCACCGGTCAGCATGCCTCCGGCCCAGGTCAGGTATTGCACCGGCAGGGGGTCGTCGAGGCCATAGCGCTCTTCGATCTCGGCAACCTCCTCGGGCGTCATCTCATGAGAGAGGTAGATTCCGATCGGCGAGCCACCCACACGAGTGAGGGTGAAAACGATGATCGAGGTGCCAATGATCAGGATCGGGAGCACCATCATCCGGCGGAGCACATAGTCCCTGATCTGCATCAGGTGGCAATCATGGCATGGGGGGGAGTTTGTGGAGGGGGGCGCGGTGGGACGCGCCCCCCTCACTCCGATGGTCTTCGATCATCCTTTGTCGAACAGAGCGAACTTCAGACTGGGACGGGGCCACAAGGGGTTCATCACAAAACCCTGCACCCAGTCGCGATACGCCATCACGGCAATCTCGTTGCCGGCGATGATCCACATCGGGTCGTCGTAGAACATCGCTGACAGCTCGTGGTAGATGGCTTCCCGCTCGGTGGGATCGGTGATCACCGAGGCCTCGTCGATCATCGACGAGATGGTCTCGGGGTCCTGATACCCGTTGGCCATGCCGTGGACCTGGCCCCAGTTCCCGTTCGGGTCCATGTACTCGCTCTGGAAGGCGTGGGGGTCGGCGAACGGGTCGGCGTTCTTCACCCACAACGCATAGGGGACCGGGTCCGAGGCGTGCGCCTCGTCGAACTGTGCCTCGGCCAGAGCGAGGACGTTGACCGTGAAATTGGGATTCAGTCCTTCGAGGGAGTCCTTGAGCACCAGGGCGGCTATCTCGAACAGGTTTCCCCCCTCGGCGATGACCGACACGGTGAACCCTTCGTCCCATACTCCGGCCTCGGTGAAGAGTTGCTCCGCCATCGCCAGATCCTGTGAGTACACCGGCAGTTCCTCACTGAAGCCGAGCACGCCCTGGGGCAGATAGAACGGGGTTGGGGCGCCGAAGCCCCCGAGCGCGCCGTCGACGAAGGCGTCGTAGTCGAAGGCGTGGTTGAAGGCCCGTCGGATCAGGGGGTCATAGAAGAAGTCTGCCGAGACGGTGTCTTCGGCCGGAAGCTCCTCCACGGGATAGTTCAGGTTGAAGCCGATGTGGATCGGTTCGAGCAGGAACTCACCCTGAAACACGGTGACTCCCTCGGCCCCTTCTACGTCACCCACGAACGATGGGTCGGTCTCGATGGTGTCGAAGTCACCGGCACGAACGCCGAGCACCCGGACATCGGGGTCGGGCACGATCTCGATCCTGAGGTCGAGGTTGGCCGGGGTCCCCCAGTAGCTCTCGTTGACCGTGAACAACATGTTCTCACCACGATTCCACGCCTCGAAGACGTAGGGGCCCGTGCCGACTGGGTTGGTGGCGATGAACTCGTTCGGCGTGCCGGCTTCCACTCCACCGTTGGCCTCGACGAATTCCTCGGACATGATCGACGCCACCGACTGGGTGACGACCGAGTTGAGGAATGCGGCGTTGGGCTGGTTGAGCGTCACCACGAAGGTCGAGGCGTCCGGTGCCTCGGTGGAGGCGACGGTGTCGGCCAGGAGCCCAACGTTGCTCTCGGGGAGATCCATGGTGAGCGCCCGGTCCCAGGAGTACTTGACGTCGGTGGCGTCCACCGGGTTGCCCTCATGGTCGACGACGCCTTCTCTGATCGTGAATGTGTAGACGGTCCCGTCCTCTGAGATTCCGCCATCATCTGTGGAGGGGACTTCGGCGGCGAGACCGGGAACGAGGTCGGGGCCGTCGGGAGAGAACTCGACGAGCCTGTCGTACACCTGGAGGATCACCGTCTCGCCACCTTCGCCGGCTTCCACCTGTGCCGGGTCGAGTGAGGTCGGCTCGTCGTCGGCGGCATGGACGAAGGTGTCCGGGTTGGACACGCCACCCTCGCTCGGGGGCGCGGTGGTGTCACTCCCCGGGTCAGGTGCGGTCGTGTCCGGAGTCCCGGTCGGGGACGTGGTGTCGCTGGCCTCGGTGGTGTCGGTGGTGTCGCCGGTGCATGCCGCCGTCACCATGGCCAGAGCCAACCCGATCACCCACAACGATCTAGTCCTGCCCATGTCTCTTTTCATCTGATGCTCCTCCTCATGAGTTGATCACTACACATTGCGCCGGGTGTCGTCTCCGGCCAGCCGGGCCGCCGGTCGTTTGTTCCCGCCATCGCTCATCCAGGTGCAATCGTTTGTAGGGTGTCTTAACTTACGGTGGCGCACCACACTCTGTCAACGATGTGATGCAAAATGCAGGGTTGCGTTGCATTGGTCCCCGCCTCGGCCCGTCGGATGGGCCCGGGTGATGGCGGGGGCGACTCAGACCTTGGCCCAGTAGCCCTCTGCGGCCTTGGACGCTGCCAACGTCTTCGCGTCCTCGAAACCCGGGGCCATCGACGCCGCCGTTCCCGCCATGATCTCGTGGTGGTCGATGTTGAGCAGCCGAAGCCAACTCTGCTGACCCATGGTCAGACCGATGAAACACCCCAGCTCGACCAGCTCGGCCTCGGTGAAGTGGGTGTAGAGACGGTCCCAGAAGACGTCATCGGTGTCGAGATGCCACGTGATCGCCTCGGCGTAGGCCAACGCCGCCTTCTGCCGGTCGTCGTACTGCTCAGACGACTCGAAGTTGAGGAGCTCGTCGTACTTGCCCTCGGTCAGGCCGAGCTTTCTGCCCTGCTCGGAGCGCTGGTTGCCGCAGTACTCACACTTGACCGACCGGGAGACATAGACGCGGCAGAGCTCTTTGAGTTCGTGGTCGACGATCCCCTCGCGGAAGAGGTCCTTCCAGCTGTTGGCGAAAAACCAGAATGCGTTGGGGACGTGAGCACGAATGGCCGAGCTCTCCGGCCGCGGGGTCCCCTCGCGGGCACAGCGCTCCATCTCGGCTCTCATCTCGGGTGTCATGTCGTCGAGTGGCACGTAGCTGATGCGCTGTTTGTCGGCCATGATCATCGTCTCCTTCGTCGATCACATTCTAAGCCCGAAGCCAACCCACACATACCTGGCTACCGCTGCACCCCGATCAAGATCACCCCGGCGGCGACCAGGAGCACGCTGGCGGCGACCCAGCCGTCGATACGCTCCTCTTCCCGGATGAAGATCCAGCCCAGCAAGAGAGCGAACACACCCTGCGTGCTCTGAAGGACCCCGACGAGCCACGCCTCCAGGTATTCGAACGCGACGAATTGGGCAACCAGAGCGCCACTCATCGCTACCCCTGCCGCCACGAACCACCAGGGGACCTGACCGAAGTTCTCCCGGATCCTTCGACCTCCACGGCCCGAGAAAGCGTCGAGGGACACCACCACGGTTAGGGCTGCAATCGAGCCGATCATGGCTCCGAGGACCGCGTCGTCGTAGCGGAGCAAACCCCACTTCTTCACCACGAAGCCGAGCCCGAAGAAGACCGGCGCGGCGGCGGCGAAGATGAACCCCATTCGCAGGTTCCTGGCATCGGCCGGCGCGGCAACACCGTCGAGCATCGAGGTGGGTGTTGCCCGAGCCCGGACGAGAGCGAGAAGACCAGCGATCACGATCAGACCACCGAGCGCGTCGAGCGCCCCCACCTGCTCGCCGAGGACGAGCCATCCGGCCAAGGCGGCGACCAGGGGACTGCCGGTCATGAACGCGCTGGCTCGCGTGGCCCCCACCAAACGAACCGCTCGCAAGTTGGCGAACCGTCCCATGAGCGAACCGAGGACCCCGCCCACCGCGAGGCCGATCACCCCGGAGGTGCTCCAAGCCGGTGGGGTGACCGTGAGCCCGATCGCGCCCAGGACGATGACATTCACCAGGATCGTCATCAGGAGCCCGTCGTCCTGGGGACGATGCCGTTGCCCGACCCGGGCGAGCACCGACCCGGTGGCGAATAGGGCTCCGGTGACCAGACCGAGGACGACTCCGATCAACTGTTCACTCGTGTCTCGAGTCGCCCGAGAGCTTCTCTCTCAGCCAGCGGAACGTCGCCGGAGCCCAGTCCGACTGGTATTTGAAGGCGCAATGACCGGCGTCGCCATAGATCCGGGCGGTCCGCATCGTGGGTGGCCCGCTCTCCAACATGAAGTAGATGTTGCCGATCGGGGCGAGGTGGTCGTGCTTGCCGTTGATCATGAACACGGGTTGGGTGATGCGATCGACCAACCCCAGCTCCGACAGTGCCCAGGTCTTGAAACGCTCCTCCTCGTGTTCCCGGGTGGTCGGGCTGAAGGAAGGCGGCCCGTCGGGCTCCCCGAAACGCCACTCGGCCCTGCGGTTGGCGTGGGCCACGAATTCCCCCATCTCGGTGTCGCTCATCCGATAGCCGAAGGGGTGACCGGCGTTGGCGACCACTGCGCCCACCTTCTCCGGAACCGTCCCGGCGAGCTGCATCACCGAGTACCCGCCCCGGCTGATTCCAAAAGCACCGATCCGGTTGGCATCCACTTCGGGCCGTGAGGCCAGATAGTCGATCGCGGCCTCCCAGGCCGTCACCGAGCCGGGAGACCAGGGGAAGGGGTTCTCCCCGGTGGCGGGGCCATCCATCACAACGGATGCCAGGCCATTGTCCAGAGCGAGGTCGGCCGCCCAGCCGCGGTCCTCTTTGAAGACGTCGGCGCCGCACATGACGAGAACGGCCGGGACCGGCCCGACGACCTCTCTCGGCGTGCGGAAGTGAACCGTGACCTCCTGGCCCTGGTGTTGAACCGGGACGACCTCGAGCGGAGGGTCGAGGTGGGCGCTCGCCTTGCGGTAGGCACGGGCGCAAGCCGCACTGATCTCGGCCTTCTCTTTGGAGATCTCCCCGGGGAACCGTCCGATGGCGTAGTAGGTCTTCGCCTGGAGGTAGGACCGGCGCGCTGCGTCGTGGTCCCCGGCTTCCTCCAGCCGGTCACCTTCCTCTTCGTGTCTCTCCCCGACGCCCCTCCAGACGGGCACCCACAGGTCCTGGGTCGTGGCCTCGAGTCGGCCGACCGTCTCTTTGAGCTCCTCGACGTCGTCGATCATGCTCAACCAACGTCGATAGAACCCGCCATGCTCGACGACGAACGGGTCCTCGGAAGGGGCGAATCCCAACTCTGTCATGTCTGCTCCTCTTGCCGGCTACGAGTCATCAGGTCAGCCAATCCGTCCTCGGGTCGGAGGATGTACAGCCCACCATTGACCCGATCGGTGATGAAGAAGGTGAGGTCGTCGGCCACGAACAGGTCGTTGATCTGGCTGGCCTGTTGGCCCCGTGGACATGACGGGATGTAGTGGGCGACCTCACGCGGCGCGTCGGGGTCGGCCACGTCGTACGCCCGAAGCCCGGCATTGAAGTAGGTGGCGAAGAGCAAGGTGTCGCTGCGATAGCTTCCGGGCCGGTTCTCGTGGAGACAGTGGGCACCGTAGCGCAAGCCACGCAGACAGAATTCCTCCCCGGGCGGGGGGCAGACCGACCTGACCCCCGGATCGGCCTCGTCCGCTACGTCCACGATGCGAATCATGTGTGGGGGCCCTTGACAGTCGTTGAACGTCGACTCGTCGGTGACTGCCACCAGACCGCGATCGGCCAGCGGAAGACAGGTGTGGGTGTGCCCGCCCACCGTCCAATCGAGACGGGAGACCACTGTGATCTCGTCGAGGTCGGAGATGTCGAGGATGACCATCCCCGAGTCCCAAAAGCCGAGATAGGCCCGGTCGCCGGAGACCAGGGCGTGGTGCACCGACCGCTCCTCCGTGGCCGGCCAGGTGCGCTCCTCCCCTTCGGCCATGCCTGGCCACCACCATCGGGCCCGCTCGACCGGGTGCTCCGGGTCGCCGAGGTCGATCACCATCCAGATGCGCTCGGCGAAGCCGTCGGGGGTGGCCGAGACGTAGGCGAACCGGCCCCCTTCCCAGACGATGCGGTGGACCCCGGAACCGGTGGAATGCCAGAAGCCGATCTCGCGGGGATCGTAGGGGTCGGCCAGATCGAGGATCGCCATGCCGGCACGCTCCGGCTCTCCTCCACGGAACGCCTCGTGGTTGACCAGGAGCAAATCGTCGGCGACCTGGACCTTGTGGTTGTGGGCCCCCAAGGGCGTCTCGAACTGACGGACCAATTGCGGGTTCGACAAGTCCGAGACGTCCAGGATGCTGGTGCCCATTCCACTGGGCCCGAAGTGCCCGACGTATACGACGTTGCCATGGGGCATCACCTGCATCCCATCGCCGTGACCACCGAGGTCGGAGTTGCCGATGAGATGCAGCCCGGAACGCTCCTCGCCATGCATGCAATCGTTTGTAGCAGATCCGGACAATGGTCGTCACCCCGGGCCGGGGCTCTTGGGTGGGGCGGCCGACGTCGGTAAGCTCTGGGCCAGACCGGCGCCCCCGGGGGAAGTAGATGACCAAACAGGTGACTCTGCGTGACGTCGCCCTCGAGGCCGGCGTCCACATCTCCACTGCCTCGCGCGCCCTGAACCCCGAGACCAGGTCGATCGTCAACCAGGACACGGTCGCGAGGATCCTGGCAACGGCCGACCGGCTGGGCTACCGCCCCCACCCCCTGGCCCAGGGGCTACGAAAGAACCGGACGATGTCGGTCGGCATGGTCATCCCGGACATCGAGAACCCATTGTTCGGTCCGATAATCGCCGGGGCGGAACAGGTCCTGGGCAGCGAGGGCTACTCCCTGCTGATCACCAACACCGACATCAATGAGGGACGGGCCCGGGATGTGATTCGCGCTCTGGTGGAGAGACGTGTCGACGGGATGATCCTGGCCACGGCGTCGAGGTCGGATGACGTGATCACCGATCTCCTGAACGACGGAGTCCACATGGTGCTGGTCAACCGATCGACCGATGGCGTGCCGGTCCCGGCGATTCTCGGAGATGACCAGACCGGGATCGGGCTCGCCGTCGATCATCTCGCCTCGCTGGGCCACATGCGGATCGGTCATGTGGCCGGCCCCCAGCACCTCTCCACGGGGTTGGCCCGTCATCAGGCATTCCTCACCAGGATGCAGAGCCTCAGCCTCGAAGTCGACCCCTCAGCTGTCGAGGAGTCCACCTGGTATCAGGTCGATCCGGGATACAAGGCGGCTCGCACACTGCTGGAGCGCCGCCCCGACATCACCGCCATCGTCGCCGCCAACGATCTGATCGCCCTCGGCTGCTACCGCGCCGTCCGGGAGCTGGGCCGGGAGGTCGGAGTGGATGTCTCGATCACGGGTTACAACGACATACCCCTGCTCGACCTTATGCAGCCCCCGATGACCTCGGTGCGGGTCCCCTACCGACAGATGGGTGTGGAGGCAGCCAACACCCTCTTGCCGATGATGGCGGCGAAGCCCTCGGAGGGCCGCCCGATCTCGATCCGGCTCACTCCAACGCTTTCGATCAGAGAATCGACTGCGCCACCTGCCCAGTGACGCCGGCATACCGAATTGGACGCGAGTGTCCCGGGGCGGATCTGGACTGATCCCGGTGTCGCCAGGAGGGTGGGCACGATAACCGGGAGCGGCCCCCCAGGCTCGGGCTCAGGACAGACCGTCAGAGACCTCTCGATTCTCGGGATGGATCTCGCGCCCGGAGGCGCTGGCCTCCTTGGTGAGCAGTGCGGCGAAGTCCTGGTCGCCATAGCCGAGACCGATGCCCTCGACGATGATCGAGTGGACCAAGGCCGCGGTGGGCACCGGGATGTCCAATGCCGTGGCCGTGGACAGCCCCAGCTCGAAGTCTTTGCGCAGCAGGTGCCAGGTGAAGGTGGGGGTGTAGTCGAGGTTCACGAACGCCGGTGTCTTGTATCGGGTGAAAGCCGAGCCCATCACGGAGTCGTTGAGGAACTCGAAGAGGTCGGCCCGGGAGACGCCGGAGGCCTCAGCCAGGATCGAGACCTCTGCCATGGTCTGGGCGACGATGCCCAGCATCAGGTTGTGACAGATCTTGACCAGGCGCGCCTCGTCTTCGGAGCCGACATAGGTGACCTTCCGGCCGAATTGCTCGAGGACAGGTCGAGCTTTCTCGTAGGCCGACTCGGGGCCGGATGCCACGACCGTGAGACGACCGGCCTTGACCACCTTCGGATTGCCGCTCACCGGTGCTGCCAGCACCTCGACACCGACCTCTGCGGCTCGAGCCCGGAGGGTTTGCGAGCTGGCCGGGTCGATGGTCGTCGAGTCGACGATCACCGACGGCCGGACATCGTCGCGGGACAACACGCCATCCTCGCCGACGGTGACCTCGAGGACGTCGTCGGGACCGCCCACCATGGTGAAGACGATATCCAGCGCAGCCAGCTCCGCCGGGCTGTCCACGACCTTGGCTCCGTGCTCGGCGAGGGCCTCGGCCTTGGAGCGCGTCCGGTTGTAGACCCAGACCTCTGTCCCGGCGTCGAGCAGACGCTTGATCAGGGCTGCGCCCATCCTGCCGGCCCCGATCCAGCCGATTTGTCTTGCGCTAGTCATCTCCGGGCCCTCCGCTGTCTGCAATCGTTTGTATTCAACCGGTCGGTATCTGCGGAGTCAACCTGGACGGGTCAAACCTAAGTCGGGAGCTCTCTGATCCACCGAGCCTCCAATTTCACCCCGGCGTCGGCG
>Ga0268386_10001312_pt1 | contig 17020 bp, 15 predicted proteins | sample RVTome_15_FD_200260 | JGI IMG/M metagenome (GOLD analysis project Ga0268386, IMG submission 200260) | Soil microbial communities from uranium-contaminated site in the Upper Colorado River Basin, Wyoming, United States - RVT150D86... ...
CTCGAACAGCGGGGTCGAGAGGTAACGCTCGCCGGTATCCGGCAATATGGCGACGATCACCGAACCGGGCTCGGCCTCCTCCGCCACCTTGAGCGCCGCGGCGAATGTGCCGCCCGAGGATATACCGCAGAAGATGCCCTCGTTGGTGGCCAGCGCTTTCGAGGCGGCAATAGCCTCTTCGTCGGTCACCGGGATGTTGCGGTCCGCGATCTTGCGGTCGAGCACGTCGGGAATGAAATCCGGCGTCCAGCCCTGGATCTTGTGCGGCTGCCATTCCTTGCCCTCCAGCAACGCCGCGCCAGCCGGCTCGGTGGAAATGATTTTCGTGCCGGGTCGCGCGAGCTTGATCATCTGGCCCGCGCCGGTGATGGTGCCGCCGGTGCCGTAGCCGCTGACGAAGTAGTCGAGCCGCTTGCTGGAGAAATCGCTGAGGATCTCCGGCCCGGTGGTGTTTCGGTGGTAGGCGGGGTTGGCCTCGTTCTCGAATTGCTGGGTCATGAACCAGCCGTGCTTGGCCGCCAGCGCCTCGGTGACGCGCACCATACCGGTGGCGCGTTCCTTGGCGGGCGTGAGGACCAGCTTGGCGCCGAGGAACCGCATCAGCTTGCGCCGCTCGACGGAAAACGACTCCGCCATCACCGATACGAAGGGATAGCTCTTGACGGCGCAGACCATGGCCAGCGCGATGCCGGTGTTGCCGGAGGTCGCCTCGATCACGGTCTGGCCGGGCTGGATCTGGCCGTTCCGCTCGGCATGCTCGATGATGCCGATGGCAAGTCGGTCCTTGACCGAGCTCAAGGGATTGAAGGCCTCGAGCTTGACGTACATCTCGACGCCTTTCGGCGCCAGCCGCTGGATGCGGACCACCGGCGTGCGGCCGATGGTCTCCAAGACATTGTTGTAGATCATTATGATTTTTCTCCTGTGTCCTCGGTCGCCTTCATGCAGCCGCTTCGAGTATCGAGGCGGCGCCGAACCACGCCAGCTCCCGACCCAGTGCGGCCACTTCACCGATGATGAATAGCCCCGGCGCGCCGTCAGGGACCTGCCTCGCCAATGCGGGAAGGCGGGAAATATTACCAAAAAGCACGCGCTGGCGGTCGAGCGTACCGTCGATGATGAGCGCAGCCGGTGTCGATGCGGCACGGCCCTGCTCCAGCAATTTCTGGCGGACCCGTGATGCCTGCTTCACGCCCATGTAAACGACCAGCGTGTGGCTCGCCCCACCCGTGCAGCTCATCTCGGAATAATCGGGAAAACTGCCAGCGTCACTGCCATAGTCCTGCCCTTGCAGGTGGCCTGTCGCAAGCGTCAGCTGCTGGGCATGATCGCGGTGCGTGAGGGGGATGCCGGCATAGGCAGCGCAGCCAAGCGCCGCCGTGATCCCGGGCACCACCTCGTAATCGATGCCATGGGCCTTGAGGTGCTGCAACTCCTCGCCGCCGCGCCCGAAGATGAAGGCGTCTCCACCCTTGAGGCGGACCACGGTCTTGCCGGCCCGGGCGGCTTCCACCATCAACGCGTGGATACGCGCCTGCACGCCGTGGTGGTCGCCCGCGCGCTTGCCGACGTCGACCCGCTCGGCGTCGCGCCGGGCCCGGTCGAGGATTTCCTCCGGAACCAGCCGGTCGTGGAGCACCAGGTCGGCCTGTTGCAGCACTTCCACTGCCCGCAGCGTCAACAGGTCGGGACGGCCCGGACCCGCGCCCACGAGGTACACCTTCCCGCACATCTCCTTGCCTGCCACGCGCCTCAATTCCCGCCGCATGGCCGCTTCGATCGTCTCGACGGGCTCGCCGCTCCAGCGCACGGTTCGCGCGCGATCGAACAGGAATTCCCAGCGCCTGCGCCGATCGTCCGGCGACAGCCGGCGTCCGATCGCATGGCGCAGCCTGGCTGCGGCCGCGGCGACCTTACCGAGGCCGTGCGGAAGCAGTGCCTCGATCCAGCCGCGAATGGCCCGGGCGAGGAGCGGCGAGGCGCCGCCGGTCGACACCGCCACCTGGACGGGATCGCGGTCGACGACCGCAGGGGAGATGAAATGGCAATGTTCGCGGTCGTCGACGGCGTTGACAGGCACGTTGAAGGCCTCGCCGGCCTCGAAGACGGCGCGGTTGAGCGCGGGATCGTCGGTCGCCGCGAATGCGAGCCGAAACCCCTCGATCCGCTCCGGGGAGAAAACGGTTCCAAGCCACGCAATTTCGCCGCCGGCGCGGCGCGCCTCGAGCTCGCCTCTGAGGGCGGCCGAGATCAGCGAAACCCGTGCGCCGGCCTTCAGCAACGCCGCCACTTTTCGCGCCGCCACCCTGCCGCCACCGACCACCAGCACGGGCCTGCCGTCGAGGTTCATGAAAATCGGCAAATAGGGCATCAGCGAAGTCACCGGAAAACCAAGCGACTTCGATGCTAGCGGCCGCTCCGGGACCTGTGAAATACAACTTCCGTCTGCCGTTATGCCGTGCCGTGATAAGCGCGTGCAAGGGAATTCCCCGCACTCTGGTCATACTCAGAACTTATTGATCTGGCTATACTATCCTCCGGTGAGGCGTGATTTGATCGTTGAGCGAAGCTATGAAATTGCAGCAACTCAGATATCTGGTGGGCGTAGTCGACAACGGCCTCAACATCACAGCGGCCGCGCAGGTGCTCTACACCTCGCAGCCGGGGGTGAGCAAGCAGCTCAAGATGCTCGAAGACGAGCTCTCGCTTCAGCTGTTCCGCCGCAAGGGCAAGAGCTTGACGGGCCTTACCGAGGCCGGCAGGGATATCGTCGAGCGTGCGCGACGGATCCTCAGCGAGGTCGACAACATCAAGTCGCTCTCGAGCGAGCTGTCCGGCCAGGAAAGCGGCGAACTCGCGATCGCCACCACCCATACCCAGGCCCGTTACGTTCTGCCCGAGTTGCTCGACGGCTTCCACCAGCGTTACCCCGGCATCTCCGTGCGGCTGCACCAGGGCACCAGCGACCAGATCGCCCGCCAGGTGCAGGACCACGAGGCGGATTTCGCCATCGCTTCGGGCCGCAGCGACCTGTTCCAGGACCTGGTGGCGTTCCCGATCTACCACTGGGAGCGGATTGTCATCGTCAAGGCCGATCATCCCCTGGCCGCGCTGAAGAAGATGACTCTGAAGGACATCGCCAGGCACCCGATCATTTCCTACACGCATAGCTTCGACGAAGGCTCAGAGCTGGCGCTTGCGTTCAGCGAAGCCGGCGTCGAGCCGAACGTGGTGTTCACGGCCGAGGATCCGGACGTGATCAAAACTTACGTGCGAAAGGGCATGGGGGTCGGCATCGTGGCCTGCATGGCCTACGACCAGGCGCGCGATGCCGGCATCGTGGCCTTCAACGGCGCCGGGATATTCCCGAGCTGCACGACCTGGGTCGGTTTTCGCAAGGATCGGTTTTTGCGCGACTACATGTACGCCTTCGTCGAGATGGTGGCGCCGGCGGTCGACCGCGAGCGCATCGAAGGGGCCATCGAGCAGGCCAACGACCCGACTGCGCCGACGCCGCCCCTGGCGCGTTCGCTATCCGGCGTGAATCAGCACCCCAGGCTGGGACAGCCGTTTTCAACGTGCTGCAACGGCGGCTTTAACCTCTAGTGCGATTGGGCCTGGGGGAGTTCCTTCCAAAACACGCATGAATACGTCCCTGTAGCTCTTCGGAGACATCCGTGTCTCCGAAGGTTTTGGAAGGAACTCCCCCCAGGCCCTCCGTGAGGCCGCGAAGGGTGCCCGACTGCGGAGGCGTACCGTTGGGCTTGGCAGTAGACCTTTCCAAAACCCTCGACGGGAGGGACCCCGGCGAGGAGTCTACAGGGACGTATTTACGACGTGTTTTGGAAAGGTCTACCGCCAGGCCCACCGCACCGTCTTCGAGAGTTTGCTATGCGAAGTGCTCGGGTTCGTGGAGGCCGCATTCGCGCAAAAGGCCGAAGAAGCGGGTTTCCTCTTCGGTGATCTCGGCGGTCAGCGGCCGCGTGGTGTGGATGTCGCCGATCGAGACATAGCCTTGGTCCCAGAGGGGGTGGTAGGGCAGGTCGAATTCCTTGAGGTAACGGTGGATGTCGCGGTCACTCCAGTCGGCCAGCGGGTGGACTTTGACCGCGCGGCCCTGGCGCTGCAGCAGCGGTGTTTTCGCGCGGCTTTTCGATTGCACGCGCCTCAGGCCGCTGAACCAGGTGCCCACTTCCAGCGCTTCGAGTGCCAGCTGCATCGGCTCGACCTTGTTGATTTGGTTGTAGCGCCGAATGCCTTCGGCCCCGGCCTCCCACAGACGGCCAAAACGTTCCTCCTGCCAGGCCGGGCTGAGGCGGGGGCGGAAGACCTGGAGATTCAAGCCGAGGCGCTTGCTCAGCGCGTCGATGAAGTCATAGGTTTCGGGGAAGAGGTAGCCGGTATCGATCAGCACCACCGGGATGTCGGGTCGAATGGTGGTGACGAGGTGCAGCATGGCGGCCGATTGCGCGCCGAAGCTGGAAGTCATGATGGGCGCATCCGGCAGGTAGTCCAGAGCCCACTGCACACGCTCGGTGGCGGGCATGGCCTCCAGGCAGGGATTGACCGCTTCGAGTTGCGCGTCCGTCCAGGCCTGACCCGGGCGCGGGATGCGCAACTGCAGGTGCTCGGCGCGCGGGTTTGCGCAGCTCATGCCCTGGCCCCCTCGTCAGACGAAGAGGAGATGAAACTCCCGCGAACAAGGAAATCGCCGAAATGCTCGTCCGCAAGGCGCCCGGCCGCGTACTTCGAAAATAGCCCGTCCAGGATTTCCAGCACGTCGGCCTCGGTAACGCTTTCGCGGTGCAGCCGATTGAGGCGGCTGCCGTCCCAGGCGGCGCCCAGGTGGAGGTTGTAGAGGCCGGGGCCCTTGCCGACCAGGCCGATCTCGGCCAGGTACGGCCGGGCGCAGCCATTGGGGCATCCGGTCATACGGATGGTGATGCCTTGTTTGGCGATGGCGTGTTTCTTCATGAGCGCTTCGAGCCTGCCGACCAGATCGGGCAGGTAACGCTCGCTCTCCGCCATGGCGAGGCCGCAGGTCGGCAGGCCGACGCAGGCCAGTGCGTTGAGGCGCAAGGGGCTGCCGGTGGCGTAGCTATCGAGGCCGTGCACGCGCACCAGGTGGTCCAGGGCCACGCGATCGGACTCGCGCACCCCGGCGATGACCAGGTTCTGGTTGGGGGTAAGCCGAAATTCGCCTTTATGCACTTCGGCGATCGCCCGCATGCCCGCCAGCTCGCGCCTGACACCGCGGTCCGCCACGCGCCCGTTCTCGATGAAGAGCGTGAGGTTCCACAGCCCGTCGTCGGTGCGCTGCCAGCCGTAACGATCGCCGGTGTGGGAAAAACCGAAGTACCGCGCTGCGGCAAGACGATAACCCAGCCGCCTGGAAAGTTCTTCGTGCAACCATTCAAGCCCGCGGTCCGCGACCGTGTACTTGAACCGGGCGTGCTTGCGCTCGCTGCGATCGCCGAAATCACGCTGGACCTTGACGATGGCCTCGGCCACCTCGACCACCTGCTCCGGTGTACAGAAGCCCAGGATGTCGGCCAGCCGCGGATAAGTCTCCGGGTCCCCGTGACTGGCGCCCATGCCGCCGGCGACGGTGACGTTGAAGCCGGCGAGCCCACCGGTTTCGCCGTCCTGGATGGCGATGAAGCCGAGATCGTGGGCGAAGACGTCCACGTCGTTGCGCGGCGGGATGGCGAACGCCGTCTTGAACTTGCGCGGCAGGTAAACCTCGCCATAGACCGGTTCGGAGTCCTGCTCGGCGGTAGTTCCGACCTTGCGGCGCCCGCCGCCATCGTTGAGCCATATCTCGTGGTAGGCCGTGGTGTGCGGGGTGAGTTGCTCACTCACCGCGCAGGCATGGCGGTAGACCGCACGGTGCAGTTCCGACTGTTCGGGCAGTGCGGTCGCCATCACGTTGCGATTGACGTCTCCGCAGGCAGCGATGGTGTCGAGCAGCGAGTCGTTGATGGCCCGGATGCTGGACTTGAGATCGTGTTTGAGCACGCCGTGCAACTGGAACGCCTGGCGCGTCGTGATGCGGATCGTGCCGTTGGCCCACTGCCGCGCGATCCGGTCCAATGCCAGCCATTGCTCAGGCGTGCACACCCCACCCGCCACGCGGGCGCGGATCATGAACTGGTAGTCCGGCTCCAGCATCTGGCGGCGGCGCTCCTCGCGCACATCGCGGTCGTCCTGCTGGTAGATGCCGTGGAACTTGCTGAGCTGGGTGTCGTCTTCGGCAATCGCGCCGCTGGCGCCGTCCGCCAGGCTTTCCTCGAGGGTTCCGCGCAGGTATCGGCTGGCGGCCTTGATGCGCTCGACCGGGCTGAGCTGTTGTTGACCCGAAGCCATCAATAGAGGTCCTTGAGGAGCCGGCGCCCGCGGCGAAGATCCTTGACGACTTCTTGCGCCGTTGCTGGATCCATACGACGCGCCGCGGCAATGGCATCGACCAGGGCCTGTTCCACCGCGTGACCCATGGCCAAGGCGCCGCAGATGTAGATGAACGCGCCGTCCTCGATCCAGCGATTGATTTCCTGACCCCGTTCCGCCACCACGTGCTGCACGTAATGCTTTTCGGCCCGGTCGCGCGAAAATGCGCCGTCGATGCGGCTGATGAGGCCGTCCGCGCGCCACTTCAGCCATTCGCGCTGGTACAGGAAATCAGTGCGGCGGTGGGGATTGCCGAAGATCAGCCAGGCGCCCGGATTGCGGCCGGTCTCCTCGAGTTCCTGCATGAACGCGCGGAACGGTGCCACGCCGGTGCCGGCGCCGATCATGATGATCGCTGCGGCCGGGTCTTCCGGCAGGCGGAAGCGGCGGTTGGGCTCCATGAACACGCGGATTTCGTCGCCGGACTGGACACGCTGGTTGAGGAAGGCACTCGCGACGCCCTGCCGCTCAATGCCGATGGCGTCGCTGCGCAGGGTCACGACGGTGAGATGGGCCTCCTCGTCGACCATGGCTGCAGAGGAGGCAATGGAATAGGTGCGCGACGCCAGGGGCGGCAGTAGGTCCGCCAGTTGCTGGGCGCCCAAACGAACCGGGTGCGCCTCGGCGAGGTCGATGAACTGGCGGGCCTCGATGAATTCCTTGCGCGCCCCGGCGTCCATGCGCTGCCAGCGACGCGCGAGTTTTCCCCGGCCGCTGCTGTCGTCGAGCGCTGCATAGGCCTGCGCCGCATCCAGGTTGAGTCGGGTAAGCTCACGGTGGCGGCTCAGGGTTTCGCGGATGGTGCGGCTGCGGCCGTCGTCGTCGACGAGGTCGGACGGTTCGATCCCGAGCTTTTGCAGCACGCGGGAGACCAATTCGGGATCGTTGTCCGCCCAAATTCCCAGCGAGTCGCCCGGTTGGTACTGCAAACCGGAACCTTCCAGGGAAAGCTCGAGGTGGTAGACGTCCTTGTCCGATTCCAGCCCCGTGATCTTCTGTACCCGGTTGACGATTGCGGGAAAGGGCCGCGCCCGCGTCCAGCCCGGAGTGGAGGGAACGATAGAAAGTGAGGGGCTGAGCGCGGGCGCGACAGGAGGGGGCACTCCAGAGTCGTTGGCGGAGTCGTTGGCGGCGTCGGTTCCCAGCTTTTCCCGCGCCCATTCGAGGAGTTCCTGCGACCACCGTCCGGCATCGCCGGCATAATCCACGTCGCATTCGACCGGGGGCGCGAATTCGCTGGCACCCTTGGCCTTGAGCATCGCGGCCAACTGGCGGCCGGCCGCGCAGAACTCGGTGTAGCTGCGGTCACCCAGTGCGAGGATTCGGAAGCTCAGCGAACCGAGGTCCGGGGCGCCACTGGCTTCCAGCCATTCGAACAGATCGAGGGCATCGTCCGGGGGGTCGCCGTCGCCATGGGTGCTCATGACGAAGGCGGCATAGCGGATTTTCTTCAGGGCAGCCGGGCGCAGGTCGGACAACGATTTCAGCGTGACGCGGACGCCATTTTGCCGGGCGTTTTCCGCCAGAGTCTCGGCCACCGCTTCACCGTTGCCCGTCTGCGAACCGTACAGCACGTGCAGCTCGGCGCCCGCGGCCGCCGGTGCCTGGGGGATCTGCAGTGCGCGTACGCTCATGGACCATCCTCGCCGAATCAGTAAAGATCGAGGATAGAGGTGGCGAAGGGCTGGCGGAACGAAGCGTTCTCTATGGGGCTATAACAGCTTGGAATATCAAAGATCGCGGCGGGGGCGCCGCTCCTACAAGCAATTGGCGGTGTTGCAAAGACCTTGTAGGAGCGGCGCCCTCGCCGCGAATTCAGGCGCCGCGTGCCAGTGCGGGTGCGTCAGAATGCAATCCGGCGGCGCGGCGCACGAAGGCCTCGCGGGCCGGCCCACTCTGCGCCACCATCTTGAGGCCGAGACGGCGCAGCGGGGCGAGGAATGACGGCGTGAACAGCGCGCGGATGCCGTGGATGCCGTAAGCCATGACCTCGGCATCCGAACGGCGCCAGCGCTGGTATTTTTCGAGCGCGGGGTCCAAAACATCCGCGGCCGACCACTCGTCATGCGCATCCCGGGCGGCCGCGAGCACTTCCACCAGCGCCGCCGCATCGAGGAAGCCCATGTTCACCCCCTGCCCCGCCAGCGGATGGACGACGTGGGCGGCGTCGCCGACCAGCGCCGTGCGCCGCGCGGCGTAGCGTTCGGAAAGCCGCATGGTGAGATCGAATCCAGCCCGCGGCCCGCATACCTCCACCGCGCCCAGCCATTCGCCGCAAGCCTCCGTCACCGCCTCACAAAAGGCTTCGTCCCCGAGTCCAAGGAGTCGCTCAGCCTCGACGTTGGGCCGGGTCCAAACGATCGAGGAGGTGCCGTCGCTGAGCGGCAGGAAGGCCAGCGGGCCACCCTCCATGAAGCGCTGCCAGGCAACCCCCGGGTTGGCCCGCTCGGCCCGCACCACGCTGACGATGCCCTGCTGGCCGTAGTGCCAGATTCTCTGGTCGATGCCCGATTGCTCGCGAACCGGCGATCGCGGCCCGTCGGCGCCGACCACCAACGCGGCGCTCAGGCGATTGCCGCCGTCCAGGACCAGTCCGACTGCAGCCTCGCCGGGCTCTATCTCTGCGATCCGCGCCGGGCGATGGACTTCGAGCGGGTCGCCAGCCGTGCGGCGCGCTTCCAGCACTTGCCACAGCGCCGTTTCGATCGAGGCGTTTTCGACGATGGTGCCGAGCCGCTCCAGGCCGAACTCCAACGCCGTGAGCTCCAGTTCGGCCGGTCCTCCGTCGTCCGCTTCCTCGACGTGCATGCGCCGGTAAGGGCAATGCCGGCGTTCGGCGATGATGCGCCAGGCGCCGGTGTGTCCGAGGATCGACTGCGAGCCGGGCGAAATCGCCGAAACCCGCAGCCCAACTGCTTCGTCCTCGTCGAAACCGGGCGGTTGGCGCGCCTCGATCAGCGCCACCGAGAATCCTTCTTTCAGTAGCAGGCAGGCGCTGGCGGCGCCGACCATGCCGCCACCGACGACCGCGACATCATAATGGTGGTTGCTCATGGTGCTTTGCCGTCCAGCGGTTCACCGAGGGCCAGGCGCGGGATGCGCCCGCGGTAGCCCATGGCCCGCGCCGCCGTGTGCCGGCGCAGCGAGGGAAGCAGGCGATGGGCGATCAGGCCTGCGCTGCGCAGCAGTCGCGCGCCTCGGCCTGGATTGGCATACAAACGCGCCAGCGCATCCGACCAGTTCGAAGTGGCAGCCTGGTCGTGTTTGCGCCAGTCATGGTATGCCTGCAGGAGTGCAGGATCGCCCGGGTCTCCGCCCGCGCGCCGGGCCTCGGCCAGCAACTCGGCCAGCACCGCCACGTCGCGCAAGCCGAGGTTGAAGCCCTGGGCGCCGATCGGATGGATGGTGTGGGCGGCGTTGCCCAGCACCACGGTGCGGCGCGCCGTATCGTGTACGGCACGCACCTGCTTCAAGGGATAGCTTGAGCGCCGCCCCAGCTTGCTGAACTCGCCCAAATCATCGCCGAACCTCCCCTGCGCTGCCGCAAGAAAACTGCTGTCGGACATCTCCAGCTTTTCCTTCGCTTCATCTTCCGGCAGGCACCAGACCAGCCCGCAGCGCTCCCCCCGATGCGGCAGCACGGCCATGGGACCGGTCGGTGTGAAGCACTCGAAGGCCCGGCCGTTGTGAGCTTCGGCCGATGTGATGTTGCACACCACCGCGGTCTGTCCGTAATCGTGCTCGCCGGCGCCGATACCAACCGCCCGGCGCACGAAGGACGCCGCGCCGTCGGCACCGGCTACCAGGGACGCGTGCAACTCACAAATCTCTCCCTCGAATTCGAATTCCAGCCGTGCCCCTTCATCTTCGGTCGAGAGCTTCGACACCTTGGCGGGCATGAAACTCTGCAACGTTGTGAGACTGGCCAACAATTCCATGATCGCGGCGCCGAAAGCGCGCGCCTCGACCACGAAGCCGAACTGTTCCAGCCCGTGATCGGCGGGGTCGAGCTCCACCCGCCCCGGCCCATCGAGCTCTCGGACGATGATCCTGCGGATGGGGGTCGCCTCATCGTTCAACGCCGGCCAGATGCCTAGACCCGAGAGGATCCGGCAGGAACTGTCGCTGAGGGCTAGGGTGCGGTCGTCGTAAGAGGGTTGCGCCGCGGCACGGGGCGCGACGGCTTCGATGAGCGCCACACGCCATTCCTGGCTCGCCAGCGCATGGGCCAGCGTGGCGCCGACCAATCCGCCACCGACGATGGCGATGTCCGCCTTGCGTACTCGCTCCTTCGAAGGCGTCATCCCGCCATCAGCGCTTCAATGTCATCGGGAGTTTTGACCAGGCCCTCGGACAATACCTTGGGGTCCTTCTTCGTCACGGCCACGTCGTCCTCGATGCGGATTCCGATGCCGCGCCAGCGCTTGTTGACGCTCTCGTCGTCCGGCGCAATGTAAATACCGGGCTCGACCGTGAGCACCATGCCCGGCTCAAGCACGCGCGAGTGGCCGTCAATCTGGTATTCACCGACGTCGTGCACGTCCAGGCCCAGCCAGTGGCCGGTCTTGTGCACGTAGAGCCGCGTGTAGGCTTCTTCCTCGATGATGGCCTCGGGATCGCCCTTGAGAATTCCGAGCTCGACCAGGCCCTCGGCCACCACGCGGACGGCCGCGTCGTGAACCCCGTCCCACTGATTGCCCGCGCGAACGTGGTCGATCGCTTCCAGCTGCGCCGCCAGCACCAAGTTATAGAGTTCGCGCTGCTGCGCGGAAAACTTGCCGTTTACCGGGAAGGTGCGCGTGATGTCCGAGGCATAGCCGTCGTACTCGGCGCCGGCGTCGATCAAAAGCAGGTCGCCGTCCCTGAGCTCATCGTCGTTTGCGATGTAATGCAAAATGCAGGCATTGGGGCCGCCGCCCACGATCGGCGCGTAGGAGGGCTCGCATTGCTGCGAGACGAACGTATGCAGCAACTCGGCGTGGATCTCGGCCTCGTTCATGCCGGGTCTGCAGGTCCGCATGGCGCGTTCATGGGCGTCGATGGCGACCTTGGCCGAACGCCTCATCACCCTCAGCTCTTCGCGGCTCTTGTACAGCCGCATGTCGTGGAGCATGTGGTCGAGGCCGTGGAGTTCCTCGGGTACGTGGAAGGTGCGCCGCTTGGTCTCGCGCAGGTCGTGCATCCAGCCGATCAGTCGCTGGTCGAAAGCGGCATCGCCGCCGAGGTCGTAGAAGATGCGGTCGCGGTCGCGCAGGATTTGCGGCAGCTTCTTGCCGATCTCAGCGATATCGAACGCTTCGTCCATCCCGTAATCATCGAGCGCCCCTTCCAGTCCCGCCATCGGGCCATCCCACATCTCGCGCTCGGGGTCGCGCGGCCGGCAGAACAGCACGGCCTTTTCTTCCTCAGCAATAAGCACCAGCGCCGCATTGGGCTCGCGAAAGCCGGTCAGGTACAGGAAATCGCTGTCCTGGCGATAGGGGTAATGGACGTCGTTGTTACGGATACACGCCGGCGCGGCGCGCACGATGATGACGGAGCCCTCGCCACTGCTGAGCATGAGCTGGGCGCGTCGGCGGGCGTACTCTTCCTGCTTGATCATGACGTTGGTATGCGGACCGCTTGAGCGCGTTTCAATGGACGGGTTCGCCCTCGTCGGGGCCACGAAAGTCCTCTCGCAGCATCAGGGTCACAACGCGCACATATTCGGCGATCTCGGTGAAAGCACGTTCGTCGTCCTCGCGCGCCTCCGCATCGCCCTCGCCACCGGCGGACAGACCGGCGCGGGCAATCTGCTCCAGATCCTTGACGGCTTCTGCGGCTTCGCCGGACAGCGCGGCCAGGTCCCCGTGGCTGGCAAGCCCGGCGAGCATGCCGGTGCACCAGTGGGACAGCGCCTCGGTGCGCTCTTCCAGCGGCTCGCGATCATCCGGCAGCCACAGCCTGAAGCGCATCTCCTCGTCACCGAGCTGCGCGGCGGTGGCGGCGAACAGCTCCTCGAGCATGGCGCGCAAGGGCGGCATTGGATGATCCAGCACCTGCAGCGCATGCAGCTGGCCGAGGTAATCCTCGACGCCGGCCTGCGGGCTGACGGTGAGGAAGCCGCAAAGCACGCCGTGGCACTCGACCAATTCGGCGGCATCGAGACTACCCTGCCCCAGGCGCAGGCTGTGTTCGAAATCGGGGAGTTGCGGGACGCCCATGGAAACCTCTTTTTGTCGTGCACAATGCTATCACCGCTCATCGGGGCGCGGGAGCCGCGTGGGCGGCTCGCCGGCTTCGATTCGGGTGATTCAATTGACCGGCGGACGCCGGTCCAACTATATTTGAACCATGGATACCCTGGAACAGACCGGCGAGGACCTCGAGCGCCTCGAGGCGCAGTTGAAGAAACTGCTCGGACAGGTTCGGCAGTTGCGCGAGGAAAACCTGTCGCTGCAAAACCGGCAGGAGTCGCTGGTGGCCGAACGGGCGGCCCTGGTCGCCCGCAACGACGAGGCCCGTTCCAAGGTCGAGGCCATGATCCATCGCCTCAAGGCGCTCGAACAAACCTGATCGATGCAGCCGGTTTAACCGATGAGTACGAGCGCCGAACCCGTCAAGGTCACCATTCTGGACCGTCAATACCAGTTCGCCTGCCCCGAGAGCGAGCGCGAGGCGCTCAAGACCGCCGCCCGCCACCTCGACGAAAGCATGCGCGAGATCAAGGATTCCGGCCGGCTGATGTCGCTGGAACGGATCGCCATGCAGGCCGCCCTGAATTATTGCGACGAGGTCCTCAAACTGCGCCAAAACGCGGACACCAGGCGGGAGAAAATTGACAACAAAATCCGCATGTTGGCGGATCAGCTCGACCAGGCCCTCGCCGACAACGGATAGTCCGTTTACACACCATTGCGGCGAGTCGTAGTGCGCCGCGTTCCCCAATGAACTAGAATGAGGGTGCCCCCTGTGGTGTTAGCCAGCGGGACCGATAAATACCTTGTCCCTATATTATGACCTCGGGGCGACAGACCTTGTGGCCCGTGTGCAGGTTCGCCAAGCAGCGAAAAGCCTTAGGCCCGGCGAGTCACCCCACCTGAACCTTTGGTTCAAGGTCACCGGCCCGCAGCGGCACCATGGAGGGCTCCCTTTCTTCAATGGTTTGTCCTGCCGATAAGATCAGCCTGCGCACCCGTTTTCGGGCCGCGCGGCGCGAGATCGCCGAAGCCCAGCGGCAGCACGACGACCAATCCATCAATCGCGCCATCGAAGCCCTTTGTGGCGAGCGCAGGGCCGTGCGCATCGCAGGCTATCTGGCCTTCGACGGCGAGCCGGACATCTCCGCGGCGCTGTCGCGCCTGAACGCGAACGGCGTCGAGATTTACCTGCCTGTCATCGTCTCCCACGCAGGCCACAGCGAGCTCCACTTCCGGCGTTGGCCGGCCGCCGGCGGGCCTTCCCTGCCCGGTGAGTTGCGCCGCAACGCCTTCGGCATCCAGGAGCCGATGGTCGGTGACCACTGCACCGTGAATGCGCTCGACATCATGTTCATCCCGTTGGTGGCCTGGGACGAGTTCGGCGGACGCCTGGGGATGGGCGCCGGCTATTACGATCGGGCGCTGGAAGGCGTCTCGGCCGCCAGAAACCCGCTGCGGGTCGGCATCGCCTACGAGCTCCAGCGTGCCGATTCGGTGCCCATGACGGAGCGCGACGTCCGGCTGCATGCCGTGCTCACCGAGTCCGGCCTGTTTACCTTCGGCGATTGATTGGGGACAATGACGCCCTTTCGTCGTTGCCGGCCCCAACATGAATTACTGGCTGCTCAAAAACGAACCCGATGATTTCAGCGTCGACGACCTCGCCGCCGCGCCCGGCAAAAAGACCCATTGGGACGGCGTGCGCAACTACCAGGCGCGCAACTTCATGCGCGACGATATGCGAAAGGGCGACCGGGCCTTTTTTTACCACTCGAACTGTGAAGTGCCGGCCGTCGCCGGCATCGTCGAGATTGTCCGCGAGGCTTACCCGGACCACACTGCGTTCGATCCGGACGATCCCCATTTCGACCCCCGTTGCGGACCGGGGAGCGACCCCGACGAGCCGCGCTGGTACATGGTCGACGTGAAACTGGTTCGTAAACTCAAACGGCCGATCCCGCTCAAGGCAATCAAGGAGCACGCCGACGAGCTCGAAGGCTTCCACCTCATCCAGCGCGGCAGCCGCCTTTCGGTGATGATGGTCGAGCCCGCGCACTGGAAGCTGATCCTTTCCCTGGAGTGACAATGGGCGACAACCAACTCGAGCAAAAACGCCGCGTCGCCCAAGAGGCGCTGGGCTACGTCAATGACGACATGGTCCTGGGTGTCGGCACAGGCAGCACGGTCAATTGCTTCATAGAAGCGCTGGCGGAGAGCGGCAAACGGATCGAGGCCGCGGTCTCGTCGTCCGAGGCCACCACCGAGCGGCTCAAGGCAATCGGCCTGCGGGTGCGCGAACTCAACGACACCGGCACCCTCGACCTCTACATCGACGGCGCCGACGAGTTCGACAAGCACCGCCGGCTGATCAAGGGCGGCGGCGGCGCGCTGACGCGCGAGAAAATCATCGCGGCCGCCAGCCGCAAGTTCGTGTGCATCGTCGATGAGCGCAAGAAGGTCGGCGTGCTGGGCGCATTTCCGCTGCCCGTTGAGGTCATTCCCATGGCGCGCAGTTACGTCGCGCGCCAGATGGTGGTGCTGGGCGGCAGCCCGGAGCTGCGCGAGGGCTTTGTAACGGACAACGGCAACCCGATCATCGATGTGCGCAACCTCGACCTCGTCGACCCGCTGCGGGTGGAAAAAGCCATCAACAACATCCCGGGCGTGGTCACCTGCGGGCTGTTCGCCATCCGCCCGGCGGACGTGGTGCTGATGGCCACCGAAACCGGGGTCGAGAAAATCTGATCAACCTTCCTGCGGCACCGGCTCCGCCAAAAACGCCTCCATCAGCTCGTCGAATTCGCGAACAAACTCCAGGTGGTGACCGCCGGTGCCCGGCCCGCTGAAGCCGGTGTGGATCTCGCGCACCTTGCCGGCGCGGTCGATGAAGATCATGGTGGGATAGGCCAGCACACGGTCGAGCATGGGCAGCGCTTCGGCGGCGTCGGCCTTGTCAGAGTAACCGGCTACCAGCACCTCGAAGCCGATGTCGTGCTTGGCGACCAGCTCGCGCCCAAGCGTGGCGGCCTTGTCGAAATCCGTGACGTGCTCGAACAGCAGGGTGACGATCTCCAGCCCGCGGTGGTGATTTTCACGGTAGTAAGCGGACAGGAACTCCGCCTCGTCGGCGCAGTTAGGGCACCAGGTCCCGGCCAGCGTCACCAGCACCACCTTGCCATCGTACTTCGGATCGGACAGTGAGACCGGCTGTCCCTGAAGGTCGGGGAAGGCGAATTCGACCGTCTCGTAACCGGGCTTAAGATGGGTGATGGCATAGGCGTCGGGCAGCTCGGCGTCGAAATTGCGCCGGGCTTTCCAGCCCTCGTGCCAGCGGTCGCCCGACCAGAAATCGCCCTCAAGTGCCCCGAACTCATCCATGGTGGCCGTGAATACGTAGGCGTGGGCGCCGTCGAAAGTGGAGAGCTTGAGCATCCGGCCAGCGACCTCGCCTTCGAGGTAGCGGTAATCGCCGGTCGGCGTCAGGAACGTGCCGGACAGCATGCTGCCCTGCTGATCGAACTCGCCGATCGCCGCCCCCTCGTTGCCCTCGCTGTCAGTGAAGACCACTTCCCAGCGGCCGGTGACGTCGACCTCCGCCTGGGGGTCCGGGCTGAAGCGGTAGCCCGGATGTGGTTCCGCGCGAACCGGCAGGTGCTGCTCGTAACCCCGCTTGACCAGGGTCAGCGTGCCGCTCAGGCGGTCGCCGTCGCGCATCAACTCCAGGGTATTGTTGAAGGCCGGGAAGCGTAGGTGATACTGCTTCCCCGCGATCGATACCTCGCCAACCTCCACCCGTTCGACGCCGTTCGAGAACCAGGCATCCTCACCTTTGCGCGCAATATGCAGGCCCACGGGGAGCACGACGTCGGGCTGCAGTTGGATCTCGACGCGCCAGTCCTCGCCGTTCCACTGGTGCAAATCGGTATTGGCGATCGGCTCGATTTGCGGTTCGCACGCCACCGCAGCAAAACCGAACAGAAAGCCGAACGCGGCCCTCACAAATGTGGTTTCGATTCCGACTCGCAATCGGTCCATGGTTACAAACATCGGTAGCACCGGAAAATTCTCAGGAACCCGTCGACTCGGCAAATGGAAAGTATAACCGCCCTTGCCCGCGGCCCACGAACGTGGCTGCGTCCCTCAGAGGGTTACAAGAGTTGCTCATGGATCGCAGCTGATCTGACCGTTTCTCGTCAGTGCCTCGGAAGCCGCAACCCCACCCTTCGAATTACGCCGTTCTCTATTTCCCGCACGACAAGCTGCGCCGAGCCGATTGACACGACGTCCCCGATCACGGCACGGTGGTGAAAGGCCTTCGAGAGGTACTTATCGAGTGTCATCGTGTGCGTTTCCGGCGGGACCGTCACTGCGTAGACGTCGGCGACGTCACCCAA
>Ga0268386_10001313_pt1 | contig 17015 bp, 19 predicted proteins | sample RVTome_15_FD_200260 | JGI IMG/M metagenome (GOLD analysis project Ga0268386, IMG submission 200260) | Soil microbial communities from uranium-contaminated site in the Upper Colorado River Basin, Wyoming, United States - RVT150D86... ...
GGGCGGCCGTCGAAGCCGAGGCGGACGCTACGAAGCTCGATGATCGCTTTCGCTTCGTTCATTCGATCAGCAGCGCGATCAGGATCTGGGTGAGGAAATAGTCGGTCGCGAGGATGAGGACGGAGGCGACGACCACCGAGCCCGTCGCCGCGCGTCCCACGCCCTCGGTTCCACCGTCGGCCCGCATCCCGAAGTGGCAGGCCGTCAGCGCGATGATCGCGCCGAAGCAGATCGGCTTCGCGAGCCCCATGATGAAATCGATCGGGACGTACCGGAACACGAAGCCGGTCTGAGCGAGCGTCTGGTACACCGACCGCAGATAGAGGTCGGCGGTCAGGTCGAGCTTCACTACGGCGATCAGCATCCCACCGAAGATCGCCACCAGGTCGGTGATCACGGTCAGAACGGGAAGCGCGATCAGACACGCGAGGAGCCGCGGTACGACGAGCTTGCGGACCGGGTCGACGCCCATCGTCTGCAGGGCGTCGATCTGCTCGGTCACCCGCATGGCGCCGAGCTCGGCCGCGATGCCCGAGCCGGCGCGGCCACTGACCATCAGCGCCGTCAGCACCGGACCGAGCTCGCGCACCGTACTGGCTCCCACGAGTCGCCCGATGTAGATGGTGGCTCCGAACTGCTCCATCTCGACGGCCGACTGCAGGGCCAGCACCATGCCCGTGAACAGGCCGGTCAGGAAGACGATGCCGAGTGAGCCGACGCCGACGGAATCGAGCTGTACGACGAGGTCGCGCGGGTAGAACGGGCGGGAGAACATCCCGACGACGGCCCGGCCGGCCAGCCGCGCGTACTCCTGGGTGTGCCAGGCGAGCAGCTTGAGGCGTGCGGCGGGATAGCCGACAAGGGAGAATGCGCCGCCGAGATTGCCCATGCAGGTCGTCCGATCCGGCGTTTTGACTCTGTTCGGTTCGCCGGCTACGTTTCGCGCGACGAGAACGCCCGGAGCCCCGAGCGTGTTTTCCGGCAAGGCCTTACGTGCTCTGCTGACTCGAAGGCTGAGGTTACCCGCGATTTCGATCCACCGCAAGGCGAACGTGCCCGATCAACTCTTTCCCCCGGATTACGACACCAGCCGTTCGCTCCTCGAGCGCGCTCGCGAGCTTCGCGTCCTGGTGGTGGGCGACGCGATGCTCGACCGTTACGTCGAGGGGTCGGTACGGCGCATCTCGCCCGAGGCGCCGGTCCCCGTCGTCCACGTCACCGGCGAGCGCTCGGCACTCGGCGGGGCGGCCAACGTGGCGGCGGGCGTCGTGGCGCTCGGTGCGAATTGCGTGCTGGTGGCGGCCGCCGGCGCCGACGAAGCGGGGACGCGGCTGCGCGAGGCCCTGGACGCCGCCGGCATCTCCTCCGACACGATCGTCACCACCCCCGGTCGCCCGACGATTCAGAAGACCCGAATCCTCGGAGGCGGCCAGCAGATGCTTCGGGTGGACCGCGAACACCACGGCCCACTGTCCGTCGAAGTCGGACGCGAGTTGATCGAGCGAGCCGCGGCGGAGGTCGAGCGGGCCGACGTCGTGGTGTTCCAGGACTACGACAAGGGAACCGTGTCTCCGGGGCTGGCGCGCCGCCTGATCGACGACGCCACGGGGCGCGACGTGCCGACCGTGGTCGATCCGAAGCTCCGCCACTTCCTCGAGTTCCGCGGGGCCACCGTGTTCAAGCCAAACCGCTACGAGCTGGCGGCGGGTCTCGGGATCGAGGAACGGGCCCTCGACGGATTCGACCTCGCTTCGGTTCCGGGCCGCCTGGGCATTCACAACCTGCTGCTCACGCTCGGGCGAGAAGGAATGCTGCTGGTCGGGCGCGACGTGGACGGCATCGAGCGCGTACCTTCCCTCGCGCGGGAGGTGTTCGACGTGACCGGGGCCGGCGATACGGTGCTCGCCGTCACGTCGGTGGCCCTCGCGGCCGGCGCCCCACTCGTCGACGCGGCGCGGCTGGCGAGCGTCGCGGCCGGGCTCGGCGTGAGCCGGCCCGGGGCGGTGTCGATCACGGCGGCCGAGCTGCTCGGGCAACTCGCCGCGTCCGGCTGAGCAGCCAAGCATCACGAATCCACCACGAGAGGAAAGCGAAGTCATGCCGACCGATATCGAGATCGCCCAACAGGCGACCCTCCGACCGATTCGCGAAGTGGCCGCCGAGGTCGGTCTGTCCGACGACGATCTGCGGCCCTACGGCCAGTACGTGGCGAAGATCCGCCCCGAGGCGCTCGCCGGCCGGGCGCGCGACGGGCGGGTGGTGCTCGTGACCGGGATGACGCCGACCGCCGCCGGCGAGGGCAAGTCGACCGTTTCGGTCGGCCTCGCCCAGGCGCTGCGGCGGCTGGAGAAGAAGACGATGCTGTGCCTGCGCGAGCCCTCGCTCGGGCCCGTGTTCGGCATCAAGGGCGGCGCGGCGGGCGGCGGCTACTCGCAGGTGCTGCCGATGGACGAGATCAACCTCCACTTCACCGGCGACTTCCACGCGATCACCTCGGCCCACTCGCTGCTCTCGGCCTGCCTCGACAACAACCTGCATCGGGGCAACTCGCTCGGCATCGATATCCGCCGCATCAACTGGAAGCGCGCCGTCGACATGAACGACCGGGCGCTGCGCTCGGCGGTGATCGGGCTCGGCGGGCCGGCCGGTGGGGTGCCGCGCGAGGAGAGCTGGTCGATCACGGCGGCGTCGGAGATCATGGCGATCTTCTGCCTGGCGCTCGACCTGGAGGACTTCGAGGAGCGAGTGAAGCGGATCGTGCTCGGCAACCGGCCGGACGGCACGATGGTGCGGGCGGGCGAGCTGGGCGTCGAGGGCGGCCTCGCCCTGCTGATGAAGGACGCGCTGGCCCCCAACCTCGTGCAGACGATCGAGGGCGGGCCGGCGCTGATCCACGGCGGGCCGTTCGCCAACATCGCCCACGGCTGCAACTCGCTGATCGCGACGCGAGCCGGGATGGCGCTCGGCGACGTCGTGATCACAGAGGCCGGCTTCGGCTCGGACCTCGGGGCGGAGAAGTTCTTCGACATCAAGTGCCGGATGGGAGGCCTCGAGCCGGAAGCGGCGGTGATCGTCGCGACGATTCGAGCGCTGAAGCACCACGCGCAGAAGTCGGGGACCGAGGGCCAGGGCCCGGCGGGGCTCGGGGCGGGACTCGACAACCTGCGCGGCCACGTCGATAACGTGCGCCAGTTCGGCGTGTCGCCGATCGTGGCGATCAACCGGTTCTCGGATGACACGAAGGAGGAGATCGACGCCATCGTCACGGCCTGCGAGGAGTGGGGCGTGCGGGCGGCGCCCTGCGACATCTGGGCGCGCGGCGGCGAGGGCGGCATCGAGCTCGCCGAGGCGGTGCTCGCCGCCCTCGACGAGGGCACGGCGGAGTATCGTCCGGCCTACGAGCTCGAGACCTCGATCCAGGAGAAGCTCGACACGATCGCGCGCAAGGTGTACGGCGGGACCGGGGCGGTGATGACGCCGCCCGCGCGCAAGATGGCCGATCAACTGGTTGACAACGGTCTCGGCGAGCTTCCGGTGTGCATCGCCAAGACCCAGTACTCGTTCAGCGACGACCCGGCGAAGGTCGGGCGGCCGTCGGGCTTCGAGATTACGGTCCGCGAACTGCGGATCTCGGCGGGCGCCGGGTTCATCGTGGCGCTGACCGGCGACGTGATGGTGATGCCGGGGCTGCCGGCTGCGCCGGCGGCCGAGGCGATGCGGGTCCACGCCGACGGCACGATCGAGGGGCTGTTCTGATGGTGGCGCGGGCGATTCACACGGCGGAGGCCCCCGAGGCGATCGGTCCGTACTCGCAGGCCGTCGTGATGGACGGCTGGCTGTACACGGCGGGACAGATCGGGCTCGTGTCGGGCACAGGGGAACTCGTGAGTCCCGAGGTCGGCGAGCAGGCGGAACAGGTGTTCCGCAACCTCGCGGGCGTGCTTGCGGCGGCCGGCGGTGGGTTCCGCAACGTGGTGAAGGCGACGGTGTACCTGGTCGACATGAACGACTTCGACACCGTGAACGCGATTTACGGCCGCCAGTTCGAACAGCCCTATCCGGCTCGCTCGACGGTCGCCGTCGCGGGACTGCCGAAGGGAGCCCGCATCGAGGTAGACCTCGTCGCCAGGCTTCCGTGACGCTCGGGATGGGGGCGGATGGTGGCTGGTGTCGCCGGCGGTCTTCAAAACCGCTTCGGGGCGCCCATGGCGTCCCGGGTGGGTTCGATTCCCACACGCTCCCGTACGGTTCGCGCCGCCGCGCCGCGCGCCGCGTGGCCGCGGCTCTCGCGGTAGTCGGACTCGCCGGGGCGCTGGCCACCGCGCGTCCGATGGATGCCCAGGAAATCCGGCCGCCGGCCGACACGACGGCGGCGCCCGTGTCCCCCCTTGTACGCCCGGCGGGGCCCGCGGCCGACGCCTCGGAGGCGCGCTCAGGGCCCTCGCCGATGGGCGCCTTCTTTCGCTCGGTGCTGATTCCCGGCTGGGGCCAGCTCGCGGCGGACCAGCCCGTGCGCGGCGCCTTCTACTTCGCCATGCAGTCGGCGACCGTGTTCATGGTGCTCCGCACCAACCACCGGATCGACGAAGCGGAAAGCGAAGGGCTCAAGCAGGCGCGGCGCGACCAGCGAGAAGACTGGCTGGTGCTGGCCGGCTTCTGGGCGCTGGCGAGCGGGATCGACGCCTGGGTGTCGGCTCACATGTGGGGCTTCGAGGGGGAGGTGGTACCCCCGCCCGACGGGTCCGCGGGCCTCGCGGTGCAGATGCGGCTGCCCGCCCCCGTCTTCTGACCCGCCGTCAGCCGCCGCCGGCCCCCTCGTGCGTCCAGCGATGCAGCTCGACCCCGTCGGGATCGACCGAGGCCCAGGTGCAGTGCTGAACCCAGTCTCCGGTGTTCAGGTAGTGGCGTCCGGGCCCGACCTCGACCAGGTACGGGATGTGGCAGTGCCCGAAGGCCACCAGGTCGATCGTCGCGTTCTCCTCCAACATGTGGCGCGCGTGCGCCTCGAGCGCGATAGCCCGAGACCGACCGGCGGACGGCCGCTCGTGGCGCGACTCGGTGCGGCTGACGAGGCGGACGAGGGCGGCCGACCAGTCGGGGTGGACGAGCCGGTACGCGACGCGGGCCGGTCGGCTCCGGATCACTCTGCGAAGGAGGCGATAGCCGTGGTCGCCCTCGCCCAGGCCGTCGCCGTGGGCGAGGTAGGTCCGACGGCCGCCGATCTCGGTGATCACGGAGCCGTCGACCAGTTCGATCCCGATTTCCGCTCGCAGGAAGTCGCCGGCCCAGAAGTCGTGGTTTCCACCGACCAGTCGAATTCGCATCCCGCCGTCGACGAGGTCGGCCAACAGGCGCAGCGTGCCGAAGTGACGTCTCAGGACTACCGTGCGGTACTCGAACCAGAAGTCGAACAGGTCCCCGTTGATCACGAGGTCGTTCGTCGAATCGCCCGCGTAGCGGAGGAAATCGTGGAACGCTCGCTCATGGGCCGGCGGGGCGGCGCCGAGATGCGAGTCCGAGACGATGATGCTGGTGTACTGTGCCATGGGCCGCAGTATACGGTCCGACCGTGGGCGCGAGCGACACGCGGGGAGGTTCGATGCCAGCGAGTGTGACGGACGTCCGGGTCAGGTACGCGGAGACCGACCAGATGGGCCGGGCCCACCACATGTCGTTCGTGGCGTGGTTCGAGCTCGGGCGCACCGAAATGATGCGACGCAGCGGACTGTCCTATGCCGCCATGGAGCGCCGGGGTATCTACCTGCCGGTCGTGCGGCTCGAGATCGATTACCTCGGGGCCGCGGCGTACGAAGAGCTGGTGTCGGTTCACACGCAGCTGGCGGAAGTCCGGAGCCGGCGCGTGCGGTTCGACTACGTGGTGGCCGCCGAGAGCGGAGAACGAATCGCCGAGGCGTCGACCGTCCTCGTTTGCGTCGGCTCCGACGGCCGTCCCCGGCGTTTGCCGGACGACCTGCGCGAAGCCCTCCGCAAGCTGGGAGGAGGGCACCCGGAAGCCCCTCCGGCGGACGCGTGATTTTCTTGCTCGGCCCCGTTCATCCCGGTAGCTTGGCGCGACATTGAGCAAGCAGCGGGCGGTCGTCGGATTGATTTGCGCCGGACTCGGTTTCGGGGCCTGCGCGACGTCGGTGGAGACGGGTCCGCCGCTCGCCGATCCGCTGTCCGCGGCGACGGATCTGCTCCACCGGACGGGCCCCGGTGTGCCGTCGTTCGTCCGGCTCGACTGGAGGTACGCCGATCGCCGGGGGAACGTGGAGGGAGACGGAGCCGTGCGCTTCAATCCTCCCGACAGCTTGCGCCTCGACCTGTTCACGTCGGGCGACGTCGCGATGGCCGTCGCCCTGGCCGGCGAGTCGCTCTCGAGCCTGGGCGAGATCGAGGACATCGAGGTGCCGCCGCGCGCCTTCCTGTTCGCGATGGCCGGTCTGTTCCGGCCCGATCCGGGCGGGGCCGGGGGATTCGAGGCCGGAGGCGACACGGTGCTCGTGTACGGACCCGAGTCCGAGCGGCTGTACTTCTTCCGCCGGGCCGGGCGCCTGGTGAAGGTCGAGGAGCGTCGGCACGGACGGTTGAGTCGCAAGGTGGAGCTCACCTGGGGGGTCGGCTCGGACTGGCCGGCCGAGGCGGAGTACCGCGACCTGAACGAGCCGAATCGGGTTCGCTGGACGATCGGGCAGACTCGAGCACTGGAGGCGCCTCATCCGAGCGACATTTTCTCGCTGCCGCATGCGCGCTGATCGCGCGCGGGTCGGCTTCCTGGCGCTGCTGCTCGCGGCCGGGTCGTCGGTCGTCGCGGCGGGCTGCTATTCGTTCACCGGCGGCGGGCTCCCGCCGCACATCCGGACGATCTACGTTCTTCCCGTCGAGAATCGTACCGCGCAGTTCGACCTCACGGAGCCGTTCACCCGGCAGCTCACCGACGCGGTGCGGGGCCGGTTGGGCGTGCAATTGGCGGCGCGCGACAACGCCGATGCCGAGATCCGGGCCGAGATCGTCCGCTACGACGACGCGGCGACGAACTTCAGCGGCGTCGAGGACGTGGGCGCGACCGTATTTCAGCGCCGGGTCACGATCGGCGCCCGGGTCGAGATCGTCGACCTCACGCGCAACGAGATCGTGTGGGAGGGCACCAGCGTCAGCGGAACCGGCGAGTATGCACCCGACTCGGAGACCGAACAGGTGGGGCAGGACCTCGCGCTCGAGAACCTCATCCAGCGGATCATCGACGGGGCACAGTCACAATGGTGAGTAGAGACCGGCGGGAAACGGGGGGAGGACGGGGCTGGTTCCGCTGGACGGCCCTCGGGGTGGGGTTGTGGTTCCTGCTCGGCGGTGCCGTACCGACCCTGGAGGTCGGCGAGGCCGACGGGCCGGCCGTCATCGAGGTCGCCGCGGCCAGCGCGACGCAGGAGGGCCAGGCGCCGGCCGGGCAGGAGGCGCCGGCGGAAATCGGGACGGACGAGCACGCCGGGGCGTCCGGCGACGAGCACGGGGACGAGGAGCACCTGCAGATCTCGCTCGTCTTTCTCGTCATCATCACGATGCTCCTGGCGGGAAAGCTGTTCGGCGAGCTCGCCGAACGCTCCGGCCAGCCGGCCGTCCTCGGCGAGCTGATCGCGGGCGTGATTCTGGGAAGCAGCGTACTGGGCGTGATTCCCGCCGCCGGGCCGATGTACGAGATCATCCACGTGCTGGCCGAGATAGGCGTCGCCATCCTCCTGTTCGAGATCGGCCTCGAAACCGACCTCAAGGAGATGACCCGGGTCGGAAAGTCCGCAGCCGGGGTTGCGATGATCGGCGTGGTCCTGCCGTTCGCGCTCGGCTTCGCGTACTGGTACTACTTCAACCCGTCGATCGGCGCCCATCCTACAGGCATCGAGTTCTGGGTCGTGGCGATCTTCGTGGGCGCGACGCTGACCGCCACCTCGGTCGGAATCACGGCGCGAGTGTTGTCGGACCTGAATCGGATGCACACCGCCGAGGCGCGAATCATCATCGGCGCCGCCGTGATCGACGACGTGCTCGGGATCGTCATTCTCGCCGTCGTGTCCGGTCTAGCCGGAGGGGTGGCCGTGACGTTCGGTTACGTGTCGAAGACGCTGCTGTTCGCCGTCGGCTTCCTCGTGCTCGCCGTGGTGATCGGCAACCGATTCGCGCCCACCCTGTTCAATCTCGTCGATCGGATGCGGGTGCGAGGGTCGCTGCTCGTGGCGGCCTTCTGCTTCGCACTGGGGGTCGCGGCCCTCGCCGACCTCGCGGGCTCGGCACTGATCATCGGCGCGTTCGCCGCCGGCCTCGTCCTGTCGCGGACGAACCAGTTCGACGCAGTGGTCGAGCGCATCGAGCCGGTCGCCGACGTGTTCACGCCGATCTTCTTCGTGTCCGTCGGCGCGCCGGTCAACGTGGGCCTGTTCCTGCCGGCGGCGTCGGACTTCGATCTCAACGTGCTGATCGTCGGCCTGATCCTCACCGTGATTGCGATCGTCGGGAAGCTCATCGCCGGCCTCGCCGTCCGCAGGAAGGACACGTCGAAGCTGCTGGTCGGCGTCGGCATGGTCCCGCGCGGCGAGGTCGGCCTGATCTTCGCCTCGATCGGGCTCACGGCGGGCATCCTGTCGGGCGCGACGTACAGCGCCATCCTGATCATGGTGATCCTGTCGACGTTCGTCGTCCCGCCGATCCTGAAGATCCTGTATGCCCGGAAGCCCGATCCGTTGGCGGAATACATGGTGCAGGTCGAGGCCGGGCGGTGACGGCTGACCGGGTACTGCCGCGTGACGAGCTGTTGCGCCGGTTCGGACGTCCGCGCGACGAGCGTCTCGTGTTCACGAACGGCGTGTTCGACCTGCTGCACGCCGGCCATCTCGCCTCGCTCGAAGCGGCCCGCGGGTTCGGGGAGCACCTGGTGGTCGGGATCAACACGGATGCCTCGACGATGCGACTGAAGGGCCCGTTGCGTCCGTTCCAGACCCAGGACGATCGGGCCCGGCTGGTCGCGGGACTGCGCTGCGTCGACGCCGTCACGCTGTTCGACGAGGACACGCCCGAGGAACTGATCGCCGCGCTCCTGCCCGACGTGCTGGTAAAGGGCGCCGACTACGAGGGGCGCGAGGTGGCGGGAGCCGAAGCGGTGCGCGCCGCCGGCGGGGAAGTGCGCCTGGTCGAGCTGGTCGAAGGGCGCTCGACGTCTGATCTTGCGGCCCGCATCCGGGAGGCCGGATGAATCCTGTCGCCGCCGCGGCTCCTGCGCCGGCCTCGCTCGCCCGCAACCGCCCCCGCGATCTATGGGCGCTCACCAAGCCGCGCATCACACTCATGGTCCTGATTACGGCGGCCGCCGGTTACTATTTGGCCGCCGGCGGCGCCCCCGATCCGCTGGCCATGCTGAGCGCCCTGATCGGGATCGGGCTCGTCGCCGCCGGAACCAGCGGTTTGAACCAGGTATGGGAACGCGACGTCGACGCCCGAATGGAGCGCACGCGTCGCCGCCCGATTCCGTCCGGTCGCGTGTCGGCCCGCGCCGGCTGGCTGTTCACCGGGTTGCTGGCGCTGGTCGGCGTCGCGTACCTCTATGCGCTGGTCAATCCGCTGACGGCGGCGCTCGCCGCCCTGTCGGTCGTCAGCTACGTGTTCGTCTACACGCCGCTCAAGCGCGTGTCGTCGTTGTCCACCCTGGTAGGCGCGGTGCCCGGCGCCCTCCCGATCATGGGCGGCTGGACGGCGGCCCGCGCCGAGCTCGGACCCGGAGCCTGGGCCCTGTTCGGCATCCTGTTCTTCTGGCAGTTGCCGCATTTCCTCGCGCTGGCCTGGCTGTTCCGGGCCGACTACCGCCGCGGTGGACTCAAGATGCTGGGAGTGGACGATCCCGACGCTCGGCAGACCCGGCTGCACTCGGTCCTGTACGCCTCGGCGCTCCTGCCCGCCAGCCTGTTTCCCGTCGCGATCGGACTGTCGGGCTGGGTGTATCTGGTCGTGGCCCTCGTTATGGGTGTCGCCTACGGCTGGGCGGCGCTGCGGTTCTGGGTGCGGGCGGACGTGCCCTCCGCCCGCGGTCTGTTCCGGGTATCGCTCCTCTACCTGCCGATCCTGCTGCTCACGCTGAGCCTCGATCGCGGACCCTATCCCGCGCCGCTGGCTGAGGGGGCCGATGCGGCGGTTCGCGTCGTGACCGGGTCGGCGCCCGCCGCGCGCGATCGCTGAGCGTCCGGCGCCGATGCGCGTGCGCGACCTGCTCTTTGCGACCCGAAACCGTCACAAGCTCGCCGAAATCCGCGGCCTGCTGGCCGATCTGCCGATCCGCATCGTGACGCCTGACGACCTGGAACTCGCGGCCGATCCCGCCGAGGACGAGGTCGAGCGCTGGGACTCGTTCGAGGCGAACGCGCTGGCCAAGGCCGCCTGGTTCCGCGCACGGACGGGACTCCCGACGCTGTCCGACGATTCCGGCCTGTGCGTCGAGGCGTTGGGCGGCGAGCCGGGGGTCAGGTCGCGTCGGTTCGCGCCCGACAGCGAGTTGGGGCGCAACGGCCGCGATGCGGCCAACAACCGCCACCTGCTCGAGTGGCTCCGCGGACGCCCCGACGCCGAGCGCGGCGCCCACTACCGCTGCGCGCTCGCCCTGATCGATGATCGATTCCAGGTCGTCACGTCGGGGCGCTGCGACGGTCGCATCGTCCACGAGGCGCGTGGCTCGGGCGGGTTCGGGTACGACCCGCTGTTCGTCCCGCGCGGATTCGAGCGCACGTTCGGTGAACTCCCGCCCGAGACGAAGGCGGCGGCCAGCCATCGGGCCGCTGCCGTGCGGGCCGCCCGTCCGTGGTTGACGCCGGTTGTGCAAGCAGACGGAGCCGAATCGTCATGAGGAGTGGCGGAGGCGTTCGGTGAGCACGGACTGGGAGCGGATCTACGAGGCGACCTGGGACGACCTCGTGCGGTTTCTCGATCGCAAGGTGTGGGATGAGGAGCGGGCCCGCGATCTCGCGCAGGAGACGTTCGTGCGCGCTCTCGCCAACGACTCCGAGCTCGACAATCCGCGCGGCTGGCTGTTCACGGTGGCCGGAAACCTGGCCCGCGACGAGGCGCGGGCGACCGGGCGTAGGCGGCACCATCTGAAGCTGATGGCGGGGGAGCGGCGGGACGACGTCGAGGAACCGACGGGGATCGAGGAAATGGAACGCACGCGACAGAGAGAGTCGCTCAGGACGGCCCTGGCGCGCCTTTCGGAGCGCGACCGGGACGTCCTGCTTCTGTGGGACGCCGGGCTGAGCTACGCCGAAATCGCAGCGGAGACCGGCCTCGCCCCCGGGGCGATCGGTACGACGCTCGGCCGGGCGCGGCGTCGCCTGGTCGAGGTGCACGAAGCGGAAACGGAGGGCGGCGATGTCGCACGTAGCTGAGGGCCTGCTGCACGCCTATCTGGATGGCGCCGTCGGTCCCGATGAGCAGCTCGAATGGGCGCGGGCCGAAGCGCACCTCGAGGTATGCGGCGACTGCCGCCGCCGGCTCGAACAGGCGCGTGAGCTCCGAACGGCGGCCGCCTCGCTGCTGGCCGGCGGGGCGCCGGTTATGGCGCCCGCCCGCCCGGAGTTCGCGTCCCTTCGCGCGGCCGCCGACGCGCGCCGGACGACCGGCGAGACCTCGGGTCCCGATCGATCGGCCGGCCACTGGTGGCGGACTCCGATGAAGCTCGCCTGGGCCGCCAGCCTCGTGATGGCCGTGGGGGCCGGCTGGATCGGACGCCAGCTCATGGTCGAGCAGGGGATCGACGCGCCCCGCGTAGCCGCCGAACAGGACGCGCCGGTTGGCCGAACCGCGGTGCAAGAGGGTGCGGCGCTGGATGACCTCCGGGGGGACGCCACGCCGGAGGAGGCGCGGGCCCGGCGGGATGCCGCGGCGGCGCCAACAGCCGCGGAGACGGCAGCGCGGTTCCGGGTGGAGGCGGAGCCGCGCCCGGGGGGGCCGCCGGAGCTCGAGGAGCTGCAGGAAAAGGCGGAGCCACGAACGGACGCGGACCCCGAAGCCGACGCGGACGCGGAGGCGGGCGCCGACGCGATCCGCATGCAGGAAATCGCACCTCTCACCGCCGCCGCCGAGGCGCCCAGCGGCGCCCGATGCTATGCGGCATCTCGGGCGGCGGCGGGTGACGGCCGTGAAGCGAAAGCCGGGAAACCCGAGACGCTACGCCTCGCCCCGGACGGCACTGCCACCCTCCAGCTCGACGGGCGGCCGATGGTCGGCTTCTGGCGGCGTGCGGAAGCCGACTCGTTGCACCTCAGGGTGACTGACGGTCAGCAGTGGCGGGAACTCGCCCTGATCGAGGTGGCGAGCGGCGCGCGCGGCGATGCCGAACTCCAGGCCGTGGACTGTCCGTAGCGTGGCCCGCCCCTAGCCGAGCAGGCCGGGGAACAGCGAAGCCATTCCCGTCGCGATGAATTCGATGGCGATGGCGGCCAGCACCAGCCCCATAAGGCGCGTGATGATGTTGATGCCCGTTTGGCCGAGCACCCGCCCGATCGGATCGGCGGCGCGCAGCACGGCCCAGGTGATCAGGCCGAGCAGGACGACCGCCACCGTCAGCCCGATCTTCTCAGGCATGCCGGGCGCCTGCTCGGCGCCCACGATCGCCAGGCTGATCGAGCCTGGCCCGGCGAGCAGCGGAATGCCGAGCGGGACCACCCCGACGCTCTCACGGCTCCCGGCTTCGCGAGCCTCTTCTCGCGTCTGCTTGGCCGGGCTCAGGCGTGCCTGGAGCATGTCGATGGCCATGAGGAGGGCGAGCACCCCGCCGCCAATCTGAAATGAGGCGATTCGCACCCCGAAGATCTCGAGAATGTCCTCGCCGAACCACACGGCCACCACGAGCACCGTTGCTACGGCGAACGAGGCCGATCGTCCCGTCTTGCGGCGGCTCGTCGCGTCCATTCCCTTGGTCAGGCCGAGAAACAGGGGGATCGCCCCGAGCGGGTTCAGGATGGCAAGCAGGCTGACGCCCGTCTTGATGATGAAGGTCCAGTCCACGATAGCCCCGCCTCGTGAGGAAACCCGCGATCGGTTCGCCTACCGACGGTGTGGCTGGAAGGTATCGAGGCGGCGGAGCGCGGCAAATGCGGCGGCGGACGACTCGCCCGCCAGGACTTGCGCCCCCGCGACCGCGAAGACGATAATGCGATTCCTCGGGGCCATTCGGCCCACCGCTTGGTGAAGTGACCGGAACGCGTCTTCCGGTTCGTGGTTTCCCAGTCAGGAGGTTGGTCATGAAGAGAAGCCTGTGTTCCCTCGCGTCCATTTCGGCCTTCGGGCTGCTCGTTCCGGCGCTGGCCGCCGGTCAGGCACGGGACATGGCTGTCGAGGGCGCCCAACGACCGATGTACCAGCTCCCGTCACTGACCGTCGTCCTGTCGGAAGCGACGCCGCTCAACGAGGAGGCCCGGGCCCTGTACGAGCAGGGCGAGTGGAACGAAGCGGCCCGGCTGTACGCCGAGGCGGCCGATGCGATGCCGACCAACGACGCCGAGTCCTACGAGGCGTACGATATGGCCGGCCGGCTCTACTTTTACGGTCGGGACTACCCGAGCGCCCGGAAGTCCATGGAGCGGGCCGCCGAGGTTGCCGAGGCAACCGGCGATATCGTCTCCGCCGCCTTCCGCCACGTCGATGCCGCCTTCATGGCCGTTTGGGAGGGCTTCCCGGCGGTCCGGCGCGAGCACGTGCAACGCGCGCAGGAGCTGGCCGGCTCCGACGTGTTCGGTGTGGAGGAGTCGCAGAAGCTGGCGGCCCTGATCCACGGCGTCGAGGCGCTGCCCATGCAGGAGCCCGCCACCGAGGATTGAGCCGTCCGAAGGCCGGACGGGCCTTGTGTCGGAGGCTCGTCCGGCTCTTCTTCTTACAGGAGTAAGGAGCATCCGGGGGACCTGGTAAGGAGCACCGATGTTGCGCACTCGCGGGCGGATGTGGCGCTCGTTCACTCCGTCTTTTCCGGTCACCCTCGGCGTCCTCGTCGCCTGCGCTCCGGCGAGTCCGGACGATTCGGCCGTGTCCGCAGGACTCGATTCCGTATATGCCGTCTTCACCCGCGCGTATGCCGAGGCCGACGTCGATCTGCTGATGGACTCTGTCTACGCGCGGGACGGCTACTACCTTCCTCCAAACGCGCCGATTCTCGAAGGCCAGGACGCCTTCCGGGGCCAGTTCGAAGGCTTCCTCGGGCCGATCGCCGAGCGCGGTGAGCCGGGGCCCGCGATCTCCTTCGACATTCGAGACCGAGCGATCAGCGGTGACCTCGCCTACGACATCGGCATCTACACGATCCGACGTCCGGATGCCTCCCCCGACGCGACGGGAAGCAGCGGGAAGTTCATCGTAATCTGGAAACGCGGCGCTGCAGGCGCCTGGCGCATTCACGCCGACGGATACAGCGCCCTGGGGAGCTGATCGCAGCGGCGAGTGGCCGCGCAACGTCGTGCGCTCCGAAAGTGTTCTTTTCATGCAGGATTCAGTTCCCGGATCCCCCCCGCGCAGCGCGTTCGCACGCACGTTGGTCGTCGGCGGGAGGGGAGCGACCCGGTTTGTATGTTTTCAGAGTTCCTGGTCTACCTGCGGCTCGGGTTCGAGCACATCACCGACCCCGGCGGGCTCGATCACGTCCTGTTCGTGGCCGCCCTGACCGCCACGGACGTCGATCGGCCGAAGCACCTGTTCTGGCTGGTGACGGCCTTCACCCTGGGGCATTCCCTCACTCTCGCCCTCGCCACCCTGCGCGTGGTCAACGTCGGATCAACGCTGGTCGAAATCCTGATTCCGCTCACGATCATCGCAACGTGCGCCCTCAACGCGGGAACCTGGAATGCGTCCGGGTCCGGGTCGAGTCACGGTGGGCGACGCGAGTGCCTGCGTTACGGCCTGGCCGCCGGGTTCGGGCTCGTGCACGGGCTCGGATTTTCGTCCTTCCTGCGTGCCGCGCTCGGCGGCGAGGAGAGCATCCTGCTGCCGCTGTTCGCCTTCAACACGGGACTCGAAATCGGGCAGCTCACGATCGTGAGCGCCCTCGTGCTCGTGGCGGCAGTTCTCATGCGGGCTGGCGGCCTCCGGCGGTCGGCCTGGACGCTCGGAGTGTCGGGGACGGCGGCGTTCGTAGCCGGTCTCATGGTCATCGAGAGAATCTGACAGAGTGCAACTCGTTCATGTACGGCCGGGCGTCGCCCGGCAGGAGATAGCGATGAAGACGACGATGGGAAGACTGGCGCTCGGCGGTCTCGCCGTGCTGCTGGCGGCGGCCGAGCTGCCGGCCCAGCAGTGGCTGCACGACGACGGGGCCTCGAAGACCAACCAGTCGATGTTCCGCGAGATGGACGCCGAGTGGCCGGCGCCGAACGTGATGCGTGCCGCCTCGGGGTATCCCGGCGCGGCGTACTGGCAGCAGCGGGTCGACTACGTGATCGAGACCGCGCTCGACACGGTGAACCACGTCGTCTCGGGCTCGGAGCGCATCACCTACCACAACAACTCGCCCGATGAGCTCCGCTTCCTGTGGGTGCAGCTCGACCAGAACGTGCGCTCGCTCGAGCACAGCCGGACCTACCAGGCGCAGGGCGCCCTGCCGCCGGAGATCAGCGAGCGGGCGCGGGAGTTCCTGGGCGGCGGCAACTTCGACGGCGGGTACGAAATTTCCGGCGTCCGGATCGGACAGGGCGAAGGCGGACTCGTTGACGCCGACTACCGAATCAACCATACGATGATGCGGGTGAACCTCCCGGCACCGGTCGCCTCCGGTGACCGGATCGAACTGGAGATCGACTGGAGCTTCCGGGTTCCGGACGACGGGCGTGGCGCGAAGGAGCTCGTCTCCGACGGCTGGATTTACGAGATCGCGCAGTGGTTCCCCCGCATGGCGGTGTACGACGACGTCAACGGGTGGCAGACGGACCAGTTCCTGGGTCGCGGCGAGTTCTACCTCGAGTTCGGTGACTACGACGTGTCGATCACCGTTCCGGCGAACCACATCGTCGAAGCGACCGGCGTGCTCCAGAATCCCGAGGAGGTGCTGACGGCGGAGCAGCGGCGCCGGCTGTCCACCGCTGTGACCGGCGACACGCCCGTCTACATCATCGCCCCCGACGAGGTGATGACGGCGGCGACGCGGCCGCGTCAGGACGGCATGCTCACCTGGCGTTACGTGGCCGAGGACGTGCGGGACTTCGCGTGGGCGTCGTCGAAGACGTTCGTGTGGGACGCCGCAGGCTTCCAGTACCCGGGCGACGGGCGTCTGATCGAGGCCCACTCTTTCTATCCGCGCGACGCGATGCCGCTGTGGAACGACATCTCGACGCCGGCCATCCTCCAGACCCTGAAGACCTACGGTGAGATGGCGTTCGAGTATCCGTACCCGAAGGCGTCGAACGTCAACGGACCGGTGGGCGGCATGGAGTACCCGATGCTCGCGTTCTGCGGCGCCCGCCCGCGTGGCGGGGAGCTGACCGGGGTGGAGGCCGAACAGGGCTACTCGAACGCCGTGAAGTGGGCCCTGATGGCCGTCACGATCCACGAAGTCGGGCACAACTGGTTCCCGATGATCGTCGGATCGGACGAGCGCAAATGGACGTGGATGGACGAGGGGCTGAACAGCTTCCTCGAATACTATGCCGAGATCGAAATGGATCCGGAGTTCCCGCGCTGGCGCGGCTCGCCGCCCGAGATCCGCGACTACATGCGCGATCCCGACCAGGTGCCGATCATGACGCACTCCGATCTGATCCATAAGGACTTCGGCAACAATGGGTACTCGAAACCTGCCGCGGGCCTCACCCTGCTGCGCGAGGTCGTGCTCGGTCCCGAGGCGTTCGACGAGGCGTTCCGCGGCTACGCGCAGGCATGGGCGTACAAGAAACCGCAGCCGTCGGACTTTTTCCGGGCGATGGACGAGGGAGCGGGCGAGAATCTGGCCTGGATGTGGCGCGGCTGGTTCTACACCACGCACGCGAACGACCAGGCTCTCACGAGCG
>Ga0268386_10001314_pt1 | contig 17014 bp, 12 predicted proteins | sample RVTome_15_FD_200260 | JGI IMG/M metagenome (GOLD analysis project Ga0268386, IMG submission 200260) | Soil microbial communities from uranium-contaminated site in the Upper Colorado River Basin, Wyoming, United States - RVT150D86... ...
ACCGCGGCGAGACCATCGCCATCGTGCAGGCCGCGGATGTAGCATTCGCGCCTGGTGAGCGCGTGAAGGTGCTGCGCCGTGGCGACGGCGCCGCGCGCGTCGCCAAGCCCTGAACCCGGAAAATCGCTCCGAGCCATTCTTTCCCATGCACCGGGGAAAATGGCTCCGAGCCATTTTTCAGGGGGGTGCAAGGCCTTTCGAGTAGAGAACCTTGCCCTCGGGCGTGACCGCGATGGCGTCGACGTCGCCGAGCGTGTCGATAAAGCGGATGCCGTCCTCCGCGCCCATCACGAACACGCTCTTGGTCAAGGCATCGGTGCGGGTCGCGGTCGCGGCGATGATGGTTACCGATCGCAGCTTGCCCGCCGACCGCCCCGTCTTCGGATCCAGGATATGGTGATACCGGACACCGTCCTCTTCGAAGTACCGCTCATAGTCGCCCGAGGTCGACATCGCCGTGTCGGTGAGCGGGATACGAAGCACTACCTTCTTCTCGTCGTCCGGGTGCCGGATGCCGACGATCCACGGGCGGCCGAGCCGGTCGCCGATGATGCGTGTGTCGCCGCCGGCGTTGACCATGGCGCGGTCGATGCCGAGCCCCTGCAATGCTGCGATGCCCCGATCGACCGCATGCCCCTTGGCAATGCCACCCAGGTCGATGCGCACGCCAGGCCGCCGGAAACGCACCGAACGCGTCTCCGGGAGGAGCTCGATGTGGCGGTAGTCGATGCCCGGCAGCGCGGCCGCGATTGCCTCGGCGTCGGGGTGTACGCGCGCGCGGTAGTCGTACAGGTAGCCCACGCTCGCGTAGGTGACGTCGAACGCGCCACCGGTGAGCTTCGAATACTCGATCGAGGTAGCGAGCAGGTCGTAGAGCTCGCGCGACACCCGCACGGGTGCCGTGGCCGCGGCCGCGTTGACGCGCGACAGCTCGCTCTCGGGCTTGTAGGGGCTCATCAGCGCATCGATGCGCTGGAACTCGGTGAAGACCGCAGCGATCGCGGCCTGCCCCCGTGCGCGATCCGTGCTCCAGAGCTCGACCACGCAACGCGTACCCATGATCGCCTGCTCGCCCTGCAGCCACTCGGCATGGGCGGGCACGGCGGTGAGCGCGAGCAGAAGCAACAGCGCCGGGATCGGACCGCGGATCGCGCAGCGACGTGGCGCGCGCGTATCGAATCTCATGCCGCGGGCGCCTGCGCGGCCGTGAGAATCGACTGCAGAACGGGCATGTCGATGTTGCCGCCGGTCAGGACTACGACCACCGTCCGCCCCTGGGTCGGGAGCCGTGCGTGCCGTACGCACGCGAGCCCCACCGCTCCGCCCGGTTCGACGACGAGCTTCAGAGTCCGCGCCGCCCAGGCGACGGCACCGCGGACCTCGTCGTCGGTTGCGACTACTCCTCCGGCAAGCAGCCGGCGATTGATCTCGAAAGTGATCTCCCCCGGCGTGGGCGCCATCAGCGCATCGCAGATCGAGCCGCTCAGCCGCTCGTTCCGCACACGCCGGCCGGCCGCGAGCGAGCGCCGGTGATCGTCGAACCCCGCAGGCTCCGCCGTCCAGACGCGCGCGCCGGGGATCCGTGCCTCGAGCGCAAGCGCGATACCCGCCACGAGTCCACCCCCACCGCAGGCCACGACGACGTCGTCCGGGCTCACGCCAAGGGCGGCGCACTGTTCGGCGATCTCGAGACCCACGGTCCCCTGGCCCGCGACGATGTCTGCATCGTCGAAGGCCGGCACGACCACCACCTCTCGTTCGTGCGCGATCCGCGCGGCGATCTCCTCGCGGCTCTCGCGGTCGCGATCGTACTCGACGACGCTCGCGCCGAGCGCGCGCGTGTTTGCGAGCTTGATCCGCGGCGCATCGCGCGGCATCACGATCGTCGCCGGCACGCCGAGCAGCCTTGCCGCCGCCGCCACCCCCTGAGCGTGGTTGCCGGAGGAATACGCGACGACGCCGCGCCGTCGCTGCTCGGCATCGAGCTGTGAGAGTCGGTTGTAGGCGCCTCGAAACTTGAACGACCCCGTATGCTGGAGCGTTTCCAGCTTCAACAGGATCCGGCCGCCGGTTTCGGCATCGAGCGGCGTGTCCGCAAGCAGCGGCGTGCGGCGTGCGCGACCCCCCAGCCGGTCCCGTGCCGCCTCGATGTCGGCGATCGTCGGCAGGCGGGTCATCGCGGGCACCGTTGAGCGCGGAAGCGGGCAGGGAGCAACATGGGCGCGTGAGCGTACACCAAGCGCTGCCGCCGGGTTGTGAGCCGCGTTGTCATGGCTGCCGGCACCGCAGCCTCGACATGGCGTCGAGTCATGCGCAGAAGCAGATCTATCTGTCTCGGGTGCTCGGCGCATGGTCCGATCGCCTGCAACCGCTTTGCGGCGCGCCCGAGCCCGCGCGGCTCGGCTATCGGCAACGGGTGACCTTGACCACGGCGCACGACGCGACGAGCGGCTGGAGCTTCGGCCTCATGCGCCGCGACGAGCTGATCGCGATTCACGATTGCCCGGTGCACGACCCGCGGGTCCGCGCGCTCGTTCACTACCTGACCGAGCGTCTCCCTCCGTTCGATGTGCTGCCGCTTGCCTACCTGCAGGTCGCGGGACGGCAGGCAACGTTGATCGTCAAGGCGCGCGAGGTTGCGACTGCCGCGCTCGACGCGGTGCTCGACGCTCCCGGATCGACCGGGGTCGAGGGCCTTTGGCTGCATCTGCATCCGTCCGCCGGGCGGCGGCTGTTTGCGCGCTCCGGCTGGCGCCTGGTCTGGGGCAGCCCGGAGTCGCGCGACGAGCTTGGACTGGTGCACGGCCCGACGGCCTTCCTGCAGCCGCTGCCCGCGTTGCATCTCGAGGCGCTCGAGGCAGCGGCCGCGCACCTGCGCGCCTGCGAAGACGCGAGCGTGCTCGATCTCTATTGCGGGCACGGTGCGACGCTCCGCATCTGGGCCGGAGCGGGTGCCCGCACGCTCGGGGTCGAGCTCTCGGGAGAGGCGGTGCGCAATGCCGCCCGAAACGCGCCGCGCGCCCAGGTGCTTCGTGGCGCCGCCACGCAGCGACTGCCGCAGATCCGGGCTTGGTGGAAAGAAGGCCGCGGCGAGGGGCTCGCCTATGTCAACCCGCCACGCTCCGGGCTCGACGGCGAGGTCGCGCAAGCGCTCGCGCAGGAGCTGCGGCCGGCGCGGATCGCCTATCTCTCCTGCAGCGCCGGCACGCTAGCCCGCGACTTGGATCTCCTGGAGAAGGCGGGATACCGCATCGACGCGATCCTGCCGTTCGACTTCTTTCCGCAGACGCATCACGTCGAGACGCTGGCGCTCGCAGGCCTCGCGGGCTCACCCGCGCCGGCTCAGCGCCCGCGGCGCTTGCCGTCCTCCCGCAGCAGCGCCGCGCGCGCGACCGCGAGCTCCCGCCGCCGGCTGCGGCTCACGCGCGGATAGTGCAGGCGGAGCGAGGACAGCGCATCGACGATCACGGCGGATACGACCAGCCGCGTGAACCACTTGTGATCCGCCGGCACCACGAACCAGGGCGAATAGCCGGTGGCGGTATGACGGATCATCTGCTCGTAGGCCCGCATGTATTCGCTCCAGTGCGCGCGTTCGCGCACGTCGCCGGACGCGAACTTCCAGTTTTTCTCCGGCTCGTCGAGCCGCGCGAGAAACCGTTTCCGTTGCTCCTCGCGCGACACATGCAGGAAGAACTTGCGGACGACGGTCCCGTTGCGGGTCAGGTAGCGCTCGACGTCGCGGATGTCCTCGAAGCGCTCGTCCCAGATCCGCGGCGTCACGAGCGCCGGCGGCAGCTTCTGTGCGCGGAGCAGCTCCTCGTGCACGCGCACGACGAGCACCTCCTCGTAGTAGGAGCGGTTGAATATACCGATGCGGCCGCGCTCAGGCAGCGCGCGCAGGCATCGCCACAGGTATTCGTGGTCGAGCTCCTCGTGCGAGGGCGCCTTGAACGAGGTCACGTGGCAGCCCTGGGGGTTGATGCCCGAGAAGACGTGCTTGATCGCGCTGTCCTTGCCCGCTGCATCCATCGCCTGGAAGATCAGCAGCAGCGACCACCGATCCTGCGCGTAGAGCTTGTACTGCAGGTCGGCGAGCTCCCTGACGCACGCCTTGAGATCGTCCTGTGCGCGGTCCTTGTCGTCCTGCGCGAACCAGAGCGTGTCGGCCGGGTCGACCCGCGCGAGCGAAAAGCCGCGGCCGCTCGTGACGCGATACGGTGAAATCAGATCCGGGACAGATCGGCGCCTGGTGGCCCTGGTCTTCATCGCCCGGTGACTATAGCCAATCGCCCGCGTCGGCGGGGCTGCGCTACGATGCGCGTCGCAACCCGGGCGGACGACGGCATGCCGGAAAGGGAATTGAGTCCACGCATCCGCGATCGATGGCGGGCGAGTCCTCGTGCGAGCTGTCTTGCGGTCACCGTCGCGGGACTCGCGCTGGCGGCTTCGTCCGCGCCTGACACGGCGCGCGCGGATCCGTCGTCGATCCCGCCGCCCGTGCCGCGGCCCCGCGTCGGATTGGTGCTGGGCGGCGGCGGGGCGAAAGGCGCGGCACACGTCGGCGTGCTGTCGGTGCTCGAGGAGCTGCGCGTCCCGGTCGATTGCATCGTCGGCACCAGCATGGGCGCGCTCGTGGGCGGCACCTATGCCTCGGGACTGACCGCCGCCGAGGTCGACGACGCGATCCGCCAGATCTCCTTCCAGGAGGCGATTGGCTTCGAGGGCGAACGCAGGCACCAGTCGATGCGGCGCAAGCTCGCCGGCGAGATCTACAGCAATCGTTTCGAATTCGGCCTCCGCGACGGCGGAATCACGGCGCCCAGCGGCTTCATAAACACGCAGAACATCGAGCAGACCATCGGCCTGCTGGTCTCCCGCAGCCTGAGCGTGCGCGATTTCGACAAGCTGCCTATTCCCTTCCGCGCCATCGCGACCGACATGCAGACCGGCGAGATGGTCGTGCTCGATTCCGGAGACCTGCCGCAAGCACTGCGCGCCAGCATGTCGGTGCCGGGTGTCTTCGCGCCCGTGACGATCGACGGGCGCGTACTCGGCGACGGTGGCCTGAGTCGGAACGTAGCGGTCGATATCACCCGCCAGACCTGCGCCGATGTCGTGATCGCGGTGTCGGTGCCCAACCCGGTACCGACTGCCGAGGAGCTGCAGTCACCGCTGACCATGGTCATGCGGACGATCGATGTGCTGGTGGGCGCCAACGAGCGCCAGCAGCTCGAGACGCTCGCGCCGCACGACGTTTCCATCGTGGTTCCCATGGGCGACATCACCAGCGGCGCGTTCGACCGGGCGAACGATGCGATACCGCTTGGGCATCAGGCGGCGCTCGCCCATCGCGAGCAGCTGTCGCGGCTCTCGGTCGGTGAGTCGGAGTACGTGGCCTGGCGCAAGGCGACCAGCCGGGGGGAGCGCGAGCGCGTCGAGCTCGCGGACGTACAGCTGCATGGCCTCGAGCGCGTGCAGGAACGCTATGTCATCGAGAAGCTCGGTCTGGAGACGGGCTCGGTCGTCGACGAGCGGGAACTGAGCGCCCGCATCAACCGCCTTTTTTCGCTCGCGGAGTTCGAACGCGCCGAGTTCGTGCTGCGCGGCGACGCGTCGCGGCCGACGCTCGATGTCTTCCTGCGCGAGAAGTCATGGGGACCGAACATCGTGCGGTTCGACGTCGGACTGCAGATGGGTACCGACAGCAACACCGCGTTCGTGATCGGCGGGGATTACCTGCGGACCTGGATCAATCCGCTCGGCGGCGAGATTCATGGCTCCATTTATCTGGGCCGCACCAGTACTGCGGAGCTGTCGCTGTACCAACCGCTCGATTCGCGCGCCGATTATTTCCTGGAACCAGGCCTGACGGCGCGTCGTTCGGTGGAGGACTTCTTCGTCGACGGCCAGGCCGTCGCCCGCTACGACCTCGAGCGCGTGTTCGGGTCCCTCGACATAGGTGGCGTGTTAGGGACGCGGGCGGAAATCCGGGCGGGCCTGGTATCCGGTATTCAGTCGGCGGACCGGGATATCGCGGACAGCACGTTTCCCAACGTTCCGACCGAGGGCTATGGCGGCTGGACGGCGCGCTTCGTATATGACACGCGGGATCGCGTGGATCTGCCGAGCCAGGGCTGGCTCGGGCGCCTGAGCTATTTCCACTCGGACGAATCCCTCGGTTCGGAGATCGCTCCGGATTACGAGAAGCTCGACGCGCTGGTGGCCGGATCCTATCGATTCGCGAATCAGCTGGTGCATTGGAGGGCGGCGGGCGGCACATCCTTCGATACCACCCTGCCGCTCTACGACCTGTTCGTGCTCGGCGGGCCGATCAGCTTTCCGGGCCTCAACCTGGGCGAGCTGCGCGGCGAGGACTACTGGCTCGCCTCGACGATGTACATGCACAAGATCGCGGACCTCAGCAGCTTGTTCGGGCAAGCCCTGTACGCGGGATTCGCGATCACGGCCGGCGACATGCAGAGTCGGGTCGACGATGTCAGCGAGAAACCACTGTATGCGGGCACGCTGCTGCTCGGTGGAAGAACGCCGCTCGGACCCCTGCGGCTTTTCCTGTCCGTCGCCAGCAATGATGACTGGCAGGTTGTGCTCGGCATCGGCCGGCCGATCGAGGAAGGCGTGATCACCGACCCTGTTTGGTGACACTGACCGCACACGCGAAGTATCCCAACGCCCGGTCCGCAATGACCAACGCGTGTGTCGGTGCCGCCGTCGGACGTTTTTACATATCATCGACCGTCACTTCAGCGGCCATGCTCAACACGTTGATTTACAAAGATTCACAAAAATGGCTTGGTTCTTGCAAACACAAGCTCAGAAGAAACGCAAGGGCTCAAGCCGGTCTGGGGAGACCGGCGAGGCGGGCGGTGTGGGCATGATCATGAAAGCGTTCGGGTTGGTTCTGCTGGTTCTCGGTCCGACGGCGGCGGCATTCCTTGCCGGCTACACCGACGTATCGCAGTACTTTGCACTGGGCGCGGTGCTCGCAATCAACCTCACTCTGCTCGCGCGCCCGATCGCGCCCTTCGCTGCGCTCCTGCCGCTGGTGTATGCCGCGGCGGCCGTGACGGCAGAGTCGACCGACGGCGTTGCCGCGCTCATCGTCGCGGTCGCGGCGGCGGTCGGAGCCGCGAGCTCGCAGGGGTTGCATCGCGGCCTGCTGTCGGTGCTCGCCGCCGCGTTGATCGGTTCCTTCGAGCCGGCCTCAGGGCTGACCGTGTTCGAGCGCGCGGGCTCCATGCTCGGCGGTTGTGTCTACGGCGTGATGCTGGGCATTACGCTCCTGCGCAACGTGGAAGTCGAAAGTCGTGCCGTCCATCCGCAGACCGCGCTGAGCTATGCGGTACTGCTCGCGGTGCTCGTGCTGATCGCCTGGCTGGCCGCGCGCGTCGCCGAATTCGCGCACGGGTGGTGGCTGCCGCTCGCCGCAGCGGCGATCGGTGAGCCCGCGCTCGACCGGCCACCGGGGCGCGCCGTTGCGCGGCTGGCGCTAGCACTGGTCACGACGCTGCTGCTCGTGGTGCTGATCCAGTCATTCGACGTGCCTGCATTGCGTGTGTTCATGGCGGGTGCGTTGCTGCTCCTCATGCTCACCGTCCGCCGGCAGACCGCCTCGCTGCAGGCGCTGCTCCTGACGCCGGTGGCGGTGCTCCTCGTGCAGCACCGCAATCTCGAGAACACCGCCCTCGATTATCTGAGCGCAGCCTTCGTCGCCTGTGCGATCGTGTTCGTCGCCACCCTGCTCGGCAAGTGGGTGCTCTGGACGCTGCGACCGGACACGGGCCGGATTGCGGCGTAAGTTGCTCCGCCGGCGCGCGGGCCGCTACTTGTCCATCTCCTCGAGCAGGCCCACCAGGTCGTCGGCGTGCTCCTCCTCCATCGCGAGGATGGTCTCGAGCATGCGCTTGGTGGTCGTGTCCTTGTCGCCGATGTAGTTGATCATTTCGCGGTAGCTGTCGATCGCGATGCGTTCCGCGACGAGATCTTCCTTGATCATGTCGATCAGGTCCTCGCCTTCGACGTACTCCGCGTGGCTCCGCGAGGTGAGTCCATCCGGATTCAGGTTCGGCTCGCCATTCAGCTGCACGATGCGCGCCGCGATCTGGTCGGCGTGCTGCTGTTCCTCGTTCGCGTGCTGCAGGAACTCGGCCTTGACCGCGTCGGCTGCGATCCCCTCGGCCATGAAAAAGTGCCGCTTGTAGCGGAGCACGCAGACGATCTCCGTCGCCAGCGCTTCGTTGAGCAGCTTCAGTACGGTCTCGCGGTCTGCCGTGTATCCTGGCGTGACCGCGCCTTCCATGATGTGTTCGCGGGCGCGCCGCCGAAGCATCATGACGTCCGTCAGGAAGGGCTTTTCAGGCGTCTTGGCCATCGCGGTGTCCTCCGTGCGCGTGCGCCGGTAACGGGTTGCTCGCCGCGAGCGTAGCACGGCCGTCGCACGCTCAGAACCAGACGGTTCCCACGCTCCGAGCCGGCCGCGGGCCCGCAGCGGCGGCCCGCCGAGTCGCGAACGTGTCCATCCGCTACAATTTGCCGTTCATGCCAGCCACCTTTATGCGCAGCGCCGCCGCCGACAAGGGCGCCCCACCGAGTAAACCCGATGCATCCCGCGAGTGAGGTCCCCGCGTCGACGACGCCGATCGAAACGGACGCCGTCATCGTCGGCGCGGGCCCGTGCGGGCTGTTCCAGGTATTCGAGCTGGGACTGCTTGGCATCAAGGCGGACATCGTCGACTCTCTCCAGCATCCGGGCGGGCAATGCACCGAGCTCTATCCCGACAAGCCGATCTACGACATACCGGCGCTGCCGGTCTGCGGCGCGCAGGAGCTCATCGACCGGCTGATGCAGCAGATCAAGCCCTTCCAGCCACGGTTTCACCTGGGACAGGAGGTGGCGGAGCTCACGCGTCGCGACGACGGCCGGTTTTTCGTGCGGACTGCGCTCGACGCCGCGTTCCTCGCCCGTACCGTGGTGATTGCCGGTGGTCTCGGATCGTTCCAGCCGAAGAAGCTCGTGGTGGAGGGCGCTGACGCGCTCGAAGGCTGGCAGCTGCACTACCGCGTGCGCGACGCCGCGAGCTTTCACGGCCAGCGGCTGGTGATCTTCGGCGGGGGCGACTCGGCGCTCGACTGGGTGCTCGACTTCTGCGGCAAGGCTGCCAGTATCGTCCACGTGCATCGCCGCGCGGAATTCCGCGCCGCACCGGCGTCGGTGGCGCGTATGCGCGAGCTGGTCGCCGCAGGGCGCATGCAGTACGTCGAGGGCACGGCGTCGGCGCTGAGAATCGCCGACGGCCGGCTCGAGGGAGTCGAGGTCAAGCGCAGCGACGGGACGACGAGCGCCTTTGCAGCCGACCACGTGCTCGCGTTCTTCGGGCTTCACCCGAAGCTCGGGCCGATCGCCGGGTGGGGGCTCGACCTGGACAAGAAGGCGATCCCGGTCGACACCGCGAAGTTCCAGACCAGCGAGCCCGGGATCTTCGCCGTCGGCGACATCAACAGCTACCCCGGCAAGAAGAAGCTCATCCTGAGCGGCTTCCACGAGGCGGCCCTCGCGGCCTTCGCGATCGCCGAATACCTGAATCCGGCCAAGAAGGTGCACCTGCAGTACACGACGACGAGCCCGATCATGCAGAAGCGGCTCGGGGTCTCAGGCTGAAGAGCTCCGCGGTGAACGCACTGCTCGCCGACCTGCTCCGTCTGCTCGAGCTCGAGCGCATCGAGATCAACCTGTTCCGCGGCGAGAGCCGGGACATCGGGAGCTCGCAGGTGTTTGGCGGCCAGGTGCTGGGGCAGGCGCTGGTCGCGGCGAGCGCCACCGTGGATAAACGCGACGTGCATTCCCTGCATGCCTATTTCCTGCGCCGCGGCGATTTCCACGCGCCGATCGTCTACGAGGTGGACCGCAGCCGGGACGGCGGCAGCTTCTCGAGCCGCCGCGTGGTTGCGATCCAGCATGGCCAGCAGATCTTCCACATGTCCGCCTCCTTCCAGACGCCGGAAGTCGGGCTCGATCATCAGCTGTCGGCGCCCGTGGTGCCGCCCCCGGAATCGCTGCCGGATAACATGACGGCGCTGCGCACACGGCTCGACAGTCTGCCATCCGAGCGGCGGCGGGTGTGGGAGTCGGAGCGTCCCTGGCAATTCCGCCTGGTCGAGCCGCTGCCGGAAACACCGCAACCGGCGGACAGCGTACGTCATGTCTGGTTCCGGCTGATTCAACGCTGCCCGGACGACCCGATTCTCCATCGCTGCCTGCTCGCGTATCTCTCGGACTTCCAGCTGCTCGAGACGGCGCTGCTGCCGCACGGCGTGTCGCATTTCGACGGACGTCTCACGATTGCGAGCATCGACCACGCAATGTGGTTCCACCGCCGGGTGCGAATCGACGACTGGCTGCTCTACGTGCTGTCGAGCCCGAGTGCTTCCGGTTCGCGTGGCTTCGCGACGGGACGGATTTACGACCGCGCGGGCGCGCTGGTCGCGAGCGTCGCGCAGGAAGGTCTGATGCGCTGGCGCGACCCTTCCGCTATTTGATCGCGAGCTCGAATCGCACGTTGCCATCCTGGGCACTGACCTTGTCGTTCCGGGCGAGAAACACGCGGTCCGGCTGCAGCTCGCCTCCCGCGAGCAGCGCGGTCTGGATCGCTTCGCCGCGCGCCTGACCCAGGCGCTGCAGCGCCAGCGGATCGACGACGACAGCCGCGCGCGCCTGTTCCTCGAGCGACTGTACCGACGCCGCCTGCTCCAGGGCCCGGGCTTCCTTGCGTGAGGTGCCTTCGGGCGCCGCGGGCGCTGGCGCGATCTGCGGGGCGGCGCCGGTCAGTTTCTCGACGACGTCCGTCAGCACGGCGATCTGCTCCCTGGGCTCCAGAGCCGACAGCGCCGGCGGCGCCGTCTCGTCGTCGGGCCTTATGCGCTTCACTTTTCGCGTCGCCGCGTCGATTTCGGCCGCGACCGCGCGATCGACCAGCTCGGGGCGATCGAGCTCCTCGACCACGCCGATCGGGACGTCGAGCTTGATCTCCGGTTTCTGAGCGAGACCCTTTGCCAACGCGTTTATCTGCTCGGCGGCCGCCGGATCGAGCGTCGCCTCGCCGGGCGCGAACCGCACGAATTGCGCCTCCTCGGCGCCCTTGAAGAGCGAGCCGAGCAGTCGAAACGGCGCGGTCACCGCCTTCACCAGGATGTTCTTGATGATCTGCCAGATGATCGGCCCGATTCTGAACTTCGGGTCGTCGAGCGTGCCGTTGATCGGCACGTTCAGATCGATGACGCCGTCGACGTCCTTGAGCAGCGAGGTCGCGAGCTTGATCGGCAAGGGCACGGCTTCCTTGCTCGCAGTCGCCTCGCCCCATTCGAGCTGGTCGATGCGGATGTGATGTTTTGCGTCGAGCTCGCGATTCTCGATCAGGTATTGGAGCTCGGTCGTTAGCGAGCCCTTGGCGATGTTGTAACCGGCGAATCGCCCGGAATAGGGGTTGAACACCGGCAGCGGGATGTTCTCGAACCTCATGCCGACGTCGGTGTGCCGGTCGAAGGCGAAGAGCTGTATCTCGCCCGCGATCGTGACGGGAGAAAACTCGCCGACCTCGCCCTTGAGATCGACCTTGGCGGAGGAGTTGCGGTCGGTCGACAGGCCGGTGAGCGTCCCGTTGAGGTCCTCGATGTCCGCCGCGAAATTCGGCTGGATGAACTGGTCCGAGAAGTTCATCTGCCCGGACTCGATGCGCACCTCGCGAATGCGGATCGGCCAGCCGGTTTCCACCAGGACCTCGCGCGGCGGCGGCGCGGCGGGGGTCTCTTTCTCTTTCTTGCTCTTGCGCGGGCGCCGTGGCTCGCGCACCTTTGGTGCGCTTTCAGCGGCGGCGTCCGCGGCCGCCTTTGCCTTGCGCTCGGCCAGCGCGGCAGCGGTGCCCTCCGGGTCGAACACCGCGGCGACGTTGAGCACCTGATCCGGGCTGATGCTCACCCGCGCATACGGCTTGCGCAGCACCGCGCGATCGATCGACAGCGAATCCGGCTGCATCGCGAAGCGCAGCTTGCGGAGGTCCAGGCGCTCGAAATTGATGAAGTCCTCCTCGAGCGCATCGTCGATCGTACGGAAACCGGTGACGCGCGCGTCGCCGGCGAAGACGAGGTCGGGCGCGCGGTCATCCGGCGGCGCGAGCGTCAGGTTGCCCGAGGCCCGCGCGAGGCCGCGCCGCACGGTCATGTCCGTGGCGGCGGCGACGTATGGCTGGAGTTTTCGCAGCTCGAGGTCGTCGAGTTCGATGTCGAGCTCGGCAGAAAACGGTTCCGGCACGATCGTGCCACCGGCCTTCAGGCTCGTGGTCTCATCGAGCCTCGCGGTCAGGGTCAGCGGCACCGGGCGACGCTGATCGAGCGTCAGCCCCGTCACCTTCGCCTCGAGGGGCGCCACCACGAAGTGCGTGGCCGGAGACAACGTGCGATCCTCGAGCTCGATGCGCGCATCGGCGAGCTCGATGGCGGCGAGGGTCACCGTCCATTCGTCATCCGCGGCCTGCTGCGACTCCACGGCGGCCGGCATCTCTTCAGCGGGCGTCGGCTCCGCCGCCTTCCCTGCAGCGGCATCCGCGGGCGCCGTGGCCGGCGCGCCCGTCGCAGGCTGAAACAGGCGCTGGAGATTGACCGATCCATCCTTGTCGAGCCAGGCCTGCGCGTTGAGCCTCGATGCCGCGACGCGCCCGATCGTGACCGTCTGCGCGGGCATCGCCACCTTGGTTTCCGAGACGACGATCGACGGAATCCTGATCCAGTCCTCATCATAGCCCCGCGCACGCAGCGCCAGCGTGTCGAGCTCGATGCCGGGCAGGCTCAAATCGAGCTCGGTCGTCTTGCCTAGGACCAGCCGATAACTGCCCCCGAGATCGATCAAGCCATCCGAGATCACGAAGGGCAGGGCGTCGCCCAGGAACTCGCTAACACCCTCGGCGCGCAGATCGGCGATCGTGAGCTCGCCGGTCGAGCTCACGACTGGCGCGAGCGCGAAGTGACCCTTCCAGTCGAACTGTTCCTGCGCCTGGCTGCGCGCGCTCATCCGGAAGTCACCGCCCTCGGGCGTGGTCCTGAATTCCTTGAGCGCAAAGGCCACCGGGGCGAACCGCCGTTCGAAGGGCCGGCTCCGTGCACGGTCGAGATAGTCGACCACGCCGTCGGCCACCTTCAGGTCCGCGATCCAGACATTGGCGGGTCCGGCCTCCTCCTCGGGCGCGGTGCGCGGCGCCAGGTCCGCGAGATTCATCGCCCCGTCGCGGCGGATCATCGCGCGCACGTACGGGGAGTGGAGCTCGACCGCGCGGAAATAGAGCGCACGCTTCCAGAGCGACGACAGCTCGAAGTCGATGAACAGACGCTCGAGGCCCAGCATCCGCTCGCCATCCGCATCGGGGAACGCGATGTCGCGCGCCTCGAACTGCAGCTTGAACGGATGGATGCGGATCTCGCCCAGCGCAAGCTCACGCCCGTACTCCGAGCGGAGGTATTCGACTGCCTTGTCGCGGACAAGGCCAGGTGCCACCTTGAAGCCGAGCAGCGCGTACAGGCCGATCAGCGCCGCGACGATCGCGACGGCGATGACCAGCTTCGATTTCAAAAGCGCGCCCATCCTGGGCAGCGAAGCTTAGCTCTCGTCCGCGAGCCAGCGATACACGAATCCGGCGATCAGCGCTCCGGCGATCGGTGCCACCCAGAAGAGCCACAGCTGCGCGATCGCCCAGTCGCCGACCATGAGTGCGGGGCCGGTGCTGCGGGCGGGGTTTACCGAGGTGTTGGTGACGGGAATGCTGATCAGGTGAATGAGGGTCAGGCCGAGTCCGATGGCGATCGGCGCGAATCCGGCCGGTGCCCGGCGATCCGTGGCGCCGAGGATGATCAGCAGGAACATCAAGGTCATCACGATTTCGCTCAGGAAACCAGCCTGCAGCGTGTATGCGCCGGGCGAATGCGCGCCGTAGCCGTTCGAGGCCAGGCCGCCCGCGACGTCGAACCCGGCCTTGCCCGAGGCGATCATGTACAGCACGAAGGCGCCGGCGATCGCGCCCATCACCTGCGCCACTATATAGGGCAAGATCTGACCGACTGGATGCCGCCCGCCGGCCCAAAGGCCGATCGTGACGGCGGGATTCAGGTGGCAGCCCGAAATGTGGCCAATCGCATAGGCCATGGTCAGGACGGTGAGACCAAAGGCCAGCGAGACACCGGCCAGGCCTATGCCCACCTCAGGGAAAGCCGCCGCAAGCACGGCGCTCCCGCATCCTCCGAGCACCAGCCAGAACGTCCCTATGAACTCGGCCACGAGCTTCTTCGACATGGGCATATTGTTCTCCTTAGTCCGGCAGTACCTTCCCGGGGTTCATGATGCCATGCGGATCGATCGACCGTTTGACGGCGCGCATCAGCTCGAGGTCGACGTGACCCTTGTAGCGCGCGAGCTCGCGACGCTTGAGCTGTCCGATGCCATGCTCGGCGCTGATGCTGCCGCGGAATTCGCGGACCTGCGCATAGACGGCCTCGGCGATGGTGTCGCCCAACGCCAGGAAGTCCTGCGGTCGCGCGCCCACCGGCTGGGTCACGTTGAAGTGCAGGTTGCCGTCGCCGACGTGCCCGTAAACGAGCATCCGCCCGCTGGGGACGAGGGCGAGCACCGCCGCCGTGGCGCGACTCACGAACACCGGCAGTTGCGCGACCGGGACCGAGACATCGTGCTTGATGCTCGCACCCTCGCGTCGCTGCGCCTCGGGCACGGTTTCGCGCACGCGCCACAGTGCTTCGCGCTGGGCGACCGATTCGGCCAGCACCGCGTCGCGCACGCCGCCGTCGTTCATAGCCGCGCCGAGCGCCTCCTCGAGGAGAGTGCGCAGGCCGGCGTCGTCGCGCGCCGAGGCAATCTCGCACAGCACGTACCAGTCGTGCGCTTCGCCGAACGGGTCGCGGCAGCCGGGCACGTGCCGCACGGTAAGCTCGATGCCGAGACGCGGCAGGAGCTCGAAGCTGGTCACCGCATCGCCGGTGGCTTCGCGCAGGCGGCCGAGCAGGTCGACCGCCGCGGCGACGTCGGCGACTGCGACGAAGGCAGTGGCCACCGTACGAGGTGCGGGAAAGAGCTTGAGGCTCGCGGCGGTGATCACGCCGAGCGTGCCTTCGGCGCCGATGAAGAGGTGTCGCAGGTCGTAGCCCGTGTTGTCCTTGCGCAGGCTCTTGAGTCCGTCGAGCACGCGACCATCGGGCAGCGCCACCTCGAGTCCGAGCACCAGCTCGCGGGCGACGCCGTAGCGCAGCGCCGCGAGGCCGCCGGCGTTGGTGGAGAGATTGCCCCCGATCTGGCAGCTGCCTTCGGAGCCGAGCGACAGCGGGAAGTAGCGTCCCGCCTGCACGGCCGCCTGCTGCACGTCGGCCAGCACGCAGCCGGCTTCGGCGGTGATGGAGAAATTGGCAGCGTCGATCTCGCGCACCCGGTTCATGCGCGCAAGCGCGAGCACGATCTGCAGTCCGGAGGAGTCCGGTGTCGCGCCACCGCAGTAGCTCGTGTTCCCGCCGTGAGGCACGACGCCGACCGCGGCCTCGTTGCAGATCGCGAGCACGGTCGCGACCTCGGCCGTCGAGCGTGGCAGCACGACCATCCGGGTCGCGCCGCGGAATAGCCCGCGGAAGTCACCGAGATACGGCTCGATCGCGTCAGACGCTTCGAGGCAGGCGTCCGCGCCGAGCGCCGCGCGGATCCGGTCGATGGCGCCGTCGAGACCGGCGTCTATGCAGGCACCGGCAGCCGGCACTGCGGCTTGGTCAGCAGCAGCTGCAGGTCGCCCATCTGGCGCTCGCGGCAGCCGCCCTCGCAGTAGCTCAGATAGAAGTCCCACATGTGGACGAACGCGTCCGGATAGCCGAGCCTGCGGACGTCCGGCAGCCGTGCGAAGAAATTCTCGCGCCAGGTCCGAAGCGTCGTCGCGTAGTGCGGCCCGATGTCCTCCATGTGGAAGATCTTCATGTCGCTCGCCCGGCGCACCGAATCGGCGATCACCGACACCGAGGGCAGGAAGCTGCCCGGGAAGATGAATCGCTGGATGAAGTCGATGCCGCGCGCCGCCGACTCGTACAGCTGGTCGCGGATGGTGATCGCCTGCAGCAGCATCGCGCCGTTCGGCTTCAAGAGCCGCGAGCACTGCGCGATATAGGTGTCGAGATAGTGGCGGCCGACCGCCTCGATCATCTCGACCGAGACCATCTTGTCGAACTGCCCGCGCAGGTCGCGGTAATCGTCCATCAGCAGCGTGATACGCTCGGTGAGCCCCGCGGCGCGAATCCTCTCCGCGGCCCAGTCGTGCTGCTCCTTCGAGATGGTTGTCGTCGTCACGCGACAGCCGTACTTCTGCGCCGCGTGAATCGCGAGTCCGCCCCAGCCGGTTCCGATCTCGACCAGGTGATCGGCGGGCTTGAGCTCGAGTTTGCGGCAGATACGCTCGAACTTTGCGAGCTGCGCGTCGTCGAGCGTCGAGTCTTCGCGCTCGAAGATGCCGCAGGAGTAGGCCATGGTCCGGCCGAGAAACAGCGCAAACAGGTCGTTGCCCAGGTCGTAGTGCGCCGCGATGTTGCGCCGGCTGCCTTCCGGGCTGTTGCGGTTGAGGGCGTGCAGCAGGCGGCGCAGCGGCGCGGTCGCGATCGACGAGCCGCTGTCGATCGCATTCAGCACCGGCCGGTTGCGGATGAAGATCCGCACCAGCGAGGTGAGGTCGTCGCTCCGCCAGTGGCCGCGCATGTACGCCTCGCCCGCGCCGGTCGACCCGCCAAAGGCCACGTCCGCATAGGTCTGCGGGTGGAGGATCTCGATGGTCGCGTGGAGGTCGAAGTCCGCGCTGCGCTTGCCGAAGCGCCGGCGCTCGGTGCCGTCGATGACCGTGACCTCGCCGTGCTCGAGCCCGGCGAGCTTGGCCAGGAACAGGCGGCGGCCGAGCCGCTGCAGCCAGGAATCGGTCGC
>Ga0268386_10001315_pt1 | contig 17013 bp, 14 predicted proteins | sample RVTome_15_FD_200260 | JGI IMG/M metagenome (GOLD analysis project Ga0268386, IMG submission 200260) | Soil microbial communities from uranium-contaminated site in the Upper Colorado River Basin, Wyoming, United States - RVT150D86... ...
GAGGTCGTCCACACGGGGGACGGACTTGTGGCCACCTTCGACGGTCCGACGCGTGCGGTCACGTGCGCCCAGTTCATGGTGGATGCCCTGTCGGACATCGGGCTCACCGTGCGGATCGGTCTGCATACCGGGGAGATCGAGACCGGACCAGAAGGGACGACGGGCCTCGCCATCCACGTCGCGGCCCGCGTCATGGCTGTGGCCATCGAAGGCGAGATCGTCGTCTCCCGGACGGTCAAGGAGCTCGTGCTCGGGTCAGACATCGTGTTCGCGGACCTGGGAGAGCGAGAGTTGCGGGGCGTGCCGGGAACCTGGGCACTCTCCCAGGTCGCCGACACGAGACTGCCTCACCAGCCGGCCACCCCTCGAGGGTCGTAAGCGGCGATCACCACAAGGGTGTTAGACGAACTCGATCACCATCAGCTTCCGCTAGAAGCCCTGTTGGCGGCGATCTGCCGGTCAAGCATCTCGGACAGCTCCCTGGCGAGCTCGCCGAGCTCCTCGTCCCTGTAGATGCCGGCGAGCTCGTCGAGGAGACGGGCCACTGCATCAGCTTGGGCACGCGTCAGCACGGGGCGCGGGTCGTTCACGTGGGAGTCTTCGCCGAGCTTGGCTCGGAGCTGGGCGGCGTACTCGTCCCGGTTCACCGGGTTGCCGTCTGACCCCCGTGCGGTACGAGTCGGTCGGGGTGCGACTGCTCCCGGGTCCGGCGGCGTGCTGAACTCGGCATGCTGGGGGCAGTAATCGGTTCCGCGGATGGGGTCATGCGTCCAACCGGCGGCGTGGTCGCGAGCCCAGGAGGTGGCATCGGTATCTCGGCGCCAACGCTCGGCCGCTATGGGCTCCACCTGGACCGGACATCCAGCGACGTCGCAGCTGAGCACGATCCGCCGCGGAGCGGCCCCTCCGCCGGACAGGTGGATACTCACAACCTCTACTCTCTGCGCGCCTTGCCGAATCGCCTATCCCGCCGGTCGGAACAGGCTGCAGGCTCGCGCCAGGTTCTCGCGCCAGCAGCATGACGACGGCCGTCGGGGGGACGCAGGTCCCAAGGTATCCCGGCGCGCCCCCCAGGCGGCCCTCCTGTCTGCACCGTCATGACCCCTGCCCACCCTGAGGGACTTCTCAGGGTCGGGAGGGGGTCTTCCCGAATGGGCGGCGGTCGGTACCGCGAGCAGTGTGTGAGGCGCCCCGCGGGGCCGGTCCCGGGGATCCGGTGCCGGCCACCTCCCGCGGGGACCACAGCCCGTACCTGACCAGGGAGCCCGACCGTGTCCGCCACCGTCCTCGCACCTCCGCCCCCCGCAAGCCCCTCGGCGCCGCCGCCACGACGGCGCGGGGCCGTTGTCAGCGTCGCCCGCTGGAGCGCGCGGCACCGCTGGATCGCGGTCGTCCTCTGGATCGCCTTCGTGGTCGGCGCCGTCGTCCTCGGCGGCGCGGTCGGTACGAAGGAGCTGACCGTCCAGGACCAGGCCACCGGCGCCTCCGGCCCCGCCGACATCGCGCTGGACGACGCCGACTTCGGCGAGCTGCCCACCGAGAGCGTCCTCGTCCAGGCCGCCGACGGCGGCACCATCGACCCCGCCGACCCGGCCATCACGACCCTGGCCACCGAGCTGGCCGCCCTCCCCGGCACCGCCGACGTGCAGGGCCCGCTCCCGTCGGCCAACGGCACCTCCGCGCTGTTCCAGGTGGCCCTCGAGGAGGGCACCGGCACCGACGAGCAGAAGGAGGCCACCGCCGCAGAGGCCTCCGCCGACCTCGCCGAGGTCGTCGCCGCCCAGACCGCCGCCAACCCCGACGTGCGCATCGAGCAGGCCGGCGACGTCACCCTCGAGCAGGCCGTCGACCAGATCTACGAGGACGACCTCCGCAACGCCGAGATCATGTCCGTGCCGGTGTCGCTGACGATCCTGGTCGTGGCCTTCGGCGCGCTCATCGCCGCCGGCATCCCGGTGCTGCTCGCGTTGTCCTCGGTCGCCGTGGCGATGGGCCTGTCCGCCTTAGCCTCGTACGTCGTGCCGTCATCGGAGGTGCTCGCCTCGGTGATCCTGCTCGTCGGCATGGCCGTCGGCGTGGACTACTCACTGTTCTACGTCCGCCGAGAGCGCGAGGAGCGCCTGGCCGGGCGCGGCACGCGCGACGCCATCGAGGTCGCCGCCGCCACCTCCGGCCGCGCGGTCGTCGTGTCCGGCATCACCGTCGTGGTCGCCATGGCCGGCATGTTCCTCGCCGGCGAGGCCACCTTCGCCTCCCTCGCCGTCGGCACCATCCTGGTGGTCTCCGTCGCCGTGCTCGGGTCGGTCACCGTGCTGCCCGCGCTGCTGTCGATCCTGGGTCGCTGGGTGGACCGCCCGCGCATCCCGCTGCTGTGGCGGCTGCAGTCCCGTGACGGGCAGTCCCGCTTCTGGCCGGCCGTGCTGCGCCCCGTGCTTGCCCGCCCCGCCGTCGCCCTCGGCCTCGGTGTCGCCCTGCTAGGTGGCCTGGCCCTGCCCGCCTTCGGCATGAACCTCGCCAACCCCGGCATCGACGACCTGCCCCGCTCCGAGGCCGCCTTCCAGACCTACGACCGGATCGTCGCCGCCTACCCGTCGCAGGGCATGGGCCACACCGTCGCGGTGTGGAGCACCGACGGCGCCCCGCTGGACCGTACGACCGTGGACGACGCCGTCGCCGAGCTCGGCGAGCTCACCGCGGCCGACGCGGACTTCGCCACCGCACAGATCGCGCCGGTCGCCGAGTACGACGCCCAGGGCGACGTCGCCCGCATCGAGGTCGCCGTCACCGGCGGTGGCGAGTCCGACCAAGCCGTCGCCTCGCTGACCACCCTGCGCGAGGACGTGCTGCCCGCCACCCTCGGCGAGCTGCCCGGCGTGGACACCGCGGTCACCGGCATGACCGCCTGGGACCAGGACTTCCGCCAGCTGCTCGCCGAGCGGATGCCCATCGTCATCGGCTTTGTCCTGCTGCTCACCATCGTCGTGCTGGTGATGGCCTTCCGGTCGCTCACCGTCGCCCTCACCGCCGCCGCGCTCAACCTGCTCTCCGTCGGCGCCGCGTACGGACTGCTGGTGCTGGTCTTCCAGAACCAGTGGGCCGAAGGGCTGCTCGGCTTCCAGTCCAACGGCGCCGTGGTCGCCTGGCTGCCGCTGTTCCTCTTCGTCATCCTCTTCGGGCTGTCGATGGACTACCACGTCTTCGTGGTCAGCCGGATCCGCGAGGCCGTGCAGGAGGGCATGCCCACCAAGGCCGCCGTCGCACACGGCATCACCCGCTCCGCCGGCGTCGTCACCTCCGCCGCCGCCGTCATGGTCGCCGTCTTTGCGATCTTCGCCACCCTGTCCCCGCTGGACTTCAAACAGCTCGGCGTGGGGCTTGCCGCCGCCATCCTCATCGACGCCACCCTCGTCCGAGCCGTCCTGCTCCCCTCTGCCATGGCACTGCTCGGCGAACACAACTGGTGGATGCCCCGCTGGATGAACAAGTTGCCCGCCCTCGGGCACTGAGCCAATCAGGGCCGGGTCGGCGGGCACCTGTCCGCCGGCCCGGTCAGTTGCGGCCCGGCTCCCGGCGAGCGTCGGGGCACGCGAGAACGCCGGACCCGCCGCTGTTCGGTCACAGCAAGGCGGCGACGAGTGCGACGAGCGCGGGCCCGGCCTGGGCCATTGCGCCTCCTACGCCCTGAGGGCGCCGCACGCCAGGAAGAGGTTGTAGAAGCCGACGTTGAATGCCCAGAGCCGTACCGGAGGCACATCGGCGGCGGCACCTGCTGGATCTTCGGCACGGCCTCCTCGAGGGGAAGGCCCTGTCCCGGCGGCACCGTCCCACGAGCAGGCTCCGAGCCGGGCGAGCCGGACGGCCATGTCTCGCCGCTAGGGCGCATCAGTGGCCGGCTCGCGCGGCACGCCGAGCGATCGCCACGCGGCCATGACGAGCGCGACCCGGGCCACGCCGAACAACCATGGAATCGGGAGCGCAAAGCCGAACCAGAAGAGGGCCTCCATGGGCAACAACGCGAGGTTGAGCACGGCACCTGCCTTCGACCCCCTCCACAACAGCCAGCCCGACCAGGCCGCGAGCAGCGTCACTCCGAGGAAGGCGAGGACAAGCAGCGTGAATGCGTCCGCGGCTCGCGGCCACCAAGGGCCCGCGTACACGTCGAAGAGGCCCAAGAAGTTGGGCAGGCGGTTGTACCGCGGATGAAGGCGCTGACCGGGACGGCCGGGAGTCCCCAGCAGGCGGCGTAGACCCAGGTGACGACGGCGGCCGCGCGCGCGCTGCTCACAGCCGGACACTACCGACCAGACACTGCCGACGTAGGTGCGCTTCCCCGGACCGAGCCATGCGCGAGGTCGAGCCGGTGTCATCCCACGTCTCCTGGGTGTTCCTTCGGGTACGGACCGGCGGACGCGGGTAGCGGTCGGCTGCCGTCCGCCACTGCGAAGAGGGCCCAGCTGCCAGGGACGCCGCGGAGCTCCCGCTCGCTCAGATCGGTGAACTCGATGTGGGATCCGAAGGCGAGGTCGTTGACGGTCCGGGAGACGACGATCCCGCCGTCGGTCGCCTCGGCCATCACCCGGGCAGGCGACGTGGATCGCCAGGCCCGTGGTCCCGTCAGGACCGGCCTCGATCTCCCCGGCGTGGATGCCGATTCGTACGGCCAGCCCGACGCTCGCGAGCGCGTCGAGGATGGACCGCGCACAGGTCACCGCCCGGGTCGGGCCGTCGAACGCGGCGACCAGGCCGTCACCGGTGTACACGACCTCCTCACCGCGGAAGCGCGCCAACGCCTGACGTGAGATGGCGTCATGCTGGCGCAACCGCTCGCGCCACCGGGCGTCCCCGAGGCTCGAGGCAAGCGCCGTCGAGCCGACGATGTCGCTGATCAGCACGGTCGCGAGCTTGCGTACGGGGGCGGGCCGGTGCTCGGTGCCGGTCAGGAAGACGTCTATCCGCGATAACAGCGGTTCGGTGTCTCCGGCCTGCAACGGGAAGGTGTCCGCGCCGTTGAGCTCGATGAGGGTCGCCCCGCGGATGCGATGCGCTCGGCAAGGTAGCGGCCGAAGGCGATGCGGTGGTGCCGCGCCTCGCGGCGGTGCAGCACCAAGGTGGGTACCGAGATGCTGGGCAGGACGGCGCGAACGTCGAGCGGGAGCGAGGTTGACGATGGGGCCGGTGAAGTGATCACACCGGACGGCTTCGAGGGTTACATCGCCCGGCTCGGTGAGCTGCTGGCGAAGGCGGGCCCGCCCGACCTCGGGGAAATCGCCGCGCGCGCCGGCGCCCACGGGATGGAAGTCGACCCCGCCGCGATCCCGGTGCTGGCGGCGGAGCACGACCTACGCCTCCCCTGAGCACCTCGGCTCAGCGCTGGCGCGTCACTTCCGAAGAGAGAGGCCGAGGTCGGCGGTGGGCTGGCCGCCTTGACCGCGGCTTGGCGCAGGTCCAGCGTGGGCGGATGACATACCGTGCCGGCGTCGCGCTCCCAAGGCGGGCGCCGGCCTGACGGGCGGTTCGAACTGGTGAAAGGGTCGACGGGTGTGACCGCCGTTCCTGGTCCCGACCCGCTGTCTGCTGCCCGCCAGGCGGTCGCTGCGCGGCAGTGGGATGCGGCCGTCGCTGCGTTCGCCGCGGCGGATGCCGTCGAGGGTCTCGCCCCGGACGATCTTCGCCTGTGGGCAATGTCGTCGTACCTGCTGCGGCGCACGCAGGACGCCCTGGGAGCGCTGACCCGCGCCTACCAGCAGTTCGCCGCCCGTACCGAGGTGGACGAGGCGGCGAGGTGCGGATTCTGGATCGTGTACGCGCTGGCGAACCGCGGGGAGATCGGTCAGGCCAGCGGGTGGCTGACACGCGTCGATCGGCTGCTGAGCCAGCGGACGACGGGCCGCGGGCCCGGGCACGGCTATCTCCTGGCGTTCGACGCGTTCCGCGCCGCCGCGATCGAGCACGACTATGCCCGCGGGCACGCAGCCGCGGATCAGGCCGTGCGGATCGGCCGCGAGCACAGCGAGGCCGATCTCGTGGCGTTGGCGCTGAACGTCGGAGGGCGGGCGCTGATCTACTCGGGCGAGGTCGGCCAGGGGCTGAACCGGCTGGACGAAGCGATGGTGGAGGTGGTCGCCGACGAAGTGTCGCCGATCGTGGCGGGGACGGTCTACTGCTCGGTGATCGAGGCCTGTGAGGAGGTGATGGAGCTCGGGCGGGCCGCCGAGTGGACCGACGCACTGGCGAGATGGTGCGACGAGCAGCACGGGATGCTGACGTTCAACGGGCAGTGCCTGACGCACCGCGCGACGCTGCTGCGCCACGGCGGTCAGCTCGACGCTGCCGCGGACGAGGCTGCTAGGGCGTGTCAAAGGTTCGGGGCAGCCGACGAACCCGCCACCGGGCGAGCGATCTACGAGCTGGCGCAGGTCCAACGTCTCACTGGTGACCTGTCGTACGCCGAGGCGAACTACCGTCGGGCCGCGGAGTGGGGTCACGACCCGCAGCCCGGGCTGGCGTTGCTTCGCCTTGCACAGGGTCGCTCCGAGGCCGCGAGCATCATGATGCGCAGGCGCATGGAGGAGACGACGGGGGAGCTCGATCGGCTACGACTACTTCCTGCGTACGTCGAGATACTCCTGGACGTCGGGGACGTCGAGACCGCAGCGGAGGCCGCCCGGGAGCTGACGACGACGGCGGCCATGGTCCGTACCACGGCGGCCGAGGCCGAGGCGGCGTACGCGACGGGTGCCGTGGCTCTGGCGCAGGGTGAGCCCGGTCAGGCGCTCGTAGCTCTCCGCGACGCCTTCCGGAGGTGGCGCTCCTTGCGCGCGCCGCTCGAGGCAGCTCGTTGTCGCATCGTCGTCGCTCGAGCGTGCACGATGCTGGGCGACCACGACGCGGCCTCCGTCGAGATGGCGGCCGCCCGGCGTGCGCTGACCGACATGGGCGCCCGTTCGGACCTGTCCCGACTCCGTGCCCAGGGCATCGGGACCGAATTCGGGCTGACCGCCCGCGAGATCGAGGTGCTGGCCCTCGTGGCCGCTGGCAAGACCAACCGGGTGATCGCCGGTGAGCTGGCGCTGGCCGTGAAGACCGTCGACCGGCACGTGGCCAACATCCTCTCCAAGCTGGGCGTCACCTCCCGAACCGCCGCCACCGCTGCGGCGTACGAGCACGGCCTGCTGTGACGCCGGCGTGCCCGGGATCGGGAGGATCACCCATGCCGACGCCGCCACGAGATCGGTGATCTGGCCGATGTGTCCTCCTGGCGCCCGCCGTACCGTCCCGGATGGAGGTGCCCCATGAACGGTGACGTCCACGAGCACGTCGAGACACTGATCATCGGGGGCAGCCAGTCGGGACTTGCCACCGGCCACCAGCTCTCGCAGCGGGGACGGCCCTTCCTCATCGTCGACGGCCACCAGCGGGTGGGTGACGCGTGGCGGCACCGTTGGGACTCTCTGCGGCTGTTCACAACGGCCCGCTACGACGGTCTCCCGAGCATGCCGTTTCCTGCCGCGCCGACGCGCTACCCGACCAAGGACGAGACGGCCGACTATCTCGAGGCCTACGCCGCGCGGTTCCACCTGCCGGTCATGACCGGGGTCACGGTCGACTGCGTCACGCGCAGAGGACCGGTCTTCGAGGCCACGGCCGGCGACCGCGTGTTCACATCGGACAACGTGGTCGTCGCCACCGGCGCCTACCACACCCCGCGCATCCCTGCTCTCGCCGAGTCCCTGGACTCAGGCATCGTCCAGCTGCACTCCAGCCGGTACCGCAGACCGGACCAGCTGCGCGAGGGAGGCGCGCTCGTGGTCGGGGCGGGCAACTCGGGTGCCGAGATCGCGCTCGAGCTGTCCCGCGACCACCCCGTCTGGCTGTCCGGCCGTGACACGGGTCAGGAACCCACCCGCGCAGGAAGCCTGCCCGACAGGCTCGCCATGCCCGTGATGTGGTTCGTCGCCTCCCGATTACTCACCGTCGGCTCCCCCCTCGGGAGGAAGGTCCGCGACCACTTCCTGCACCCACCCCGCGGCATCCCGCTCGGCAGGGTGCGGCGGCAGGACCTCGCCGCCGCGGGAGTCGAACGAGTCCCACGGGTGGCCTCGGTCTCCTCCGGGCTCCCGATGCTGGAGGACGGGCGGACCCTTGACGTCGACAACGTCGTGTGGTGCACCGGATTCGACATCGACCTGACCTGGATCGACCTCCCACTCACCCTCACCGACGGCTACCCGGAACAGGACCGAGGCATCGTCCCCGAGCACCCCGGGCTCTACATCGTGGGCCTGCCCTTCCTCCGCTCGCTCAGTTCCGTGCTCCTAGGTGGCGTGGGACGGGACGCCTGGTACATCGCCGACCACATCGACAACCGGGCGCCCGCGGCAACAGCTGAACTCGCCGCCTGACTCCTGTACGAGATATGCCGACTGCAGTCGTCAGCCGGCGACCGGCTCCGCCGTCTCGCTGAGCTCGTCGACCGCCCGTGCTTGCTCACGGAACTGAGTCCGGTGCAGCTCGTCGTACCGGCCTCCTGCCCCGAGCAGCTCCTCGTGTGTGCCGCGCTCGACGATCCGGCCACTCTCGACGACCAGGATCTGGTTTGCGCTGCGGATCGTCGAGAGCCGGTGCGCGATGACCAGTGAGGTGCGGCCCTCGAGCGCCGCGGCCAGCGCCTCCTGCACAGCCGCCTCTGAGGTGGAGTCCAGGTGCGCCGTGGCCTCGTCGAGCACGACGACCCGAGGTTGCGCCAGCAACAGCCGAGCGATCGTCACCCGCTGGCGCTCACCGCCGGAGAGCCGGTAGCCGCGCTCGCCGACCACGGTGTCGATGCCGTCGGGGAGCGACTCGACCAGGTCGGCGATGCATGCGCGCCGCAACACGTCCCAGAGCTCGTCGTCGGTGGCCTCTGGGTTGGCCAGCAGTAAGTTGTCGCGGATGCTCTCGTGGAAGAGATGCCCGTCCTGGGTGACCACCCCGACCGCCCCGCGCACGCTGGCCAAGGTGAGGTCCCGTACGTCGATGCCGGCCAGCCGGACGGCGCCGGAGTCCACGTCGTACAGGCGAGGAACCAGCGAGGCGATCGTGGACTTGCCGGCACCGGAGGTGCCGACGAGAGCTACGACCTGGCCGGGCTCGATGTGGAAGCTGATGTCGTGCAGCACCTGCTGCCCGGCGCGCTCGTCGAGTGCGGCGACGTCCTCCAACGAGGCGAGCGACACCTTGTCGGCAGACGGGTAGGCGAAGTCGACGTGCTCGAAGGTCACCGATACCTGTCCCGGAGGAAGCTGACGGGCGTCGGGCCGGTCCTGGATGAGCGGGACGAGGTCGAGCACCTCGAAGACCCGGTCGAAGCTCACGACCGCGCTCATCACCTCGACCCGGGCGCTGGCCAGCTGGGTCAGCGGGGCGTAGAGCCGCGTGATGAGCAGGGCCATGGCCACGACCGAGCCCGCGTCGAGCTGGCCGAGCAGCGCGAGCGCACCGCCGCCCCCGTACACGAGAGCGAGGGCCAGCGCGCCGACGAAAGTCAGGCAGGTGACGAAAACACCTTGGACGAGGCTGAGCTTGACGCCGATGTCGCGGACCCGCCCGGCTCGGGTGGCGAAGTGCTCGGACTCGCGCCGCGGTCGCCCGAAGAGCTTGACCAGCATCGCGCCGGGCGCGGAGAAGCGCTCGGTCATCTGGTTGCCCATGGCGGCGTTGAGCTGGGCCTGCTCGCGTTCCAGCCCGGCCAGGCGGCGGCCCAGTCGCTGGGCCGGGACGACGAACACGGGCAGCAGCACCAACGCAGCAAACGTGATCTGCCACGAGATGGTGACCATGACCGCGAGGGTCAGCGCGAGGGTCACCAGGTTGGCGACGACCCGGGAGAGCAGGTCGCTGAAGGCCCGCTGGGCACCGATGACGTCGTTGTTGAGCCGGCTGACGAGGGCGCCGGTGCGCGTGCGGTTGAAGAAGGCGATCGGCATCCGCTGGACGTGGTCGAAGACGGCGGTCCGGAGGTCGAGGATCAGCCGCTCGCCGATCGACGACGACAGCCACCAGGTGGTCAGGCCCAGGCCGGCCTCGAGGGCGGCGACCAGCCCGATCAGCAGGGAGAGCTGGACGACCGTCTCCACAGAGTCGCCGGCCACGATGACGTCGACCACGCGTCCGGCGAGCAGCGGCGTGGCAACGGTGAGGACCGCCATCACGATGCTGAGCAGCACGAACCACACGAGCGCCTTGGTCTGCGGCTTGGCGAAGGTAGCGATCCGCTCGAGGGTGGCTCGGGAGAAGGGCCGACGGTCCTGCTGGCGGTGCATCGCGTGGTACATCGACATCCACGCGGTGGTCTCCATGCTCACGACCGGACCCCCCGATCTGCCATCGAGTTGCGCACGCGGTCACGGTAGGCCGGGGGTCTGACAACGGTCGAGGAGTTATCGCCCTGAGCGGACGGGGCCTCACGAGGCGACGAAGGCATACTGCGCGGGTGCGTGCAGTCACCCGCTCCCGGTACGGCGGTCCGGACGTGCTCGCCGGACAGATGCTTGGCAACGTCATCCTCGACATCCCATAATCACTGCCGGCAGGGCACGTCGCGCATCACCAGGCTGGTCGGGCCTTCACCAGGCGCAGAAGCCTCGTGAGGACCCGACCAGGGTGGTGAACGTGGTCAACGGGACGGGGGCTGTGGCCGGGCGGGCCTCTCAGACCTGTTGGCCGGAGTGCTCGCGGAGCAGGTCCACGAAGGCCGTCGGCTCCTGGTACGGGTCGGGGGCCGGGGCTCGGCGCTCTCGGCTGCCGGCACCGCCCGAGCCCGCACCCCCGGGACCGGCAAGCAGCGCGGCGAGCTCGCCGGCCGCCCGGTCGATCCGCTCGGCCAGCGCCCGGTCGGCCCCGTCGCCGGCCCCCCAGTCCTCGGCGGCGGCGAAGACCCCGGTCGGCACGACCACCGCGTGCAGGTAGGTGAACATCGGCCGCATCGCGTGGTCCAGCACCAGGGAGTGCCGGGCCGTGCCCCCGGTCGCCGCCACCAGCACCGGCGTACCGGCCAGGGCATCCGGGTCCAGCACGTCGAAGAACGACTTGAAGAGACCGCTGTACGAGGCGGTGAACACGGGCGTCACAGCCACCACGGCGTCGGCGGCGGCGACCGCGTCGACGACAGCCCGCAGATCGCCGGCCGGGAAGCCGGTCACCAGGGCGTTAGCGATGTCGTGCGCCAGGTCGCGCAGCTCGACCACCTGCACGTCGATGTCGACGCCTCGCTCACCGGCCGCCCGGACCACGGACGACCCCAGCCGGTCGGCCACCAGCCGGGTCGACGAGGGCTGGCTCAGCCCCGCGGTGACGGCCACCAAGCGGCGGCTCATCGCAGCACCTCCTGCGGCTGTTCCGTGCCGACCGAACCCGTGTCGGCGACATCGTCCGACGCCTCGGAGGCCCGCCGCGCCTCGGCCGCCGCCTTGAGCGACGAGTGCGTCGGGCCGTCCGGCACGTGCGCCGGCCGACCCCTCGCCATCTCCTTGCGCAGCACCGGCACGACCTCCTCGCCGAGGATGTCCATCTGCTCGAGCACCGTCTTCAGCGGCAGGCCCGCGTGGTCGACCAGGAAGAGCTGCCGCTGGTAGTCGCCGAAGTGCTCGCGCATCCCCGCGTACCGATCGATCACCTGCTGCGGGCTGCCGACGGTCAGCGGCGTCTCGGCGGTGAACTCCTCCAGCGAGGGCCCGTGCCCGTAGACGGGCGCGACGTCGAAGTACGGCCGGAACTCCCGTACGGCTTCCTGGGAACGCGCCCGCATGAAGACCTGCCCACCGAGGCCGACGATGGCCTGGTCGGCCGAGCCGTGGCCGTAGTGCTCGTACCGGCGGCGGTACAGCTCGATGAGCCGCTGGTAGTGCTCCTTGGGCCAGAAGATGTTGTTGGCGAAGAAGCCGTCGCCGTAGTACGCGGCCTGCTCGGCGATCTCCGGGCTGCGGATCGACCCGTGCCAGACGAAGGGCGGGATGCCGTCGAGCGGCCGCGGCGTCGACGTGAAGGACTGCAGGGGCGTACGGAAGCGGCCCTCCCAGTCGACGACGTCCTCCCGCCACAGGCGGTGCAGCAGGTGGTAGTTCTCGATCGCCAGCGGGATGCCGTTGCGGATGTCCTGGCCGAACCATGGGTAGACCGGCCCGGTGTTGCCGCGTCCCATCATCAGGTCGACGCGGCCGTCGGCGAGGTGCTGCAGCATCGCGTAGTCCTCGGCGATCTTGACCGGGTCGTTGGTCGTGATCAGCGTGGTCGCGCTTGACAGGATGAGCCGCTCGGTGCGCGCCGCAATGTAGCCGAGCATGGTCGTCGGCGACGACGGCACGAACGGCGGGTTGTGGTGCTCGCCGGTCGCGAAGACGTCGAGCCCGACCTCCTCGGCCTTGAGCGCGATCGTGACCATCGCCTTGATGCGCTCGGCCTCGGTCGGCGTCCTGCCGTTCGTCGGGTCCGGGGTCACGTCACCGACGCTGAAGATGCCGAACTGCATGTCCTCGCTCGCTCCCGCCCTCACCGGGCATCTAGTTGCGCTGTCAACTACCGTACGGCACAACCCGCGCGAGGCGGCTGGTATTCCGCCTCCTACCCCGGGACGGCGACGAGCATCTGGCGGCCGACCAGCCCCACCGTAAGGGCGAGGGATGCGCGGTACGCGGCCGCGAGCCTGCGGGTGCCGCGGAGCTGGTACAGCGTGCAGGCCTGCACCCAGGCGTAGTCGCGCGCCCGGTCGAGCGACCACGACGAGACCAGGTCGGCCAGCGGCGACAGGGGAGCGCCGGCCCGCACGACGTGCTCGTCGAGGAAGGACTGCCGGATCGGCCTCACCACGCTCGCCAGCACCTCGTTGACCTTGAGGTAATCGGCGTGCACGTCGCGGGGTGTGCGGCGGGACCGGGTACAGGTCGTCACGACGGCGAGCGCGAGGTCGTTGTTGATGTGGGCGTTCATGCCCGCGAGCGCGTGCTGCAGCGGGTCGACTCCACGGCGTCGACGGGCCTCGAAGAGCGGCGCCCAGGCGGGCGGCGCCTGACTGCCGGGCGTGATGCCCGCCTCGTATGCGTCGAGGTAGAGGCGGGCGAACTCGACGTCCATTCGGGCCATCAGCGCGGGGTCGCGGAAGAAGCCCTCACCGATCCGGTCGCGCACCCGCTCGGTCACCTCGAGGTAGACCCGGTTGAAGGCCGCCACCCCGTCCCGCCGGGGCAGCTCGGTGTCGATCACCCGCATCCGCGCGATGACGTCGTCGACCGTCCACAGCGCGCTCACGTTCGCGATCATGCCACCGCCCCGCGCCCGCCAGGGCGCCTTCACCTGCCGGGCCAGGGCAGGATCGAGGAATGACCGAGACCGACTGGCCCGCGCGCACGACCTGGTGGCACGTCTACCCGCTCGGTGCCCTCGGCGCCGAACGATCGGCGCTGCCTGACGAGCAGGGCGTGCGCCACCGAATGCCGCGCCTGCACGACTGGCTCCCGTACGCGGCGGGGCTGGGGTGCGGCGGGCTGCTGCTCGGCCCGGTCTTCGCGTCGGAGACGCACGGCTACGACACGGTGGACCACTTCCGGGTCGACCCGCGGCTCGGCGACGAGGACGACCTGGTCGCGCTGGTCGAGGCCGCGCACTCGCACGGGCTGCGGGTGGGCCTCGACGGCGTCTTCAACCACGTGGGGCGCGGTTTCGCGCGGTACGGCGAGGCGGTGGCGGGCGGGCCCCACTCGGAGGCGGCGGCGTGGTTCCGGTTGCACTGGCCCGAGGACCGTTCACAGGGCGGTGGTGAGCCGGAGCCGGAGGTCTTCGAGGGCCACGGGGGCCTCGTCCTGCTCGACCACTCCTCGCCGGCCGTCGCGGACCACGTGGTCGCGGTGATGAGGTACTGGCTCGAGCGGGGCGTGGACGGGTGGCGGCTCGACGCCGCGTACGCGGTGCCGGCGGACTTCTGGGCCCGGGTGCTGCCGCGGGTGCGCGAGCACCACCCGGAGGCGTGGTTCGTGGGCGAGGTCATCCACGGCGACTACGCCGGCTACGCCACCGAGAGCGGCCTCGACTCGGTCACGCAGTACGAGCTGTGGAAGGCGGTCTGGAGCTCGCTCAACGACGTCAACCTGCACGAGCTCGCCCACGCCCTGGGGCGGCACGCGGAGTTCGCCGAGGCCTTCCTGCCGCAGACCTTCGTCGGCAACCACGACGTCACCCGCATCGCGAGCCGCCTCGACGATCCGCGGCACTTGGCGCATGCCCTGGTGCTGCTGACCACGGTCGCCGGGTCGCCGAGCGTCTACTACCTCGACGAGCTCGGCGCCCGAGGAGTGAAGGAGGAGCGGGCGGGCGGCGACGACGCGGTGCGGCCCGAACTACCCTCCTCGCCCCCTTCGCCCGAGAACCTGGACGACGACGCCAGCGCCACGTACGAGCTGACGCGGTGCCTGCTCCGGCTGCGCGCCGAGCGGCCGTGGCTCGCCACCGCCCGTACCGAGGTACTGCTCGTCGACGCCGCGGCCATCGCGTACCGGTCGGCCGGGGACGGCGGCTCGGTGACCGTGCTGCTCAACGCCGGCGACGACCCGTACGGCGTGGACGAGCGGGTGGCGGTGGGGCCGGTGCTGGCGGCGGGCGACCCGGCGGGCGCTGCGGCCGACCCGCGGCTCGTGCCTCCGCACGGCTGGACGGTCCTCGGCGCCTGACCTGGCGACCCGCCACCACGCGGACCGGACACCGCTGGACCGCCACCGGCTCACGCCGTGCCCGATGCCCGTCCGGGCCGGGCCGGCGGCAGGTCGAAGTCCTCGTCCGATGTCCTCAGCAGCGCCCGGCCGGCGCCGGCGTACCCGACGGCAGCGAGGAGAAGGCCGATACCGGCGGCCACGTGCCCGGGCATGAAGGGGTGCGTGAACCCGCCGAGCGCCAGCGCCACGCCCGCCCAAGCGGGTGCCAGCTGGCTGCGCCACAGGGCGATCCCCAGCAGCAACAAGCCGACCGTCACACCGAGGATGAAGAGCAGGCTGCCCACCAGCGTGAGCATGTCCGACTCCATAGCTGCGGCGACCCGGGAGGCGCTCGTGGCGTCGAGGCCGCCTGCGACCACGAGGTGGACGGGGTCGGGGGCGCCGGGAAGGATCCCGAAGCCGCCGATCATGCCGCCGACCGCAATCAGCCCCCCGGCCGTCGCGAGTCGTGGCGCGTGTCGGCGGACGACGAGCACGACGGCAGCCGTAGCGGGGACGAGGAGGACCAGGAACGGGACGGTGAGGTACACCAGCCAGGCACGTCCCGGATCGGCGGTGTAGGCCGCGAGCGTCTCCTCGAACGAGGCATCGCCGTCCACCGGGCTCAGGACGTACCAGAGGCCCATGGAGAGCATGGGCAGCGGCGCCACGACCGCCAGCAACGTCCGCCAGAGGCGGCGCAGGTCGGCCGGAGGGCGAACGGCGGTCCGTGCATCAGGCACCTGCTGATGGGTACGGCTCATCGGACTTCCCTTTCGATGCAGCGGGATCGACACCGGATCACGGTCGACCCCGCCACCCCTGCTAGCAGGGTGGCCCCCCCTCTCTCGGGCGGGAGATCTCCACGGCACACCTAGGGGCCTGCCCCTACCCACGCGGGGAGCACGAGCCGATGATGAGGGTCGTGGCCCCGGGGCTCGTCTCAGACCGAACCGACTGGGCGCCCCTCGCCTCGGTGCTGGGCGTCCTGGCGGTGGCGGAGGCCGGCGTGGCCGTCGTCGCCGGCGCGGGGTCGGGCCTGGGCTGGGCGCGGCTGCTCGACCTCTTCGTGGTCACCAACGCCGCCATCGGGCTGTCCCCTGGCGCTGGCCGGCTGGTTGATCGCCCACTACCGACCTCGCAATGCGGTGGGGTGGACGCTGTTGGCGGGCGGCTGTTGCTGGGCCTTCACCGCGACGGGACTCGCCGTGCTGGCGTGGGCCGGCGGGCCGGAGCTCGAGGGCTCGTCGTGGCGGCTCCTCGCCACGGTGACGAACGCCGCGTGGCCCTGGGGGCTGACCCTCTTCGTCCCCCTGGCTATCGCGCTCTTCCCCGACGGACGGCTCCCGAGTCGACGCTGGCGAGCCCTTCTCCCCGTGCTTTTGTTCGGTGGAGCCTGGCTCGTGGCGACGGCGGTGCTCGACCCCCTTGGTGGGCTGACGGCGGAGGTCGGCGTCCGCGGGTACCCGGACACGGAGGGGCTTCCCCGCCTGGACTGGGTGGCGGGGGTGGCGAGCGTCGCGGTCCTGCTCGGCTGGATCGGCGCGTTGGCCGCTCTCGTCCAGCGCTACCGGCGAGGCTCCGAGGCGGTGAAACGCCAGCTCCTGTGGCTGCTCTTCGCGGTCGTGGTCGTGTTCACCGCCTTCCTCACGGACGCAGTGCTCGACCTGCAGTCGCTCCTGGTCGGCGTCCTTCCCGTCCTGCTGATCCCGGCGGGGATCGTCGTCGGCGTCCTGCGCCACGACCTGCTCGACGTCCGGCTCCTGGTGGCACGGTCGCTGCTGGTTCTCAGCCTCACGGTCGTCGTCGCCGCGGGCTAACTCGGGCTCAGGGCCGCGCTGCAGTCGACGCTGCGCGGGCCGCTGTCCCTCGACTCGGCCCTGCTGGCCACGCTGGTCGTCGCCGTCGCCTTCAACCCCGTACGGGTGCGGCTGCAGCGCTTGCTGGACCGCGCGTTCTACGGCGCCAGGCACGACCCTGTCCGTGCCGTGGCCGCCGTGAGCGGAGGGCTGGTGGGGACCGGTCAGTCGACCGTCCCGGGTCTGTCCGGCGCGCTCGAGGCGCTGTGCCGGGTGATGCGCTTCCCCTCGGCCTCGATCGTGGTCGCGGGCGTCCGGATAGCGGCCTGGGGGGAGCCGACCCCGTCCCGACGGGCGATCCCCCTTCGGGTGGGTGACGCCGCGGTCGGTGAACTCGTCGTCGGCCAGCGGCCCGGCGAGCAGCGGATGGCGTCGGCGGATGTGGACGTGCTCGACCTGCTAGCCGTCCCGCTGGCCGTCGCAGTCCAGGCCGACCG
>Ga0268386_10001316_pt1 | contig 17008 bp, 21 predicted proteins | sample RVTome_15_FD_200260 | JGI IMG/M metagenome (GOLD analysis project Ga0268386, IMG submission 200260) | Soil microbial communities from uranium-contaminated site in the Upper Colorado River Basin, Wyoming, United States - RVT150D86... ...
CCATGCGCTGCTCTACGACACGGGGCCTTCCTTCGGCCCGGATGCCGACAGCGGCTCCCGCATCATCGTGCCGTACCTCCGCGCCGTCGGCGTAAAGCGTCTCAATGGCGTCATCGTAAGCCATGACAAAGATTCCCCTATGACGCCGACATACTTTCCCTATGAGAACAACGGATTTTTAGTCCGTTGCTATCCGAACGAATCCGCTTGTATCCGGTCTGAATGTGTATAAGAATCGCGAGCCATATACACAGGTGCCACGATGCTAACGAATACCCGAGTCAGCAATGCAAAGCCCGCAGAGAAGTCTTATCGGCTTCCGGATCGACGGGCTTTGTACCTCGAAGTCAAACCCTCTGGGGCCAAGATCTGGCTGTACCGCTACCGGCTCAACGGCAAGGGGCAGATTTTCACCATTGGCCGATACTACGATGGCCACCACAAGCCGCCTGACCACATTTCACTGGACGAGGCGCGGCGCAGACGCGACGAGGCAAGGTCACTGGTGAAGCAGGGCCTTAACCCAGCTCTTGAGCGGCACAAGCAGAAGCTTGAGCGAGCCGCCAGCGCAGAGAATACCTTTCGCTCCGTAGCGCGGATGTGGATCGCGGAGAACCAGGAGCATTGGTCGCACTTCCACGCGGCCAAGGTCGAGCGCGTCTTGAGACATGACGTGTTCCCGGTAATCGGGGATCTTCCGATACGCGACGTTAAGGCGGCGCATGTCCTCGACATTCTGAGTCGCATCAAAGCCCGGAAGGCAATGACTGTGGCGCTGGAGGCGCGGCAGATCGTTTCCGCAATCTTCCGGTTTGCCATTCCAAGGCATCTTGCCGAAGTGGATCACGCCGCGCCCCTGGAGAGCGTCATTCGCAGGCCGGCAGTGAAGCACAAGACACCCATGACCGAGGACGACATCAAGGAGTTTGTCACCAGGATCGAGGGCCAGAGAAACAAGAGCACCACGATAGCCCTCAAGCTGCTCCTGCTTCTCTTCACTCGCCCGGTTAACGTTTATGCGGCCGAATGGTCCGAGTTTCACCTTGAGGCAGGGGAGTGGAGGATACCCGCGAAGAAGCTAAAGATGCGCCGCGAGCACGTCATACCCCTCCCGCGGCAGGCAGTCTCGCTGCTGAACGAGCTTAAAAGCATTACGGGAGCGGGGCGCTGGTTGTTCCCTTCCGCAAGGAACCCCGAAAAGCACATGAACCTGACCACGCTCAACAAGGCGATGGGCCGAATGGGCTACGGCGGCAAGTTCTCGGCTCATGGGTTCCGGGCTACAGCGCGAACGCTGCTCACCAAGATGGGGTTTAAGCCAGAGTGGATCGAGAGGCAGCTAGCCCACGCCCAGGACAGGACGGCGGCAGCTTATGACCAGTACCAATACTTCACCGAGCGCCGCGACATGCTGCAGCGATGGGCCAATGCCATTGATACGTGGCAAAAAGGGATCAGGCTGGTTGAACAGGAGCGGGTTGCCTGAAGGAGAGCAACATGAACATTGATACCTACGAAGCGCTGTGGGCTGAGATCGGGAAAATCCTTGGCTATATCGTGATAATGGGGCTCGTGATCATCGGGATTGGCGCGGTGGCGACCGTTGTGGGCTGGGGAGTGATTCTTCTGATTACGTCGATCTGGTAGGGCGCGCATGAAAAAGAAGCATGTTCAGCACGCAACTAGGAAAGCGCCCCCCGGGGGTCTTGAAAGCCGCATTAAGGGCTCGATCCCGCTGGGACACCGGGACCTTGAGATCCATATGCTTAACGGCCCTGCCAAGCCGCTCAAAGATTGCTCGCTGCGCGAGATTTCAGAAATTCACCATGCCCACGTCCCAGGAGGAAGTCATTACAACGGAGCAAACAGCCGGACGTTTAACGGAGTCAGTTCACCAGCCCAACTATTAACGAATTTTGGTGCCGCCTCAATTGAGCAGAAGAGCGATGCCGGTAGGAACAAGCTCGAAAGGTACGGGGACCTGCGGCAGACAATCACCTCCCTAATGCGGGATTGTCGGCTCGAAACCTTGAATGACGTGCTGACATTTCTGGAAACGAACGGAGAAAAAATCGAGGACCGATTCTACTCCCTTACTTCAACCAGTAAGATCCGTGCTCACAGTTTCGAGGTTCATAGGGATACCCAGTCCATCAGCTATACCGATAACAAGGGCCGCGCGCGGGGAATCACCAGCGCCGGGCTCGGCAACCTGATCTCCCGAATCAAGACACAGCAACCCGAGTAGTTCCCACGCAGTTTCCACGTAGTTTCACCACATGCGCGCTTTTGGTTGAGCGCGCCGTCTAGAGTTCTCCCGTAAATGCCCATTTTGTCCGGGCGCTGAAAGGAGAATTTTATGAAGCCAGATAGCAACCCCATACGGTTCAGCCGTATCGGAGATGTCCTGCGGCGATATGGTAAGCGCCGGTCAACGTTATACGACGAAATAGCGCGCGGTAAATTCCCTCGGCCGATACGGATCGGACTGCGACAATCCGCGTGGCTCGAAGACGATCTCGTCGCCTGGGAGCGCAGCGTCCTCGAAAACGGAGGCTCGCAATGAGGCCGCCGGGGCGCGCAGAAATTCGCCGCGCGATTCGCGTGTGGCGGGAGCTTTACCAAGACCCAGACCGACCGCCAGGAGGGGCAGAAATAATTTCGCCTCGCGAACCTGGGACGGGCGGCGAGGCGAAGGGAGGCAAGAAGCAGCTTAGTGTTTTCACGGAGTATATCACGCCGGGCCGGGTGGAAAGGGGGCGATCATGATCCGCGCCGGTGACTGGGTAATTGTCGTTCGCCGTTCGGGCTGCGACGGGAGCGCACGACATCTCGGGCACATCTTTCGCGCCGTCGGTGTCGAGTATTGGCCGACCGCCGAGTGTTGGACTTGCGGACGGCGTCACAGCGTCGGCATCGCCGTCCTGGAAGGCAATGACCACGGATGGCCAATCTGGCGGCTCCAGCGCATTGGGCCAAAGTCCCGTAAGGCGGCGTGCGTGCAGAAGGAGGCCGCATGAGCGCCCTCCAACGCGTACGAGACGCGCTCTCCTACCTCCCCGCCAACGACCGCGATACCTGGGTCACGATGGGGATGGCCGTCAAGTCAGAGCTGGGCGAGGACGGCTTCAATGTATGGGACGAGTGGAGCCGCACGTCAGAGAACTACAAGGAGCGCGATGCCCGAGCCGTCTGGAAGTCGATTCACCCAGATGGTGGCGTGACCGGCGGAACGCTGTTCCACGAGGCAAGGCAGCGAGGCTACAAGCCGAACGGCGACATGGGGCCCACGGCTGCCGAGATCGAGGCGCAACGAAAAGATCGAGCGGAGCGCGAAGCCCAAGCCAGAGCCGAGCAGGAAACACAACACGAAGAAGGCCGCAGGCGGGCCGCTGAGATCATTCACGGCAGGCCATTCGCCAGAGCCGAGCATCCCTACCTTTCAGCAAAGGGTGTAAGGCCGTTCAAGGTTTACGAGTTGGCAGACGGGCGGCTGGCAATCCCCATGCGGGATGAGGCCGGAAAGCTCTGGTCGCTCCAATTCATCTCTCCCGATGGCTCCAAGCTCTTTCTCAAGGACGCCAAGGCAAGCGGGCTCTACTGCTCCATCGGAGCGCCGCAGGGACGAATCATCGTATGCGAGGGTTACGCCACTGGTGCGAGCATCTATCAAGCTACGCGTGACGCGGTAGCGGTTGCGTTCAGTGCCGGGAATCTCCTGCCGGTAGCAAAGACTCTGCGCGCCAAGTATCCAGACGTAGAGCTGGTGATTGCAGCGGACAACGATGCCGAGACCGAGGGCAACCCGGGGCTCACGAGAGCCACAGAAGCGGCCCGAGCCGTGGGCGGGAGGCTTGCCGTGCCAGTGGTCGAGGGTGGCAAGGACTTCAACGATCTCCACCAGAAGGAAGGCGAGGAGGCAGTCAGGCAGCAGATTGCCGGGGCCAAGGAGCTTGCGGCGGAACCTGAGAGGGTTTCGTCGGTTTTGTCACCTGATACCTCGGTCGATTGGCCGGAGCTACAGGCCATCAGCAGCGAGTTGTATTCGGTCGAGCCCCTACACCCAGAGATCGTTCCCGAGCCCTATCGGGCGTGGGTTGGAGACATAGCGGATCGGATGCAATGTCCGCCTGATTTTGTGGCGGCTACCGCCATTGTCATAACCGGTGCGGTAATCGGTGCCGGTTGTGGAGTGCGTCCCAAGCGGGAGGATGATTGGCTCGTGATCCCCAATCTCTGGGGCGGGGTGATCGGCAGGCCGTCTATGCTCAAGACGCCCGCAATCAACGAAGCGATGAGGCCATTATCCCGGCTCGAACTCGCTGCCAAGAAGAGCTACGACGAGGCACAACGATCCCACGAAGCGGATATCGCCGCGTATGAAGCATCGAAGTCCGCGATCAGGGACAAGATGAGAAAGAGCGCGAGCGGCAACAGCGGAGATATGGAGAGCGCCAAGCGCGAGCTGCTTTTTCTCCAGGAACCACAACCCCCGACATGGAGGCGATTCAAAACGAATGACGCCACGATAGAGAAGATGAGCGAACTACTCTCGAACAACCCGCGCGGACTGCTTCTCTTCCGCGATGAGCTCGTGGGGCTTCTCGCAACCTGGGACAAGGAGGGCCATGAAACAGATCGGGCCTTCTATCTTGAGTCGTGGAATGGATACGGCAGCATTACTACCGACCGCATCGGCAGAGGAACGACCCACACGGAAAACCTTTGCGTTTCCGTGTTCGGCGGTATCCAGCCAGCCAAGCTCGTCGGTTATCTCTACCGCGCCATGCGCGGCCATGAGAATGACGGCTTGATGCAACGCATCCAGTTGTTGGTGTACCCGGATGAGCTGAAGGGCTGGAACCTGGTGGACAGATACCCGGACACCGCAGCCAAGAATCGTGCCTTTGAGGTGATCGAGAAGCTGGCGGACATGGATTTCATAAAACACGGCGCAATGCTAATTGATGGCGAAAAGACCCCATTTTTCCGGTTCGATCCAGAGGCGCAGAAGCTGTTCTACGAATGGTGGACCGAGTTGGAGCGCGACAGGCTCAGGAGTAACAGCGAGTCCATCATGCTAGAGCACCTTGGAAAGTATCGCAGCCTGATGCCGTCGCTTGCGCTGATCTTCCACTTGATCGAGGTCGCGGACGGAAAGGCTACAGGACCGATAACGATACGGGCCGCACGGCAGGCCGCCGCATGGTGCGAATGTCTGGAGAGCCACGCCAAGAGGATCTACGGCATGGTTTCCAACATGGCCCCGCGAGCGGCATCCATTCTCTGCCAGAAGATCAGGAATGGTGCCCTTCTCGAACGGTTCAGCGTCCGGGACGTTTACCGGAAGGGGTGGGAGTTGCTGGACGACCGGGAGGTTGTGCAGGACGCCTGCGATATGCTGGTCTCGGCGGGATGGCTTCGCGAAGTTACCGCCCTACCCGAAACCGGGAGACCGCCATCGCCCACTTACATCGTCAACCCGAAGGTCCTGGGAGGCCGCGATGGGTAAGTGGACATCGCTGGCGGTCGAGGCCGAAAAGCCCCAGAAAAGCCACGACCACGAACTGACAGAACCGACAAAACCCCCCGTTGACCCCCTTTTGTCAGTTTTGTCAGTAGGTGGGGAGGCCAATTCCTGGGGCGCGGGCTGGCTTCCCGTCTCCGACGAGGACCGACGGGAGCGGGCGTACATGATGCTTGAGGCCCACCCCGCGGCTCGGTATGCCGTGTTCGTGGACGCCGATTCGGACCCCGTAATCCTGACGCTTGCCGTCCGTGGGGTAGGTTGCCGCGAGCGGCACGTAGCGCAGGCTCAATACGACCCGTTCCGGCTGCTCGCCGTCCTCGAACGGCACAGCGGCGTCACGGTGCATTGATGGCTCAGAAGCCCAAAGACACGCCCGACACGCCTTCGGAGCCGGACCAAGCCCAGACGTTGCGGGCAGAGATCGAGCAACTGAACGGCAGGCTTGCCGAGGCTAAGGCGGCTTTCGAGCTGGCGCGGAACTACTTTGCTGGCCTCAAGCTTGCGGCGGAGGGCACGAAGTGGTTTCCCTCCGAGCAGCACTTCGCCAATGCGGCGGCTATCGTGCAGTTGGCAGCGGAAAGCGAGGCGTGGGCGGCTCAGAAGGCCGATGCTCTAAGCCGACCGTTGGAGCCGGAAAGGGTGACGCATTAAGCAGGCGGCCGTTGTTCTGTACCGCTCTTTTCGTTAACTACATGTTATCGGAATGGTCTGGCTATCGGGGGCTTCCTAATGCAGGCTGGAAACATGAATCGGTTTGCCACAGTATGTATGAATATGCGGTAGTGTCCTAATTTGAATCGAGGGCTGTATTTGTGAAAATCAGACTGGATGTTGCTCGCGCGCTCAGGATGCTCAGCGCGGCGGCCATTACTAGCGGGGATTACCGCGCCCGCCAGCTTGAAGTGTTCGGAGAACACATGAGGGAATCAGTCCTTACCTTTGATGATCTTGCGTCTGTGTGCGGCCATGGAAAGGGCCTGCATCACGTAGTCCTTCGCCGTCGCACCGGGGCGGCGAGGCGCGGGAAGGGTAAGCGAAATCGTGTTGCCGCATGAGCCGCACTTGGCGGTTACCGATGCCGCTCCCCTAGGGTTTTCTTTGAACGTCAACGAGTGTTCGCGCTCGACGCCGCATTTGGCGCACGGAACATCGACCTTACTGATTTCGTCCTGCGCCATTGCCTGCGCCTCACCGGCGGCTCTCCGCCACGATAGCAGCCCTCACGGCGGCCTGTGGTGAGTCCACAGGCGGCACATGGAGCACGGCATAGTATCGGTGCTTCGTGCTCCCCTCGACCGGATGTGACCAAGCGTAAGCCTTGCTCGCCTTGGGATGGCCGACTAGGGTAAAGACCGATACCGCGCCCTCCCAAACTGTCCGCCCCTCGAATTCCTCTTTGACCGTGACGGACTGAAGGAACGCGGCTTGGCAGTTGTGTTGGGATTCGATGGCGTGTTTTAACTCGCTAGTTGAATTGCTCATTGAAATTAAGAGTCCAGGTCCTTACGGCCAGTTTCGCTAGCTGCGCTTGACGATCACGTATTTCAGTAAGGCCCCATGTGTCATGCCGCGCTACCATCTTGGTCAACTCGTAACCAGACAATCCCAATACGGACTTCTTATCGTTCCATCCTTTATTTCCGAGATCACGGTTGTCAGGCTCTCGTAGCAATACCATGTTCCCCAAATATCTTTGGGCGCTCCGGGCCGTATCTCGGTCAACTCCCCACTGTTCCGCCTCAAGCGGCATTACATGCTCAAGGTTGATATCGCGCACATCCTCGTTCGCAACATACTCAGGATGGGGCAATTCCTTGAACGTCTTTTCGAGAGAGCGCAGATAGTACCGCGCTAGCCACGATTTAGACACGCGAGCGCTAGCGAACGCCTGCTCAAACTCACTATCAAGGGGGACCACGTCTTTCATGGCATCCCGCAGTTCGCGAGCCTTCGTAAACTTACTAGTCCCCACCTCAAACGCACGCTGCGCGTATTGGGTGTCCAATAACCCGCCTCGCCCGCCAACTATTAGAAATCTTACAGACCAGCTGACGAAAAGTTTAAAGGCTTTATCGGCCTCAGTCGGATCAAACTTTTTCGCTACAGCAAATAGCAATGGCTTAATCTGTGTGACGCGAAGATGTTCGAAAATCGTCTCCACGTTTTGGCGCGTCGAGTTCTTATACTTTGACCACTTCGGATGCTTGGATGACGACAGGGCCATATAGTCGTCTACGCTATCGCTCCAGTCGCTTAGATGCTGAAGCGCCCGCGTGTCGTTCGTGATTTCCTCGCGTATCTCCTTCGCTAGGTCTTTTACCTTTGTGTGTCCGTGCGCGACTATCCACGAATGGCGAACATACGTCAGCAATGGATCGCCGCGTGTCGGACCCTCTTCATTGTCAGAGTCGTCATCGTCGTCACGGTCATCAGGCGGCAGTTCTATTGTGGACGCAATGCGCGCCCACATTGCTTTTGCTTCGCTCAGGCGAGAGCCTGCTTTGCTGAAGAAAAAATTCTTCAGAATGTCCGCCTGTGAGGCACGCAATCCTCGATCATTTAGTGTTTCGAACAGTCTGTAGGCGGCTTCTTCATCGGCTACGCTCGCAGATAGAACATGCGCGTGGGCATCGAGAAAGTCATACCAGCGCAAGAGGGTGTCAATTTGGTCCTCTGTTCGAAGCGGCTTGAGCAAATCGCCAATGTACGTGCGCGCCTTTTCGGACGCTCGCAGCATTCGTCTGTGAGATTGCCTCAATGGATTGCCGCCATGGTCCATAGGCTTGTCTACTGGACGATGCGGAAGAAGTATTACGTTCCAGAAGAAATTATTGTCGTCGTCATTCAAATGTAGCCGTGGGGTAACCTGCTCGCTACGCGGATCAATGTGCCCGATGAAGGTTTCCTGGACTGACTTCGCACTCCCCTCCCGCTTAAGAAAGGAGAAATAATCGCGGATGCGAGCGAAGATAATTGAGACCGTCGCCAGCCTCTGCTGACCATCCACAATCGTCAGAATGTTCCCCGGGGACTGGACCAGGACTATGGTCCCTAGAAAGTAGTCGTCCGGCCGTGCTCCGCTAATTGAGGACCATAGGTCCTTCAATAGAATGTCCACATGCCGCTCGCGCCACGCGTATGACCGTTGATTTGGTGGCACCATCAGGCGCCCTTGCTTGAGCATCGCGCCTATTCCGGTGGGCTGAAAACTGAACGAGCTAGATGTGGTCATTGGTCTACCAGACGCTTAATAAACGGGATCGACCGGCCGGCGTTCTCCAACTCTCGGGTCGCCGCCCATCGTAACCGTTCCCTAACCCAGGAAGAGAGGCCAATCCCGGCTAGATCAGCCGCCTGCTGAAACGCGTCCTTTTCCTCCGGTTTTAACCTCAGCTGCATTAGGTCAGAATTCATGCGCTATAACCCCTGAATAAACAACCATTAATGATTGTAGTGACAATGTATTAACAAGTCAAGCTAATGGGGTGATTGTAATGACGTTGTTATTACAAAGGTGTCACATGAACCGCACCCCTCTTACCCGCCGCGCCCAGATCATTAACTGCCTAGTCGAGGGCAATTCCATCCGTTCTACTGAGCGCATGACAGACACGCACCGCGATACGATCATGCGCCTTCTGGTCGAGGTCGGAACGGGGTGCGAAAAACTGATGCACGAGAAGATGCGCGCCCTGACTTGCCGCCGCATCCAGGTCGATGAGATTTGGTCCTATGTCGGGAAGAAGCAACGCGAGATGACCCCGCGTGACGATCCGATCCGTTTTGGCGATCAGTGGACGTTTGTCGCGTTGGATGCCGATACCAAGCTGGTCCCGGTGTATCGGATCGGCAAGCGCACGCTCAGGACTGCCCGGGCTTTCATGGGCGACTTGGCTAGCCGGCTAGATAACCGCGTGCAGATTTCCTCCGACGCCCTCAGCGCATATATTGCGGCGACGGAAGAGGCGTTCGGGGCTGACGTTGACTACGGGCAGGTCGTGAAGATATACGAAGCAGAACCCATCGGCGCGGGCCGTTACAGCCCGCCCTACGTTGTTGACGCCCAACGCACGGTCATTTCAGGGAATCCCGATCAGGGGCGGATTTGCACTAGCCATGTTGAACGGCAGAACCTGACCATGCGCATGCAGATGCGCCGGTTTACCCGGCTTACCAATGCGTTCAGCAAGAAGATTGAGAACCTGCGGGCGGCCGTAGCGCTGCACTTCGCGCATTACAACTTCGTGCGCGTTCACTCCAGCCTGCGGGTCACCCCTGCGATGGCCGCCGGGGTAACGACTGGCCTGTGGGAACTCGGGGAATTGGTTGAGCGCACCTCAAATTAGGACACTACCCTTTACGTAGGTACATACTGTCGGATTTTTGCTAGGTTGATCGTCACGCAGCAGGGTCAGCCAGCGCACAATTTGTCGGTCTCGTGAGCGCGGCATGATGCCGTAGAGCTGTTGACCAAGGAAGCCAAAGCGATTCAGCAGAGCCTCTACGTTTTGTGCTTCTGAAGGCGTGCTAACTGTGCATTCGCATTCACAACCGCCGCCGGAATTGAACCCCGAGCCCGATACTGGTCCTCAACCAAATTCGAGAAATCAGAGGCGAGTTGATCGACATTGATGCTTGGTTGTTGGGCCAACGCCTTCATCAGAAGTAGCACGGCTTCGTGCGTCCCGCTGATTGCGTCTGCTGCTGCGTTTATGGCTTCTTGAATCTGAAAACCCAATTCACAAAGCTCTTGATCAGTCAAAACAAGCCCTCAATTGTCTGGTGATGACAGATTACGTTCACGGTCAGCCGCGGATATCGCTCTGGACTCATTGCCACCCAAGGGTTTATATACGGCGTCGCAGTTAATGAGTGTCAGGAGCATCCGACAATAGGTGTCGGGGTTCTCCCTACAGCATGGCCGTGCTACGACCGCCCCGCGGCGCTGCGAGACAAGTCACGGCCGGCAGGCGCGCTGCCATTCGTCTTCCTGGTAGCGCCCGCTAAGGCGCGCGTCGATGAGGGCTACGACCAAGTCTAGGGTCTCGCTGCTGAACAGCCAGGCATCGGATTCGGTAAACTTGCCGGTGCCGCTTGCGAGCCCTTCCAGTGTTCTCTGAAGGGCGCGACCTTCTGCTGTCTCTGCGTGCTGCGCCAAGAAGCGCTTCGCAGTTGCGAGCGGATCATCAGGCTGGCAGTTACCGGGAGCTCGCTTTCTAAGCGCGACAAGGAAGGTAGCGGCATCCATTCGTGGTGGGTAATCGGCCGCGGCTCTAGAGATTTCACTGCTGAAGGACTCGTGATTTCCTATATCGTGGCTGGATTCAGGAAAACATAGGGACGACTAATCATCAAGTGCCGGGATCTTTGCGGCGCCAAGAGTGGAGAGTAAGCGGCATGGCTGCGGTATCACGCGGGGTCAAGCAGTTCCGGCCCGTCGTTCCGCACGTTGTTCACCCGCGCGCCGATCGGGTAGGCACGCATCGCCTCCGCCGGGTAGGGCCTGAGCAGCTTCCGCAGCGAGTCCGTGCTCTCATTCGCCGGATCGAGCCACGCGGCGTGATCCTCCTCGGCCAGGATCGCCGGCATGCGGCCGTGGATCCTCGCCATCATCTCATTCGCGTCGGTCGTGATGATGGTGTAGCTCTCGATCGGCTCGGTGCCATCCTTGCCGGGCCAGTACTCGTATAGCCCGGCCGCGGCGAACAACTCGGCATTCAATAGGTGGACGAAGTGCGGGATCTTCCGGCCTCCGATCTTCTGCCATTCGTAGAACCCCATCATCGGCACCAGGCAGCGTCGGCGCCGGAAAGCAGCGCGGAAGGCTGGCTTCTCGGCCACAGTTTCAGCGCGAGCGTTGATCATGCGTGAGCTGATGGAAGCATCCTTCGCCCAGGATGGGATCAAGCCCCAGTGGAGCGGAACAACCTCTCGCCCGTGTTCGGGGTGCACGCGGTATACCGGGAGCCGCATCGTCGGTGCGGCGTTGAACAGTTGGCGGAAAGGATTGGGGTTGCTCCTACCGCCGATGTGCCATACCCGCTCGATGTCCGCCTCGGCAGGACTGACGTAGCGACCGCACATTCAGCGTACCCTATCATGGCTTCGAGGAAGAACTCGCCGCACTGGCGCCGGAGGGGACGGTACATTAACGTGGCCCCAAAGTTTGACCACCTCTAGACGCGGGTATAGCGTACCCTCCTGCTTGCGAGAGGGAGGGAGCCATGTCGATTCAACGGATCGAGGGGGCGGCTGCTGGTTATTTGACTCCGCTCATGGAAATTCAGAGTGTCGATCACCTCGCGGACAAGGATCATTACTTGGTCTTCATGCGGGACGCTGAAGGGAAACAAGTAACCGTCGAGCTTCATCACACAGCGGCTCGCACTTTGGCGCAAATGCTTGAGCAGGTTTTACCCAAGGCATAGGCACAAACCGCCCCGGGTTTGGCCCGTACGTCGCCCGGGCGCTGTCTAAGGCTGCGGACATTTCTGATGTAAACCGGCGCTTCTCGCGAAGAAACTCCTCGACACAACGACACGACTCGTTCATCTGGGCACCCCCATCCTTCGCGCAATCGCAAGCATTGTTCTCATATCCTCGGCCGCATCCGATCTTCGCGCCGGCCCAAGTCCTCCGCTCCGGGCAGCACAACGCCTTGCGGCTTTATCAGGGTCGCCCTCGGCTTCTGATCCTCGCTGCGAGGCCCCTCGGTTCGCCACGCATCCGCTGGCCGGGTTGTGGCAGCTCATGTGGACTCATTGCGCAAACTCCATCAACTCAAGCTCCCGCGCCTTGTCCTTCCTCGGCAGGTTCATGAATGCCCGCTCTGACGGGGTAAGGTCCTTCTTCAGCATTTCCTCTCTGATCCTCGCGCCGGTTCCCTCGCCCATGCCCAACTTGGCAAACCGCTCGATGGCTTTGTTCATGCCCGCTTCGTGCTTCATCTGGTAGGCGCGGATAAACGCATCTATCGCTTCCTTCTCTTTCCTGTCCCGCACGCCTTTGTTGTAGCGCATGGTTCGCGCTAGGTCGCGCTCTATTGATTCCTCGGTAGTAGGAAAACCGATGCCCTTGAGAATCCTTCCCCGCGTGTCGAGCTTGACCCGCAGTCGCTCACGGTCCCAGGGCGAGGTAATCTCGCCGTCGTTCCTGATGGCCAGCGCGATATTCCCCGGTGCGCTGGAGATCGCCCGTAGTGCCTCGACCCAGGCGTCCCGCGCCGCAAGCTGTGTTGCTCGAATGGCCGAGCTGAAGAACGGCCCGAAGAGGTCATCGACATCGGCGGGAATGAAGTCTCCCCCGCCTACGCGCCTGGAAATATCCACCCCGCCCAATTGCTCGTTCGCGAATGCGCCGTACAACACCGTCTTGGCAATCGCCTTCTTCTCTGGATCGCTGCCCGCCCACTTGAGGAAGTAGTCCTTCGCCTCAAGCTCGATGTCAACATCGAACATTCCTTTGACGATGTTCTTAATGACTTCCATCCCCGGGAAGCCGTAGTAGCCGGAGATGAGAACGAACGGGATCCAGAAGCGCGGAATCTCGGCTCCCTTAAGGCTAAACATGAACTCCAGAGCCTTGATCGGGAATTTCTTGAACTGGAATAGCACCTGCCCCAGCGGACCCGACCGGCGGATGAATGCCGGTGCATCGACCTGGCTGTAGTCGAAGTTAACCCGGCGATTGGTTTCCCGCCCGTGCTCGATCGCCTGCGCCTTGGTCCTGCCCTCGGCAAGCGCCTTGTAATAGGCGCCCAGAGAAGTCGTCGCGCGCAGCTCGAACTCCACGCCACGGAAGAACGCGGTCGAAGCGCGAAAGAGCTTTCCCGTCTGCGCGAACTTGGAGTAGCCGGCGCCCGATTCGAGGCCTTGCTGCACCGGCACGTCCATCTGCCGCAGGAGCCCGATGTCCTGCGAAGTCGCGCCCGAGAATCCCAGCCGACGCTTGCCCAATTCCGCGCTCACCAGTGCAGCGCGCCTCGCACCTTCAGCAAACCACTTCGGCCCAAGGACCGCCTGAGACATGATCGCCTGCGAGCCGTTCACCATCGCGGCCGAGAGGTTGTAGAGGCCGAGCTTCGCAATGGCGACGGCGTTTGTCGTGGCAGAGGCGATCTGCAGGGAAGGCCGCTGCCCGAGATACGTCTCGGCAAACTGCTTCACCCCCGGCGTGCCGGCAATCGCGTTGTTCAGCAATTCCTCGGCCCGCGACGGCACTCCGTTGATGTCCTCGATGTAACGTTTGATGTAGTTCGCCAGCCCCTTGTGTTCCTTGTCGAAGGCACCGAAGCGCATCTCGAAGTTGCTGATGGTCGAGGACTTGAACTTGTCGAGCGCCACGTACCGGGCAATCATGTTGAAGTAGTGCCGGTGCGCGTAGTCGAGATCCTTCTCCCACCCGGGAGCGCCTTTTCGCTCCAGGAAGTTACCGACCTGACGCGACCGGCCCCGCATCTGCGCAATATCCTCCAGGAGCATGTTCGCCTGGTCCGGCGTCATCGAGAACTTTTCTTCCAGCGCCTCCCGGAGCTTGAAGTATGTTGCGTCCCCCACCACGGCGGCCTGCACGTCCTCGCCCTCGAAGCGGGGCTGCTTCGGCACGATCTTGACCTTAGCGCCAGCCTTGGCAGCGTCGTTCCCCATCGCAACTGCTTCCCGCAGCGTCCTCGCGCTTGCCAGGATTTCTCCGTCCCCCAGAATGAAGTAGTCATGGAAAAAGTGTGGTGTGTAGCCCTCGCGTCTCGCTACGGGTTCCTTCCCTCTCAACGCGCGGGTCCGGTTGGCGAGCGTCAGCGCGTGATCGTATGCGGAGCGCAGGCCGGTATAGGCGTTGATGACACCTTGGTTGGCCCCGAACTGCGACCTTAGCTCTGCCTCGGTAAACCGCTTCCCGAGAAAATCCCCGGCAATCAGGATTTCGTTCAGCAGCGTCTTGTTGGCCCGGTGCTGCTTTCCGAAGTCCCGGACGCTTTTCAGCCCGCCCCCAAGCTGGCGGTCAACGTACTGCAGCCTTCGCGAGAAAGCATCCCGTAAGGTATCCATCTCGACTTGCGCCCGGTCAGCGGCGCTCTTGAAGGGCCGCAACTGCGGAAACTTCTTGACGAGCTCGCTTGGAGAACGCGCGTAGTCGATGGCCCCGAGAGTCTTCCGTGTCGGCGCTCGCTCGACCGTGACGCCCTCTCTCGGAATGCCCAGGGAGTTAGCCAGCTTCTCGTTCGCAAAGCGGATCGTGTCGCCGGCTTTGTTGAAGGGAATCCCGGAGTACAGCTCCCCGGCAGGGCCGTATCTCTGCTCCCTTACCCGCGACAGGTACGCGTCGATGTTTTGCTCCATCGAGAAGTGGGCGGGCTCGCCTGCGCGGACCTCGTTATCCAGCTTCTCGAACATCTCGTTTAAGTCTCGCGATTCGAGATAGCCGCGCTCGTGTAGCGCCTCGGCCATTTCGTCAGGAGTCTTTCCGTTCTTCCTCACCATGAACTGAAAGCCCCGCACGTCGCGCGTTGCCTTGGCACCAATGGAAGGAATGTCTTGGGCGAAGTCGGTACGCAGCCCGCCGAGTTTGGATACGGCGGTAGTAATGGAGTCGTTCTGGGTGTCGAGCTTCGGCGGCTGGTAGGCCCGCTCGCGGACGTTTATCTCCTTGATGCCTTCAACCAGGTCCGCTTGCCGTGGATTGATGTCTGCCTGCCGTTCAGAGCCCGTCAGCTCGAACTCGCTCACCTGACGGTCTGCAACGGCTTTCTGCTCACGCACACCTGCCGCTTCGCTCTCGACCCGTTCGGCCTCGGAGATTCGCTGCGACTGCGCGCGCAAGTCTGCTTCCGTCTGGGGCTTCAGTTCCAGCGGCCTGTCCAGCTCCGCGAGCACTTGAGGATCGGTAACGGGCTTCCCGCGAGCCGGTTCTACCGTTCTCACGGTCTCGGGTGCGGCCGGTCGCAATTCGAGGGCTGCTTGCGGGCTCTCCACCGCTTCCGGGGCGGGCCTTACGGCGGGCTCAGTGGGACGCGCCTCCGGCGCCTTTTCCAACGCCTCGACCGTCGCCGTATCGGTGACGGGCTTTCTCTTGATGAATCGCGGCGCGAACGGGGCAACCAGTGGAATGACTTCCCCTGCAGTCTTGACCGCGGTCTGTGCGAGCGGCCCGCCTGGTGTTCGATCCGCTACGTAATCGACGCCTTGGGAATACTTATGGAAGATATCCCCGATGGCCTGTGAGAGTTTCTTCCCCTGCTCCGTGCGCGGCTGGTACGTGTAGAAGTCCTGGACGAACTTGAAGGCGGGCGCGTATTCCCGTCCTCGGGCGGCCTCATAAAGACCCGCCGCGCCGCCGGGCAAAGCTCCGGCAAGGGCAGTGCCCATTTGCATGAGCGTTTCACCGATTCCGCTGCCGCCACGGCGTATCAGCGACCCGGGGCTGATGTCGTACCGGCTTATCTCCTTCGCGATCTGGGTCAGGCTCGGCCTGTCCGATTGCTCAAGCTGCTCGATGAGCTTCGGATCGCTGACCGCCTTCGGTCCTTCGAGCTGGCGCAGTAGCGCGGGATCGTCAACCGGCCTCATGGACAGTTAAGCCTTGCAAACTCACCAAACACCATCTTCGCGGCGACATCATATGCACGCGCGGCCTCGATTTCGGTGTTGAAATACCCCAGATTCTTCATCTTCCCGTTCTGGATAGCGGCGCGCCATTTGTTCGCGTGTTTGCTCCAACTGACGCCTTTATACCGGGAGCGCCCGCCCCTCTCCCGGCTGTTGGCCATATTCAGCGATCTGGTTGCGATACGAAGATTGCATCTACGGTTGTCCAGCCCATCCATGTTTATGTGATCGACATCCAGTCCTTTAGGGGCCGAATGAACCACTCTATGCATATAAACAGTTTGCCGTTTCCCGCCTGCATTTTTCCGAAAACTCGCGGCATACCATCTATCACCATGCCTCACGGCGGTCCAATGGTAACGAGAGACAATCGCCGAGTCATCGTCGTCAATGATGGCGCGCTTATTTTGCGAAAGCTTGATTAGCACGCTAATCTTCCTCGAACCACTGGCCGTTGATCTTGACGTAGGACTTGCCGCCCAACTGCTTGCGCTGCTCGACGTTCCCCATAGGCCGCGGTGTCGGCTGCGGACTCCCCGGCGGGGGAGTGGCGGGCAGCGGCGTAAAGCCGCCGGTTACATCAACGCCGAACCGCTGCCGCGCCCATTGCTGGAACGGCATGGCCTTGTTGATCTTGTCGCGCTCCATTGCCGCCCGGCCGGGGTCGGTCTTTCCTAGAATCTGCAAGTCGAGCGGGTCCAGCAGGCTGTTCTCGGTGCGCCACATCGACAGCAATTGCGGGTTGCTGACCGTGGAACCATCAGGCAAACGATGCACCCCCGGACCCGAGCGAGTAGCGCCAAGTTCCTGGCCGCGTCTCGTGGTTTCGGCTCTCAGGGCCGCGCTACCGCTCGGGATGGAGTGCCGCAGATTCGCT
>Ga0268386_10001317_pt1 | contig 17005 bp, 14 predicted proteins | sample RVTome_15_FD_200260 | JGI IMG/M metagenome (GOLD analysis project Ga0268386, IMG submission 200260) | Soil microbial communities from uranium-contaminated site in the Upper Colorado River Basin, Wyoming, United States - RVT150D86... ...
TTGAGGATCCGCTCGGCCACCTCGGGCCTCGTCGATGTCCTCCAGTCGGCGATCCATGCCCCCAGGCCGACGCGATCGCACCGCGCATCCAACAGATCCGCAGGGGGTTGGAGGCAACCAGGTCCACCCGGAGGACCGAGAGGACGACGACCGCTGGAACCTTCGGGGCGGCTCGAGCGTTCCCGTCGTACAGCTCTCGGGAGACATGCCATGCAGCGAGTCCTGGCGGTCGTGGCGGTGGCCAGCCTGGGTGCAGTCCCGGCGTGGAGTCAGGTCCCCATGCCCGAGGATCCGGAGACCGAGGTCACCATCGGCCGGAACACGCAGCTCAGCGGCCGGCTGGGGTTCGGCGGGCCGACGGGGGCCTCGGTCACGCTCCGGCTCCTGCGCGGGCTCGGGGCCGACGTCAAGGAGGAGGACACCCGGGTCAACGGCGTGTGCGGCCTCCCCATCCCGCACTGCGCGGGCGGCTTCCTGCTGGAGCTGGACGCCGGATCGGGAGGCGGGAAGCTGAGCCTGGGCGTGGGCGCCCGCGCCAAGGTGAAGGACGAGGACTTCCGGGGCGCTTTCGGATTCGGTCTCAAGGCGTCGGTGGCCCGGACCTGGGGCTCTCCCCTCGGCACCGAGCGGGGACTGACCTACCTGGGGCCGGAGCTGGACCTTCAGGCGATGCGGCTCGAGCTGACGCTGGGCGTGCTGTGGCGCGTGTCCGGGGGCCGCGGCGCGGGTGCGGTCTTCAGTTGGGGGCTTGGCGTCGGCCTCTAGCGCCGCGGAGGCAGGAGAGTCCCGGCGGGTGCTCCCATCGGCCGTGGGGGCCGTTCTCGCGGACGAATATCGCAGCGTCGCCATGCAACCTCAGGCGATCGCCGATCGCATGGTCGGATATCGCGATCTGCCGATGGCCCGCCATGACGCACGCGCACTAGCGGCGCCGGAGATTCGCGAAGCATTCGCTCGCCTGATCGAGCGCGAGCAAGATCTCGTAGCGGCTACTGTGTCGCCTGAAAGTACATGCCAGCGGGGCAGGCGGTGCAAGGCGCTTCCGGAAAGCCCTCCCGCGGGCTGACCGACCAACGCCCCCAACCCGGTCCAGCACAAGAACTTCCACCGCGCCACGGACGGACGGACGCCGGCATCGCAATTGCTTGATCGTAGGCAAGGGCATATTCGCCCCGAGGAGGGGGGGCCCGCGCGTCCGCGCGGACGTGTCCCGTCTCGCCTCACGTCCAGCGATGAGGTGCACTTCATGCGGAAATGGAACGTCATGGTCCTTCTTCTTCTCGCGGGCTGCGCTTCGGACGAGAACCCGAGTGCGCCGGCCCCTATCAGCTCTCCGTCACCAACCCCCGCACCCACGCCCACGCCCACGCCCACGCCGGTCGACTCCTCGCCCTACGCCGGCAGTTGGGCCTACCGAACCAGGCTCACGGCGGTGGACACGAACTGCGGCCACACGCCGGCCGACATCGGCAACTCGGAGGGCCCGTTCGCGGTGACCGTCGCGTCCAACGGGACCTTCACCCTGCCCGGCGGCGACCAGGGCACGATCGATTCCGCCGGCAACGTCTCGTTCACGCTCACTCCCGGCACCGGCGGCTGCCCGGGCGGCGGCTCGGGCGCCGGCGGCTGCCGCGACGAGGACCATTGCGACGGCACCTCCGAGCAAAGCGGCGACGTGAAGAAGTGGACTCTGTTCCGCCAGTGATCTCGTCGCCGGCGGCGCACGGCGGCTGCCGGGCGCTCGATTAGCGCTCCGGCTCCACGCTCGGGCCTCGAAGACCGTGACGCGACCGAGCACCCCGCAGATGCCGATTGACATACGTAGAGCCTCCATGTATAAGTCTTCTACGTATGGACATGAGCAAGGACTTGGTTGCTGCGTCCGCCACGCCGCTCGTACTCGCCATCCTTGCCGAAGGAGACAGTTACGGCTACGCCATCATCAAGCGAGTGGCCGAGTTGTCAGGCGGGCACTTGCAGTGGACCGACGGCATGCTCTATCCCGTGCTGCACCGGCTCGAGCGCCAGGGTCTCGTCGCGGCGAAGTGGTCCACGTCCGAGAACGGCCGCAGGCGCAAGTACTACCGGATCACTCGAGAAGGCCGGGCGCAGCTGGCAGCGCAGCGGCAGCAGTGGCAAGTCGTAGACGGTACCCTTCGCGGTCTCTGGATGCGGGCGTGCATGGCATGAGGACCTTCGCCGATCAACCGCTCGAGGAGCAGATCGGGCAGTGGCGGGAGTATCTGCGCCGCCGGCAGGCCTTTCACGGTTCCGACATCGAGGAGCTCGAGGGACATCTGCGCGACCAGCTGACGGCGCTGACCGAGGCCGGCCTGGCCGGAGAAGAAGCCTTCCTGGTCGCGGTCAAGCGCATGGGCAGCCTCGATGCGCTGTCGCTCGAGTTCGCCCGCGCGCATTCCGACCGGCTGTGGAAGCAGTTGGTCATCGGACCCGGTGCTGCCGATGAATCGGCGCGCACCGGACACACCGAGATGCTCGTCGCGCTGGGCCTTGCCGTGGCCGCGGCGCTGGCCATCAAGGTGCCGGAGCTGTTTGGTATTCGGCCGGACGGTGGCGGGGGCGGGGAAGCGGAGCCTTTCTACTTCCGGAACGCCAGCCTGTTCGTACTGCCGCTGCTGACGCTCTACTTCATCTGGAAGCGCGGGTCCGGAGTTGCAAGGGCGCTCTGGCTCGCGTTGCCCTTCGCGGCAGCGGCCTTCTTTGCCAACGTCTTCCCCTTCCGCACGAACGATGCGGGGTGTTGCTCGAGCGACACCGAGGTGCTGACGATTCTGCACCTGCCCATCGCCCTGTGGCTGGTCGTCGGGTTCGCGTACGTCGGACGCCGATGGTTCGCCGACGGCCGGCGCATGGACTTCGTTCGGTTCACCGGTGAGCTGGTGATCTACTACGTGCTCATGGCGCTGGGCGGGGGCGTCCTGACCGCCTTCACGATGATGATGTTCGCATCCATCGGGATGAACGCCGGGTGGTTGGTCGGCGGCTGGCTGATCCCGTGCGGGGCGATGGGAGCCGTCATCATCGGGTCCTGGCTCGTGGAGGCGAAGCAGAGCGTCATCGAGAACATGGCACCGGTGCTGACCAGGCTATTCACACCGTTGTTCACCGTTCTGCTGCTGGTGTTTCTGGGCACGATGGTGTGGACGGGCAGCCCCATCAACGTGGAACGGGAGGTACTGATCGGCTTCGATTTGCTGCTGGTGCTCGTCGTGGGGCTGGTGCTCTACTCGGCCTCCGCGCGCGATCCACAGGCACCGCCCGACTTCTTCGACGGCCTGCAGCTAGTGCTCGTGGTCAGCGCGCTCGTGGTCGACGGCGTGGCGCTGGCGGCGATCGCAGCCCGCATAACCGAGTTCGGCTTCACTCCCAACCGAGTGGCGGCTCTTGGCGAGAATCTCATTCTGCTCGTCAACCTGGCGTGGACGGCGTGGCTCTATGCGCGCTTCGTCCGCCACCGGAGCTCGTTTGCCACGCTGGAGCGATGGCAGATCGCCTATCTGCCCGTGTACGCCGTATGGGCGGCACTGGTGGTCGTCATGTTCCCGCCCGTCTTCGGCTACCGTTGACGCCTGACATCGCCTACCTCAGACACAAGCTCGGGTCGATCGCGCCGCGTTTCGTCGCCGCCGTCGACCATCGACTAGCGTGATCGGCGTCCCATCAGATAGCGTGGCCGCTCTCACCATCCGCCGCATCCTCGATCACCTCGGACTTGGCAACACTCAGCAGGACAAGCCCCCGCCGGTCCGGGAAACTGACGGCAGACGCGCGGAACGGCCGCAGCCGGCGCGCCGCCGGTCGCAGACCGCGGTATGAGGCCGTTCTCCGGGGCAGAGGCCCCTCCTGGCCCGGCGTCACTTCACAGGCAGGCGCCACGCCTGGAACGGTACGTTCGGGACCCCCCCGGGTTCAGGCACCCAGTCCGAGTCGGGGGCCGTGATGGGGTTCGGGCAACTGAGGAAGCCGGGCAAGGCGCCGGCGGGACAGTCGAGCTGCTCCACTGTCTCCGCCACTCCGACCAGGCGGTCGAAGTGGTTTCCCTCGAACCGCAGACGGAAGCGCACCCGCTTCACGAGGGTTGAGTCTCGCGTGTTCGGATCACCCGCGAAGAACAGGGTTGTCGCCTTGATGGACCGCCTGCCGGTCCTGACCCAGGACCCGAACTGCGGAGACTGCACCTGGCTGATGGGCGCGGCACCGAAGTCCCCGGCGTCGTAGACGAGTAAGGTGCCGTCGCGATGGATCGTGAGCAGGGTGGCCAGCGCCACGCCCGGCGGCAGTCCGAACGGCTCTGCGTCCAGCGCCCCGTACCAGGTCCCCCAGAACCGTGCGCCTTTCATCTCGACTCCCGAGTGTGTGCCTCCCGCCCCCAACGGGAGCGGCAGGACCAACATCAACGTGGCCGCGGCGGCCACGACGCCCGCTCCCCGCAATGCCGCGCTCCTGGACATGATGCTATCCTTTCCCCCGTCTCGGGCCACGCCACAACGCAGCCGTCGACGGGACGAGACCGGGTCTTCGCCCGGTGAAGAACCGCTATCTGAGCCCAGGAGTGGGCCCGGAGTCGTGATGGAACGATGATCGTTCGCTGACGATCCGATCCGGCGAGAGAGGGCGCGGGATGGGGGAGTACGAGGGCCAGCCGGCGGAGCGCCCCGGCCGGTACGAGTTCGACGACGTGCTCGTCGATCGCGACAACTACCGCGTGCTCAAGGCTGGCCAGCCGAGGGCCCTCGGCCCTCGCGCCTTCGATCTGCTCCTCGATCTCCTGCAGCATCCCGGACGCGTCGTGGAGAAGCAGGAGCTGGTGGACCGGGTGTGGAGAGGCGCGGCCGTCACCGACAACGCGCTGACCCGCGCAGTGAAGGAGCTCCGTGCGGCGCTCGGGGACGACGCGAGAACGCCCCGTTACCTCGAGACCGTGGCTCGACGGGGCTACCGGCTCGTGGCCCCGGTCCGCTGCGTCGCGCCACCCGCCAAGGCCATGCTGGCTGTGTTGCCCTTTTCAGACCTCAGCCGCGATCCCGAGGACTACTTCTGCGACGGCCTGACGGAGGAGATGATCTCGCAGATCGCCCAGCTCAATGCCGAGCGGCTCGGCGTGATCGCCCGCACGTCCGCAATGGCCTACAAGGCGACCACGAAGCCGGTCGCCGAGATTGGGCGGGAGCTCGGGGTGGGCTACGTTCTTGAAGGCAGCGTCCGCAGGGAGGGCGGACGGGTCCGCATCAGCGCACAGCTCATCGCAGTTCACGACCAGAGCCATCTGTGGGCCGACAGCTACGAGGGAGAGCTCGGCGACGTCCTGCGGGAGCAGCGGCGAGTCGCCGAAGCCGTCGCTCGCGCGGTCCGGGTCGAGCTCGGGCCGGCGGTCCTCCGGGGAACACTTGGCTCGGTCGATCCCGAGGCCTACGCGGCCTACCTCAAGGGCCGGTATCTCTGGAACCGCAGGACCGCGGATAGCATCCGGCAGGCCATTGACGCGTTCCGCCTGGCCACAAGCCGGGAGCCGATGTACGCGCCGGCGTACGTGGGACTGGCGCGTTGCGGTCTGGCCTTCATCCTGGGCCTCCTGCCGCGCGCCGCGGCGGAGCCGATGGCGCGGGCGGCGCTCCGTCGAGCGCTCGAGCTCGACGATCGTCTCGCCGAGGCCCACGCCACGCTCGGGGCGTACGAGAGCATCGAACGGGACCACTCGGCCGCCGAGCGGGCCTTCCGACACGCGCTCATGCTGGATCCCAACGACCCGACCGCCCACCACTGGTACGCCATGCACTGCCTCGTGGACACGGGACGCTTCGAGGACGCCCTCGTGGAGCTGCGCCGGGCGCAGAGCCTCGACCCGCTCGCGCTCATCGTCGGTGCCGACGTCGGGGCCGTCTTCTGCCTGATGCGCGCGCCGGCACGGGCGATCGAGCAGTGCCGCCTCGTCTTGGAGCTGGATTCGGGCTTTCCCCGCGCCCACGTCTATGCGGGGTGGGCGCACTCGCAGAGAGGGGAGCTCGACGATGCCGTCGCCGCGTTCGAGACGGCGAAGCGGCTCGACGACAGCCCCTGGACGGTGGGTTGGCTCGGATACGGGTACGCCCGAGTCGGGCGCGGACGCGATGCGCAGAGGGTCCTCGGCGAGCTGCGGCAGGCCTCGAAACGCGGCCAGGAGGTGGCCCTCTTCGAGGCTCTGGTCCACGCGGGGCTGGCGGACACCGACCGTGCGATCGAGAGCCTCGAGCAGGCGTGCGCGGAGGGATCCATCGCGTCGAACGTGGCCCGGTACGTCTCCGCGTTCGACGGCTTGCGGGACGATCCGCGGTTCCCGCAGCTCGTCCGCCGCCTCGCTTCCCGTGGATGATCCGCGAGCGACGGGTCCTGGCAAGGATCCTGGGACGAGGCCGTCGCCCGCCATCTCGAGTGCGGCGTCTGGGACGTGAGCTCGACACCTTCTCGCCGGCGCGCGGGGACGAGCGCCTCCAATCAAGGAAGATCGCCCGCCAGTATCCGCCTGATCGCGTCCTTTTCAGGTGAATCCGCCGACCGGAGCAGGTACCTCTCCAGTGAATCCGGTCTCTCGGTCCGCAGTCCCGCCTGCATCAGTCTCAGCACAGCCTTGTCTTTCCACTCACGAATCGCCGTATCCAGGGCCGTGAGGCCATATGTCGTGCGCGCGCCCGTATCGACTCCCCGTTCGAGCAGGTAACCGATCATCTCCGGCTGATCACCGATGGCAGCCTGGTGCATGCAGGTGCTGTCGTTGCCATCTCCGGCATCGATGTCGGCGCCGCGTTCAATCTGGGCCTGCAGCAGGTCGATATCCCCGTGAAAGCACGATCCCAGTACCGAACCGACATCGGGTTCCACGCCGCGTTCCAGCAACAGCGTCACCGACTGATGCCGGCCATCGTCATTCCCGGCCCAGGCCGCCAGCGTCAGTGCGCCGATCCCGGTCACAGTCGCCGAGTTCCGAAAGCCCAGGCTGCCTTTCAAGTCCACATCGACGAAGGCCGGGTCCGCGCCAGCGTCCAACAGGATGGTCATGACTTCGACGCGGCCCGCCGTCGCGGCCCACATGAGCGGCGTGAATCCAATGTAGCGGTCGGGGGAATTGACATCGGCGCCGCTGCGTATCAGCGATCTGACCTTTTCCGCGTCCGGGTTGATCCTCAACTCATTGATCAATGCAACGTCTTTTCGGTGCGTTACGTTGTATGCCAGCTCGCCCAGGAAACCCGTTGCCGGCTGGTAGAAGACCGGGCCGAGAAAGGCGAGGTGTATCGCGAAGTAGGCGACGAGATACACGCCGAACCAACCGTATCTGGCCCATGCCGAGTACTTCCAGCCGAAAAAGAGAACCAGGATCAGCGAGACGGCATGAAGCGGGAGGGATACGTACACGAACAGCAGAAAGTCGAGATAGCCCCAGAGAGCGCCCCAGTCCAGACCGGCGGTGTTGGCCGGGATGAGGAGTAGGAGGCTGGCGAGGAACACCAGGCAGCACGCAATGAAGAGCTTGCCGACGCGTGGCGCGGTTGCTGCGGCGTCAGTCATCTGTTCTGCCTGCTGTCTCGATGTCGATTATAGAATCGCGAGCTGGCCGGTCTGGCGCCTGCCGTCTCATGCGCCGACGCGAAGGAAGTCCTCGTTTGAGTGCATCTTGTAGGGGCCGGCGGGAGGCGACCATGGCGGACTACCAGATCGACGCGCGACGACATCGGGAACTCCGGGTTGGACGGGCGGGAGAGGTCGTGGCGACGTTCCGGCAGGGGAAGTGGATCCAGGACATGACGGGGGAGGTCGGGAACGAGCCTGCCAGGATGAAGCTCCCCGCCCCCTGGCGGGGCATGCGCTACCGCCTGGAGCTGAGCGGTCGGGAGCTCGCGAACGCCTCGAAACCGGAGTGGAGCAACCACATCGTGTCGTTCGACCTGGAGCTGCCGGGCAGAAGGCTCGAGCTGAAGGCCAGCGACCGACACGGCCTCGAATACGTCCTCCTGGAGGGAGGCGAGGAGCGCGGCCGTTTCACCCAGCGCGATTTCGGCAGTGAGGACGAATGGACGGCGGACTTCCGGTCCAGCGAGGAGTCCGCCGCGCTCGCCGCCTTCGTGGCCTGGCTCGTCCGGGAAGGGCGCCGGCTCCAGGCCTGAGGGAGCGGAAGCCTCGGCGGGCGCTCACCGGGTCGGGGCATTGCTCCGCCACCCGAGGCGGGTCGCGATGAGGCCCAGGACGGGCGCGAGCCCCAGGAGCATGGCGATCCCGACCACGCCGGCCAGGCGGGGCGTCCGGACCAGGGTGAAGCGACGCGGATCGTCCGGATCGATCCAGCACGGGACCGTGCTCCCGATCGGGGCCGCCCGGAGCTCCTGTACCGAGTGGGTCGCCGCGCCGGTCGACCAGCCGGCCGTCACGAGAGGCTCGGTTCCGGTGTCGATCGAGACCGCAGCGAGCGGGTGTGCCTGCAGGGAGAACGAGCGGCGGGGGCGGCGCCCGGTACGCGACGTCTGCACCTCCGTCGCGAGCACCCGATGGTCGAGGATCTCGCAGGAGGCGTCGTCGAACAGCGCGTAGGGCTCGACCATCGACCACGTGAGGTCGGCGGCGACGGCGACGCAGACGATCGCAGAGGCTCCTGCCACCATGCGGCCGAAGCGGTAGCGCCGCTCCACCTCGGAGTCTCCCCGCGCCCGAAAGCGGTAGACGAGCCAGAAGGCGAAGGCCACACCTGCGAAGAGCGGCGCCCCGGCGTACGCCCTGGGGTCGCCGGCCTCGACGCGGGCCGGGGCTCCGGCCCGCTCCTGGTAGAGCTGCAGCACCCGTTCGCTCCGCTCGGGGAGGTCGACCACGGTGACGTCGACGGCCAGGTCTCCCGCGCGCGTTCCCGGCACCGCGTCGTCGGGCGGCGCGAGAACCTGCATCTCCAGCCGTCCCTGGCCGCCTGCGGGAAGCGACAGGAGCGGCCAACGGACCGTGCTCAGGGGACCCGGGCGACCTCGCGTCTCCACCCCGCCGTCGTGCGACGCAGCGACGAAGAGGAGGCCGTCGAGCGCCGCTCGCACAGCCAGGACCCGGTCCTCGCTTCCGGGATTGTCGACGACGATCGACACCGAGCCGACATCGCCCGGGCGGAGCGGATCGCCGACCCGGGACACGCCCGACGCGTCGGGTCGCCCGGCAGGACCCGGGCTCGCCACGAGCCAGTCGTCACGGCCTCGGGGCGTCACGCCCCCGGTCTCTACCAGCGAACGCCCACCCGCGCGACCCTCCAGGAGCGCCCGCCCGGGCCCTCGCACCAGGTCGGCCACCGTGCGACCGCTGTCGTTCGCTGCGTGCACGTCCGCGCCCGCCTCCAGCAGGATCTCGATCATCTCCGGGCGATCGTCGCGCCGGTGCATGAGCGCGGTGAAGCCCCGGTCGTCCCGGGCGTTCGGGTCGGCCCCGCCCGCCAGAAGCGCCTCCGCCAGCTCGAGGTCGGACGTCCGCATCAGGAGCGTCTGGCCCCGCGCCGCCGCGGCGTCGGGGTCGAGTCCGGCCCCGAGCAGGGCCGCGACCATCTCCGGGCTGCGCGCGCGATGAAGCACCGAGTCCCCGTGTCGGTCGGGAGCCGCCGGGTCTCCGAGCCCGCGCGCGGCGAGCTTCCGCGCCAGGCCCACGTCCTCCGCCTCGATCGCCTCCGCCAGGCGCCGAGTCCGGCTCTCCAGGACGTTCCACCCCTGCGGGATCCTCACCAGGACTTGGTCCGGAGCCGCGGGGGCGAGGGTGGCGGCGGCGCCCGCGAGCATCACCAGGCCGACCGCGCAGAGCCCCACGTACCAGAGGCTCTCGAAGGCGTGCCGCGCACCCCCCAGCGTCAGATACGCGCCGCCGCAGACGAGCAGCGCCCCGAGCGCGGAGAGGAGCGCCGTGATCGGGGTGTCCGTGAAATCCCGGAGCAGGAAGAACCAGGCGCCCGCCGCAACCAGGACGACGAGGCACCCGCTTCCCCGACCCTGGGGCGCCATCGGCGCGCCGCCGCCCGTACCAGGGGGCAGGCCGTGCCGCTGAACGCCTGGCCGATCCATCGCGGCGCGATGGTACGGCAGCCTCTGGCTCCAGGAAAGCGCGTCGAGTCTCGAGTTGCGGGACTCCCCGTCCCCGTCCACCGCCTGAGGGGCTCGAGGCCCAGCGCGTTCACGTCGAGCCGCGACGAGACGATCTCGCCTGACAGCTAGGGATGCCCCGCGTAGTTCCATGACCTGACCCGGCGACGGCCTCGAGCGGTTCGATCTCGGCTGACGGGCCTGGCGGGCTCGAAAGGGGTGCTGCCAACGGGCCGCGGCGCCTCGTCTGGTCTGAAGGTGGGGAGGCAGTGAAGTGGACCCAAATTTCTGGACCACCCCGCGAGTTGCGTTTTGAGGCAGCTCCGGTATGAGGGAGCTGTCCATGAGCAAGAAGAGTCCGAAGCGGTACGACGCTGAGTTCCGGGAGAGCCCGCTCCCGTGGCTGGTCGTCGGCCGCAACGCGATCCCGGTCCTCGGGGTCTATGGGCTCGGCTGGTCGACCGGCGTCACCCTCCTCGAGGTCTGGTTCGACGGCATCAGCTCCCTCGGTCTGATGATCGCCTTCTCGACCTGGACCGTCCTGCGCCGGGATCCGGACCCGTGGACGCCGCCCGCCGGCCTCCCCCGCGTCCCGCCGATCCTCCTCGGGCCCCTGTTCGCATCGATGCCGCTCCTCATCCTCGGGATCCCCTCGTGGTTCGCCCTCGGCGCCTTCCACGCCGAGGCCTTCGGCGAGGGCTTCTGGCGGTCGGTCCTCGGCGATCGAGAGGTCCTCCTCTGGCTCGCCGTCGCCTTCGGGAGCAACCTGATCGAGCATGCCCGGCGCGGCTGGCACCGGATGAGCGACTCCGAGCTCCGGGCCCGGTTCCGGTGGGAGTACCAGGCGCACCTCGCCCGGATCGTAGCGCTGCTCCTCGTCCTCTTCGTCCTCCCCCTGGGGGGGATCGCTCTCCTGGCGTGCGCGCTGGCCTCCATCGAGCTCCACCCTCGGCAGGCCTTCCGTTTCCTCGGTCTCGAGGACGGCGGAAGGGCCGGTGGCGGGGCCGATTCCGGGTGAGGGAGCGCGGCGCCGTCGCGGGCGTAGCGTCGACAGTCACTCCGCCCGCAGCACGTCCAGGGCCGGCCGTCGCGCCACGTCCCACGAGCTCCAGAAGCCGACCGCCACGGTGAGCGCCACCACCCCCAGGGCCAGGGCGCCCATCGGGACGAGCGGGAGGACGAAGGACGTCTCGAAGCGGAACCGCTGAAGCGCCCATCCGGCCGCGGTCGCGAGCCCGAACGCGCTGCCCGCGGCCAGCGTGCCCAGGCTCAGGTACTCGGCCAGCAGCACGCGCGCGACCTGGTTGCGGGTGGCGCCCAGGGTCTTGAGGACGACGCCCTCCTTCAGCCGCTGGTAGCGGCTGGTGGCCACGGCCCCCAGCAGCACCACGGCGCCGGTGGCCAGGCTGAACAGCGCCATGAAGCGGACCGCCAGCGTCACGCGCGACAGCACCAGCTCGATCGACTGCTGGATCTGCGAGAGGTCGAGGACGGTGGCGTTGGGATACGACTCGAGCACGCGGCGCTGCAGGCGGCTCCGGTCCCCCGCGTCCTCGATCCGGGTGAGCGTCACGTACGTCCGCGGCGCCGCGTCGAGCGGCCCTTCCGGGAACACGGCGAAGAAGTTCGGCTCGAACCGCCGCCAGTCCACCTCGCGGAGGGCCACCACCCGGCTGGGGACGGGGACGCCCTGGACGTCCCAGACGATCTCGTCCCCGACTCCGACTCCCAGGTCGGCGGCGATCCCGTCCTCGAGGGAAACGGGGACGTGGGAGTCCCGGCCGGCTCCCTGCCACTCACCCCGCTTCCAGGCGGCGCCCGCGACGAGCCGCTCGGACGAGACCAGCGAGTCGCGGAACGTGCTCCGGTACTCGCGGCGCATGGCCCAGTGCCGCGCCGCCTCCGGGCTGCCGGGCGGGGGCGGCGAGGCTCCGATCACGCCCGCCGCCCGCCTCCCCTTCAGCGACTCGATGCGCATGGGTACGATCGGAACCGCCGGCTCGACCGTGAAGCCCTCCTCGCGGACCAGCTCCGCCAGCCCCTCGCGCTGGTCGGGCTGGACGTCGAAGAAGACGACGTTGGGGCGCCCGCCGGCTCCGTCGAGGCGGAACGAGCGCAGCAGGTTGTGCTGCACCAGGAACAGCGTGTTCAGGAGGAACGCGCCGAAGCCGAGGGAGAGGACCACCGTCACCGTCTGGTTCGCCGGCCGATAGAGGTTCGCGAGCCCCTGCCTCCAGAGATACGGCAGCCCCGAGGGGAAGAACCGCCGGATGCCGCGGACCAGTCCCAGCGCCGCGAGCCACAGCGCGGCGAGGGCTGTGCCGATGCCGCCGGCGAACCACAGGCCCACCGGCACGCTCTCGGCCTGGAGCACCGCCAGGCCGCCCACGCTGCCGACCACGGCCAGGCGCGCGAGCCAGCGGAGGGCGTCGCGCCGGGCGCGCCGGGGAGTCTCGTAGTCCTTCCGGAACACCAGCAGGGGCGAGACGTCCCGGATCGCCAGCAGCGGCAGCAGCGAGAAGATCGAGGCCACCCAGACGCCGACACCGACGCCCGCGCCGAGAGCGCGCCAGGACGGCCGGATCTCGACGTCCACGGGCAGGAAGTCCCCGAGCACGCGGGGCATCGCGGTCTGCACGCCGAGCCCCAGCGCCGCCCCGGCCAGGCTGCCCAGCAGGCCCATCAGGGCGGCCTGCAGGAGGTAGACGGACAGCACCTGCCGTGCCGGCGCGCCGAGGCAGCGCAGCACGGCGATCGTCTCCGTGCGGCGCTGGATGAAGACGTGGACCGCGCTGGCGACGCCCAGGCCTCCCAGCAGGAGCGCGACCAGCGCCACCAGGCCCAGGAAGCGGCCCATGCGGCCGAACGAGTCGTTGACCGAGTCCCGGCTCTCGAAGACCGTCCGGAGCGTGGCGCGCTCCGCGGCGAGCCGCGGGCGGTACCGCTCCGCCAGGCTCGGCACGGGCGTGCCGGGGGGAAGCTCGAAGTACGCCTCGTACCGGGCCCGGGAGCCGAAGCCGAGCAGCCGCGTCTCGTCCGCGTAGCGAGCGCCGAGGAAGACACGCGGACCGAGCGCGGCCCTCATCCCGACGTCGCCGGGGAGGTTCTCCACGGTCCCCAGGATCTCGAAACGCGCCTCGCCGAGCGCCAGCATGTCCCCGACCCGCGCCTCGAGGGCGTCCAGCAGCGAGCGGTCCACGAGCGCGCCGTGCGAGGACTGGAGCGTCCCCCACCGGTCGGGCGGAGCGGTCTCGATCGCGCCGTAGAAGGGGTAGCCGCCGGCGATGGCGGTCACCTGGACCAGGCGGCTGCCCGCCGTGCGCGGGACGTACGCCATCGCGCCGAAGCGGGTGACCCGCGAGACCTCGGTCGCGGCATCGGTCTTGCGCGCGCCCGCCATCTCCGACAGGACGGCCTCGGCGGCGGGGGTGAAGGGCGTCGCCGAGCCGACGACCAGGTCCGCGCCCAGGATGGCCTGGGCCTGGGCGCGCACGGACTCGGTCAGGTTCTCGGTGAACGAGTTGATCGCGACCAGGGCGGCGACGCCCACCGCCACCGCGGCGATCAGCAGCGACAGCCGCCTCGCCGAGGCCCGGCTCTCGCGCCAGACCATGGTCAGGACGAACGACGGCCCCGGCCTTCCCGCCACGGCGGGGAAGCGTGCGGCGGCCGCGGGGGACGTGCCCGTCATGCGGCCGTGTCGGCCACGACCGATCCGTGCGAGAGCCGGATCACGCGCCGGGCGCGCGCGGCCAGCTCCGGGTCGTGGGTCACGAGCACCACGGTCGTTCCCAGCTCGCGGTTCAGCTCCGACACCAGCTCGATCACCGCGGCTCCGTTGGCGGCGTCGAGGTTGCCGGTGGGCTCGTCGGCGAAGAGCACCCGGGGGCGGTGGGCGAAGGCGCGGGCGATCGCCACCCGCTGCTGCTCGCCGCCCGAGAGCTGCGCCGGGTAGTGGTGCCCGCGGTCGCTCAGGCCGACCCGCTCCAGAAGCTCGTCGGCGCGGGCGCGTCCGTCCTCGCCCCGCAGCTCGAGAGGGACCTGCACGTTTTCGCGTGCGGTGAGCGTGGGGATCAGGTGGAACGACTGGAAGACGAAGCCGACCTTCTCGGCCCGGAGCCGGGCCCGCTGGTCCTCGCTGAGGGTGCCCAGGTCCTGCCCGTCCAGGAAAACGGATCCCGACCGGGGGCGGTCCAGCCCGGCGAGCAGCCCGAGCAGCGTGCTCTTGCCGCTGCCCGAGGGCCCCACGATGGCGAGGAACCCCCCCGCCTCGAGGGCGAACGATATACTCTTGACGACGGCCAGCTCCTGCCCTCCCGATAGGTACGTTCGGGTGAGTGATTCGCAGCGGACCATGGGCACACCGGGGGCTACGTGGGCCGAAGGTGAAAAGTTGTGCCCGGTCGCGTCCGTGCGGGCCGCCGGGCCGCTCCTCGCGGACATCTCCACATGATAGCCAAGGCGCTCACCGTCCTCGTCGCCCTCTGCGTGGCGGTCTTCGGCTGCGCGCCCGGCCAGCCGCCGGCCGACTCGCCGCCGCCGGTCCCGTCGGAGCCCGCGAGCGCTGCGTCTCCGGACCCTGCGCCATCGGTCGTATTCCTCGGCACCAGCCTCACCGCCGGCTTCGGCCTCGATCCTGCCTCGGCCTATCCGGCCCTCGTGCAAGGGAGGATCGCCGCCGCCGGCCTGCCGCACCGCGTCGTCAACGCCGGGGTCAGCGGCGAGACCTCCGCCGGGGCCCGGCGCCGCGTCGACTGGCTCCTGCAGAAGCCGATCGCCGTGCTCGTGGTCGAGACCGGCGCCAACGACGGCCTGCGCGGCCAGGACACGGGCGAGATGCGGAAGAACATCCAGGCCATCTTCGACCGCGCGCGCCGGCAGTCCCCGCCCCCGAGGCTGGTGCTGGTGGGGATGGAAGCCCTCACCAACTACGGAGCGGACTATGTCGCCCGCTTCCGCTCCGTCTTTCCCGAGCTGGCTCAGGCGAACGACGCGGCGTTCGTGCCCTTCCTGTTGGAGGGCGTCGCCGGCGTCCGCTCCCTGAACCAGCCCGACGGGATCCATCCGACGGCGGCGGGACACGCGCGGATCGCGGAGACGGTGTGGACGGTGCTGCGCCCGGTGATCGAGGCCGACGCCCGGTCGCGGTCCGCGCGAAAGGACTGAACTGAATCGACCGGCGCGGAGCGCGGCCGCGTCGTCCCGCGAGCTGGGGCCTACTGGAGCTTGAACACCAGCGCGGCGAGGAAGGCGTCGTCCCGCTTCTGGAGGGCTGGCGTCGCGGGACGGTTCTTGATGTCCGAGATCGCGGAGACCTTCAGCTCCAGCCGCCGCGCCACCGAGGTGGTGAGGGCCACCTCCAGGTGGTAGAACGCGTCCGCTAGCTCGTCCGTCTTCCAGACGGCCGCCGCGACCTGGATGACGGTGGCGGAGGGCGAGACCTTCCAGGCCAGCGTCTGTCCCGCCCGCAAGGCGCCGCTCGTGGTCGCGTCCTGGTCCTCCAGCTTCTCGAAGGCGAACCCTGCGCCGGCGTCCGCCGAGACCGTGAGGGTCTCCCGGTCCACGAGCTTGTAGCCCGCCCCAACGGACGGCGTGACGAGCGAGGCGAGCTGCTTGAAGCGGTCGCGCTGGAACCGCGTCTCCCCGAACGCGAAGGCGCGTCCGTCGAGCTTGCGCTCGTAGCGCAGCCCGGCCGCGGCCCGGTCGGCGCTCTCGACACCGTCGGTGGCGGAGAGCAGGTAGAACCCGTCGATGCGGAAGACGTGCACCGTCTTGGGGTCGTACGTGGCGTCCAGGCTCAGGTTGTGGGTCCGGGTGTCGGTGTTGCCGCTGGTCAGCGACAGCCCCGCCCCCAGTCCCCCGCGCCAGCCCGGCTTGGGCTCCGGCGGGCAGGGGCACGTGTCCTGGGCGGTCGCGGGCGCGGCGCAGAGGCCGGCGCCGAGCGCGATGAAGACGGCGAGACGGGCGCAGGGTGTCACGGCGTCGGGACCGTGGAGCAGGCGTTCCATTCTTTGCGCATCCAGGCTAGCACGCGCCTCGGGCGCGATGGAGCCCCGGGGCGTCGTCTCCGCGAGGGCGTCCGCCTATGGCCGCGACGCCGCGCGGAGCCACGCCATCGCGCGCTCCGCCGCCCAGAAGCGGCCCGGCGCCGCGGTGGGCGCTACGAACCCGACGTGGCCCCCGGTGGGGAGGATCTCCCGCACCACCAGCCCGGAGGCGGGCAGCGGCCAGCGCGCGACCGACTCGCCGGGGACCATCGGGTCGTCCGCGGCGGCGAGGATCAGGGTGGGCCGGTCCAGCCGGCCGAGGTACGGTCCAGCGCTCGACCGCGCGTAGTACTCGTCGGCGCTGGCGTAGCCCCCGTAGGGCGCCGTGATCACCTCGTCCCACTCCCGGATCGAGCGCAGGCCCCGCTCCCGTCCGGCTTCGTAGAGCTCGGGGACGAGCCGCTGGCGGCGCCGGTACGAGCGGCGGAGGTTCTTCATGAAGTACCGCCGGTAGGCCCGGTTCGGCGCCAGGTCGATACGATCGGCGCAGGCGGCGAGGTCCAGGGGCGGGGAGACGGCGACGAGCCCGACGAGGCCCGGGGGGACGCGCGCAGGCTGGCGGGCGAGCGCGAGGATCGACAGGCTCGCGCCGAGGGAGAACCCGACCACGCCCTGCCTGGGGACGATGCGGCCCACCGCCTCGAAGGCGTCCACGAGGTCGCACTCAAGCCCGGCGTTGTACAAGCGGGGGCAGAGCGTCTCGCCGTCGCCGGCGCCCCGCAGGTTCACCCGGACCACGTGCCATCCGAGCTCCCAGGCGTGACGGCCGGCGGCGATGGCGTAGGTCGCACGGTCGCAGCCGCCCAGGCCGTGGACGATCACGAGCGCGGGGCGGGCATCACGCGGCCCCGGCTGCCAGCTCGCCCTCAG
>Ga0268386_10001318_pt1 | contig 17003 bp, 15 predicted proteins | sample RVTome_15_FD_200260 | JGI IMG/M metagenome (GOLD analysis project Ga0268386, IMG submission 200260) | Soil microbial communities from uranium-contaminated site in the Upper Colorado River Basin, Wyoming, United States - RVT150D86... ...
GATGGCGACTTCCTCGACGTGGGCTGTGCCAACGGACTACTCGCCGAGGATGTCGTCACCTGGGCGGGAGAACACGGTTTCGCACTCACCCCACACGGCATCGATCTGGGAGCGAGTTTGGTGGATCTAGCGCGACAACGTCTGCCGGATCATCGCCAGAACTTCCACATGGCCGATGCCTGGGGGTGGGATCCCAAGCGCCAATGGACATTTGTCTACTCGTTGCTCGACCTCTCACCTCAGGAACTGTGGTGTGACTGGCTCTATCGCCTGTCGACCTGGGTGGAACCCGAGGGTCGTTTGATCATCGGTTCCTACGGAGCCGATTCACGGGGAGTCCAACCCACCGATGTCGCCAACGTCATGGAAAACTGTGGCTTGCAGCCACTCGATTTCAGTCATGGCGGTGACCCATTGATGGCGCGTTTCGCCTGGTCAAGAGCTGAACCTCCTTAGTCGGGTGGTCCGCGTTTTTTTTTTTAGTTAGGTGGCCGAGGGGGCTGGTCCAGTGGTGGTCGCCGTTGTCGAGTCGTTGCAGTTTCCAGCCGCCGTCGTCTTTGCTGCGATGATGAACCGGCATAACCCACCCACACTCTCCATCACCGTTTTCCGGGCGATCTCAGCAAACACCGGCCCATAACCCCCCAGATCCCCAGACTCATCAGACAAACCAGCGAGAGTCGCTCCGGGAACAGTGATGTCGACCCCACCCCCACCATCCGTCACCCCGTGAACACATTTCCGCTGGAGAAGATCCAACGCCACATCACGACGCAGCTGATAAACGAAGACTGGCAGTGTGATCCGGGTTGGCATGCGCCGACCCCTCCTCGGAACTGGACTGAGAACCGTCGGGGTCGGCCTCCAACACCAGACGAGCCAGCCGCGCCTGCAACTCACCCGTGGTCAATTCCCGGAGCCTGGTCCAGGATCTGGTCCAACTCCACGTCCACAGTCTCTTGGGGAAGATGACCCAACATCTGGTCGACCACACTTTTACCTTTCCCCAAACCATGTCAAGCCCCCCAACCCAACATCCCAACACGTAACCAATCACAAAACGCGTAGCCAGAAAACCGGCATCACCCGGCGGGACGAAACCTTGCGGGTCGCCCAAATGGAACCTGGGCTCGACACGGCTACGTTCACATCTACGTGGTACTTCCCGATGGCACGGCCGACGAACGGCGTCCGTCCAACAACGGCCGGAGTGCCGTCTTCGTCGTCGCCGGTCTGGTCATCGTGGCCGGGTTCTTCGTCCTCGGCGCCTTGAGCTCACCCGGTCCGGGAGCGGTCGAGGCCACCCCATCGACGTCGACGACCACCACGACGTCTCTCGCCGTAATCGAGCCCCCGATCGATCTCGAGAATTTCACCGTCGACCAATTGACTCGCGGCGAACCCTTCACATGGGAAACCAGCCTCACGGTCGTCGACGGTTTTCCACTCGCCCTCGTGGAACACGAAGGCTCGCAGTATCTATTCGCCACTGACGTGCCCAACTTCGCCAGCTTTGTGAGCGGCGGACTGCGGGCCTGGAGGTCGAGCGACGGGCTCGCTTGGGAGCCCATGGGTCAGGTAATCGACCAGAGTCACCGAATCGCGACGGTTTCATCGACGGGGCAGGGCTTGGTAGCCATGGAAACCGGACCGGGCAACGGTGGGTTCACGGTGTGGCGGTCCGAGAACGCCGAGGTCTGGGAGTCGAATCGAGTTGCCCTGGACAACGCCACTGACGTGATGACAGTATTTCCGAACGCCGTAGGCGGCACCAGCCGCTTGCTGATCGTGGCCGGGCAGATCGATGTCGATATTGTCCCGCTCCTCGAGGAGAAGCTGGGCGAGATGGCCTATTTCGGATGGGGAACCGACGTCATCGGCGACCAGGTCCAAATCACGCTGTATGGGCCGTTTGGTATGCCTCTCGCCGGGATCTCAGCCGAAGATCTCTTGTTGAGTGATGAGGAGACACAGATGATCGTCGACGCCTTCTCATCGCAAAACGACAACGGTGTGGATCTCTGGGTGAAGGATGGCGATTCGGAATGGCAGCACACGTCGCTTCCTGATGCCCAGTGGGTCGAATCGATCACGACAACTCCCTACGGTGATGCGATTGCTCACGGTTGGGGTGCGTTCGGATCAGTCTCGTGGACCACTCGAAACGGATTCAACTGGGAGGAGACCCCCTTCGCCACCCGTCACTACCTCAACGAGCGATGGGGAGATACTCTCGTCGCACCGAGTTCCGACGGTCGTTTGTCCATCTACGTCTCACCAGAGGGAGGGGAATGGGTAGACATCGGGCCGGCCGAGCATTTCCCGCCGGCGGTCCAATGGTGGTTTGGTGCAGTGGCGGCCGGACCCGGAGGCGTCGCGGCGACGATAGATGGCTGGGATGAGAGACAGTTGACTGAACCCACCCGATCCCCGGATCCACCGACCCTCACCACCCAGGACGCCAAGCTCACCATCGACTTCAATTCAGGCGAATACCGGCTGCAGAAGGACAAAGAAGTTCACAGGTGGCCGACGATGACCGGTGCCCCAAACGCCATCGACATCGATCTCGACAGCGCCACCGTCAACTTCCTCGACCCGGAGTCCGGGATGCCGCTGGCCTCGTTCCCGATCGAAGACATCATCGGGGCTCAAGAGGACTACATCGCCGCCTCTGATCCTGAATCGACCGGATACGGTGTGATTGCCTTCACCGGTGACGGGATCGACTGGACGATCCAATCCCAGGGGGACTTGGGATCAGGCAGCACCATCACCCAACTCGCGGTCACCGACACTCACATCGTGGCCACCGCGGTGGATGTCGACTCGTACTACAACCCGTCCTCACCACCGGGCTTCAATGTTTGGACCGCACCCATCCCGTAGGAAGTACCGTTTCCGATGATGAGCGAGCATCGCAGGATTCTTCTCGACGAACGTGCCGTCCAGGTGCACGTCGACGGTGACGAGCTGGTCACGGCGGATGGAGAGCGGATTCCTGTCAACCAAGCCCATCATCTGGCGCCGGTAGAACCGACCAAGATCATCGCCACCCATCTCACCTACCGGTCCCGGGTCGAGGAATTCATGACCAAATTCCCACCCGCTCCCACTTACTTCCAGAAGCCCACGAGTTCGCTCAACGCGCATCTGGGTGACGTGGTCCGACCGCGACGCTGCAAGTACCTCAACTTCGAAGGTGAGATCGCCATCGTCATCGGTCGGAAGACATTCGATATCTCGCCAGGCGAGTCGGCCGACCACATCGCCGGCTACACCATCGCCAACGACTTCGGGCTCCACGACTTCAGGGACACGGACGCCGGTTCGATGCTTCGGGTCAAGGGTTCGGACACGCTCTGCCCGGTTGGGCCCGGTTTGGTCACCGATTGGGACTTCCACGACAAGAAGATCCGCACGTTGGTCAACGGTGAGCTCAGACAATCCGGCAACACTGCAGAGATGGAGTGGGACATGCACTATCTGGTTGCCGACATCGCCCGAACCATCACACTCCTCCCGGGCGATCTCATTCTGAGCGGGACTCCCGCGGGCTCGCGCCCGGTCGAGCCCGATGACGAGGTGACGGTCGAAGTGGAAGGTCTGGGCGCGTTGACCAATAGAATCGTGGAGGGAGGCGTCGAAGTCAGGTCTGATGTCGGAGCCCAACCGAGCGAGTCGGAGGAGGTCGTTTCGACGGCCCTCGGGGGTAATTGGGAGTTCCGGGGGATTCGGGCCCCACGCCGCGCCGGAGAAGAGACGGAGTCGAGGCAATGAAGCCCCTTGTCGGTGTGACATCTTGGAAGAGACGTCTCGACACGTTCTATGGGCCTGACACCCTCCAGACATTGTCCACCCACTACACCGACGCCCTGGCGGCAGCGAACATGATCCCGGTCATGTTTCCGGCCGCTCTCGATCCTGGCGACGCCGATCTGCTTGTTGCCGGCGTGTCGGGTGTTCTCATCTCGGGCGGGGACGACGTCGACCCGTCCTCGTATGGCGCGGAAAACACCGAATCGAAGCGGTCCAGCACATCGGTCGACGAGTTCGAGATGGCGGTATTCGAGGCGGCCCGTGCCCAGGACAAGCCGCTGCTCGCCATCTGCCGCGGGCTGCAACTGATGAATGTGGCCCTTGGCGGCACTCTGTTTCAGGAAGTGACGACGGAAGGCGGGAGCCACGACCTCCTCACAGGGGATCACGAGGAGATGAACGCTCGCCGCCACGTGGTCACCTTCGAGCCCGGGATCCTGACCGATATCTATGGAGCCTCAGAGGCCAAGGTGAACACGCTCCACCACCAAGGTGTCGACCGGCTCGCTCACGGGCTGATCGTCGAAGCCCGCACCGACGACGGACTCATCGAAGCCGCCCGATGGGATGGGGAGTGGTGGGCTCTGGGTGTGCAATGGCATCCGGAGCGGCTGGAGGGAGTACACCAGAGGCTGTTTGAGGTCTTCAGGGACCAACTTGTCTCGAATCAGACGCTGTAGGGACCACATACGGTCCCTACAGCATTAGGAAGCAGTTACCAACCCGGGAGCGAGAGCTTGGGCGATCTCGGCCAGGCGAGAGGGGATGATTCGGTAGTGGACCCAACGGCCACGTCGCTCTCCTTCCACCAGCCCGGCTTCGCGAAGCACCTTGAGGTGATGGGAGATAGTCGGCTGGGAAAGTGCCAGCGGAGTCTCCAGGTCACAGCCGCAGCATGAGCCGTCGGGGGCATCGATGAGCATCGAGATGATGCGAAGCCTCACCGGGTCGGCCAGTGCGCCGAGCATCGGTGCCATGGCCTCGGCCCGGGATTCGTCGATGGTTCCCTCGTGAAGGGGTGTGCAGCAGAGCTCCATCTCACAAAGGGTAGGCGCTATATTGACAAGCGTCAATGTATCGATGAATATCGATGCATCGAAGCCCGTCTATCAGTCCAAGGAGGCATGATGACTCTTCGAAACAGCGATCCCGGTGATTGCTGCGGCGACGGTTGTTGCTGCTGATACCGGATCGATCAGGAGGCGCTGCTCAACCGAGCAGCGCCTCCGTCGCCTGACCTTCGGGGCAATCATCGAGCAAGGGACAGAACCGACACCAGGGGCCGCCGTTGCGAGGAAGCGCCGCCCCGTCGTTCCACGCCCGGCGAATCTCGTCGACCAGTTGGCCGATCTCCGTTGCGACCCGTTTCACATCGTGTGCCGATGGAACGGTTCGATATCTCTCCCCCGTCTTCACCGACACCGCCTCGACATAAGCGGGCATCTCGCGATGATCGAGGGCCCAGAGCAACGAGTAGAACATGAGCTGATCCTCGGCATCACCGACTTCTCCGGTCTTCCAATCGACCAGCCGGTGGCCGCCGAGATCCTCCCGGTAGACGGCGTCGATAGTCCCCACGAGCTGCACCCCATCGTCGTCCTCGAACTCCATCGTCACCTCCGAACCGTCGAAGCCCTCCCCGGGCAATTTGGTGAAACGCTCGTAGAGTCCTCTCACCTCCTCGATCACGCCGGCGAGCGCCGACGGTTTGAGGGCGAGCCCGCCCAGCTTGTTGTTGAGACTGGAGGCGCCGATCTCCTCCCGACACGCCTGGACGAACTCTTCACTGGCGATCGGGCCTGCGGTTAGGTGCCGGGCGAATATACGGTGGGCCAGACTCCCCAGAAACGCCGGCCGGGTGTCCGGGCCATAAATACCCTGGAGTCGGGCGTTGGCACTGTCCGGGCACTTCTTCCACGCGACGTACGTTGATGCTGAGAGCCGCACCGCGTCGCCCGTGACCACATGAGGTATGGAATCCAACATCCCACTCGAGCGTATACACGATCTGTCCGGCGATGGTTTCCTCTAATCGCCCTCTCTGAAGTAGCATCCGACCCGCACGGTCCGGGCCGGATGGGGTGGCCCACCACATGAAAAAGCAACTCTCTTTTCCTATCCACCCATTGCTCGCCGCGGTCATTGTCGTTGGTGGCCTACTACTGATCCTGCTCAGCGCCTACGGGATCACACGCTGGGCATCGGCGGACGAGGTCATGGGTCGGGTTCAACTCGCCGAAGCCGAGCTGGGCGGGCGCACGACGGACCAGGCTCACGACTCCGTCAGGGCCGTTGAGATCGGGCGCTTGGCCCGCGTAGCCCGTTTCGTGGTCGACGGGAATGAAATCGAGTTGGAGCCCGGCTACACCGGGTTGGACATCGACGAGGACGCGATTGTGGCCGAGGCCATGGCGGTGGGTCGACAAGGCAACTTCGCCAATCAATTCTTGTTCTGGCTCGACAACATCTTCTCGACCTCCGAGATAGATCTCAAGGGCACCCTGAGCGACGTGGCGATCGACGACATCTTCAGCGATTGGGAAACGCGAGTCATCAACAAGCCGATCGAACCCGGGTCCGTCGACCTGCTCGACGGGGAACTGGTCGCCGTCTATCCCCAGACCGGCGTCGGCGTCGACCGTGAACCGGCCGCCCAGATCGTCCTCGAGGCACTGCTCGTCGAAGACCCCACGACCCGGGAGATTCCGACAGTCACCGTCGAACCGATCCTCACAAGGGCCGACGTCGATCAGGCCTTGAACGAAGCTCAGCAGATGCTGGCCGGCCCCATAACGCTGACCTACGAGGACCGGTCAACGGTGGTCGAGGTGGCTCAGCTCCAAGAGGCGTTCCTGTCGCGAACGGTGACCAACAGCCCGCCGCGCATCGTCAATTCCTTCGATCCGGAGATCGTCAATAACTTCCTCGACCCGATCAGATCGGAATTCGAGGCGGAGCCGGTGAATGCCCGCCTTCGAGTCAATGACGACCACACCGTGTCGGTTGTTCAGGGAAGCAACGGAACACGGATTGACGAGATAGTGGCGGCTGACCGTCTCTATCAGGCAAGTCAAAGCAGCTCGCGTACAGCCGAACTGCCGATCGTCGAAGGCGCAGAGCCGGAGATCACGACCGAATACCTGGAAGGTCTCCGGGTAGAGCACCTGGTATCACAGTTCACGACATACCACGGTTGCTGTGAGGCCCGCGTCACCAACATTCACCTCATGGCCGACGCCATCGACGGCACTCTCGTTCTCCCAGGAGAGACCTTCAGCATCAACGAGCATGTCGGCGAGCGAACCACGGAGAAGGGATACCTCGACGCCGGATCCATCGTCGCCGGTGAGATAGTCGACACCATCGGTGGAGGTGTCAGCCAGTTCGCCACCACGTTCTATGGCGCCGTGTTCTGGGGTGGATACGAGGATGTGGCACACCAACCGCACTCCTATTACTTCTCCCGCTATCCCGAGGGCATTGAGGCCACCCTGTTCTGGAGGTCCATCGACCTCGAGTTCCGAAACAACCGCGAGCACGCCATCCTCATCCGCACCTCCTACACCGATACTTCGATCACAGTGCGCTTCTACGGCTACAACGATGGCCGGACGCTTGTGGGTGAGCAGAGCGGCGGAGAAACTCGCGTGAGCGTGCTGGCCGAAGGAGGCTCCGACTCCCTGCATGTCAAGTGGGACAGGTCCGATCGTTACAACGTGACCCCGCCGGGAGATCCCGAATATCGTGCTAATCCGAATCTGGGCGTTGACCAACAGGACCAGGTTCAGACCGAGGCGGAGGGCTGGAGTATCGATGTGATCCGGACGATCTTGAGAGGTGGCGAGGAGGTCATCTCTGAGGAGACCTGGCCGGTGCGTTACCGTCCGCAGAAGGCCATCTTCGAGGTCCACCCCTGCAAAGTTCCGGGAACGAGCACACCGTGTCCCACTACGACCACCACGACCACCGTGCCCTCAACGACCACCACGGCTCCACCTAGTACGACAACCACAGCCGCGCCGTGAGCCCGGGTTACTCCTCCTCGTCGGGGTAGTAACGCAGGAACGAGCCGATGACATCGGCGACGATGTCGACAGACTCATCGTCCCATCCCGCCGGACGACGGACCGTCACCGTGTTCTGCAAGACGTAGACATAGTCGATTCCCTGGTTGAGTGAGAACAGCCTCATGGCGAGGACTCCCGGAACCCCGTGCAATTCCGAGCCGGGGGTGATGATATGGCCGTCCTGGCCGGTGAAACTACGGTCGGTGTCGACGACCAGGACATCGCCCATGCTCACCCTGTCTTTGATGACTACGTCTTGGCCCATGCGTGCGGGCAGGTTAACCCCTCACCCACCCAACGATCCGGTCAGGGCACCGATAACGTGGACCTTGACCAAGTTGGTAGAGGCCTGGAAGTTCGGGGGTACCCCCGCAACCATCACCACCGTTTCCCCGGGCGAGCACACACCCTCATCGGCGAGGATTGCAGCCGCGGCCGCGATCTCATCGTCGGTGTACTCACGTCGCTCGAAGGCATGGGGCTGTATGCCCCAGTACAGCGCCATCCGTCGGCGGGTGGTCGTGTTCGGAGTGAAAGCCACAACACGCTGATGGGGCCGGTACTTCGAGATCAGACGTGCGGTGCTGCCCGTCTCGGTGAAGGCGACGATGGTCTTGGCTCCGACGTTCTTGGCGATCTCGGTCGCCGCCTGGGCGACGGCCGAAGCCACATCGTTCTCTCCGACCACAAACGGGACCGCGGTCTGCTCCTGCAACGTGCCCTCTTCGATGGTCTGACAGATCCTCGCCATCGCGCGGACGGTCTGTGCCGGATGGTCTCCAATGGCGGTCTCCCCCGAGAGCATGACCGCATCGGTTCCACTCATCACGGCATGGGCGACGTCGGTGACCTCGGCACGGGTGGGACGGGTGTTGTGGGTCATCGACTCCAGCATCTCGGTGGCGGTCACCGAGACCCGTCCGGCGGCATTGGCCCGCTTGATGATGTCGCTTTGGATCAGCGGCAGACGATCGAGCGGCAACTGAACGCCAAGATCGCCTCGGGCCACCATGACGCCGAAGGAGACCTTGAGGATCTCGTTCAGATTGTCCAGCGCCTGGGCCAGTTCGATCTTGGCGACTATGGGCACATCACCGGCCAAAGACGCCACGGCTTCGACGTCAGATCCGGTGCGGACGAAGGAGCTTGCGACAATGTCGACACCCAGCTCACGACCGAAGGCGAGGTCGGCTTCGTCCTTCGGGGTGACGTTCCCGACCGAAAGGCTGCTGTCGGGGAAGGCCACACCCTTATGGTCGCTGAGCACTCCGCCATTGACGACACGGGCCCGCAACGCCTGGTCGGTTCGACCTACCACCTCGCAGGAAACCAAACCGTCGGCGAGAATCACCCGATCACCAGGATTCACATCGGAAAGCAGTGCGTCGTAGCCGACCGGGATCCGACCTTCCCCACCCTGACCCGCATCGGGTACCAGGTCTACCTCACTGTCGGTTTCGAGACTGATGACCCCGCCCGGGAACTCGCCTATGCGTAGCTTCGGGCCCTGAATGTCCTGCATGATGGCGACGGTGCGGCCGGCGTCTTTGGCGGCTTCACGTATCCAGTCGTAGAACTTGCGGTGGAGGTCGTGGCCGCCGTGGGAGAAATTGAGGCGGGCGACGTCCATCCCGGCGTCGATCAGCGATCTGACTCCCTGCTGGCTGGCTACCGAGGGACCCAACGTCGCGATGACTTTGGTCTGTCGCTGCATGCTCGATTTCAACTTAACGACGATGCTGCCAAATCCCGAAGATTGGTCGCACAGAGGGTGCCCTCTTGTGCCTCAGCCGTCGAGCTTTGCAGTGAGCAATTCGTTGACGACCTTTGGGTCGGCCTTCCCCTGAGTCGCCCGCATGACCTGTCCGACCAAGAACCCCACCACCTTGGTTTCGCCGGCCCGATAGTTGGCTACCGCATCCGGATTGGCAGCAAGGGCCTCTTCGACGGCTGAGTTCAACGCCGAAGTGTCGGAGATCTGGACCAGATCCCGGGACTCGGCGACCTGGCGGGGGTCGCCCTCGCCGCTGAGGACTCCTTCCAGGACTTCCTTGGCCGCAGACGCCGAGATCGTGCCCTCGTCTACCAGGACAACCAGCTCGGCCAACTGGGGTCCTGTGAGTGAGATCGCCTCGGGGTCGGTCCCGGTGCGTCGCATCCAGGCAGTCACCTCGCCAGTCAGCCAATTGACGGCCGACTTGGCCGGGGCCCCCGCAATCACCGCCTTGTCGTAGACCGCTCGCAGAGCCGCCGGCGCATCGGAAAGGACTCCGGCTTGATCGACGTCGAGACCCGTTTCGACGTAACGTGCCCTCCGAGCAGCAGGTAGCTCCGGCAGCCCGGAGCGGACCGTCTCGACCCAGGAGGGATCCATGTACATGGGGACTAGGTCGGGCTCGGTGAAATATCGATAGTCAGACGAACCCTCCTTGGTGCGCATGGAATGGGTCACGGCCGCCTCCTCGTCCCAGTGTCGAGTCTCCTGGACCAAGTTCCCACCCGATTCGAGCACCTCAATCTGCCGGTCGATCTCATAGGCGATCGCCCGTTCGAGAGAGCGGAAGGAGTTCATGTTCTTGATCTCGACCTTCGTGCCGTACTCCACCTGGCCTTCGGGCCGGACCGAGACGTTGGCGTCGAACCGTATCGAGCCTTCCTCGAGTCGGGCGTCTGACACTCCCAGCTCGGCGACCAGAGCGCGCAACTCCTGGGCATAGACCCTCGCTTCGGCGGCGCTTCTGATGTCAGGGTGAGAGACGATCTCCACGAGTGGTACGCCGGAGCGGTTGAAGTCGAGAAGCGTTGACTCGGCGGCGTGGATACGGCCGCCCACGCCGACGTGGATCGATTTGCCGGTGTCCTCTTCCATGTGCGCTCTCTCGATGCCGATTCGCCGGGTCTCGCTGTCCACGACCACGTCCAGATGTCCCTCCCGGCACACCGGAACGTCGAACTGGGAGATCTGATAGTTCTTGGGTAGGTCGGGATAGAAGTAGTTCTTCCGGTGAAACACCGATCTCTCCGAGATCTCGCAGTTGAGGGCGAGGCCAATGGCCAGGATCCAATCCAACGCCTTCCGGTTGGGCACCGGGAGCGCCCCGGGAAGCCCGAGACACACCGGGCAGACATTGGTGTTGGGCTCATCACCGAACGACACCGCGCAGCCACAGAACATCTTGGAATTCGTCATCAACTCGACATGGACTTCGATTCCGATCACAGGCTCCCACGCCCTCACTCCGCCACCTCCTCCAGCACGGGAGACGAGGAGAATTCGGCGAGACGCTCGACCTCTGCGGCGACCCGGAACATCACCGACTCCCCAAGCGCTGGCGCCATGACCTGGAAACCGACAGGGAGGTTCTGTTCATCGACATCAACGGGCACCGAGATGCCGGGGTGTCCCACCAGATTCAGCGGGTTGGTGCAGATGTCGGTTAGGTACATCGACAGTGGATCGTCGACCTTGTCGCCGGCCCGGAAGGCCACGGTTGGGCTCGTCGGCGAGACCAGGACGTCGACCTTCTCGTATGCGAGGCCAAACTCGTCTCGAAGGGCAGCACGCACCCGCTGGGCCTGACCGTAGAAGGCATCGTGGTATCCGGCTGACAGCGCATAAGTGCCGAGGAGGACACGCCGGGTCACCTCGGGACCGAAACCCTCGGCCCGGGTCCGCGCCATGAGCGCCTCCGTGGTAGCGCCCGCTGCGCGATGGCCGTAGCGGATGCCATCGAAACGAGCCAGGTTGGCCGACGCCTCGGCCGGTGCCACCAGGTAGTAGGCCGATAGGGCAATGTCCACTGTGGGCAGCGAGACCTGAACCACCTTGGCTCCGGCCCCAGCCAATCTGTCGAGCATCGTCATCATGGCCTCCTCGACAGCGGGCTCATAGCCCTCGCCGGCGAACTCCTCGACCACCCCGACCCTCAAGCCATCTACCCCGGCGTCGAGCCCGGCCAACAGATCCGGATACTCCCCCGAGTAGGAGGTGGCATCTAGTGGGTCGTGTCCCCAGACGGTCTGCAGTGTCAACGCGGCATCCGTCACCGACTTGGAGAGGGGGCCAATCTGATCCAGCGAGGACGCGAACGCGATCAAGCCGTATCGACTGACCGTCCCGTAGGTGGGTTTGACGCCGACTATGCCGGTGAGAGAGGCGGGCTGGCGGATCGAGCCACCGGTGTCCGACCCCAGCGCCCCTAACGCAGACCCGGCTGCGACCGCCACGGCCGAGCCCCCCGACGACCCACCAGGAACCCGGCTGATGTCCCAGGGGTTGAATGACGGCCCGTATGCCGAGTTCTCGGTGGAAGAGCCCATGGCGAACTCATCGAGATTGGTCTTGCCGACGATCACCGCTCCGGCCTCATGGAGCCGGGTCACCACGTGGGCGTCATAGGGGGGGACGTAGCCGGCGAGGATCTGGGAGGCGGCAGTGGTCTCCACACCCCGGGTGCACATGTTGTCCTTCACGGCGATGGGGATTCCGTGGAGTGGTCCTTTGTCGTCTCCGGCTGCCATTGCCTCGTCGGCTGCCTCCGCGGCGAGACGGGCGCCCTCCCGATCGAGAGTGAGGTAGGCGTGGACTTGAGCTTCGGTTTTGTGAGCACGGTCGATCACCGAGTCGAGCAGCTCGACCGCGGTGATCTGCCCGGAGCGCAACCTCGCACCGGCCTCGACGATGGTGAGGTCGTGGAGACTCCGTTGCTTGGTCACCTACTCACCTTCCATGGTGGGTGGCACGGCGAAATAGCCGTCCACCGCCTCGGGGGCCGAGTTCAGCACCTCGTCACGATCGAGTGACGGCCGGATCTCGTCCTCCCGGTAGGCGTTCTCGAACTTCAGTGGATGCGAGGCCTCCACTTCTGGCTCACCTTCGAGGGATTGCACCCTGGCGGCATGGTCGAGAATGGCTCCGAGCTGGGTCTTGTAGGTCTCGAGCTCCTCTTCGCTCAGATCGAGGCGAGCGAGACGGGCCACATGGGCGATGTCGATTTCAACGGGCATGAATCGGCGAGTGTAGGAAGCCCCGCTGAGAACTCACGAGAGAATTGAGACGAGCGCATCGTACGCCCACCGCAAATCGTCCAGGGCTATCGACTCTCCCGGTTTGTGGGCGAGGGCAGTCTCCCCTGGACCAAAGTTCACTGCAGGGATTCCACGCTCCGCCATTTGGGCGACGTCGGTCCAACCTTGTTTGTGAGAGATCGGTGCGTCGGCGGCTTCGGCAAGAGCCTGGAAAAGGGGATGGGAGACCTCCGGGTAGGCGGCGGGAGCGGTATCGTCGATCGTGAACCCGTCGGCCACAGCGCACAGGGTGCGGAGACGGGAAATGGCGTCTTTGAGGCTTCGGTCTGGAGAGAAGCGGTAGTTGACGTTGAGGTCGAACCGCGACGGGATGATGTTGTTGGCGACACCACCCGACGCCCTTGTGACCGAGATCACCTCTTTGAATTGGAGCCCTTCGATGGGATGAGTCTCAGGCTTGAGCCCATCCATCATCCTCAGGAAGTCACCAGCTCTGGAGATGGCATTGATGCCAAGCCACGGTCGGGCGGAGTGAGCCGCGTCGCCGAGGAAAGACACCGTGGCGTTGATCGAGCCCTGGCAACCGGCGTGCATCTCCCGATTGGTCGGCTCCATGACGATTGCCGCCTCGGCCGCGGTCAATGCGGGGAGAGCGTCCAGGACCGAACCCAGCTCGTTGCCCGCCATGGGCCCCTCTTCGCCGGCATAGAAGATACCAATCGCCCTATCGGTGCCCAGATCTTCCAGAAGATGGATCATCACGGCGAGACCACCTTTCATGTCGGTAGCGCCGAGACCGTATAGGCGATCGCCCTCGATGCGAGTCCCGACATGGCCTTGCAAGGGAACCGTGTCGACGTGCCCTGCCAGCAAGACCTTGCCCGGACTGACATCACCAACTACCAGGGAGTTGTTGACCCTGTGACCGGGGAGTCGGGAAAGACGCTCGGCGATGGCATCGCGTATCACCCTCTCGTTCCCCGTCTCTGATGGAATGTCAACGAGCGTGGTGAGGGTGTCGGTCAGAGAGCCTGTCACTGCGGGCACGTTACTTGTGAGGGAGGTCGACCCTCTCGTGCACTCCGTTTTCTCGAGGCGCCAGGACCCGTATACGGGTCGTACTACCTGAGGAAGGGGCACGAACCCCGCTGTGGCCACACCCCACGACCCCCAACTACCCTGCCCGCAGTGAAGAACGACTCTGTCAAAGCGGTCGGGATCGCCACCTTCTCGGAGGAAAGGGTGCTCGATGTCTGGTACCCCGACCCCACCGACACCGGTGCCGACCTCTCCGCCATGGCGATGGTCGACGAGACCCGCAAGGTAGAAACCCGGGTGGTGACGACGGTGATCGCAGATATCTCCTCCCCGCCATCCGATGCGGCCGACGCCTATCTCCGCCTCCACTTGCTCTCCCACCGTGTCTACCGGCCCAACGAAATCAGCGTCGAAGGAATCTTTGGCGTCCTCAACAACGTGGTATGGACATCTGAAGGCCCGTGCGATGTCGACAGCTTCACCACCGTGAAGCAACTGCTCATCGGGGCAGGGCGACCTCCCACGGTGAGATCGGTCGACAAGTTTCCACGGATGATCGACTACGTGATCCCCCCGGGGGTCCGCATCGCTGACGGCGACCGGGTGCGACTCGGCGCCTACCTAGGTGCAGGAACCACCGTCATGCATGAGGGGTTCGTGAACTTCAATGCAGGCACTCTGGGAACTTCGATGGTGGAGGGACGGATCAGCTCGGGCGTCTTGGTCGATGACGGCTCCGATATCGGAGGCGGCGCCTCGATCATGGGCACCCTTTCCGGTGGCGGTACCGAGGTGGTCAGCGTCGGTAAGAACTGCCTGCTTGGAGCCAACTCCGGGATCGGGATATCACTCGGTGACGGATGCGTCGTCGAAGCCGGCCTCTATGTGACCGCAGGCACCGTGATAGCCCTTCCCGATGGCGCAACTGCCAAGGGGCGTGAGCTATCCGGAGTCAACGACGTCCTGTTCCGACGCAACTCCGTGACCGGGGCGGTCGAGGCCCTTCCCCGCACCGGCTCCTGGGGTGGGTTGAACGAGGCACTGCACGCCAACTGATGCCTTACCGCCTGATCTACATCGGTCTCGCCCTGGTGGCCGTGGCTGCTATCGCATTCGGGATAGCGCTGTCCCCCGAGGGTGAGGGGATCGAGCTACCCGGGCCGGTCGAATCGATCACGCCGGTCCCTGGTTCACAGGTCCCCTCTCAGGCTGGCATCGAGATCGATCTGGAGGTCGGGTACGAGGTTGACATCGTCGTGGACGGCTGGCCGATCACCGACGCCACATTCGTGGAGGGAACCGGGGTATATCGATGGTCTCCCCACCCCAACCACCCCACGATCACCGAGTGGTCCCCCGGCGAGCACACCATTCGCATCACGTGGAATACCTACACCGGGCTTCCGGACACCGGCAGCTTCGAGTGGAGTTTTCGCGTTGGTTGAGGACTAGTGCTCTGTTTCTTAAATACATGTGTTTATGAAACGGGCCACTAGCCGATAGCTGATAGACCCTTCTCCAACATCTCCTTGAAAACTTCGCCGCCGATGATGGGGACACCGAGCTCCTCGGCCTTGTTGGTCTTCGACGCACCGGGGGACTCGCCGACTATGAGTGCGGTCGTCTTTCCGGACACCGAGCCCGTCGCCTTTCCGCCACGCTGCTCGATGGCGGTCTGCGCCTCCTCCCTGGTGAAGCCTTCGACCGTTCCCGAAACCACGAAGGTGGCGCCCGCCAAAAGTTCGGATGAGACTTCGTCAGGGGGGTCCTCGCCGAGGCGGACTCCCGCCTTCCCCAGCTTTTCGACAAGCGCTCGGTTGGCGGGCTCCGACGACCATTCGGCGACACCGGCTGCAATCTTCGGGCCGATACCTTCGATGGCGGCGATGTCCTCTTCTGAGGCGTCCATGAGCTTTCGCAAATCACCGAAATGACGCACCAGCATCCGGGCCACGGTCCCGCCGACATGCCGGATCCCCAGCGCCGTGAGCAGCCGGGCCACCGGGCGGTCCTTCCCCTCCTCAATGGCGGCGGCGAGATTGTTGACCGAGATCTCGCCCCAGCCCTCAACTTCGAGCAACCGTTCCGCATCGAAGGAGAAGATGTCCGCGGGATCGGTGATCCATCCCCTCTCCAACAAGAGGTCGATAGTCTTGTAACCCATGTGCTCAATGTCCATACCGCCTCTGGAGGAGAAGTGAAAGAGCCACTCCCGGACACGTGAGGGGCATTGGAATCCGCCCGTGCACCGCGCCACCGCTTCGCCTTCGGGTCGCACGATGGGGTTGTCACAAAACGGACAGCGAACGGGCATCGACCACTTCTTCTCACCACCAGTGCGTGCCGCCACCACAGGACCAACCACCTCAGGGATCACGTCTCCGGCCCGTCTCACGATTACCTGGTCGCCGATCCTGACGTCCTTGTGCCGAACCTGGTCTTCGTTGTGCAGGGTGGCCATGCCCACCGTGGCGCCACCCACGAAAACAGGGTCGAGCACTGCAAATGGCGTGGCCGCGCCAGTGCGTCCGATGTTGATTTGGATGTCTTTGAGGGTGGTGATCTGCTCTTCGGGTGGGAATTTGTAGGCGATGGCCCAGCGTGGTGCCTTAGCGGTGTATCCGAGGGCGTCTTGCTCTTCGAGGGAGTCGACCTTGATGACAACACCGTCGGTCTGATATGACATGTCGTGACGCTCGGCTTCGGCTTTGTCGACGTATTCGAAGACCGCGTCGATAGTCGCCAACACCTGTGTTGTCGGGTTGGTGCGGAGCCCGATGCTTCTCATGTAGTCGAGCGTTTCCGAGTGGGTCGTGAATGTCGGGCCACCTTCGATGAGCCCGAGTTGATAGATCCAGATCCCCAGCTTGCGCTCCGCGGTGATCGACGGGTTCTTCATCCTGACACTGCCCGCTGCGGCGTTTCGGGCGTTGGCAAATACAGGCTTCCCCTCCTCGAGTTGGCGCTCATTGAGGGCGTCGAAGGCGGAATAGGGCATGTAGACCTCACCTCGGGCCTCGACGACCGAAGGAACATCATCTCCGAGAAGTC